>Ga0172379_10000028_pt1 | contig 362074 bp, 352 predicted proteins | sample GrowelOW334metaG_FD_119756 | JGI IMG/M metagenome (GOLD analysis project Ga0172379, IMG submission 119756) | Groundwater microbial communities from an aquifer near a municipal landfill in Southern Ontario, Canada - Groundwater well OW334 metaG | ecosystem: Environmental > Aquatic > Deep... | reverse complement strand
GGTAGCTATGGTTACGGCGCTCCGTAATGGGGAAGCCGGAGTTGAGGGCCGCGCGGAACATGGTTGTGCCAACCTGGCAAAGACCTCCGCCGAACTCTGGAGTTGTCTTGTTGCCTTTGATCACTAGCTCTGGATACCACCCATGAGCACCATCGATTACGCCAAGTGTTTTGAGCATGGAAAACTCTTGGTCTGGCCCAACGAGCGTTCCATGAGCAAGGCTCATGCCCTTCGCGATATTGCGGCGTCGATTTGTTGGAGAGCCGGCAAAGTTGGATCTGCCAACGCCAAGACGCTCGCGAATCCCAAGCTGTTCTGCGTCTGCGCCCATGATTTTTGGCGTGACAGTGTCGAGGATCACGGAAACAGTAGAAGAGCCTTTTTCCCATCCAAGTTGGATCTCTTCAATGGTTTTGATGGGATTGAGAAGAATGCCTTCTTGAGGAGCTTGAAAGTCTTTTAGTTTGCCGTTCTCTAATGTGAGGATGCCATCGATAGGTTCTTGAAAAAGGCCCTTTGCCAGTCCATTGAGGGTCGTTTCAACACGTGATGGGGAGAGGGAGAGTGCCCAGCCTTGGGAGGTGCTTGTGACCTCTATCCATCCGGCAAGCATGGCAGGAGAGACGGTCCATAGATGTGCATCAGCCGTGAGTTTGAACGGAGCGTGAGAGAGCCAGTCTGGGACTTGCGTAGCCAGTTGTTCCACGGTTGTGGTGCGGAGGGCAGGCGTCACGTCTGATTCTTTCAGGGCAATGGGAGCAAAGGTGAGTGTGCGTGCCTGCGCTTCGACCATGTCTAACGCGGGCGCGAAATCAATCACATGTCCAAGGCGCTCTGGATGGATGGTAACGGTTGGTGTTGCGGTGGCGTTTTGTACGGTAATAGATAGCGACGCGTCTTGCGGTGCAACGAGAAAACCATTGAGCTTTTCACGAAGGGCACGCTCAATCAGCCCTCGATCAACTTTTGTGGGGATGGAAAGCGTGATGGGATGCAAGAGCATGCCAATGCGCACAAACGTATTGGGGATGAGGGTAGAGGAGCGTCCGCTGGCATAGGCGCGCTCTACAGCCGCAGAAATATCGGCTTGGATATAGTTTTCTGCAGGCGTAAGAAGGTATTCTTGAGCGTTTGCGCGGAAGCGTAATTCTTGTGCAAGCGCTTCTTGCACCTGCGTATGTACCTGTCTGAGAGCCTCTTCTTTGGTGAGTCCAGAGACATCGGTTTGCAGGATAAAGACTCCGCGCATGATACGGTCACGCTGGCTCATGTCGTAGAGAGCGGCTGTCCCAATACTTGCCGCGGACACGAAGATGGCCGCTCCTACCGCAACGGCAATCACAATGACGCCGGTTTTCCATGCGGGTTTATGGGTTTGAAAAAAGGAGATCATGCAGAAGGGGGAGAAAGGAGTTCGTTGAGAAGTGTTTGAGCGAGGACTGTTCGAGGGAGGTCTTCTGCAGATGGCGCAACCGCAATAACACGCACGTCCTTCCCTACGGTTGGCGTGCCGTACACAGCGGTGAGTGGCAGGGTGAGGCGGGTTCCGTCTGAGGCGCTTGCAACAAAGGCGTCACTGCTCACAGAGTCTACATGAAACAACATTGGTGTTGCCATAGGCTATTCTTCAATGGATCGCACGGTAACGCGTTGAGCGCCTACGCGAATAGGGACGCGAATTTCTAAAACGCCATTTTTGAGGGAGGCTTGCGCTTGATCACCATGGACGTCTGCCGGAAGGATTAGTGACCGGCTGAAGCCGCCCCAGTAACACTCTTGATAAAACCAGTCGTCTTCATTGATCTCATCAAAGGATTCTCGTTTGCCACGAATAGTGAGCATGTCATTATGTATGGAGATGTCCACATCATCGGGTTTGACGCCAGCCATGGGTGATCTGATCACGAGCATGTCTTTGTCACGATAAATATCTACGAGGAGCTGTCCCTCATCTTGAGAAACGGACCATGCTTGGTCTACTTCTTGCCATGGCGGAGTGATGATTTGCTCTTGCATAGATTGACATCATCATACGACAACTTTATCCGCATGTACACCCACAGAAATTATTTTGGAGTTGTGCTATACTACGGATGTCCCTTTATGTTACGAGGAGACCAAGGATCACGCATGAAAGAATGGTGGATGCAGTTATCACGAGAACAGCGAACCTCTTTGCTGATTTTGTGCGTATGCGGCACCACCATTGTTGGATTGTCATTGTTGTTTCTCCAGTCGCATGTGCGCGATCCCTTTTTAGTGCCAGTCGCTTCCTTGGAAACGGTTCGGCCTTTTTTTGAACAGCAGCTTGCAGAACAAAAAGCCGCAGACGCGTTAAAAATACAGGATACAGATCGTGATGGTTTGAATGATTACAGTGAATCAAACATGTATCTCACGTCGCCCTATCTTGAGGACACGGATTCTGATGGTGTGACTGATGGCATGGAGGTTGCGCGAGGGACAGATCCAAGTTGTCCAAGCGGCACCTCTTGCGCGCAGGCGCTTGTGGATGATGCAGGGACGACCTCAACGGCCTGGGAGCCAAAAGCAGGGAATCCTGCAGAAATTGCCGCGGCTGTTGCGGCGGGAGCTGACGAACGCATGAATAATTTTTTGTCCGGAGCTCCTGCGCCAGACACTATTACGCCCGCACAGATGCGTTCTTTGTTGACCCAGTCCAATTTAGCGCCAGCGGGTGAGTTAGTGGGTATGTCGGATGAGCAGATCACACTCCTCTATCGCCGAGCCTATCAAGAGATAGGTACTATGAAGTCTGCGCTTGCTTCACCAGAAGAAACCGTTGCAAAAACCGTTCCGTCGTCATCAATGCCTGTTGTGCCGTCCGTCGAATCTTTCATCTCACCAACACCATAACCTCTCTATGTCTGCTCCTTGGCGTCGTTTCTCCCGCATTACCCTGAGCGTGCTCAGCGGCCTTGTGATGGCTCTCTGGCTCTGTGGGCCAGTGGTCGAAGTTGCTTTGGCGCAGACGCCAGGCATGCCCGGGCCCAATCCACCCGTGACGCCGCAAGCGCCTGGTATGCCTGTGGCAGTGGTGGCAAATGTGCCGGCGCAGGTAGATGGTATTTGGAAAAATGTTGCCTTTCAATTAGGGAGTGCTGTGATTGTAGGGTTTTTGAATGCGGTGCAGGTGTTTGCTGGTCAGATCGCCTATGACGCGGCCATGTATGTGGCATCTGGCGGTAAAGGTAAGGAACCCATGTTTTTTGAAAAAGGATGGGATTATTGGAAGGATGTGGCCGGATCAGCCGGAGGCGAGTTCATTGGCACCTTGTCGGATCGATCCTTTTTCAAGGATATTGGATTCAATTTGTGCCAGCCATCTGATCCGCGTACATTGCTACGCGTGCAATTAGGTTTGGGGAATTTGTTGAGCACCACCCCGCGCAGTCCAACGGGTATTGATGGTCCACGTCCAAAGCCACGTTGTGAATTTAAGGATATTGTCAACAATTATCAGAACGTGTATACGTCCCTTTCCAATTGGGAAAATTACGACAACATCAACAATTATTTCAACATGAATTCTAATGAGCTTGGCGTCTCATTGAATATCATGAATCAGTTTCAGCGAAAACTCGCGACAAAGTTGGATGAAGAAACATTGAACCGCATGGAAGGGAAGGGGATCAAGGCCGTGACAGATATGGTGTCCGGTCGCGTGAAAACGCCGAGCACGATCGTCAACGATCAGATGAGCCAGTATCTCGTGAAATATCCAGATGCTTCACAGCGTGACCGTTTCAATAATTTGGTGAATAACGTTTCGCATTTATCCGTGTACTCGCTCGTAGGCGCGACCTTGTCTATTTTCTTGAACACGCTGACCTCGCAGTTCATGAAAAAGATTTTTGAGGATGGTCTCATCTCTAATCTTTTTCACAAGAAAGGCGTTGGTGTGAGCGTGTCGCTTGATCCGGATGCGGTCAATCAGATTGGGACAGAAGACATTCGTGATGCAAACGTTTCTCTGCGTAATCCCGTTCTGTTTCAGGAAACGAATTTGGAGTTGATCGCCGAAATGTCCGTGTGCCCACAGGAGGGTCGCGGAACATGGAACTGTGTGATGGATCAGGCCATGTCTCAGGCGCTGCGCTCAGAAGGAGCGGATGGCAAAATCACGATCGCAGAGGCCATGGAGCGTGGGTATTTGCATGAGGATTGGCGGCTCATTCCTTCGACCATGTTCCGGGAGAATCAAGATACAAATTGTTACACCTACGGCTACTGCATCAACAATCTTCGTAAGATGCGACTGCTTCGTATTTTGCCGGTTGGTCTGGAATTTGCGGCTGATGCCAAGGCAAACGTGGAACGATGTAATTCCACGGGTGGATGCGTAACGCTCAAAGAAGTAGTCGCGGGCTTTTCCAAGCCGTGCACCCCGGAAAATCCGTGGTGTAAATTGGTGGATCCAAATTGGTTGATCACCTCATTTCCGCAGAAATGCAACTTAAATGGGTATGGCGACACGCTCATGTCACGCCAACTCAATGTGCGTCGTCAAGAATGTTCTGACGTACAAACGTGCTTGAAGCGTAATGATCGTGGTGAGTGTATCGGAGGATATGGGTATTGCTTGGCAGAGCGCACGGTGTATCGCTTTGATGCGGATGAGTGCCCAGAGCGTTATGCAAGCTGTCGCACGTACGGTCAGCGCAATGGAGAGCCTGTGAGCTACCTGAAGAACACATTGGATTATGCAAATTGCAGTGCGGACAATGTGGGGTGCTTGCGTTATGCCACGCGTCGCAGTCCTACGGGGCAAGAAAATGCCTGGGCCATGACAACCACAGGGGGAGAGGACATGTACTTTGATAAGACCTTGGAAACCTGTCCTTCGACGGCTGATGGATGTACCAAGGTTGCCTTGGGCGAACTCGGTTTGTCCGGATTGAATTTGTTGGTCAATCCTTCCTTTGAAACCATTGAGTACACCACGATTCCTACGACGCGTGAGGCAGTAATGGCATTGAAAGGTTGGGTGACCGCACGCCTTCCCTACGAACATCGATATTTCCCGCCAGAAATGGGTGCATCGTCCACGCATGGGACCTACGCCGGCATCCCAACCTCTGCGCGTGCAGAAGATGGCTTTAAGCAATTGGTGCGCATGGAGCCTTCTCGCACCTATACGATTTCTGCGTTTGTGCGACGGGCCGTGCCTCGTATCAGCGATCCGCGTCGGTTCTATGCATTGGTACAGCAATACCAGGATGCAGACGGAACAGTGCGCGTGACCAATGACCAGGCATTACGCGATTTTCGTTCCAATACCTGCTCTCCTGCCGTGGTAGATAACAATCGAAGCACCGTACAGCTTGAAGGACGTCCTACGGTGACAGATGAAACTGCGCGAGAAAGCACATGGGAGAGTTTTGAGTGTACGTTTACCGCCTCCGCACAAACGCAAAGCGCCATGGTCACCTTTTACGGCGAAAACGTGGCCTTTGACTCCGTGCAACTTGAAGAGTCAGAATTTGCCACGGATTTTGTGGATGGCATCAATGGAAATTTGCCGATCGCACACATCAAACTCCCGCCAACAGAGCTTCGTTGCACAGGATCAAGCACAGATGTGAGTGCCTGTAGCAGCTACGCAAAGATGTGTACGCAAGCAGAAGCAGGTTGCGAAGGGTATGCCGATGACTTTGGCAATCCAGAAATCCCAGCCATTGCGACGGACAATGATCGTTGTCCTGCGTCTTGCGTTGGATACACAGAATATCGCAAGAGCGCCTCTGCCTTTGACCTTGTACAAGAAGCAGATCCTGCTTTGAACGCTTACAGCGACGCCTCTGATGGAGCGCCCTCCTACTTTATCGCGTCAACAGCAAAACAATGCTCTCAAGCGCAAGTGGGTTGCGAGGCGTTTACCAACATTGGCGCGGCAGGCGCAGGTGGAGAAACATCTGCGTATTTCTCGTACATCCGTGCTTGCGAAAAGCCTGATGCAGACTCACAAACGTATTTTACATGGGAGGGTTCGGAATCCGCTGGATATCAATTGCGTACCTGGAGCTTGCAAAAACGTACCACAGCCAAACCGGGCGCAGTGCCACCAGAAGGAGCCTATTCCGCAGGAGCGCCTGCGGGGCCTCGCGTGCTCGTGAAGCGCACGGCAGATCAACTGCGCGTGAAATTGCCTGCGACGTGTAATGAATCCACCTGGCGCGGCGGTGCAGATCCAGACTGTCGACAGTTCTATGACGCGGCAGGAAACACGTTTTATCGTTACTATTCGCAGACGGTTCTGTCCACGCCAGATTGTCAGAGCTACCGCATCACGCGCACGAATACCGATGACTGTACGAAAACAGGTGGGGTATTCACTACACAGAATAATGAATGCGTGTATCAAGGATTTGTCCCAGAAAGTTTGACGTGTACACAGGAGGCTGTTGGTTGTCGTGCGTATGCAGGCGCAGAGTCCGGCAATATCCAGGTGGTGCTCGCAGAAGCATTCCGCAGCACGACTTCCACGGGTAAGTTCCGCGGATCTATCGCTACAAATCGTGGTAATGAATGGAATAATATCCTGGTTTCGACCGAAGCGTTGCTTGTAGGCGATCAGAGCTTGCGATGGAATGCCGTGGCAGGCACGAGCGAAGTGCGCGTTGCCATTCCTGCATGGAGCAAGAGCACCTACCAGCTCTCCTTCTGGGCAAAAGCACCAGGCACGCCGTTATCTATTTCTGTGCTTGCCCGCGATGAGCAGTCTGCAAGTCCTGCGGCAGATGTGGCGCTTGGTAATGTGAATCTCACGGCTGATTGGCAGCGCTTTGTGGTTGGTCCTTTCAATGGATTGCGCGATGTAGCCACAACAACGCTCGTGTGGACAGGGAGTCTCACAGGCGGCCGCTCTGTATTCTTGGATGAGGTGGTTGTGCGCCAATTGCCAGATATGGCGTATGTGGTCCGCGATTCGTGGAACACACCTGCAGTGTGCGACGTCTCTTCCGGAGGAGTGCCTGAGCCGCACGCCATGGTTGGATGTAAGAATTACACAGATCGCCAGGCAAAAACCCAATCCCTCCGTCGCTTTACGCGTTTGTGTCGTGAGACATCCATTGGTTGTCGCCAGATGGTAGACACGCGCAATTCCGCTTCCATTGGAGCAGAGACATTTACACGTGAAGATGAGCCTGCCATTCCAGGATTTGGTCAGGCAAAGACCGTGCGCCCTGCAGATCGCCTGGTGTACGCGATCGATGCTCCAGAATCGCGTTGTTCTGCGGAAAATGCCTCTTGTCGTGCTTTTGGCAAGCCGATCCTCTCACAAGATCGTCAAAGCATCGCACGGTTTGAAACCGTCTATTTCAAGGATGACATCACCAAATATAGTCAGGGGTTGTGTCGTCCTTCAGAAAACTATTGCGAAGAATATGCCTATGGCGCCGGAAAAACGTATTTCCGCGATCCGCAGAATCACGTATGTCAGTACAAACCCGCGGTAGAAATCGCGGCAGGCAATCCATATAATTTGCCGCCTGCAACCTATTCTGGTTGGTTTGAGTCAGATAGCAACAAGCCATGTTACTCACAGGCGCTTCAAGGCGGTTCGTTCTTCAATATTTTGCGCGTGGGTGATGTAGGTACAGCACAGCGCTCTGGTTATGCGGGTTGGGGAGGCCTTTGCCCTCAAGAATATGGCGAATGCACAGAGTTCCGCGATCCAAATGACAAGTCTGATGCTCAGCGAAAGACCGGTAAGCCGTACTTCTTCGTGAAGAACGATCGCTTGGATCTCAAGTCCTGTGGTGGCAAAGTCGACACGGCACGAGGATGCGTGCTGTTGCGCGACATGACAGACACCATGCTGAAATACAACACAGCGGCGAGCTATGCCCAATACGCGGCAAACAGCTTCCGTGCGAGCGACCCTGTGGATTGCGTGGCCAATCCAACCTCGCCGAATTGCGGTGCGCGTGCTGGACGCTGTAGTGGCAAAGTAGGCGTCTATTTGATCGGGTTCCCGCAGACACCGGTTGTGGAATACGATTTTGAGCAATTGGAAACTCTGTTCCGCCAAGCTGGTGCAACAGAGGCTCAATTAGCGCCTGTGTTTGCCTGTCAGCGAGATAGTGATTGCGTTGATGCTCAATACAGTCCTTATCCGGGCAATCCACTATTCGTCTATCGTCGCGAAGGTCGTTGTGGCGTTGGTAATGATGCAAATATCGTGGCAAAGGTGGGCTTGGATCGTGATTGTGCGCAGTGGCTTGGCTGTTCTTCCGCGGAAACGGTGTACGACGATGCGCAGAACAAATACATGACCATGTGTACAAACTTGGCCATGTGCGATCAGCCGAGTACACGCGAAGGAGATATTTTCTGCTCACGCTACGTGGATCGCAACAGCACAGCATCAGAGCCAATCTTGGCGCGCGGTGCGTACTTTGATGAGAATCTCTATCAAAGCCGCGCCATTGGTTTGGGAAACAAGGATTATTCAGGCATGGCCATTCCAAATGCATTCCAAGCACAGGACTTGGTGAACACACGCGTGGCATTTGATGGATTGGAACGTGACCGTTCCTTTGCAGATATCAAACAGAAATTCGCCTTGGATTATCGGCTGAGCATAGCAGTGCCCATGGCGCAATTCGTGAAAAAGCAAAGGAGTGGTACAGAGGTCTATGAGCTCACAGGAACGGTCGGTCCGAATGATGCTGTGATCCCAAATGGGGACACGACGGTCGCCGCAGCTAAGGCACAGGGTATTCTTCTTTGTCGCCATCAGGGGACTGGAAGATATGGTTATTATACAAAGTCTGAGTTTGACGTGTATAACGATACAGGCAAGCCCATGTACTGCTATTTGCCATGGCGTGCAGATATGGATGCGTATGACTTCCATAAGATTTCTGCAGAGTTCAAGAATCCAGAGCCAGACAAAAATCCATTGGTGCGCAATGCGTTCCCTTCGCCAGAGTGTCGCGCAGAGCCAGAGGCAGATTCTCCGTATCCTGCGAGCTATGTGACAGAATGGGATAATGGCAAAAATCCACCAAAGGCAAAAGCCAAAGCTGTGGGGTATGCCGCGGCAAATACCTGCGAAGAAGGGGAGATTTGTGAATGCGCTTACAAGCGTGTGACGTTTGACGGACTCCCAACGCCAAAGTTTTACGGTCAGAATTCCCAGAACGTTCCGGCAGGTATCTGTTTTGGTGGTCCGCGTGATGGCCAAGCCTGTTTGCCAAGCACCGTGTTCCAGCCAGGGGCTACGAGTACATTGCTGTCTGTTGCAGAAGGGGCGAATGAGTCCATGAATTGCGGTCCGGTCGAAGGCGGCGGTCAATGTATGGCGTTTAGCAAGGTGGAGATTGTCCGCGGTGTGCAAGGCCAGTGCTTGGAGCGCGATCTTTCACAGCCTGTAGGAGGTACGCGTGATCAGTTTGCGTGTCTCACTTGGAATCCATCCCCTGTGTTGTTTGGTGAAAACGACATTTTCCACTACACCCCAACAGCCGGTTACTTGCCTCCGCAAAACGCTGGACAATACTACTGCTTATCGCAAGCAAAACCACCAAGAGCCTTTGCTTTTACGGATGAGTTCTTTGGCGAGTTGCCAGGCTCCATGAACAAGATCACTTATCACGATGAATACACCTCAAGTGGTGAATGCGCTTTTGGCATTGGCGGATGCGATGGTGGAGAGGTTGGCGCAGATCCGTTTGGGCGTTCGCCTATGGGTTCATCAGCAGGAGAGCTCTGTGAACAGGCAGATGATCAAGAGCAGGATTTAGCAGAAGGATCAGATCACGATGACACGGTGTTCCGTTTGGTAAATACGGGTCGTGAGTCAACGGAAAGCTTTACAGAAATGGTTTTCCGTGTGGATGGCATGGGCTTTTCCAAAGCGATTGATAATGTAGATGACCCGAGCCCCTCACAAAGACTTCGAGCACTTGTGGAAACGAACTTTGGTTTCTTCAAATTCAATATCATCAAACCACGCTTTGAACATCAATGGCGCTTGTGTTGTGGGTATCAGCCGGATTGGGTGAGTGGTATTGATGTGGATTGTGATGATGATGAAAGCATCGAAGAGTTTGAACCAAAGTTCTTGCAGAGCTTTGAAGCAGAATTCCCAGGCATGATGTCGCGGGTCACGGAAGAAATTTTCTCTGCACGAGATTCTGGTAATCCGTATTTCACCAACTGTCTCAGCATGCCAGGTGTGGCAAGTGAAAGTGATAAGTGTTTCTTCAAAACATGGGAAACGGGATATAAGGACAAAGGACAGTCTCAAAAGTTTGAAGCGCTCATCAATACGGAACCAGGACAAAGAGAAAAACTCGTCAGGAATTTCCAAGAAATTATTGATACGCCGGTGAAGGCAAAGTGCGAGTCAGGTTCGCCGTGGTTCTCCATTCGCGCGCTCTTCCAAACGCGTGCGGATAAGGCGCCATTTACGTTCGGAACTCCAGCCGCAGGAGAGATTAAGCTCAATCAGGTGGCAGACGCCTTTACGGTCTTGAAAGAACACAAGGGTAAGATTCGTGGCCCGTGGTATTTGGCGGGGTTCTGGGTATCATCCTGTGCGGGTGAAGGCAGAGATGATCGTTGGATGTACTTCAGCATCTCTGGTCAGAGCGCAGATACATGTAAAGAGTTAGCAGAGGTGCGCAGTGCGACCACCAATCAGGATGCGGCATTTACAGATCGCGTGTGGAAGGAGTCAGGATACGTGGTGCCTATGCTTGGCATCAACTACAGCCGTCGCTTTGCTCCATTTTCCAGCGCGCTGAACACAAAACCATTGACCGCCAATACCGAGCCGCTCTTTCAGGCTGGCGGAGCGTTGATCGGTTTTTCGAAGCTAAATCCACCGACTTTCTTGGGTGCTGGTGCAAACACCTATTATTCCGGAGCAGGCGCTGGTACGCCAGCAAAGTCCTACGCGTATTTGAGCAACTTGTTTGCGCGTATCTATCGCATCTATCGTTACTTTGATACTGCGGTCGTTAAAACAGACTCGCTCTGTGCCGCAGGGCCGAATAAAGGCAAGAAGTGTTATCCCACGACCTATCGATGCAATGGCGCGGATTGCGGGTTAGTCGATGAAAGCTACGTTGATAAATACAGCTTTGATTGCGGATACCGTGGCGCATGCGAAATTGGAGGGGCGCCACCTACAACAAAGCTGTGCAACGCCATGTCTGGTATCAACACAGGTCTGCCTTGCGAAGACAATGCAGACAAGTGCCACTTAGCGGCGCTTAATCCACAAACAAAACAGCCGCTGTATACAGCGTGTGAGCTTCAGCCGAATTGGGTGCAAGACGGACCAGAATGGAGACAGCGAAATGCGCAAGGCGTGTTGAGCGGTGGCATGCAGGCCGCCGCGGCGATCAATGCTGGTGCGCTCAAATGCGCAATCGATGCGGTCAAAACTGCGGACGGTCAGCGGATCAACTGCTCTGCACCATCCGCAAAAAGCACAGATTGTCCTTTGGAGATTTATACGCGCGGATCTGCATGCGATGGTGATCCAACGTCTGCAACGTGCAAGAACTCCGCCCAGTGTGTAAAAGCTACGGGAGCAACATGGGGAAATTGTAAGGTATGGATTGATGGTGCACCTTATGACACCAAGAACGACCGCATGTATTCCCCGTGTCTCACGGATTATGATTGTACCTTCAGCGCAGAGCATCATTGGATGCAGCGCCCCACAGCCCTCGGCGGAAACGTCCCATCCACACGATCCGCAGGAGCGCAGAATGATGACGGCAAGCGTATCAATGCTTGGCAGGCAGAGATCGATCTCGTGAAGTTTACGTACGATGATTTGGATTACTTTGCTGAGCCGTATCGCAGTCAATGGAATGCTACGGTTGGTATCAGTGATGGCTTTTGGGGGAGAAACGATCAAACATATGTAGGAATAAGGCGTGATGGTTACCCGACCGGAAAACACGAACTTCACCGTTTTCCACATGCAGATTATTCCATCGAATGGAAGCCGGAAAGAGGAGACAGCACTCAATCGCATGCGGTTCGTGTGATTCCTATTGCTGGTTGTACGGATGTGGCAAAAGCTCTTGAACCAAAGACAAACCCACGCACCGGGCGCAGAGGTGGTCCTGTCACGGACCTCTCTCTTCGTGACTACGGTCAGTTTGGGCAGTGTGGGGGTGGGACGTATGCGGGGAGTGCTTGTATCGGAAATGCGATAGACATGGAGGCAATGAGCTCGGAATATACCTGTGGAGCTACCTTGGGGAATATCGGTGAGCCAGATATCCGTGCTCGTCGGGTGGAGGGAGTGAGAGATGGATCCATGGATATTTGTCTTCCTGTTACGGGCGCAGATGGCACTCCTTCGGATTATTCGAGAACGTTCAGAGATTTCAAGTGCGCCATGCCACCTGGCACAGCTGATTCCTCGGATCCAGATGCGGATAATAATGCGTGCACGCATGGCATTGGTTATCGTCCGATGTGGGAGATTTGTCCGGTACCAACGGATGAGTTCTGTGGTTTGATCTCGTATAACATGAAGACGTCAGCCATGGGTATATCCATGGATCCAAAACCAACGCTTCTCCCAACAGACGTCACCATGGGGCACTATCGTCCAACGGATGTTGGGTTTAGAGCAGGTGCGGATGGCACGGCATACTCCAACACGGATTTCCGCTACATCGATAGCTACACCCCAGTGCCACCACGCGTTGCGGCTGTGGATGCACGCAATTGTCCATCGCCAGGAAAATGTCCGGTGATGCGCATGGATATGTTTGCTTTCAATGGCCAGGCAGAAGGCGGCATGGCCGCGTCTGGCGGACAGTTTATTGGCAACATCAAGTTCTACGGCTGGGCCGCGCATGATCAGATGCCTATTCGCAAACTTGTTGTGGATTGGGGCGATGGCAAACAGCAGGCATTCCCAGATGCAAAGATCCGCAATCACAAACCATTTTGCTCTGCACAAAAGGAATGCTATTCCCCAGGCACAGGCCACAGCGGTTTGACCTGCGAATCAGATAACGATTGTCCTCCTGGCCTTGGCTCTTGTAAGCCGATTGGCACGTGCGCGAGCCAGCAAGGAAAGGCTTGTACAGCAGATGCAGATTGTCAGGATCGTGCGCATCCAGGCGACACCTGCAAGCTTCGCACCATGTTCGGCGATAGCGCACAGGCATGCGATGCAAACTACTTTGAGTTTTCCCACTTGTATACGTGTACCGCAAAAGAGAAGCTCTTGCTTCCGTCTTGCCAAGGTACAAACCAGACGGTCGCCGCCGCATCTGCTTCAGTGATTCCACCGCGCGTACAAGCTGGAGGCGTGTGTTATTACGGCAATGTTGGTGGCAATAATTACGACCGTATTCTCATGACCAGCGTGCTCTTCTGTAATGGAGATGCAGATTGCTCTGCGCGCCCAACCTGTACTGGAACGGGCACCGCAGGACAAACAGAATGTTGGGATAAACTCGTGGCGGCAAACACGGCAAATCGCCGATTTGATCTCGGTGCAGATGGGTTGTTTGTCTCTTCAGCGGGTGTGCCAAACCTTCGCGAGCAAACCAGCTGTGGCGCCTCTCTCACGCCTGTCCCACCAGCCGCTCGTCCTGCAGGAACCATGGCGCGTTGCTCTGGCGATCCTGCACGCTTCTGCGGACAAGGCGCTAACCCAGCCAATCCCACAGAAAACGTGTCTTGCGCCGCAGGAGACCGATGCGTGGCAAGTGGCCTTGCGCCAAACGGCGGATGCTGGGATAACGTGATGAACGCCTGTCGCTATACCCCGCGCCTCTTCCTCCAAGACAACTGGGGATGGTGCTCCGGCGAGTGCCGCAACCTCGTCGGCCCCACAGGCCTCACAGACAACCGCGCCACATCACCAGCCATCCATCCAAATGGAGGATGCTGGGCAGGGGAGACGGTGGAAGGAAAGACGAATATTCACTCGAATATGAATGTGAATGCGTCTGTACTTCAGCCCGCGGCAGGGGATCCTATCGGCGAGTGCTCGCTCAGTAATCCTCCGACCCCCACAGGCATGAACCATCTCCGTCCGTGGATCGTGTATCCAGGAGCATTGCAACTTGGCCCCACGGGGCTTTGAGAAAAAAATACATGATTGCTCAAGCCCCTCTGACGCATAGCAGAGGGGCTTTTGATGTAAAAAAAAGTCCACGCAGGTTGGCGTGGGGATGGTAGGGGGGGCTACGGGAAGTCGCGGCTCCAGCTCAGGGTCATGTGGTTGAGGTAGGGACCAGGGTTGTTGATCGGGTCGGTCTCACTGCCTCCAGGGAGGAAACAGCGGAATTCGAGCGATCGGCAGGGCATCCCAATGTCCGGGTAGGGGATGGCCCAGCAGTGCGTGTACGTGGCGTTGTCGGTCCAGGACTGCCAGAACCTGTCCCGCGCCCAGAACCAGATATTGAACGGCGCGAAGCGTACGCCATTGGTCACGAGATACGGCTGCTTGTTCGCGCTCTCGAAGAGCCGGAACTGGAAGCGGTCGCTCCACACGTCGTTGGTGACATTGTCACGGCACGGGAACGGGTCTGAGGGGCTGTACCCGATGGTCCGGGGCAGGTGGTAGCCGCACCCGTTGCTTCCCACGCGGCAGGTGCCCGGCGTGCGGCAGAAGCTGGGATCCTCCGCGCATGCCTCTCGCATGGACGTGTCCTCGAGGCACGTGCAGTCCCTCATCCCGGGCCTGCGCGTGCAGTCCGGGTCCTCGGAGGTGGGGAAGCAGGTCCCTGCGACCAGGCCGGTGTCGGCCGGGCCAGTGTCTACGGGCACGTCGGGGCGGGTGTCAGGGCGGGCGTCGGTGAAGACGCCAGTGTCCGTGCCGGTGTCCGGCAGGACCGAGCTGTCCGCGTCCGGACGCGGGGTGCCGCTGTCCGTCGGAACGAGGTTCGTGTCCGGCTGGACTGCGCTGTCCGTCGGAACGGAGCTGTCCTTGTCTGGCGTCTCGCCACCGCACGCCACGAGAGCCATGGCGGCGAAGGCACAGAGCAGAAGAGTCCACAGACGAGGGGTCTTGTTCTTCACGGGGTCCTCCTAGCGTTTTTGTCTATCTTGGCAAGGTGTACTTGCCTAGAGGTATCGTACCAGTGTGCGTATTGCTTAGCAATAAAAAAGGGTTCTGTCAAGGGTGAGGTGGGGAGCTCGCCCGCCCATGACGACGGGAAACTGTCGGTCGTAATAAAAAAAAGCCCACGCAGGTAGGCGTGGTGGGGGAGGAGGCAGGGCACCTGCGGGGTGCACAACTGGAATAACGGCATGTCCGCAGGTGCCCAGATCTACAGCGCGAGCAAGGTCGTGCTGTTTACTGCTGGGGGGTCGAGGGGGTGGAGGCGCGGGAACCGCGCGGCGCGTCCGGGACGATGCTCGCGAGGCGCGGCTCGTCTCCGGTGGTGAAGGTGAGCTTGCTGTCCTTGTGCATTCCCCGCTCGTCGGGGTGCGGGAACTGAGCCCAGCGCCCGACGGCCTTGGCAAAGGGCGGGCTCCAGATGCGCTGAACCGCGTCCGGGCTCAGCCTGGTGAAGAACAGGAACTTCGAATGCAGGAACACATGTGCCGCGTGACGCAGCAGGGCGGCCTGGGCGTCCGGGCGCAAGCGCTCGGCGTCCTCCACGATCACGATCCCGCGGCCGTTCCCCTCGATGATCTGCATGACGTCGCGGCTCTTCGAGGAGATCCAGATGGCAGACCCCTGGGCCATGAGCCAGGCCAGCTGGTCCGCAAAGCGCCGCAGGTCCGCCTCGTTGCCACCGTTGCGCACGTCGAGCACGGTCATGCCACGCGCCGTGGCGCTTCCGGTTCTGAGCATCGCATGACGCAGCTCCAGGAGGAGCATCGCGACGGCGGTCTTGATCGTCGCTTCGTTGGTCTCGAGCCAGGGCCGCTGTTCACCGTTCATGGGCACTTCTTCCTCCCCACCCCCCTGTAGGAGCAGAGGCAAAAACTATAAGAAGAGATACGAAAAATGTCAAGACAAGGTATGCAAAAATCAAAAATCTCCGTTTTCCGGAGATTTTTGTGTGGTGCATCGGCTGGGGATCGAACCCAGGACCTTGGGCTTAAGAGGCCCCTGCTCTACCAGCTGAGCTACCGATGCGAGCGAACGAGTGAAAGTAAACATCGGATGTTTTCTTTCACGAGCGAGCGAAGCATCGGACTGGCCGCGTTGGACGCGGGCAGACCGATCTCCCCGCGGGCAGATCGTTTTCCTTTTGTGGCCCAATGATAAGCGACGCCCGCATTGCTGTCAAACCTGGACGTCAAGCGGTAAAGCCTTTATTCTTCATGCGTTGCTATGAAATACTCTCTTTTGTTTACCAAGACCACCAAGAACGTCTCGCAGGAGAATGAAGCCGTGAACGCGCGCTTGTTAGTCCAGGCAGGGTTTGTGGATCAAGAAATGGCCGGCGTGTATACCTGGTTGCCCCTTGGATTGCGCGTGCTTCGTAAGGTTGAGCAGATCGTACGCGAAGAAATGGATGCACTCGGCGCGCAAGAAATTTTTATGCCATCTCTTCAGCCAAAGGAATATTGGGAAGCCACAAAACGCTGGGAGGGTGTGGATATCTTATTCAAGCTCACATCGCAAACCGGAAAAGAATACGCGCTCGGCTGTACGCATGAAGAAGTGGTAACGCCGCTTGCGCAGAAGTTCGTGCGCTCCTACAAAGAGTTGCCATTCGTGACATATCAGATCAATACCAAGTTTCGCGATGAACTTCGAGCGAAGTCCGGCGTGCTTCGCGGTCGCGAGTTTCGTATGAAAGACATGTACAGCTTTCACACGAATCAGGAAGATCTCTCCGCATTTTATCAAAAAGCCCTGGAAGCCTATGTGCGGGCATTTGCGCGTTGTGGTTTGCAGGTGAAGGTCGTGCAAGCAGGCGGCGGCATCTTTACGGACAACATGACGCACGAGTTTCAGGCGATTACAGACGCTGGAGAAGACGTGCTGATTGCGTGTCCTTCCTGCGACTTTGGACAGAATAGCGAGGTCGCGACCTTCAAAGAAGGGGACGCCTGTCCTAAATGCCAGCATTCACTGGCACAGATGAAAGGTGCTGAGGTGGGCAATATCTTTGATCTTGGGACAAAATACACCGACGCGTTTGACTTTAACTTTACGGATGAAAACGGCGAGCAAAAGCGTGTGCTTATGGGTTGCTATGGGATTGGCACCACGCGGTTGGTCGGTACGATCGTCGAAGCGTCGCATGATGATCGCGGCATGATCTGGCCAAAGAGCGTTGCGCCGTTTCAGGTGCATCTCGTGTCCTTGAATGCTAAGGATGAGGCAGTCCGCGGGCAGATTGTGCAAGCCACGCAAGACCTGTACGAGCAACTGCAGTCTGCGGGTGTGGAAGTGCTCTGGGACGATCGTGCAGACGTTTCTGCAGGAGCAAAGCTCGCAGATGCGGATTTGATTGGTGTGCCGTTGCGTATTCTCGTGAGCGAAAAGACGTTGAAAGAAAACGCCGTGGAATGGAAGGGGCGCACAGAAGCAGAAGCGCGACTTGTAAAACTACAGGATCTCGTGGAGGAAGTGTCGGCCTTTATTACGGCATAGTAATAAAAAACACCCGGATATTTTTCCAGGTGTTTTTTTATTTGTGGTTTTCTTACGCGCCTTTCAACGCATCCTTCAAACCCTTGCCAGCCTTGAATTTCGGTACGGTGACCGCGCCGATCTGGATCTTCTGGGTTGGATTCTGTGGGTTCACGCCCATGCGGGGTGCGCGCGTTTTGGCCATGAAAGCACCAAAGCCTGCGATCGTCACTTCTCCGCCGCTCTTCAATGTCGTGGTGACAATCTCGACAAATGTTTCGATCATGTCCTCAGCCTGCTTTTTGGTGACGCCGACCTTCTCGGAGATCTGGTTGATGAGTTCTGCCTTGTTCATAATAAAGTAACAAGATGAATTATTCGTGGCGGAATCTTAGCATTTTTGCGCCAAGCTATCAATTTTTTGGTGTGGATAAGATTTTGACAGCGTTTATCTCGCGTACTCAATCACGCGGGTTTCGCGGATGACCGTCACGCGAATTTCCCCTGGATGTTTCAGCTCTGCCTCGATCTTGTTGGCAATGTCGCGTGCGAGTTTTGTCGCGGTCAAATCATCGATCACCTTTGGATTGACGAACACGCGGATTTCGCGGCCTGCTTGAATGGCATAGACCTTTTCTACGCCGTCAAAGGAGGTAGCCGCGTTCTCGAGATCTTCCAAACGCTTCACATAAAGCTCGAGCGAATCCTTACGAGCGCCAGGGCGTGCACCAGAAATGGCATCTGCCGCTTTGACGATAACGCCTTCAAGAGTTTTTGGCTTGTCCTCATGATGGCCAATACACTGGTAGCAGATCTCTTCAGGAAACCCAAACTTTTTCATGATTTGCAATCCAAGCTCCGGATGACTGCCTTGCATGTCATGATCCACAGCCTTGCCTACATCGTGAAACAAACCGCCAATGCGACAGGTCTTCACGTTTGCGCCAAGCTCTTCTGCGAGCAACGCGGAAATGCTGGCCACTTCCATGGAATGCTGGAGTGCGCTCTGGCCATAGCTGGTGCGGAACTTGAGACGGCCGAGGATCTGAATAAGCTTTGGATCAATGCCAGCCATGGAAATGCCAAGTTGATACAGGGCGTCTTCACCAGCTTTTTTGATGTCGATCGCTAGCTCTTTCTTGGATTCCTCGATGGTTTCTTCAATGCGGCCTGGGTGAATGCGGCCATCGGCAATGAGTTTGGAAAGCGCACGCTTCGCCACCTGGCGGCGAATAGGGGAGAAGCCGGAGATTGTGACGAGGTTGGGCGTTTCATCAATGATGAGTTCACAGCCAGTCAACAGCTCGATGGCTTTAATATTGCGCCCTTCACGGCCGATAATACGCCCCTTCATCTCATCAGAAGGAAGCTCGACATACGCGGTGGTCGTCTCGGCAACCTGCGAGGAGGCTTGGCGTTGAATGGCAAGCGCGAGGATGTTGTTGGCACGCCGTTCGATTTCATCGGACGCTACCTCATCGAGTTTGCGAATACGCGAAAGTAAGGCATCGCTGTTCTCCTGCTCTACGAGCTCTGTGATGCGCGCCAGTGCTTGTTCCTTATTGAAGCCAGAGATTTCCTCCAGGCGTTTCATCCCAGCCTCACGAATCTCTTCCAACTGCTTTTTGATGTCCTCTACGCGCTGTTTGGCGGTTTCTGCATCTTGCTTGGTTTTATCGATTTCCAGCAATTTTGAACTAAAAGCCTGCTCGCGTTCAAGCAAAGATGTTTGTTGATTTTTGAGCTCATCAAGTCCGCGCTTTTCCTCAATGCGTGCTTCCTCAATGATTTTGACGGCTTTTTCTTTTGCTTTGACCAAAACCTCCTGCTGTTTGTCTTCTGCGGCTTTGACGATTTCGTTGTATTTTATTTCAGCGGCGGCCTCATCTTTTTTTATTTTGGAACTGCGAAGCGCATATCCGGCACTTGCGCCGATGGCGGCAGAAAAGAGGAGACCGACCACAAATAAGGCGTCACTCATACGTGTTACGCCGGCTATGGTACTTGATCGCGTGGTCTCAATTAACACGCGAAGCGCTTTTCGAGCGTTCGGTCTTCGGGGGCGTTTTCTTCTGTACGGTGCGGCCAGAGTCTTTCAGACGGGGTATCCATGTGGGGAAAAAGCTTAGGAAGAGCCGACCATCCGGGGAAAACGTGTACGTGCCGGGCTGTTTTGGAATTAGGTCGGTGCCCACACGTTAGCAGGAGGCGGAGAGATTGTCTAGTGTTGTCGCTGTATTGACAGAAAAATCACCAATGCGCGTACGCCGCAGTTCTTCGAGATATGCGCCTGTCCCCAGAGCTCGGCCAATGTCATCCGCCAGAGAGCGAATGTAGGTGCCAGACGAGCAATCAACAGAGAGCTTGAGCCTAGGCCATGCAAAATCTAGAATATCGATCCGCGGGATGTCCACATGCTTCATAGGCCTCATGTCTTCCGTGGCTGAACCTTTTCGGGCAAGCTCATACAGCTTTTTTCCCGCCAGTTTTTTCGCAGAATAGAGCGGCGCAAGCTGGTCATAGCCGCCACGAAATTGAGAGAGGACGGATTCGATGGCCTCCCGATCCACCTCGTTTATTTGTTCTGTCGCCTGAACGATCACCCCATCTTTATCAAATGTGTCGCTTGTGGCGCCGAGGATGAGTGTGGCTTCGTAGGTTTTGTCCATGCCAAGGTATTGGCCAAGTGTCTTCGTCTTCTCCCGCCCCACGGCCACGATCAATAAGCCCGTGGCAAATGGGTCTAGAGTACCGGCATGGCCTACGCGGCGTTCACCGGTTGCACGGCGGACGCGGTTGACCACGTCGTGCGAGGTCATGCTAGCGGGTTTGTCGATGAGAAGGAGACAGGGGGTCATGTGATGGAGAGACTGTGGCGTATTTTTCGATGACTTTCAAGCCCACTCGACGAAAGCACGTTGTTTCGCTAGCATTGCCCTATTATGGCTGACACAAATTCTCGTCCTGTACGCGTCCGTTTTGCGCCAAGCCCCACGGGCTTTTTGCACGTCGGTGGTTTGCGAACCGCGTTGTATAATTGGTTTTTTGCCCGTAAACATGGCGGAACGTTTGTGTTGCGCGTGGAAGACACGGATCGTACACGCTACGTCGAAGGTGCTACCGAAAGCCTTTGTCGCACGTTTAAGGCCGTTGGTCTTCTTCCGGATGAGGGCATGATGATCGATGATGAAGGGAAGCTATTTGAAAAAGGGGATCATGGGCCGTATCTCCAGTCGCGGAATAAAGAGCGTCATCTTGGATATGCCAAGGAGCTGATGGCAAAAGGCCACGCGTATTATTGTTTTTGCTCCAAGGAGCGTCTTGAGGAGATGGCGAAGCAACAACAGGCCTTGAAACAACCGCCCATGTATGATCGTCATTGCCGTTCGTTGCCGCGTGAGGAAGCAGAGAAACGCGTGGCAGACGGTGAAGCGCACGTTATCCGCCTTGCCGTGCCAACCGAGGGGACGCTCGTCGTCGAGGATTTGATTCGCGGACGCATGGAGTTTCCCTGGGCGCAGTCTGATGATCAGGTGATCGTAAAATCTGACGGGTTTCCCACGTACCACCTTGCGGCCATGGCAGATGATCATGATATGGCGATTTCGCATGTGATTCGTGCGGACGAGTGGATTTCGAGCTTGCCAAAGCATGTATTTATTTATCAATCCATGGGCTGGGAGCTTCCGCAATGGGCACACGTACCGCTGATCCTGAATCCAGATCGTTCAAAACTGTCGAAACGTCAGGGCGATGTTGCGGTGGAAGATTATCTCGCAAAGGGCTATTTGCCAGAGGCGATCTTGAACTTCATTGCCTTGCTTGGCTGGAATCCAACCGCAGACCGCGAGATTTTTACCAAAGAGGAGCTTGCCTCGCTATTTGAGATTGGAAAAGTGAACAAAGCCGGTGCGATCTTCAATACGGAAAAACTCAACTGGCTGAACGCGCATTATCTGAAACAGATGACAGAAGAGGAGTATTTGCAGATGTGTCGGCCTTGGCTCCCAAAAGAGGAGGATGATCATGCTTTTCTTGACCGCGTCTGTCTCATAGTCCGCGACCGTCTTGAAGTGCCAAAAGATTTGCCAGAAATGACGCGCTTCCTATTCGCGCCAGTGTCAGAGCTTGACCCTGCGATTATTCCTTGGAAAAAATCCACAGAAGAAGAGGCGATCGAACGCTTGAATGTCTTGCGGACATGGGTTACGGATCGTGCGGAAGAGGGATTCGCCTCTGTTGAAATTATCGAAAAAGATCTACGCCAGCTCACCACGGATCGTGGTTGGGATAATGGAGGGACGCTTTGGCCGTTGCGCGTAGCCTTGTCTGGCATGGAAAAATCACCAAGCCCATTTGAGCTGTTGTTTGCTCTTGGGAAGGCGCGGTCGCTTGCACGTATCGACACTGCCCTGGCCCGTCTGGCATAATGGTGGGTGATGATGCGCAAAAAGATTTTTGCGGTTCTTGCCCTTTGCTCGTTTTGTCTGTGGACGGCCGAGCCGTTTTTTGCGCAAGCTCAGGAAACCCTTGTTTTTCCAGATGGAACCGTGAATGAAGCTACGGAGACTTCTGTGGATGAGACGAATGAGGATGTGGGAATAAAAGAGGAGATCGATGAGTTGAATTCGCAGGTGCAGGATAAATCCCAGGCTGTCAAACGACTGGACAGCGCGATCCAGAAGTATCGATCAAAAATTGCGGAACAAGAAAACGCCATGATGTCTTTGGCAAATGAGGTATTGATCCTGGAGAGTCGTGCGAAAGAAAAACAACTTGCCACAGAGCGCACGCGTCAGCAGATCGAGCTCATGAGCTTGGAAATCCAGGCTATGACCGAGCAGATTCGTTTGGACGAGGCGATTATCAAGCGCCGTCAGGATGCGCTCGCGGATATTGTGCGTCGTATCCATCATGGTGATCAGATCAGCGTGGTAGACGCGTTTTTAGCGCGCCCCTCTATCTCTGAGGTGTTTACGCGCTTGGAAGAGATGAAGCGGGTCGAAGAGGACTTGGCAGATGCTACACGGCGGCTTCAGGCCGGAAAAAAGCAGTTGGAAAATGGGAGGAGTGCTTTAGAGGTGCATCGGCTTTCCTTGCAAGAGGAGAAAACGCGATTGCAGAATGAGAAACAGGAATTAGAAATGATGCGTCAGGCGAAAATGGCGCTCGTATCAGAAACGCAAAGTCGCGAACAAGAGTTTGAGCGCATTGTGTATGAATTACGTGCGCAACAGCAAAGCGAGAAAGATGAAATATCTTCGTTGGAAGAACGCTTGCGCGATCGGTTGAACTCTGCGGATGAAGCGCTTGCGCGAGGGGATATTCTATTATATTGGCCTGTAGAAACAACGCGAGGCATTACGGCACGATTTCATGATCCCTCCTATCCATTCCGTAAAATGTTTGAGCATCCTGGCTTGGATGTCGCCGTGAGTGCTGGGACGCCCGTTCGTGCGGCCGCGGGTGGATATGTGGCCTGGACGCGTACAGGTAAGCAGTATGGCAACTACATCATGTTGATCCACGCAGGTGGCGTTGCCACGGTGTACGCGCATTTGTCGCGGTTTGCGGTCAAAGCGGATACCTACGTGGAGCGTGGTGACATTATTGGCTACTCTGGCGGTATTCCTGGCACGCAAGGCGCAGGACTCACGACTGGTCCACATTTGCACTTTGAAGTCCGTCAAAGTGGTATTCCGGTCAATCCAGAGAACTTTTTGCCAGCCATCGAGTAGTATGGAGCTCGCCGATCAGAAGGTTGTCACAATTTTATACACAAATTACAAAGGAGAAACGCGCCTTCGTCGTATTGTACCGATCGAAATGTGGTTTGGGAGTACGGAGTATCATCAAGACGCGCAGTGGCTATTGAAGGCCACGGACGTAGAGAAAAACGCAGAACGGAATTTTGCGATGAAGGATATTAGAGCGTGGCTTTGAGGAGTTGTTCGAGTTCTAAAAAAGTCGACACACGCACGAGGTTCATGCGTAACTCCTTCCACTGCGCCTCTCCTTTGAAATAAAAGGGGAGGTGCTTTCGTAATTTGCGCATACCGGATTCTTCGCCATAGCGCTCGCATTGAAGACGCGCATGCTCAAGGACCGTGGCGATACGTTCGGTTGCCGGCGGAACGCCGAACCACCTCACCCCTAACCCCTCTCCTTCGCTAGGAGAGGGGGATCTGATGGTGTTGAAAATCCAAGGATTGCCCAGCGCGCCTCTACCGATCATGACGCCGTCTGCGCCTGTGATAGCAAGTGCGTGTTGTGCGGATGATGTGTCCACGATGTCGCCGTTTACGAGAAAGGGGATATGCGGGATCGCGCGACGTGCCACGCCAACGGCTTCCCAGTCAGCGATGCCAGAGTAGCCTTGCTCTTTTGTACGGCCATGAATCGTGATCAAATCTGCGCCTGCGTCCGCGAGTGTTTGCACAAAAGAGACGCACTCGTCCTTACGTGACCAACCGAGCCGCGTCTTCACACTCACAGGGATTGTTACCGCCGCTTTTACGGCGCGGACAATCTCTGCAGAGCGAGCTGGGTCTTTGATGAGTGCAGAGCCGTCGAAATTGGAAACGATCTTATTCACTGGACAACCCATGTTGATATCAATGCCGTCCGGATGTACACGTTCGACAATCAATCGTGCGGCCTCTGCCATGGTGCTCGGATCGTTTCCGAAGATCTGCTGAATGAGCGGCCGTTCGCGCTCGTCAATCGCCACCATTTTCCACGTCTTCTCATTCTCACGGACAATAGCCTCGGAAGAGACCATCTCGCGGAAAATAATAGGATCACCGAATTTTTTGCACACTAAACAAAACGGCTGATCTGTCATGTCAGCCATAGGCGCAAGCGCGAGGATCGGGCGGGGGAGGGGGGGCCAGGAGAACATGGAGGAAGAGTAACGGAAGAATGAAGGGAGGGCAACCGTCTCACGTCATCGGAGCCACCTCACCCCCGGCCCCTCTCCTTCGCTAGGAGAGGGGAGTATGATAGAGGGGTCATGAAGGTCTTTAATCAACGTGAAATGGTTGAGCGACGACGCGTCTTACGCAAGACACAAACAGAGACGGAGGCGTTTCTTTGGGATCGACTTCGTGGTGGTAGATGCGGTGTGCGCTTTCGTCGTCAGTACGGCGTGGGGAAGTATGTCGTTGATTTTTATGCTCCAAAAGCGCGTTTAGTCATTGAAATTGACGGTGATATTCACGAAGTCCCGGACGTTCGAATTCACGATAAAGATCGTCAAAAGAACATTGAGGCACTTGGATTGCGCTTCTTGCGTTTTACAACCGCTGAAATACTGGGCAATATAGAGGCTGTACTGTCTCAAATCCATTTTTCCGTCCAGAACCCTCTCCTAGCGAAGGAGAGGGCAGGGTGAGGTGGTTCGGTGGTCTGTCGTAACGTTCTCCCTATGTCTTCTTCCTTTTCCCTCCATTCTTCCTACCAGCCCTCCGGTGATCAGCCGGAGGCTATTCGGTTACTGACAGAGGGGGTCCAGCGTGGAGACCGTTTGCAGACCTTGCTTGGCGCGACAGGCACGGGCAAGACGTTCACCATGGCGAACGTGATTCAGCATGTGCAAAAGCCCACGCTTGTGATTGCACACAACAAGACGCTCGCCGCACAGCTTTGCAACGAGTTTCGGCAGTTTTTTCCAGAGAGCGCCGTGGAATATTTTGTTTCGTATTACGATTACTATCAGCCAGAGGCATACATTCCACGGAGCGATACCTATATTGAAAAGGAAGCCATGATCAATGAGGAGATTGATCGCCTGCGCCACTCTGCTACGCAAGCGCTCCTCACGCGCAAGGACGTGATCATCTGTGCTTCCGTGTCATGTATCTACGGCCTTGGTGCACCAGCGGCGTATGAGAAAACGATTTTGCATTTGTCTGTTGGTGATAGCGTCGAGCGAAGCGGCGTGCTTCAGCGGTTGGTAGACATGCAGTTCACACGGACGAACGCGGATTTGCTTCGCGGTACGTTCCTTGTGCGAGGAGAAGTGCTTGAAGTAATGCCTGTGAATGAAGAGGTGATCTATCGCATTGAAGCGCCACGGGGGATTGTGGAGCGTATTGCCCAGGTGGATCGTGTGACGCGGAAAGTTCTGCGTGAACAAGAAGACGTGTGGATTTTTCCCGCAAAACATTTTATTACCACCGGTCCGGAGCGTGACCGCGCATTGACCGTCATCCGTGAGGAGTTGAGCGAGCGTTTGGATGAGCTTGAAAAACAGGGGAAGTTGCTCGAAGCAGAACGACTGGATCGTCGCACAAAATATGACCTCGAGATGATCGAGAATCTTGGGTATTGCAATGGCATTGAAAATTATTCTCGTCCGCTTTCTGGACGTGCCGCAGGCGAGCCGCCAGACACGCTCTTAGATTATTTTCCAGAAGATTTTTTGATGATGATCGATGAGTCTCATGTCACGGTTTCGCAGATCGGTGGCATGTATGAAGGAGATCGCTCACGCAAGCGTACCTTGATTGATTATGGTTTTCGCCTTCCTTCGGCCGCAGATAATCGTCCATTGAAATTTGACGAGTTTGCCCAGTACATGCGCCACGTCGTGTTTGTTTCTGCGACGCCGGGACCTTTTGAACTGCAGAGCTCATCGCAGGTTGTGGAGCAGATTATCCGTCCAACAGGCCTCGTGGATCCAGAAGTGATTGTGAAGCCAGTGAGCGTGGATCGTGGGGAAGGTTACGGCGGGCAAGTCGAAGATCTTCTCTCTCGCATTCCCGCGGTTCTTGAACGCAATGAGCGCGTCCTCGTTACCACGCTGACGAAAAAGATGGCAGAGGACTTGTCGGACTATTTAAAGGAGAAGAAGTTCAAGGTGCGCTATTTGCACAGCGATATTGATACGGTCGAGCGTCTCGAGATTCTGTCTGACTTCCGCAAAGGAACATACGATATTGTGGTGGGCGTAAACCTCTTGCGCGAAGGCTTGGATTTGCCAGAAGTGTCGCTTGTGGCGATTCTTGATGCTGATAAAGAAGGGTTTCTTCGCTCCGAAACGTCATTGATTCAGACGATTGGTCGTGCGGCACGCAATATTCGTGGCCAGGTTATTCTCTACGCGGATGTGATGACTGGTTCTATGAAACGTGCGATCAAAGAAACGGATCGCCGTCGGACAAAACAGGTTGCCTATAATACATTACATGGGATCACACCAAAGTCGATCGTGAAAGGACAGGAAGATTTGCGTGCGATGTTGGGATTGTCGACGGATGCGAAAGATATCAAGGAAATTCTGCAACTTGAATTGACCGCAGAAACACATAAGCTTGAGGATGTGGTCAAGAAAAAAGAGAAGGAAATGAAGGAAGCGGCGTTGAACTTAGAGTTTGAACTTGCCACGATTCTTCGTGATGAAATAGTTGTGCTTTCTAAAGAAATCAAGCGCCGCTCGAAAACGGCCGCACTTCCAGAAAAAGAGGAAAAGAAGCTTGCCACAAAACGTCCGGTGCGGCATGGGAGAGTGAGATAAAAAAACGCCGACCTTGAGGGTCGGGTCAGTGAATGGTGACGGCGGTCGTGTTTGACCGGCGCGTCCTGTTGATGGGGGTGGAGAGCCTCTGCGCCTCCTGTGCGCGTTCCAGCGAAGAGACGCGGTTTTCGTGGGACTCGATGACGTAGTTGTGACGCATCGTTATCGAGGTCGTGAGACGGCGCAGGTCTGAGATTCGCCGTTGCAAGACCTCGATCGCGTCAGCGATATCGCCAGCGTCCTCCCCGTGGAGGTACTGGATCTGGTAGATGCGCTGCGTGTGCCGCTCCAGAAGAGCTTGCTGTGAGGCGATCTGGGTCTCGAGGGCGCGGATGCGTCCAGAGGCACAGCCGGTGCCGCAGAACAGAGTGGCGATGCAGACGGTGAGAATGAGCGAGTTAGGCTTCATGACTGGATGGTCCTTCCGGGTTGATGGGACGAGTTTCAGACGCTGAATATGGGGACATTTGCATGAAATGGCAGATTTGTCAATGGTACGGAGTGGACAGGCTCGCTCTTCCCTCGTACTCTCCGGCTATGGACTCAACGGAGGAAATCAAGTCTCGATTGGATATCGTAGACCTTATTGCTGAGTATCTGCCTCTCAAACCTGCAGGGGCCGGTGCGTATAAGACGAATTGTCCGTTTCATCAGGAGCGGACGCCGTCTTTTTATGTTTCGCGGAATCGCCAGTCTTGGCACTGTTTTGGATGTGATCTCGGTGGCGATCAATTTTCCTTTGTCGAGCGCATGGAAGGCATGGAGTTTCGCGAGGCACTCGAATTTCTTGCGCAAAAGGTCGGCGTTGAATTGCCCAAGTTTGACGGAGAAAAAGCCTCGAAGAAAAAACGCTTGCATGAAGTGAATGATTTGGCTACGCGATTTTTCGCTTCTGCACTTCGGAATCTTCCACAAGCAGAACATGCGCGACAGTATGTACAGAGTCGAGGGCTGGATGATCTTTCCATTGATTTATTTCGTATTGGGTATGCGCCTGCTTCTTGGTCCACCATGACAGACGCCCTTCTCAAGCGTGGCGTCACAGCAGAGGAGCTTTTGGACGCAGGGCTTGTGAGCAAGCGCGATCATGGAGGCGTGTACGATCGCTTTCGTGATCGCCTCATGTTTCCGATTGCAGATGTTCACGGCAATATCGTGGGATTTACCGGACGTATTCTCACGAATGATAAAAACCCTTCGCCAAGCTCAGGACGCCAGGAAGCGAAGTACATGAATACGCCGGAGACAACACTGTATCGCAAGTCTGCCGTGTTGTATGGGTTGGATAAAGCAAAAGGGGAGATTCGTCAGCAAGACCTTGCGGTGATTGTGGAGGGAAATATGGATGTGGTGTCTTCGCACCAATTTAGCGTGTGCAATGTGGTGGCCGCGAGTGGGACCGCTTTGACCGTCGAACAGCTCGGTTTGATCCGTCGCTTTACCACCAATCTTGCGATTGCGTTTGATCAAGACTCGGCAGGTAAAGCCGCGACCATTCGTGGTCTTGATTTGGCACGCGCGCAGGATTTCACGATCAAGATTATTACGTTGCCACCCGAAGCAGGCAAAGATCCGGATGATGCCGTGCGTAAAGATCCACAGATTTGGAAGGACGCGATCAAAAATGCGGTGAGTATCATGGACTGGATGTATCGCAATGCATTCCGCGGTCGTCAGTTGGAAAAGCCAGAGGATAAAAAACAGATTGCAAGAGACATTCTGCCGGAAATCAAACGCATTGCTGATCCGATTGAGCGCGATCATTGGATCAAAAAGTTGGCGCGAGAACTCGCGGTTGGGGAAAACGCCCTCCTGGAGGTGATGGCAAAGCTGACGGTGAATGTCTCGCCGTCTGTAGGAACGCCCCGGGAAACGCCAGCGGCCTCACAGCCGGTTCCAGAGGGGGAGCAGACCGTTCCAGCCTCTGCCATTGAACGTCGTGTTCTCGTGTCACTTTTGGCGGGTGAAGGGGCGTTTTTGCTGGCAAAAGACGAATTAAAGCTTAAACCCGAGGAATTTGAGCATGTGGACAGAGCCGCTCTTTACGCCGCGGTCCTTCTGGATTATAATACGGCACAATCTATACCAGCTGCCCCTCGCCTTGGTGTGAGCGGCGCTATCCGCCAGCCTCTGTCCCTGACAGACGAGCAGGCGATGCATTTTTGCACATTGGCCATGGAGGCCGAACGGGAATTCGAAGAAGGAGGAATGGAGGCCGCGAAACGTGATCTTGTGGTTGGCGTCCAATCGATGCGCCAGGCAAAAAAGACACGTGAGCGTAAACGCCTTGAAGACGAGATGCGTGAAGCCGAGCGTGAGGGCGATGGCGCTCGTATTGCAGAGCTTTCGCGATTATTCGCAGACTTATCATGAGCAGGGTTCGACTATTATGCCCAAGCCCAAGTCCAAGAAGAAGTTTTATCCGACCAAGCCTGTCAAAAAGGTGACGAAGCCCATAAAAAAGCAAGCCCCTGCGAAAAAGTCGCGGGTCATTGCTCGTGGGAAGACTTCACCTGTACGCGGGGGGAAACAGCCTGAGAAGAAGCAGGGGAAGGTTTTTGATACAGGGCCGCGCTTGAAGCCAGGGCCATACATCAAGGCGCCGGCACCTTCGGATCAGATGATTGATAAGTTGTTTGAAAAAGCAAAGTCACGCGGATTTTTGACGGAGAACGAAATTCTCTATGGATTTCCGGATGTAGAAGATTATTTGGGCGTGTTTGAAGCCTTTATCGATCGTCTTGATGCCGCGGGTGTGACAATCGTCGAACAAAAAGAGGGGATCTTGGGTCGCGTGAAGGAGCGTCAGGATATTCTCCATACGCTCCACAGCGGCCACGACGAAAAACGTCCAAAGATCGAACCATTGGAACTCACGGCAGATTCGATTCAGATGTATTTGCGTGAGATTGGTAAAATCCCATTGCTCACAGCGGACGATGAGATCGCACTGGCAAAGCGTAAGGAGCGCGGTGACAAAGAGGCAGAGCGCATGTTGATTGAGGCAAACTTGCGTTTGGTGGTTTCCATTGCAAAGAAGTTTACGGGCAAGTCGCTTTCTCTTTTGGATTTGATTCAAGAGGGCAATATTGGATTATTTCGCGCGGTGAAGAAATTCGAATATCGTAAAGGATTCAAATTCTCCACCTACGCGACTTGGTGGATTCGTCAGGCGATCACGCGTGCGCTTGCGGATCAATCACGTACGATTCGTATTCCGGTGCACATGGTGGAGACCATCAACAAATTCCAGCAGGTGGAGCGTGAGTTAATCCAAGAGCTTGGTCGCGAACCATTGCCGGAAGAAATCGCCGCGGAAATGGGCCAGGAAGTCGACAAGGTGCGGCATATCATTAAGATTTCACAAGACACCGTGTCTCTTGAAACATCTGTTGGCGACGATGATGAAGATTCTACGCTCGAAGATTTTATCGAGGACGTGAAGAATGTGACGCCAGATCGTTCTGCGGCACTTCAGCTCTTGCATGATTATGTGCGTGACATTATTAAAGATCTCAATCCTCGTGAGCAAAAGATTCTCGAAATGCGCTTTGGCTTGATTGATGGCGTGGGCCATACGTTGGAAGAAGTAGGTAAGGAATTCGATGTGACGCGTGAACGTATTCGCCAAATTGAAGCAAAGGCCTTGGAGAAAATTCAACAGCATGCGCTTATCAAGCGTTTGGCTGATTACTAAGATTCTGTATGTCAGAAACGGCTGTCTTGATTAAACCTTGGTATAAAACAGTAACGGTCCTCATGGCGTGCCTGGTCCTACTGATTGTCGCCTGGCCTTTTGGGACCATTGGTGCGGGCGAACGCGGCGTGCTCTTACGATGGGGCGCTGTCACAGGCAAAGTGTTTGACGAAGGATTGTATCTGCGAATTCCTATCGCTGATCGCGTAGAAGTGATGGATGTGCGCATCCTCAAGGAGCAAATCGAGGCATCTGCCGCGTCAAAAGATCTGCAAAGCGTCACAAGTATTGTTGCGCTGAACTTTCACATTCAGCCAGATCGTGTGGCCAGCATCTATCAGGATGTAGGCGTGGATTATAAGGCGCGCTTGATTGACCCCGTCCTTCAGGAGGCGGTGAAGGCCTCAACCGCGAAGTACACGGCAGAAGAACTCATCACACGCCGCGATGAAGTGCGCGAGCAAATCCGAGCGCAGGTGAAGGAGAAAATCGCGGCACGCGGGATTGAAGTTGATGATTTCAATATCGTGAACTTCAGTTTCTCTCCGTCCTTCAATGAGGCGATTGAACTCAAGGTCACGGCGGAACAGTCTGCGCTTGCGGCAAAAAATAAATTGGAACAGATCAAATTCGAGGCAGAGCAGAACGTCGCACAGGCACGCGGCAAGGCCGAAGCTATCCGTATCGAATCGGATGCGCTTCGTTCCAACCCGCAGGTCTTGCAACTTCGCGCCATTGAAAAATGGGATGGCCAGTTGCCAAGGGTGACAGGAGGAGCAACACCCATGATCGACATCAAAGCGATCACGGAAAAATAATTATAAAAATAGACCCGATCGGGTCTATTTTTATGATGAATGTTAGGCGTTGTTTTTCTTCCGGTCTCTGCGGATGATCCACCAATGCGAGGCAAGCAGAGGGATGCCGACGAGTACGTAGGAAATATCACGGACGGCCTCGCGTTGCGTACGAATTGCACGGGCTTCCTCTGGAGGTATGCGTGCGTCCTCGCAGGCTTTAATGCGATCGCGAGTGACAGCCTCTGTTTCCTTTGTCGCGAGCTCAGGGCCGTACATAGTGGCGCAAGGAGGCTCTTTATATTCGTTCAGATCTGCTTTTGGAAACACCCAGGTACGTAAACCAATATTGACCAGGTCTGCCGAAGAAAATGCCACCATGAGCAGGCCGATCAAGCACACGAGATAGAGATAAATCGAGCGAATGAGCGCGAAACGCGATGGAGGAAGGGTTGACATAGCGATACCATTCTACCGCGTTGACAAGACTCTTGCCAGACACAGGTCTCTTTGGTAGGATTTTTGGGCTCTCGAAAGAGACCCTTCCGGGGTAGCTCTCCGCCAGCTGGCGGAGGTAGAGCAGTGGACAGTATATGTTCTTTGTCTACGCGATATATAATCGACAGGCGAAAAAACTATACATCGGCCAAACCGAGAACCTTGAGAGTCGAATAGAGATGCATAATAAGCATGTCTTCGCGGGTTATACTGCGAGATTCTCTGGCGAATGGGAACTGATTTATCAAGAGATCGTTGTTAGTAGGGCGGAAGCGTTGAAAAGAGAAAAGCAATTGAAGAGTTTTCGGGGACGAGAATTTGTAAAAAAATATATTCCGGGGTAGCTCAGCGGTAGAGCAGTGGACTGTTAATCCATTGGTCCAGGGTTCGAATCCCTGCCCCGGAGCCATGTAGAACCGACCGTCGCAAAACGGTCGGTTTTGTATGCTGGGTGATTATGATTAGATGAGGAGCAGGACAAGAATCGTTTTCACCAATAAAAAAAAGCGCACTGGAGAGAGGCGCGGGGTCCGTTTTTCAACGGTACGTCGCCTGTCTCACAGTGCGGCAAGGAGGTCAGCCCAGCAGCCAGCAGGCCGCGCACCTGCTCGTGCCAGGGACTACCGGCAAGATGCCGCACTTGCTGCAGAAGAAGCGTCGGAGCGGCCGAGTGAACAACGTGAACTTGATCATCGTAGAACCCTTTCCTCAGAGGCCCATGTCATAATACAGGATGATTTTAGATTGTCAAGTCACCACCAAGGGTTTGGGATCGTTTTAGGGCGAGTGGATATTCTATGATTTTGTGGAGAACGGGTCGCGACCCATGTGCGTCGGGACACGCCCGAAGAAGTCCTTCAAGATTCTCAGGGAATCTAGTCCGCCGCCCTAGTGTTGAGCTATGGCGGATAGTGTCTGGCTACTGAGACACTGTCAGTCATAATGCATCACGAATGTGCTGTTTTTTGATGTATACAAATAAAACTGCTACCGTGTTAAGCGTTATGAAAACAGTACTCGTGACAGGCGTTTCTCGGGGGATGGGGATGGCTACGGCGAAAACGCTTTCGAAGGAGGGGTATCGTGTCATCGGCATCTATAATGCAAATCAAGAGTCGGCTGAGCGTTTGAAAAAAGAATTCGAGAACGTCGAGATATTTGCTTGTGATTTTTCGAAGCGTGAACAGACGCTTACATTAGTTGATACGCTCAAGTATTATTCATTTTGCGGAATCGCGAATTGCGCTGGAGTGTTTTTAGGAATAGATTTTCAACAGTTTGACATGGAAATTTGGCGACAAACATTTGAAGTAAATGTGCACGCCCCGCTACTATTGGTTCAGGGGTTGAAAGGTAATATTGAAGATGGTGGATCGATCGTGAATATTGCGAGTACAGACGGCATGGTTGGATCGGAAGTTGGCCTCGCGTATTCAGCGAGTAAAGCCGCCCTTATTAACTTAACGATGAGCCTTGCAAACGTTTTTGGATCGAGAGGGATTCGTGTAAATGCCGTTGCACCTGGTTGGATAGGTGATGGGATGCAGTCACCCCAAGAACTATTGGATGAAGCCAAGTGGTTTAATCCGCTTAGACGACTGGGTAGCTATGAGGAGATGGCTCGTGTGGTTAGCTTTCTTTTATCGGATAAATCATCGTATATCAATGGGACGACGCTCGTAGCAGATGGTGGTGATTCTGCGGTAAATTATGTTTTACGCAAAGAGACGGATATGAGAAGGGCTGTATGATCGAGATCTATTGCATCATTGCCAAATAGTATCATCCCCCCCAGAGATCTGTGAGCGTATTTGAACGGTGAGTAATGTGGTTGTCTTTGTTTGTGCTTGGGGTATGATAAGGCGAGTGCATATTCTTTTGATACACTTCTATGAAGTTCATTGATGAGTTGAAGGGCGAGCATCGGGCTATTGAGGCGTGTTTTGCGGAATTTGGAGCCACGGATATTTTTGCAGAGCAAAAAGCGGTGGTGCAGAAACTCGTGGATGTGGCTCTTTCGCATTTAAAAAAGGAGGATGAGGTATTGTATCCTGCATTGGCAAACGCACAGGCGCTTGAGATCAAGCGGCTTGGTGATGCCTTCGCGAGCGTGATGAAAGAGTATTCTGCGCGATTTGTGGAGTTGACAGGGCAACTTCTTGCAAGCGAGAGTGCCTTTGATCCGACGCTTGTCACGCAATTTCTTCTTGTGCGTGATCGTATTAAAAATCGTATTGTGTTAGAGGAGGGGATGCTATATCCAGCCTATGAAATTATTACGGGGATGGAGAGGGCAAAACAGTTGTGAAATGCACGAACTCGTTGAGAGACCGTCGATATTCGATGTGATGGGGTAGGTATGATATCCTTGTGGTGAACTATGGGTGTTATTTTTGCATTTCTTGCCATGATGGCATGGGGCGTGGGAGATTTTTTGATTCAGCGGAGTACACGAAAATTTGGCAATAGCATTGCCCTGTTTTGTATTACGGCGTTTGCGGCGGTTGCCCTATTCCCATGGGTGATGGATGATTTGCCGAGTTTGTTTACGCTGGACTATCGTTTTTGGTTGCTCATGGGGGCGAGCGTTATTATGCTGTTCGCCGCGCTTTTTGATTTCGAGGCTTTACGAGAGGGGAAGATATCCGTGGTGGAACCGGTGTATGCGCTTGAAGTGCCTATTGCGGTTGGACTCAGCTCGTTTCTTCTTGCAGAGTGGTTGTCTGGAACGCAGTGGTTATTGATCGTGGCTTTGGTGGTGAGTATTTGTCTTGTCTCACTCAAGTCATTACACATATTGCGCTCTTTTCGTATCGAAAAGGGAGTGCTGTTGGCTGGTGTGGCAACCTTAGGGATGGGAACGTCCAATTTTTTGTTTGGCGTTGGCTCTCGTGTGACAGATCCTTTGATGACGAATTGGTTTGTGAGTGCGTTTGTGGCAGTGGTCATGGCACTTCACCTGACACAGACGGGCAAATGGTCTGTGCTTGCGCAACGGTGGAAAACGCAAAAATCACTCATGCTCAGCGTGAGTGTGATTGATAATATTGCTTGGATCGCCTATAGCTATAGTACGCTCACGATTCCTATTGGCATTGCTACGGCGATCAGCGAGAGCTATATCGCTGTTGCGGCGCTTCTTGGGTTGGTGTGGAATAAGGAAAAGTTAGTGATCCACCAAAAAATCGCTCTCGTGAGTGCGATTGTTCTGGTGATCATTTTAGGATGGACGAGTGAGCAATGATCTGAGAGAAGCTTACAGTTCCTTTTCTGCATGCGTGGGGTTGATGACGCAGGTCTTGCAGTGAAGCGTCTCACGAATATCCGCAATAATTTGATCAAGATGATAGTCGGATTTTGTGTAGTAAGCGTTGACGCCTAACTGCATGTAAGCCCCGACTTTATCCGGGCTTGCGGTATTAGACACGACAAAAATTGGAATGGTTTTCCAAGGGCTATTAGCTTCTTTGATTTTTGCAACAAAGTCTAAGCCGTTTTTTGCACCTAAAAGGTAATGGTCGAGCCAGATGCATTGAATACCTTTTACATCCTCAAGATAGCCAAGGGCTTGTTCAACGGACCGTGTGGCAACAACCTCAAAGCAACAATGCTCAAGTTTTTTGGTGATGGCTTCAAGGAGTGGTCGCTCATCTTCGATGACAAGAATGGTTGGGGCGGGTGCTTCAACGTGTGGAGACATAGAGTAGTAGTTAGCTGAGTTCGCGTGTGCCGGTTTTTTTCTGCATGCCTGTGAGAGGAATGGTGACGAAGAAGGTTGTGCCTTTATTTTCAACGGACGTGAACCAGATTTTTCCACCGGAGTTTTCCAAAATAGAATGTACGATGTAGAGGCCAAGGCCTGTTCCTTCTGTATCCTTTGCGCGTACATTATCTGCTCGGAAGAGTTTTGTGAAGATTTTAGATTGTTGTGCCTCAGGAATACCGAAGCCATTGTCTTGAACAGTGATCAATAGGTCACGATCTTGTGGTTGCACGCTGATACTGACCGTGCCCTCTGCTGGCGTATATTTGACGGCATTAGAGAGAAGGTTTTCAAAGATCATGCGCATGAGTTTTGGATCCACGGACAGTAATGGAAGCGTGGTGCTGAAGGAGGTGTTGATTGTCAAATGTTTGATTTGTATCTGTCCGGTAAGCTCTTTGAGCACAGCCTGTGCAATATCAATCACGTTCGTGGGTTGTGGTTCGATCGTGAAGGTGCCAAGTTCAAGTCGTGAGACGTTGAGAAGAGAATTCACGAGCACGATCATGCGTTGATTACCCTCATTAATCTCTTGGAGGAACTTTGTCTGCTCGGGCTGAAGGGGTCCCGCGTCGCCAGCCAAGAGCATTTCGGTATACCAGTTAATGGCAGAAAGAGGCGTGCGTAATTGATGCGAAGCAAGCGAGACGAATTCACTCTTGGCCCGGTCAATGGACTTTTCATGCGAAATATCGCGAATAACAAGAATGACGCCGAGGGTTTGTCCGTGAGAAATAATAGGGGTGGCCGTGGTAGCCGCCGCAAAACTTGTGCCGTCCTTACGTACGTAGATATAGTCAGAACTTAAGACCTTTGTATTTCCTAGGAGCGCTTGTTGTACAGGGCGTTGGGCAAGAGGTACTTCCGTTCCTTCTTCCGTGCGCACGGTCCATGCCTTATGAAAGGGGGTTCCTACGAATTGTTTTTGTGTTTCGCCGAGTAAGTGTACGGCCGCTTCATTGATGTAGGTGATAAGCCCTTGGTCATCGATCGCGATCAGGCCGTCTCCAATACTGTTGAGGAGGGCTTCATCTTTTGCCTGTTCTTGTTGCACAACCTGTTTGGCCGTCGAAAGATCTTCAAGAATGTTCAGCGTGGCTTTTTTTGTTGTTTCGAGATTTTCGACTTGCGTGTTGAGTGCCTGCGTTTTTTCTTGTACGCGACGTTCAAGCTGTTGATAGGATGCTTCAATCGTCTCTGCCATGGCATTGAGTGCTTCTCCTAATTTACCAAGCTCATCTTGGTTTGAGATGACTGTACGTTTATCGTAGCGGCCATCTTTCATGGCTTGTGCCATGACAGAGAGCCTCTCAATAGGCTGTACAAGAAATCTTCGTAATAGCACAGCTAAGAGAAAACCTGTTAAACAAAGCACTACGATCGAGGTAAAGGAAGCGAGGGTGATCAAGTTCTGAATAGGGGCGAATGCCTCCCTGGTAGGTATTTCCGATACGAGTTTCCAGCCATGCCCCTGGTAGGTTAAAAATGGTTGTTGAGGCACAACTGATGCAAAAATTTGTTCTCCCTCGGATTGTTGTGGCGTGAGTGTCAGGTTGCGTGGCTCTGTAGTCGTGAGGAGTAAAGACGTGTCCTGCAGAGAGTAGCTTGATACCGTGGGCGCGTTAGTGCTGATAAGGTTGCCCTGTGCATTAAAGAGAAAGAGGCGCTTTTCATCCAGTGTAGTGAGTATCTCCGTTACAGCTGGCCAGGTCAGGTGTAAGACGACCACGCCTAGCGTCGTCGCGTTGTAAGCTGTCGAGCTTTTTATGGGAGCCGCGAAAACCATGGTTGGTTTTCCATTACGGGCTTGAACAACATCAGAAACAACGAGCGTCTCCTTTTCGAGAGCGGCCTGCACGAACGTAAGATCAATAGGATCATCTGGGAGCTGATGTTGTCCAATGGGGTTCACGCTCAAGATGGATTGTTCTTGTGCAGAGAAAATGCGTAGTTCGTCCCAGGGACCTGTCAGAGATATGAAGCGAATACAGGATTCCTCTAGTTGTGTTTGAGTCTCTGGTTGGGTGATGGTTTGTTCCTTCAGTGCCGCAATCAGCGCTTGTTTGGAGGCAATGGTTTGTGCCCCAAGCGATCGTTCCAAAAGAAAACGATTGATTGCCGTCATGGTTTGAGCGGTCGAGGTTAGCTCGGTGTCTGCGATGGTTGTCCGTAATGTATGTGTGTATGAGTACGACAAGATACTCCCCAAAAGCCCCAGGGCACCGATCAGGGCACATCCAAGCGTGAGAAAAAGTTTTGGATAGAGCTTCATAGGAAGTTAGTGCCGTGTCACTCCCATAATGAATCGGGGATCAATAAGTGCATCGAGATCAAAAGTATTTTTTGCATCAATCACGCGAGAAGTAACGAGAAAGGAATAGAGCGAAGAAGCATGCTGAAAAATCGAATCTGGTCCTGCGGTATAGGAAAAATAGTTTCGATTTTGCTGAAGATCGTAGAGTTGAATGCCGCGAAACTGCGCTTGAAATGCTTCGGGTGTTATGGAGAAGTATCGCCCACCTATGACGAACGATTCTTCTGGATATTGTTTGATATACTCCGTGGCCTTCAAGGTAGCGCGTACGACGGCTTGCACGGTTTCAGGATATTGGTCTACAAAGTTTTTTTGAAAGACCGTGACGTCTGTAATGAGATTTTGGGTTTGCGCTGATGTGAAAATAAGGTGTCCATTGCTTGCGGACAAAGCTCTTGATAGGTGCGGTTCAAACGTGACAGCCGCAGAGACTTCACCTTGTATAAACGCTTCTGCCGCTTCAGAAGCCGGAAGATCAACAACAGTGAGATCTTGCAGAGAAAGACCTGCAGAAGTCAGCGCCTGTCGAAGAAGATATTCTCCAAGAGTTGATTTCTCTACGGCAACGCGTTTATATTTGAGAGCCTTTACATCTTGAATGGCAGGGGACGCGACAATGCCGTCTGCGCCACTGGAAAAATCCGTTGCACTGACCACGCGAAAGTTCTGGCCATTTGCTGTGCGTTCGAGTGCGTCAATCAGGGCAAGTTCTCCCATGTAGGTGACACGACCCTGTTCGAGGTTTGTGATAAGGTCACGGTACTCTTTGACGAGCTTGAGATCCACATCAAGCCCTTCTTCTCGAAAAAAACCTTTTTCGTATGCCACGAGGCTGGGAAGGGCGCCGGGCCAAAGATTCCAGCCATAAACAATTTTTGGGTGTGTTTGTTTTTGGGGTGTCGAACGGCGAAAAAGATCGGTAAAAAGCGCGGCTCCCGTTATGGTTGCAAGAAGAAGAAAGCCAAGAAAGAAGAGGGATGAGGAACGCATAAATCTCGCATTATGTCGACGGCGAATTGCATGATGTCTTAAGCGCCATAAGTTCTTGCTTTAGCTCAACCATTTTCATTTCGCGTTCCATGGTCAGTTTGTTTATTTGTTCGAGCTCTCGCGTTCTTTCCTCTAACGCTTGTTGGCTTTTGATGCGTAAAGATACGTCGGCGAGTACCCCGTTGACCACGCGCACTCCGTCGATTTCGTGAGATGAATCCGCGTGACATTCAAGCCAGATCCAAGATTTCGCCTTTGTTTTCACGCGCAGAGTCACGAGAACGGGCTGATGTAATTTGAGTAGTTTTTCAATCGCCGAGCGAAAGATGGGAAGATCCTCTGTATGGATGAGTTTCGCGTAGAGGTCTGGTTTTTTGAGAAGCTCTTCTGCAGAATAGCCAAGGAGTTTTTGAATATTTTTACTGACAAAAACAAGTGCTCCATCCTCGCGCACAGTCCAGAGTACGTCAGGTATATTTTCAATGATCGTACGGTACCGTTCTTCGCTCATACGAAGATTTTTCGTAATTTCCTCTGCGAGAAGCATGGCCCGTTCACGGCTGAGGGAGGTGTACCGAAAGGAAAAGAAGAGAAATAAAGATAAGGTCAGAGAAAAGCTCACAAGTATCCAGGGAAGCAACATTTCCCAAAGAGAGAGAAGCGGTGCGTGTTGATGAAAGAGAATGGTCCATGCGCGGTTGCCGAGAGCGATCCTTTGTTTTGAGGCGTAGTCGGGCTGTGTATCAAAAATCGTAGAAGAGGGGACATCTGAGCGTGAAAGAAAGAGCAGATTCTCCTGAGAAGGCTCTGTGGAAAAAGACGCGTCAAAAATTTGAATTTCTGTGGCAAATGTTACGTCTTGACGTTGATCGATATCATGAAAGAGTTCATCGGCACGAATAACACCGTTAATAAAACCAATGATGCGTTCACGACGTTCATTTATTGTTTTAGGTGTAGGCCCTGGAGAATACAAGGGGAGGGTAATAATGAACCCTTTGGCATGATCTGGAAGGAGCGCTAAGAGTTGACTTGCGGTTGGTTGCCCGGTATCGCGAGCTTGTTCAAGAGTGGGAAAGCGAGCGATATCTGTTTTGAGATCGTAGCCAAGAACAGAGGCAAAAGGTTTTTCGGGATAAATGTAATGAGTAACATAATATTCATCTCGGGATCCCTCTGGGAAGATAGTGAAGTTGGGGTAGCCGTTTTTTTCGAGCGAGGTATCTCGTCGAGTCTCCTCAATAAAGGAAGCTGATCGTGCGAGCGGAACACGGACAATATGCGCAAAGGCGGTTATGCCCGGAAGGGCAAGATCTGCGTTGACAGAGTGAAGATATTGATTATATTCAGCGCGATCAACTTGTTGACTACTTGCAAAAAGTCCACTTAATCCATAGAGCGCTTGAACATAGTTATCAAGACGCGTTTGGATGGATAGGGCTGTGGTCTGCGCCATGATGTTATAACTCAGTTCCGCATGTCTTTGGACGTTTTGCTGAACGTAAAAAGAGGTCACAATCCCCGCGCCTAATACCACAGCCGAAATCAACAAAGGGATGGTGATGCTTCGAAAAAGAGTGGTTTTGCGCATAGGAAAGGACGATGATGAAAGAGCGCGGCCGCGGATTTAGCGCGTGACGCTGATCACGGCGCTTTGTTCTGCGCTCGGTGCACTGACAGTGACGCGGCTTGAGGTGCTCTTACTGATATAATAACCGGTGCCAAGGAGCGACTCGCTTGATGGATCAATCGGCAAAGACACGAGATATTTTTCATCGGCCGTAAGCACGGAGAGATTGATCATGCCCGTACACGACGTGGCAGAAGTTTGGCAGATTTCCGTGGTGCTTGTCGCAATAGTCGAAGGGATATTGCCCCGGTGATCAATAGCATATTGATATACAGCGCTGAGGATCGTATTCACATCTGCCCGTCGTTGCGTATTGCGCGTATCGCCCAGTTGTTTGGTTGGGTTGATCGCGAGGATCACGATCCCTGCGAGAATGGCTATTGCCGCGACAACAAGGAGCACCTCTAAAAGAGTAAACCCAGATTGATGAGAGCTCCGTTTCATAATAGAGGTAAATAATGAAAGAATGAGATGCAGATAGTATAACAGAAAAGCGCCTCTTGGTGTGAGGGGCGCTTGTGGAAGTTCATTGAGTTTAGCGTTTGACCTGAATGGTGGTGTTTTGCGCGTAGGGCGCTGTGACAACAATACGGTTTTCTGTTGAGTTTTTATAGATAAAGTATCCTGAACCACTGGTTGAAGTTGCGGGTAATGACGGATCAAAGGGGATCGCCACAAGATAATTGGGAACCAAGGCGCTCAAATCGATCATGCCCGTGCAAATAACCGCATCTGAGCGACAGATTTCCGTATCAACCGTTGTGATAGCAAGAGGCGGTTCTCCTTGGTGGTCAATCGCAAACTGATAGACAGCGCTGATAATGGTATTCACATCTGCCCGTCGTTGCGTATTGCGCGTATCCCCCAGTTGTTTGGTTGGGTTGATCGCAATGATGATAATGCCTGCTAAAATGGCAATGATCGCGACAACGAGGAGTACTTCGAGGAGTGTGAAGCCCGGTGAACGTACGCGTTTGAGAAAGGATAACATACGAATAACAATAGTATATCAGAAATCTGCTACTTCTTGCCATGAGGTGGTTATGACAAGGGGTCGTATGGCGGAAAGGAGGACTTGTACTTTGCGTTGAATCGTTCCAACGGTGCCGACTGTTTGAACGGTGCGATTTGCATTACCCGAACCCGTGACGGTTGCGATAAAGCAAGAGCCATTTCCTGCGACAATTGTTTCATTTCCTGTATAGGCGGAAGACTCGCGAAGTTTTTGTATAGCTTCTTCTGCGCAAAGATTTGCAAGAGCTCGCGCCTCTGCTGATTGTTCCACGATGAAGCTTGTGCGCGTGGATCCGACACCAGATAGCAGAACCGAAACGGCAATCGCTGAACCAATGGCGCTCAGAATGAGGACAAAAAGTAATGTGACAAAGCCTGGTTTGTGCATAGCTATGGACGTTTGCGGACGGTTGCTGAGCCAAAAAATGTTTGCGAATAGCTGTAAGGTTGTCGTCCGGATAGGTTGATGGAGGAGAGCGTGAATTGAAAACGAATCGTGCCAGCGGTTGCAGGAGAGGATAGGTTGGTAAATGTGACGTTTGTGGAGCTGACATGATCCGGTACAAGCTCAATCGCGGCAGTTACACCTTCTGTGATGCGAATACGGTCAGAAATCGTCTGAAAGGTGGTGGGATTTTTTGCGCTGTCTGCGTAGGCGAGTACAAGGGAGGAGCCAGAGGCACCAAGCGCAGGAGTGGTTACACTATCCGCGTTGCGAATAGCTTGTCCGATGGTTGTGACAAGCCCATTGCCCAGATCTTCTATTTCAACGATCGTTTCCTGTTTAATACGTGACTCTGTGAGTATCACGAAAAAAACAGATGCCGAACCTACGACCGTGGCCATGATGCCGATCGCGAGCAAAAGTTCTATGATGGTGAATCCAGAGCGTTTCATAGATTATTGCGGAGCAAATGCGGTAAATTCTTCGGTGTTATTCGTCCCAACGCCAAAGGCACGATCCATACCAGAGAGATAGGCAACGCCATTCAATACGAGATTTCCTGTGAGGTTCACAAACCCTGCAAGAGAAGGTGATGCGGGAATCGCTATGTCTACGACTTGAAATTCTTGATTTTGATTTGTGGTGGCTATAAAGAGGAATGTATTTGCGGCAATGTCGAGCGCAATGTCATTGATAATGCCTCCTGCATTAAACGTGCTAAGAAGCGTGGGGGAAGCCGGTGTTGCTAAGCTGAAGAATGAAAGCGTAAAGTCTTGAGTAATGGAGAGAAACGTATCATGAACAGCAATGGAAAGAGCATTGGTGTTCCCTGGAAGATCAAGAGAGCTCGCGACGACCGGAGCCGCAGGATTCGTGATATTAACAATAGTGAGCTCGTCATTATTGAGGGACGTAGCGAGATAGGCGTAATTGCCAGAAACGGCAACTTCGTTGATGGAATCAGAGAACGCCATAGAGCTCATGAGCGTAGGCGATGCTGGATTTGAGGCGTTGATAATGAAAAATTCATCGGCCTTGTTGTCGCTGTTGCATCCAAGATAAATGGTGGTGCCAACGACATAGATACCAAGAGCCGTGGATTTATTACCTGGAGTTGTAATCGAGAACGATCCAGCGATCGTTGGCACTAGTGGATTGGAAATATCAACGATATACAGAGCAGGAGAACTTGCTTGTGAGGAGATATATGCGTAATTGCCCGCAACGAAAATATTTGTCGGGAGTGGTATGATCGATGAGGAAAGTGAACTGCGCAAAATAGGATTCGTTGCATCCGTAACCTCAAAGATCGCAAACGTCGGATTGCCTGTTGTGCGTATCACATAGGCATAAGCATCTTGTGTTTGTATCTTGACTCCATCGGCTGTGCCAGAGAGATCGCCACCGCCAACGCGTATGGGCAGGTGCCAGTCACCGCCAACAGAGGCGAGCCAATTCGTGAGGCGTGTGGTTAAAGAAACTGATCCTGTGCGTTGGCCATCTTGCGTCCATGTGACCGTAGAGGTTACGGTTTTGCGTTGCGCATCGATCGCGCCGATCTCTACGGTGCGTGTGTAGATATCCTGTGTGTCTTGCGCTCCATTGAATGCCCAGACATTCGTAGATGTGGAGAGCCCGTGCACGCCGTCTGTAAGGCCGCTAAAGGCGGTATTTCGCATGCTACGCACGGCTTCTAATCCTTCTTCTGCAACAGCGACCGCACGTTGGCGTAGGCCGGTGCTGACAGAGACTTGTTGCCCGTAAATAAGAACAGACACGAGGCCCGTCACAAGCAACCCAAACAGCGCTGATGCGAGGAGGGTCTCAACCAGGGTTACACCGGGCGCAAGATGCTGGGTTGTTCGCATAAAATCAGTAGTCGATCATCCCTTTCGTGTTGATGGTAAATGTCCTTCCTTCATTTGTGGAAGTCGCGATAAGTGAAATGGTGGTGCTCACGGTAGTGTCTCCCGTGAGTTTGGCAAAGACAAGCTCGTTTACCCCAGAGGCATCAATAAGGGGAGAGAGCTCTGTTACTTCGTCGAATGCGGTTTGACGCGTGGCATAGCTTGCGCCTTGAAAAAGGGTTATGCCGCCGGGTTGTATTTTGATGCCCCAAGGTTGATCACCATCATTTGCGCGTGCCAATGTTTGCGCACGATGGATGAGTTGCGTGACCGTGGGAAGCGCGAGATCAAGATCGTTGCGAAGCTGAAACGATTGGAGAACGGGAAGAGAAAAAAGTGCCAAAATGGCGATCAGCGCCACCGTGAGCATGAGCTCGAGCAAGGTAAAACCAGGTGCAGTAACAGCTCGTCCCTTTTGTTTAGGGTGTGGATGTCGCATACGTGCCAAGGATCCAGCCTGTTGTTGTCGTGTCAGGCAAACGGATTTCAAACCAGTTGTTTGCGGTTGAAATGCGCTCTACGAGATCTCCGGGTAGAATTTGTGTGAGTCGTGGGCTGTTTGTCGATGGACGTTCCCGTACGTTCAAGAAGCCTGTTCCCGTGGGAAGAATACGGAGTAAAGGAAGGGGAGCAGGAACTTCCAGGATGGTAGAGGTGGTAACAACGGAAACGGTGGACGTGGGTTGAGTAATAGGCAAGAGGACTTCAGGCTCTGGAGCGGGTAGAGGTATTTCGACGCTCGCTGGAGCAGGCGGGCGACTAACAGGAGCAGAGTTTGCTTGATTGAGGCCGCCGATCAAACTGTAAATAGGAAGAATGACTGCGAGTGCCACGGATACAACGCCAAGCCATACCATAATGAGAAGGGCTGGCTCAAGAATCACTGCGAGATTTTTGCTGGTGACGTCTGAACGTTTTTCGTAGATACTACCAATAGTGGTGAATGCTTCGGGGAGATAGCCTGACTGCTCACCGGTCACGAGCATTTGCTGAACCGGAATAGGAATGAGTTTGCGGCTGTGTTTGAATTGCGCAAAGCTTTTTTGAAATGTCTCTCCTTCTTCCACGCTGTCGCTCAAGTAACGATAGAAGCGTTGATACGCGCGAAAGGTGGTGACATCACGAAGCGAATGAAGTGCTTCAAGAAGAGGGAGTCCTGCTGAGAGGAGCGTGCCTGTGATAAAACCCATGCGAGCTAATTCCGTTGTTTGGAGAAGAGCGCTTACCCCGGGGAGATGAAATAAAATCCATTGTCCAATCCAGCGGGTTTTGGTAAAGACAAAGATGAGGTAAAAAATGATACCGATAACAACAAATGCCACAGGAAGAGCAATGGTCCCATAATTGCCGAAAAAGACGCCAATACCAATAAGGATGCGTGTGATGAGAGGAAGCGTCACATGCATCTGGCTGAAGATTGTGGCGAGGCGCGGCAGAAGAAACCAAGCAATTCCAAGGCCAATGAAGGAAGTGAGTACCAGAACAAAAACTGGATACATGAGCGCCGAGCGAATCTTGGAACGAAACGTGCGTTCTTTTGTTTGTTGAGTAGCAATGACCTGCATGTTTTCTGCAAGCCGTCCGGAATCCTCACCAATACGAATCAGGGCAACAACATGCTCAGGGAATAATTTGATACGTGTGAGCGTACGCCAAAGCGGAGAGCCGTCTGCAACGTCATTGATTAATTCTTGGATGATCCGCCGCATCCGTGGCGAGTGCGTATCTGACTGGATGGTTTCTAGTGCCGTGAGAACATTGATGTGTGCGCCCAGTAAAATCGTGAGATTCTCAAGAAAAAGTTCGATCTCGTGACTGAGGCCGATCGTGAAGAGCGGAAAACGGCGTTCAGCCGTGCGCTTTTTTGCGATCATACAAGGAACGAGGCGGATTGGAGACGCGCAGGAGCTCTTCTAGGGTGGTGATACCGGCTTTGACCTTTTCTATGCCATCCTCGAACAGCGATATGGTGCCCTGGCGACGTGCAAGGTCTTGGATATCCTTTGAAGATGGTCGTTTGAGGATCAGGTCTTGCATCTCCGGTGTGTTCTCAATGAATTCAAAGATAGCAGTGCGTCCGCGATAGCCCGTGCCATGACAAGCATCGCATCCTTTGCCGCGATACAGATTGATCGTTTCTTTTTTTCCAAAATAGTGTTCGGATTGCGGCAGGAGTGCCTTGATGGATGATTGTTTGATGGAGGCGCTATAGCGACAAGCCTCGCAGATTTTGCGTGCTAAACGCTGGGCAATCACCAGCTCAAGTGTGGAAGCCATTAAGAATGGTTCTGCGCCCATGTCCATGAGGCGAGGAATCGCGGTCGCGGCATCGTTTGCATGAAACGTTGAAAAAAGCAGATGGCCGGTCAAAGCGGCATTGATGGAGATTTCCGCGGTTTCCTGATCACGAATTTCTCCGACGAGAATGATATTTGGATCCTGGCGCACAATGGCACGCAATCCTTTTGCAAAGGTGAGATTGGTTTGCGGATTGACCTGGATTTGGTTGATCCCAGCGATGTGGTATTCAACAGGATCTTCAATCGTGGTGATATTTACTTCCGGACGATTGAGAATCTTGATGAGGGCGTAAAGGGTCGTTGTTTTTCCGGACCCAGTGGGGCCGGTCACGAGGATCATGCCAAACGGTTTTTTCGACGATCGATTCAAGCGCTCTTGATCTGCCTCAGAAAGACCGAGGTCTGCGAGCGTAAAGCCTTGAAGGTATGTGGAGAGCAGGCGGATAACGATTTTCTCACCGTCGAGGGTCGGCACCACAGAGACGCGCATGTCGACCGTATGCTCGTTTGTGGCATACCGCATGGCACCGTCTTGACTGGACTGATGTTCGTCAATGCGCAATCGTGCGAGCACTTTGATGCGGTTGAGGATGTTCTCGTAATAATTTTTTGGAATGCGACCCGCTTCATGTAAAACGCCATCGACACGAAAGCGAATGAGTACTTCTTTTGCTTGCGGTTCAAAGTGGATGTCTGATGCACGTAAAGAAAGGGCGTCTTCAATAATTTCATCAATAATTTCCGGGGCAACACGTTGCTGTTCTTTTAAGATAGCAACAAACCGTGTTTCAAGTGTCTTGCGATAATGAACGAGCGCTCCCTGAATCTGTTCTGGAAGGGAAAAAGCAATTGTACATTTTTTATTAGGCAGAGCTTCCTTGAGCGCTTGTTTAAGAGCGGGAGATTGCTCGGGATCATCCGTAGCGACCACGCACTGCTTAGCATCATCCTTGAAAAGGACCGCATGAAATTTTTGTGCAAGAGTTTCTGGCAATTTGAGGACCTGCTCTTTTGGCGGAGGTGTTGCCTCAATATCCGCATAGGGAACATCAAACGATTCAGCAATCGCTTGTCCCCAAAGCTCCTTGGTCAAGAGCTCTTGGCTGAAGAGATACTCGAGTACGGTGGTGTGCCGTGCTTTGGCAACGGTCTCTGCTTTGTTAAGGTCCTCCGGTGAGACGTAGCCTCCTTTTATGAGTATCTCCTTAATGGTGTCTGCAGTAAGGTTCATGAGGCAAAAAATGTTTTAATGCGTTGAACGAGCTCAACGAGCGGGATATCTGATTTGATGAAATACTCTTTTGCGCCCAATTCGTGGATGCGTTTTACGTCCTCGGCCTGTGCAAGGTTTGTGAGGACAATGACGGGCGTTTTTGATTTGCGGTCTTGGAGGGCTGTCAAAACGCCAAATCCATCAATTTTTGGCATGACGAGATCCAAAAGCACAAGATCAAATTTCTCGTGTTCAAGAAGGGAAAGCGCTTGCTCGCCATCATGCGCCACCGTGACATCATAGCCCTCGCGTAAGAGTTTGAGCTCCAGGGCTTTTGCCAGAGGTTTTTCGTCTTCTGTCACGAGAATTTTCTTTTTTTCTTTGGACGGGGGCATAGAGCAATAGAAAGAAAAACGGAGAGCAAATTTTTCATCAATATTCTAGCACACTGCCATTCAAACGCCCATAAGGAAGCCTATGCATACTGCTCCTTCGAGGAATGGTGTGTTGTCTGGTATACTCTTTGTCTGTGTAGTCGCGCTCATTGTCCTGTATGGCAAATTTTCGAACGCATCTTACATCTGGAGTGACGCTTGGCATAGCTGTGCCCCTATTGGCCATGGTGGTTTTTTCGTTTACTCCCTTTTCCTGGGGCACGGCCGCTCTGTTTTTTCTGTTGGCAAGTGTTGGCGCGATTTTGCCGGATATGGATAGTGATTCCGGCGTGCCATTTCATTTGACATTTGGTGTATTGGCATTGCTCGCGAGCAGTGCCTCAGCTTGGTATGCGTGGAGTAGAGCGCCCGGGGACTATCAGTCAGTGGTTGTCTACGCGCTAAGTGCGCTTTTCTTTGTGTGGGTTGTTCTGGGTATGCTTTTCAAGAAGTTCACGTGCCATCGTGGCATGGCGCATTCTATTCCCGCGGCGTTTTTGGCAGGATTAGTGTTATTTTCTTTAGCCGATCGACTGGGTCTGTCAGAGGGAGAGGCCTTTTTGTTTGGCTTGACTCTCTCGCTTGGGTATCTGTTACATCTTGTGCTGGACGAGCTCTATGCGGCGGTCAATTTTCAGGGCGCGCACTTTGCTCCGACAAAAGCACTTGGAAGCGCCCTCAAATGCTTTTCTCATCATCGCGTGATAAATATTGCCGTGTACACGTGTCTTTTTGTCCTGCTACTCGGCAATGGTCGAACGGTGTTTGCGCTCGCAAAAGGATTTTGGCAGATGTATACTGGTAGCGTCTGACACCCTTACCGCGCCTTCATTCACGGAACATACTCCAGAGCTTCCTGCTTTGTGGGATGTTTTTTCTGTGGGTCACGGTTGCTCATGCTCTTGTTACAGAGACCTGTGAAGATCCGGGTGAACACAAGAACATGCTTGGTACGTGTGTCATAGTTGAGCCAGCTCCATTCTCGTCTCAGAGACTCACATGCGCGAGCGTGGGCGTCGCTGTGCCCTCGGACAAGGCCAAAGAAGGGGCTTCCTGCGCACAAGCCTATGATACCTGTAGTGGCTCTGCGCAACTCAAGACCCAGACCTATGAATATTGCATGGGGCGTCAGGGGAGTTGCTGGGGGATTGTGCGTCCTGCATGGCTAGAAACACCAGATCAATGCCCAGCAGATTGGCTTGGGTACATTGGTGATCGCGCAGAGGGGGTGAGGTATTATTGCCTGTGCGCGAGCAAGTGCTCGGCCATTCTTTCGGATAAGCGCTACCCACAAACAGACTGCACAGCGTCTCTGAAGACCTGTTGCACGAATACGGCAGTTACGGTGTCATCTGCCACGAGTACGCCTGTTGTGCCTCCACTTGCGAAAGACTATTACGTGACGCTTTCTCCTCCGGCGTTGACTCTCACGGCAGACGGCACGCAATCATCTCAGATTCTTGCATTTTTAATGGGGCCGCAACGATCAGATGTGCGAACCTCTGTGCGTATTGAACTTTCGGAACCGAATGACGTGCGTCCGGGTTCTTTATCCAATGTGCAGTCAGCAACACGTTCCGCGTATGCCGTGTATACAGCCCCCAGGGTTTCCACTCTAGAAAACTCTGTCACACTGACGGACATCGCGCATGTTTTTGCAAAAATAGGTCAGGAAGAGTTTTATACAAGCCTTCCTATCACGCTTCGCCCGATGCCTGCTGACAGTGCACGCGTTTCTGCAGACGAATATGAACAGGAGCTCAAACGCGTGTTGCGGGGGTTTTTGACGGACGCAGGATTGGCTGGAGAGGTGACACGTGTCATTCATGACACGTGGAAACCTGTTTCTAGCGACGTGGGTACCTATCTTGCGTATGCACTCATGCCTGATGCAGGTGCAAAAGCCACACAGGCGCTGAACAGTGACATCGCGATGCATCCTGAGCAGGCGTTTGATGGCGCGCGTAGACAATTGATAGCCCTTGCCTTTTTACGCTATGCACGTTCTGCGAGCACGCTCATGCAAGAGGAAGCGCCTTCTTACGCCTATCAGTGGAGCACGATCGTAAAAAAGAACGGGCCGCGCGTCACAGGAGAACGTGTAGAAAACGTGGTGACGCAGTTTTTCGTGGAACAGTATGGGAATGCGCCAAGCGCGGGGGCCTTTGGGGATTTTGTGGCAGGCATGCGTCGCTATCAGCACAACCACGGTCGATATGCGCGTACCGTCGAAGAATGGGTGGAGGGGAGATTGGATTTGCTGTGGGAGGGAGGAAGTAGTGCAGAGACGATCAAGGCGCATAATCGCATGGTGCAAGCATTGAACAAGCATCATATTGTGCACGATTTCCCTCTGATCAAGGCGAGTGGTGATGCCCGGTTCACACTGGACGTGTTCCATCGATCGGCTGTGGTCACGAGGGGTGGGGTACAGTTTACAGGGGGCCACATCACGACAAGACGAAAATGATGAATGCCGCCATTTTAAGAGGTAAAGTGGCCAGTTCAAGCCATTATTGCGACGTACGATCCATCATTCGCTAGGTTTCCGTGACAGGAAAAGAACAGAAATACACGTCCGGACCCTCGGGGGCTTGCTTTTTTCGCTGAAATAGTCTACGCTGAACCAACTTATCATTACTGCGAAGAGTTACCTATGAGTTATCCCCGCGGAAACGACAGTTCAGGAGGGTGGAAGGGCGCGAAGAAGTTTGGCGGAAAGCCATCGCCCTGGAAGCGTGAAGGAGGACGAGATAGCGGGGCACGAGCCGCCTTGTATCCAGCAACATGTCATGCCTGTGGCGTGGCCTGCGAAGTCCCATTCCGACCGAATGGAAAGAAGCCAGTGTATTGCCGCGAGTGCTTTGTCCCAGAAGGAAAAGAAGAGGGATCCTCTCGTTCCTATGGACACGATGCGCCACGTGAACGCCCATCATTTTCCGAGCGTCCGAGCTTTACCCCAAGCCGAGCTCCAGCCAATGACGGCTCTGTTGACCAGTTGCGTCAGCTGAACGCCAAATTGGACACGATCATTGCTTTGTTGCAAGCGCGCGGTACAGACGCGGCTCTCTAAGCAAAAACAAAAACCGGTCTGACGATTGTCCGACCGGTTTTCTGTTACCTATTTCGTCGAGTGTGTGCCCGCGAGATGCCCTGTTGCCCAAGCGGCTTGAAGATTGAATCCGCCGGTAAATCCATCAACGTTGAGGAGTTCGCCGGCAATAAAAAGACCCGGGCAGATAAGGGATTCCATGGTGCGTGGATTGACCTCTTTTGTATCTACGCCGCCAGCCGTGACGAATTCTTCACCGGCATCACGACCAATCACGCGCAATGGCACGTGTTTCAACCATGCTACGATCCGCTTGCGTTCCTGTTTGCTGATCTCTGCAGAATGCTGGTTGATCGGCAGATCTAATTCCATGCAAAGAATTTCTGCGAAGCGGCGTGGTACAAAGGCCTCAAGATTATTTTCGAGCGTTTTCTTAGGAAAGAGGGCAATGCGGCCGTTCAAACGATCTGCGAGGAGTGTGTCTGTCATGTCTGGAAACAGATCAATGGCGAGTTCCAGGGGTTTTTGTGCGCTGTACGATGCAAATGCGACCAGCGATGAAAGAGCAAAGACCGCAGGACCACTCAACCCCTTGTGCGTGAAGATGAACGGTCCGGTTGTGCTCAGATGTTTGTCTTGATTGATGGTGAGTGTTGCGCGCGGAAAGGAAATGCCTGCAATGCTCGCGGGCCAGGATTCGCGTGTGAGAAATGCGTTCAAACTTGGCGCGAGTGTGGTGATCGTGTGCCCAAGAGATTGTGCGAGTGCATAGCCATCGCCCGTAGAGCCAGTCTGGCGATAGGCCTGGCCACCCGCTGTGAGGATGATCCGGTCCACGAGTAGCGGTTCGCTCTCAGGTTTGGTGAAGATCGCGAATCGCGTCCCTTGTTTTTCTACGCGCGTTACGGATGCATGGAGGAGGACGTGCGTTTTTGCGGTCTCGAAATAATGCGTGAATGCATCGACAATATCTTTGCCGTTATTTGATTGTGGAAACACGCGCAAATCTTCTTCTGTCTTTAACGGAACGCCTTGTTCTTCAAGCCACGCGCACATGGCAGATGGAGGAAACGCATGCATGGCAGAGGTGAGAAATTTTCCTCCACGCGGATATTTTGTGAGGATTGTGCGTATGTCTTGTAGACCGGTTGTGACATTGCATCGTCCTCCGCCCGTGATCAAAACCTTTTTGCCGAGGCCATCATTTTTTTCAAGCAAAAACACCTCTGTTGAGGCTGATGTTTCGTGGATAGCAACGGCCGCCATGAGGCCTGCCGCTCCTCCGCCGACAATGGCGATGCGCATGCCATTCTTGTAACACGGATTGTGCGGAAGTTCCAGCCCAAGTCTCCCAAAACCCGTGCCTATTCCCTTTTTTTTGATTTAGGGCTACTGTGTCTTGGCAAAAAGACGCCGCGCGTAAAAAACTGGTTATTTACGCTAACAGCTCATCTTTGCAGCTTTATTCTTTGTTTGACGGTCTTATGCAGGGAACAATTAAGAACTTGACGGAGAAGGGGTTTGGATTCATCGCCCCAGAGGGACAGGATAAGGATGTTTTCTTCCATTCCTCCGCCTTGGTCGACGTGACGTTCAACGAGCTCCAGGTCGGAGACGTGGTCTCCTTTGAAGTGGAGCAGTCCGAGAAGGGCCCACGCGCGGTCAACGTCCAGCGCGTCTAATAACGCCAACCAAGAAAAAGAAAAGCACTTGCAAAGGTGCTTTTCTTCGTTTATGACAGATGCACCAAGACAAGACGCGACGACGTACTATAATAGAAGCGTGGTGCGTAGGTCCTGTAGTATGCGACATTGTTTTATCCTTTCTGATCTTCATCTTTGCGAAGCTGTGCCAGAACAGGGCTTGTGGTTGAAGTATCGTCAGAAGTGTCATTTTCCCGATGAAGAATTTGCACAGTTAGTTCAGGAGATCCTGCATCAGAATCCACAGGATGAAAAGGAAATCGTGTTGAATGGAGATGTGTTTGATTTTGATGCGCCTGTGGTGATGCGCGGGCATGTGCTTTTTGATGATCAGCCTCGCGATGAGGCCACAGCGATCACGCGGTTAGGGCAGATCCTTGATGACCACACGGTTTTTTTGCGTGCGGTGGGGCAGGCGTTAGCAGGAGGATGTCGCGTGGTATTTATTGCGGGTAACCATGATGCCCAGCTTGTATTTCCTGGTGTGCAGGCTTACCTGACGGCGCGGGTGCGCAAAGAGGTGCTTGCTCACGGAGTTGAGACAGAGGATCGCTGTCTGCGCCAGTTGCTTTTTCGTGCGTGGTTTTATAACACGCGCGATGACGTGCATGTGGAGCATGGGCATCAATATGATTGGCTCTGTTCTTTTCGTGTTCCCACAGAACCTTTTACGGAAGAGGGGACAAGTATCCAGCCCAATATGGGTTCGCTCACGTTTCGGCATTTGGTCACGCGTATGGGCTATTTTAATCCGTATGTGGATCATTCGTTTCTGCTTTCGCTTCCTTCCTATGCCAACCATTGGGCGCGCTATTATTTATTCAGCCGTCATTCATTGGTCTATGCCTGGGTGCGGGGAGCCTTGATGACGTTTTATACGACGATACGGACAAAGAGCAATGCCTATGCGGACCGTATTGACCGCATGATCGCGCAAAGTACAGCAGAATATCAGGCAAGCGCGGAAAGAATGCGCGCACATATTCAATTATTTGCCACGCCCTCTGATGAGCATGTTTTTCGTGTGGTTCGAGAACTGCGTCTTGATCGGTTATTAATGATCCTTGTGGGGTGTACGGCGGGCATCGCAGGTTGGCTGATGTATGGCTGGCGTGCCTCCGTCGTCGCGTGCGCTGTGTTGGGTATGAGTGTGTTGTTGTACGAATGGTTGGCGCCCAAGCCTTCTCTGGAAGAAATATGCACGCTCTTAGACAAGCGTCTTCGTGATGTCGCGGATATCCATCGACGAAAAGCCGTGGTATTTGGCCATACGCACCTGCCTCAGGAGATGTGGGAACGCGGGGTATTTTATGGAAATAGCGGTACGTGGTCGGCTTCGTTTCAGGATGTAGAGTGTCGGAAACCCGTATGGGACGGTCGGCCGCTGATTTGGTTGCGTAGTGTGACGGGAGAAGTGGTACGGGGTGGATTATATTATTGGCGTCATCGTGCGCTTGTGAAAGCGAAATAAACGCTTGATCAACATATGAAAACGTGCTAAACAACGGTTCCATGGAACAAATGACAGACCCCCGTACGGATGCGGAGTTGGTGCAATCTTTTCGTGCAGGCGATGAGGTCGCATTCACGATGCTCGTCCAACGATATTTGTCATCTGTGTATACTTTTTTGTATCGCATGACAGGGGAGAGCGGCCTTGCGGAAGATGCGACGCAAGAAACATTTGTGAAGGTATGGCAAAAACTGAACGCATTCGATGCGCGAAAGCCATTCAAGACATGGCTATTCACGATTGCGAAGCATGCTGTGATTGATCAGCTCCGAAAAAAAAGACCCATTCTTTTTTCTGTCATGGACGAACAGGATCGTGATTTTGATTTTGCCGCGACTATTCCAGATGAACGTCCTTTGCCATCCACGCTCCTGGATCGCGAAGAGGTTGTACGATATTTAGCGGAGCTGTTGTGCACTGTTTCTGTTCAGGCGCGGGCGGTTATTCTTATGCATGAAACAGAGGACATGACCTTTGAAGAGATTGCGGTTGTGGTTGGTGAGCCGATGAATACGGTGAAAAGTCGCTATCGCCGCACCATGGCCTTTTTGCGGAAGACGGTGGTTGACCGTTATACGCACTTGGCTGGAAAGGGGCCGAACTCTGACGAGATGCACCAATAACGTGACTTGTGCCGTAGAAAGGATATCGCACGACATATGACACAGGATTCAACTCTTCTTTTTTCCCACATTGCCCCGGTCAAGCCACCGGATGCGCTGTATGCGCAGATCCTGTCTGCGGTGGCCTTGGCACGTGCGCGTCGTTTGCGGACGCGATTCTTTGTGGCGCTTACGGGCCTTGTTACCACTATGGGTTACGCGGTATTTGGCGGATTTGCTTGGCGTACTGAGTGGCAGGCCTCTTCTTTTATGAGTATGGTTCGGCTCAGTATTTCTGATCCGGATGTCCTATTCGGGAATGGACAAGAGTATGTATTTGCGGTGCTAGAAACCATTCCCATGGGCGCGATCACGCTCGTGTGTGCGGCGCTCTTTCTTGGGGCAAGTCTTCTGGCGATTGGCGACGGTTGGCGGAGAGCTCGTCATTCTGCCATCGCACGTTTTCAAGCCGTACGCTAAATAACAAAAATACTATGTCTGAACTCCTCAAATCTCCTTGGATGCGCACTCTGCTTGTTGCACTTGGTCTCTGCGCTGTGTTGTCCGCTGTGTTTACCGCAGGAATCGCTGTGGGCGGCCGAAAGGCCCGTCATGTGATGGGTTGGTGTGGAAATTATGAGCGCCAATTTACGCGACCTCCTCTGGGAGTGGGCGCTCGTCTGGAGCGTGATCCGCGTCGTGGTGAGGCGTTTCCTTTTGCACCACCCATGCTCCCAGGTGGACATGGTGTGTTTGGAAAGGTGTTATCTGTGGCAGAAGGTTCTCTCATGGTGCAAGGAAAAGATACGGTAGAGCAGGAAGTACTTGTGACAACATCTACGCAAATTCGTCTGGGCCGCGATGAGCAAGTGCTTACGGAAATTAAGCCGGATATGGCAGTAGCTGTCTTTGGTGCGCCGAACGGTCAAGGACAAATCGATGCGCGATTGATTCGCGTGATCGAGCGTCCATAATAGTATGATGCAACACCTCAAAAAAATAGCAAAAAAGAAGTCTGTCATTGGACTCTGTTCGGTGCTTGCTGTGACGGGCACGGTGTATGGCGTGGAGTTTGCCAAGCCAGCTGAGCCCACGCGTTATGTCCTCGCGCAAGCAACGCACGGTACGCTGGTTGTCTCTTTGTCTGGAAGCGGTCAGGTTTCTGGATTGAATCAAGTAGATGTAAAACCGAGCGTATCTGGTGCCGTGATAAAAGTACTCGTGAAGCCCGGAGAAGAAGTCACAGCAGGCACGCCTCTTTTTGAAATAGATCGTAAGACCGCGGTCCGTGCTGTGCGTGATGCGGCGCAGACGGTGACAGACGCAGAGCTCTCACTCGCTTCTGCGCAACTATCTCTTAAAAAACTGAAGCAGCCAGCAGACGCGATTGCGTTGCTTCAGGCACAAAATGCTTTGGCACAGGCACAACGGAACTTACAGAGCCTACGCGATGCGCCGGATCCACTTGATGTAAAAGCCGCGGAACAAGATTTGAAGGCGCTGGAGGAGAATGTGAAATTGTCGGAAGACGGCACTACGCCACATGTGGTGCGCAATGCGTATGACAATGCCGTGCCTGTTTTGAAAACAACGATACAAGTGCTCCAGCAAGCGCTCACAGATGCGGATACGATTCTTGGGATAGACAATACGTATCTCAATGATACGTATGAGCGCCTCTTGTCCATTTTGGATGCCAGCAAACTGTCTGCGGCAGAACGTGCCTACCCTCCAGCAATGCAAACCGTTGCCTTATTAAAAGCACGTACAGATACCTTGAAGACAGTAGGCGCATCAACGGTAGACATTGACCAAGCGCTTGCAGAAGCGCAGGCAGGTCTTGGCGACGTAGTCTTTCTTATGGAGCGCGTGCAGGACGTGTTAGCGAACACACTGGCATCCGCGACGTTCAGTCAGTCGAGTTTGGAGTCTCTCCGTAACACGATTCAGTCTGACCGAACAAACGTGACCTCAAAACTTGCGACGTTAACCACGCAAGTCCAGGCAATCGAAAATGCAAAAATATCGTATGCCTCCTCTGTGATTGCGGTGGAAAAGTCACGTGTGGCATTAGAAAAGCTCAAGCAGGGGACGGATGTGAAAGATCTGGCAACAGCCGAAGAGCGCGTGCGTGAATTAGAGGCATCTCTGGCAAACGTACAAGCAGGCCCCGATGCTATTGATATTGCTGTGAGCGAGAATGCGCTTGCGCAACGTCGTTCTGCTGTGGCATCAGCACGCAATCGTCTTGCAGATGCGCAAGATGCATTGAACGACTATACCGTACGCGCACCCTTTGATGGCGTTGTGGCTTTGCTGGATGCGAAGGAGGCAGACCAGGCTTCTCCATCCACGGTACTCGCGACGCTCCTGACAAAGGCAAAGATCGCAGAACTTGCGCTGAACGAGGTTGACGCCGCAAAGGTTCGTCCTGGACAAAAAGCAACGCTCACATTTGATGCAGTGCCGGATTTGTCTATTGCAGGGACAGTCTCTGAGGTGGATGCCATTGGAACTGTTGCACAAGGCGTGGTGAATTACGGGATAAAAATTGCTTTTCTTACACAGGATGAACGCGTAAAAACAGGGATGAGTGTGGCCGCGTCTCTTGTGACGGATATTCAGCAGGATGCTGTGCTTGTGCCGAACAGCGCTCTGCAAACGCAGGGAGATTTCGCGACGGTCAAGGTACTGAAGAACGCGACGGCAACAACGGCGCAAAGCGAACAAGGGGTGACTTCGGATACGCCTCCTGAAACACGGCAGGTAGTGACCGGGATCGCCAACGATGCTCAGACCGTGATCGCGGAGGGAATAACGGAAGGGGAATATGTGGTGACGCGTACGATGGATCCGACGACCACGGCAGTAAGTTCCGTAAAAAAGACCACAGCGGCAACAAGTGTTCGTATCCCCGGCATGGGTGGTGGATTTGGTGGGGGACGCTAAGCTCGCTGTATGATTGTTCTTCGCGACATTATAAAAGAATATACCAACGGCAAACAAACCACGCGCGTGCTTCAGGGGGTCTCCTTTACGATTGAAAAAGGTGAATATGTCGCGATCATGGGTCCTTCTGGGTCAGGCAAATCCACGCTCATGCATATTCTAGGCGCCTTGGATGTACCCACATCTGGAACGTACCTATTGGATGGGGAGGATGTCTCTGCATTGCCAGCAGACGCGCTGGCGCAACTCCGTCGCAAGAAAATTGGTTTTGTTTTTCAAGCATTTCATCTGTTACCTCGCGCAACCGTGCTTCGGAATGTGGTGTTGCCTCTTGTGTATGCCAACGTTGGACGCGAAGAACGTCGTGAGCGTGCGAAAGGCGCATTGCTATCTGCGGGACTGGACGAAGAATACCACGGCCATCTCTCGAATCAGCTTTCTGGTGGCCAGATGCAACGCGTCGCTATTGCGCGTGCATTGGTGAATGATCCAGCGATTTTGCTGGCTGATGAACCAACCGGAAATCTCGACACAAAAACAGGTGATCTCGTATTGGCAACATTCAAAGAGCTTAATCGCCAAGGCAGAACGGTGATATTAATCACGCACGAACCAGACGTAGCCAATCATGCGGATCGCGTGCTGGTGATTCGTGACGGCCAACTTGTGGATGATCGTCGGACAAAACCACCGCGTGACTGATATGGTTATTACTGATTTATTTGAGGAAATCTATCTCGGCGTCTCTTCTAATAAGATTCGTTCTGGTTTGACCATGCTCGGGATTGTGATTGGCATTGCTTCTGTGATCGCGATGCTTTCTATTGGTCAGGGGGCAAAATCCTTGATTGAGTCAAACATCCAATCCATCGGATCCAATTTATTATTGGTCATGCCAGGGATGCAACGTGGCGTGGGCCAATCAGTGAGTAGTGGCCGTGGTTCAGCGCAGACGCTGACCCGTGAAGATGCAGAGGCCCTCGCGAGCGTTGTGGGGGTCAAAGCTGTTGCTCCAGAATCCTCGCGGAGATATCAAATTGCGGCAAGCGGCAACAATACAAATACGCAAGTCGTTGGCACAACGCCTTCGTATCTTGTTGTGCGTAATGTTGCCGTGGGTACAGGAACGTTTTTTACAGAAGCGCAAGTCCTCTCGCGCTCCAAAGTGGCGGTGCTTGGACCAACGACGCGTGATGATCTGTTTGGAGAGGGCGTCAATCCCGTGGGGCAACGCATACGGATCAATAGTGTCAATTTTACGGTGATCGGCGTGACGGTTTCCAAGGGCGGCTCTGGCATGATGAATCAAGATGACATGATTTTTATCCCGTTGTCTGCCATGGCGACGTTTCTGGCAGGCAACGATAACGTGGGCACGATCAGCGTGCAGGCACAGGATGCCGCGTCTATGACATTGGCACAGGAAGGGGTTACAGAGCTTTTGCTCCAGCGTCATCACATTGCTTCGATCGAGCGTGCGGATTTTAGTGTGATGAATCAGGCGGATATTGTGAGCGCGGCGTCGAGTGTCACGGACACGTTTACGATGCTTTTAGCCGCTATCGCCAGTATTTCGTTGCTCGTGGGTGGCATTGGCATTATGAATATGATGCTCACGACCGTGACAGAGCGCACGCGCGAGATTGGACTCCGTCAGGCGATTGGCGCAGAAAAGGCCGAGATCGTGAGTCAATTTCTTGGTGAGGCCATGGTGTTGACAATGGTAGGGGGTGCGATGGGTGTGGTGATTGGGTATGGGATATCGAAACTCGTCAGCACCATGATGAACATGACCACGGTTGTTTCTTGGACCTCTGTGGCCTTGGCGTTTGGTGTTTCTGCGGGGATTGGTCTTGTGTTTGGGTTTTATCCCGCACAACGTGCCGCACGCCTCAATCCAATTCAGGCATTACGATACGAATAATTCTTTATTTCTTTCCGTATGTCAGACAGCTATACGCAACCAAAGGTGTTGATCCCATGTATGCTGATCGTCCTCCTCGTGGGCGTAGGGTCGTTTTATGCAGGGACAAAATATGCCACGCGTAAAGGGGGTGATGGTAGCCGTATCGCGCGTATGCAGGGTCAGGGATTGTCTGGTGGCACGTTTGGCCGCGCGATGGGTGGGGGAGCGGGTCGTGGCACAGCGGGAGGTTTTGTTACCGGAGAAGTGCTCATGAAAGACGCGAATACGATTACCGTAAAGATGCGCGACGGAGGTTCAAAAATCATCTTCTTTTCTTCATCGACCACGATGGGCAAAATGGCCGTCGGCTCGATCGACGATCTGACGCAAGGGACGCAGGTTGTTGTGAATGGCACCACGAATCAGGATGGAAGTGTTTCTGCGACCATGGTGCAGATTCGCCCAGAAGGAGAGGCTGTGGGTTTTGGCCCGGGAGGAATGGTACCAGTTCAGCGATAGCGCGAGAGCAAAAACACGGAGCAGGCAGGGGCCTGCTCTTTGCGTTGGTGCGCTGAGGGGTTTGTGTTACCATAGCGCCACGCTATGAGACTTTCTTCTTTGATGCAGATAGCACGTGACCCGTTTTTACGGAATTCGGCCTTATTTTTCGCTGGATCCATGATCGTGGCGTTTTTGAATTATTTATTTCATCCCCTTATTGGTCGCCTCCTGTCTGTCACGGAATTTGGAGAGGTCCAGACAGTGATCGCTCTTGCGACCGAGGTCACGATGGCTTTTACAGCTTTTACGGTTGCCACGGTTCATGCCACGACGAACTGCGTCGATCTTCAGGAATGCGCCGCTATTGTATCTGTTTTTAAAAAAGGGGCGCTTGCATTGGTGGCGATCATCTTTTTGCTTGTGCTTGTGAGTGTAGAGTTGTTAGCAAACGTATTCCAATTTTCAAGCGTGTATCCGTTTATCGCGCTTGCCATTCTTCTTGTGACGACAGCGCTCTTTATGATTCGTCAGGGTGTGCTTCAAGGACGTTCGCGTTTTTTGGCGGTATCCATTGGTAATTTGCTCGTAGCAGGAGGGCGTGTGTTGTTTGCCCTGGTTCTGATTTGGCTGGGGTGGCGTGCGGCGGGCGCCATTGGCGGCTTGGTGATGGCACAGCTCGTCGGGTTACTGTATGTGTTTGTGCAAACACGCCAGACGTTGGATGCACCGAAGCATGATGCATTCGTGGTGACCCGCATACGATTTTGGCGAGAGATGCGTTATATGGGGCTGGCATTTTTTACCACAGCCTACGTGACGGTTTTGTATACGGCAGATGTTTTGGTTGTAAAGAGTTATTTTTCGCCAGAGATCGCGGGGATGTATAGCGGCATCTCTACGGTAGCGAAGATCATTTTTTTTGCCTCGAGCCCTATTGCGGGTGTGCTGTTGCCCTCCGTAAAACTCCTGTCTACATTTGAGGAGAATCGTCGCGTTTTTGTGAAAGCCGCAGGCATGGTTTGTTTGATCGGCGGAAGCGTATTGGGTGCCTTTGTCGTAGTACCTCGTTTTATTGTGGCGTTGCTGATGGGCGACCGATATCTTGACCTTGTTGCTCTTTTACCTTGGATGGCGTGTGCGTTCTTTGTTGTTTCTCTACTAAATCTGCTCACGAATTTTGGTTTAGCGTTGCGGAGACAGAGCTTGATACTATTGGTTGTGGTTGGAGGAGTCCTGCTGGCGTTTCTTACCGCTCTTCATCATGCTTCGCCTCTTGCAATTGTCCAGAATTTTTTCGGAGTCGCCGTGATTTCCTTGATCGGAGCCGTGATGACTTGCTGGAAGGATATACGTCGGGGAGTGTCGAGTGCTCTTGCGTCATAAGGAGGACTGCAAGAGGAGGATAACGTGTGCTATAATAAGGACGCCTCAATTTTTGTGAAGAAATATCGCAAGCACATTCATCAAACGTTGAAACGATACTTTATCCCGCATCGGGCGAACAATTATCACCCGCATATTTTGCATACCAAGCGTGCGGTGTTTTATTCGCTGTTTTTTGTGTTGGTGAAAGCGGCAACCGTGGGATTTGCGTTGTTGGCTCCTGTGGCTGTTTTGACAGCGCCAGATGTTTTGGCGGAACAATCTAAGCGCATTGTGGAGCTCACGAATGCCGCACGAAAGGAACGGGGATTACCTGCGCTTGCGCGCGTAGCTCCTTTGAACCGTTCAGCGGATCTGCGTGCAGAGGACATGTCTGGACACTCGTATTTCAGCCATGAAAGTCCTGATGGGCATGGGCTCGAATATTTTTTGGGACGCACGGGCTATAGCTATGCCGTGGCAGGAGAGAATCTTGCCATGGGGTTTTCTGATGCAGAATCCGTGGTACGTGCTTGGAAAAAAAGCGCCACGCATTATGAAAACATCGTGGATCGAGATTTTGTAGAATTTGGTGTTGGCATGGAGGCGGGTGTGTATGAAGGAAGGCCGACGGTGTATGTGGCTCAGCACTTTGGTACGCCGTATCGTCCCGTAGCAGGTATCCCAGCTGTTGCCGATGTCGTTGCAGAACAGATCACTGCGACTTCTTCTGTTCCGTTTGCCTCTGTCGCAGGAGTGGTGACAAAACAGAGCGCCACCACGACAACAGCGGTCACACAATCTGATACGCCCGTATCTGCGTCTGAGGAGATACGTGCGGTCGCTTCGACATATCCCGTGTATGATCGCGCGCATTCACGATTGAGCTGGCAGGATATTTCTGGCGGCATGCGTTTGCGTGCGTCCGTGGTCCTGTTTGGTGATGTAGAGCGCGCCTTTGTGACAGTGCAGGGACGCGACATGGAACTGGAACGACGCGGTGATGTCTACGAAGGGTCGCTCGCATTAGCCGTCACACCAGAGGAGGTCTTTCGTGTCATTGTGCCGGCGACGCTGACGATCGTCGGTCCGGAAGGCTCGCGCGTGCAGAAGCCATTGGATTGGGAACACCCGCTCGTGGTGAGTCAAACGCCTTGGGAACGGTATGCAGAAACACGTGATTGGCTTTCACCAGCCATTCCACTATTCGATGTGGCGAATGCGTTATTCGCCGTTGGCCTCGTCGTGTTTATTTTGGCGCTTCTCCTGAATATCTTTATTGAAATACGCAAACAACATCCGCATGTGATCGTCCAAACCGTGGGCGTCATTGGATTGTTGCTGTGTTTGTGGGTGACGTAAACAGTACTAGCGAACTTCCAGGATACGGTACGTGACCGTGCCGTTTTGTGTTTGGATCAAGACCTCTTCACCTGCATGGTGGCCAAGCAAGGCTTCTCCAATGGGGGAAACGTGTGAGATGCGTCCTTGTGAGGGATTGGTTTCGCGCGGCCCCACGATTTCGTAGGTGCGTTGATTGCCGTTTACTTCCACGACAACCGTTGCTCCCAGTTGAATGCGTCCTGCAGAGGCTGGGTCTTGTGCAATGACTTGGACGCGCTTCAGACGATCTTTGATGGAAAAGATACGCGCTTGAATACGAGAGAGACGTGCGCGCGCTTCTTGATATTCGGCGTTTTCTGAGAGATCGCCTTTTTGCACGGCAACGCTTACGTCTTCGATAGCCTGTGGCTGTTGCCGCTTTTCTAAATCCACCAGCGTTTCCTTGAGTCTTTGCAGACCTTCGGCCGTGAGGATATTGGAGGCCTCGTCGTCATCGCGGCCTTTGAGTTGTTGGGATTTGCGTTTGGGGAGTTGCATAGATCTGGATCATCGTAGCCGGATGACCGCCGCCTGGCAATAAAAAAACACGCGCCAGGTTATGGAACGTGTCAGAGTGCGACGAGCGCCTGGTAGGCGCGGAGCCAGTCCTTGGTGCCATCTGCCCGCAGATGCGCGTGGCAGATGAGCACCGCGGAGTTGTTGACCCTCAGGGGACGCCGCCCATCCGCGAACCAGTCCACGAGCGCGGACATGGGATGGGCGTGGTGGTTCGTGTCCGTGATCATCCCGATGAGAGGGATGTCACAGAGCCCCATGGCCAGCACGAGCGGAAACCCCACGCCGATCTCGCGGCCGAGGTGCTCCTGCCGACCCTGGTCGCCGAGCATGAGGCCCTCGGCTGGCATGAGAAGGTCGAGGAGCGCGACGTCGAACCTCTCGGCTTGTGCGCGCTCCCATGCCTCGACGTAGTCCGCGAGGGCGACCACTTCTCGGTCTGGTCCGGCGAGCTGGCTTTGCGCCGCACGCCGGTGCTTGGGGCTGTCGTCCACGACGAGGATGTGAAGGGTCATGGGGCCTCCTGCGACAGGTTGGAGATGATCTTCAGGAGAAAGGCAACGATATGCTGACCGTCGACGCTGTCCGGACCGATCATGTCCCGCGCATGCATGCGTTCCGGGAAGCGCGCGGCAAGGGTCTTGGCGGTCGCGAGAACATCCCGCCCCAGGCAGACCATGATGATCGTGGTCTTCTCCGTCTCCTTGAGGGTGTGGAGCGCCTCGTCAGGCGTGCTGACGATGGCGATGTCCGCCTCTTGCCCGTTGTCGTCGATGAGCGTCTTCACGGGCTCTGATCCGAAGGCGACCTGATGGAACGTCTGTTGCAGGACCGTACACTCCTGGCCGTGAGCAGTGATGTGAACAAACAGCGTAGGCACTTTCATGGGAACCTCTTGTCCGGGGTTGTTTTTCGGACTTGTCATCTTTTCAGAAAAACCGTGCGCTGTCAAGCCCAGGCTGACAATAAAAAAACACACCCGGCTCAGCGAGAGGGGGTGCGAGGGCGCGTGAAGCGCACGGGCTCGGGGTTGAGGATCGAGGGGGCGACGGAGATGAGCCGCTCCTGGAAGAGGCCGCGTACCGACGGGCCGCGCGACGGGCCGGTGCGCAGCACGTGCACCACGTCCGTGGTCCTGGTCGTCGCGATGGGCGCGACGTAGAGGCTCTCGACCCGCATGGCCGCGGTGTTCACGCGGGTGGTCGTGGGCTCGGCGGTGCGTGATGCGCAGAGCTGGTCCGCGCTCTGCTCCGACACGTAGCGGACGAACACCCTGTACCTGACGGTCCAGGGCGTGCCGCCGCGCGCGACCAGGGTGGTGACCGACGGGGCGCCGAACCCGATGTCCCCGATGCCGTTGTCGCCGTAGGGGCGGCTTCGCTGGATCGTGCCCTCGATGAGGGTGTCCAGCACCGCGACCAGGGACATCCCCTGGACACTCACCCCGTCCGCGCGGGCCGCGCGGGCGAGCAAGGCCCGGTGTGCCGCGTTGCTGGGCGCGAAGGCGACGTAGCGGACCACCTCGAAGACCGTGGTCGGGTCCGCGCACGCCGTGGGCGTGGGCTCGAGCGGCGTCATCCACGCCGCGGTCCGGTAGTCGTCCCGCGCCTGCCCGAGGGCCGACGAAGAGATGAGGGCGAGCGCGCAAGCGAGAACGAGCGACGTGATCTTCATGACCGTGCCTCCTGATGCCCCATTCCGAGGGAACATCGGAATGTTCTATCAGAAAATGGCGGCTCTGTCAAGGGACCAGTATAAAAAAAGACACCCGGTGAGCAGGAGTGAGTGGACTCTTGCAGTACGGATGTGAGGGAGGGGCTATGCCTTTGCGGCTTCGGGTGGTTGAGCGGCCAGCGCTTCCAGCCCAAGGGGTGCGATCGATGCCACGTACGTGTCCAAGGAGTGTCCCCGGAGCAGGATGTGGCCGAAGAAGGCCATGACGTGCAGGAGCTTGACCATCTCCTCCTTTTCGCAAGATGCCTTGCTTGCCAGCGCGTCCACACTGAGAGGTCGTGGCTCCTTCTGGAGGATGGCCAGGACCTTCCAGCCACCCTTGTGCTGGAGCATGTGCAACACGTCCGGCGGAATCATGCGCTCCATGGCCGCCCTGAGGAGCTCGAGCATTCCCACGACGCGTCCGAGATGGAAGAGGGGGCTCTGCTCGCTCTCTTGTGCGAGACACACGGTCATGCGATCGGAACAGGTCTGGATCGACTTGGCGAGCATGCCCGCAGATTGGCGGTTGTTGCGGTACAGGGCCTGGAGCACGTCCTCGATCAGCAGGTTGTGCGCTCCCTCCAGGTTCTCTTGGGAGGTGTTCTTGTCTTCCGCGACAGCCATGAGCTGTGCAAGTGCCTCGGACAGGGCAGATGGGACGAGGTGGAGACCCATGCTGTTACGTGCTCCTTTCTTTTCCGGTCAAGTAGCTTTGATGGCAAAACGTCAGAGAGATATCTGACGAAGCACACTAATCACAATAGTGTTTTCTGTCAATAAGTGAGTATAAAAAATCCCCTGTATCAGAGATGATTACAGGGGAGAGGCTTCTACCTCTGTGGCGCTGACAAACGGGAGAAGGGCTAATGCCGCGTGGAAAACGTCTTCGGGAAGGCCCAGGGTCTGGCGCGCACTGTGAAGCGTGACCTTGTTGATCTGGCGCACGCGTTCATGCGATAGGCCGACGAATGCCCCTGCCTCGCGTAGAGTGAGGGGTTCATTCCCATCAAGGCCAAGCGTGGCAGTCGCGCAGGCCACGGCAAGCGGTGAGCCCGTGAGGATCACGGATCGGATCCTGTAGGCAAGTTCACACTGCTCACGGAGTTCCTGGCGCTGTTCCGGGTTATCGCTCTCTGCTCCGGCGAGCGTGTCTTCGAGCGAGTAGCGTTGATCTGTCAGGACATCGTTGTGATGCGTTGCATCAAGGGGGATAGCCTTGGTATGCAAGAGAAGGTGCATGTGCCGCAGGCTTTCTCGGTTTGGCGGGCTATCGCCCTCGAAGAATGCGCGAAGTTGCGTATCGAGCGCCTCTGACGAGATGCTAGTGCCATAGGCGAGGTAATACTCCTGCTGAAAGCGATGCGCTTGCATGAGCAGACGCCGCATGCGTTGCGTGAGCTTCACAGGCACGTGCCGGCGGCGTCGCGGACGCTCTTGACGCATGGATTTGATAATCCAGAACGCCGCGTACGTGGAGAACGTGCATGCGTGATCGTTTTCAAAACGATCGAGCGCTTCACATACACCGATAACACCGCTTTGCACCATATCCTCAAAACATCCGGGATAGATGGCCAGTTGACGCGCAAAGTACACAACCAAGGGCATGCTGTTCAGGATGACGTCCTGCTTTGCCTTGATCCCCTTAGGGCTCTGCGGAGCCGCTTGGTAGACGGCAATACTATCGTGCATTTCCGTGACACGGATATTTGTCACCGCCTGCTTGAACCAAAGAGGCAGAGAGGCAGGACCGTACCCAAACTGCTGTGGTTTCATAGCGTGCGAAAACCATAGCGTACATCGACGTATTTGTCACGGGTCTGGTACCCTTGGTCTTGTAGGCAACGATGCGCGTATCGTCCAAGGAGCGTAACAATGCGCCCTGGCCAACGGTATTGATAATGCAGGCTCGTTTTATCTGATTCTTTTGTTCATCCCTATGAAATATGTTCCATTTGTTGCGGCGGCATTTCTTTTGTCCATAGGCTTGTCCATGCCCGTATCACCGCTTATGGCGGCGGAGACATCGCGTTTTGCGATTGGTTCTCCGGTGATGAGGGATCTGTGGGTGGACCCTGAAACAGGAAGCGATGGGAATAATGGTCTCACACGCGGATCAGCTCTGCGCACGCTCATAGAGGCCTGGGAGCGCATTCCGCGCGGGAGTGCGCTTACACAGGGGTACCGGATTCTTCTGGGAAGCGGTGCGTATGCAGAAGGAGCGATTCCTTCGTATTGGGAGTCGCGCCATGGGACGTTTGAGCATCCCATCCTTATCACAGCCGTTGACGGTCGCGGTACTGCAACAATTACGGCAAACGTGAATGTGTTTGACACGCGTTATTTGTATATTGATGGCGTAGACATCAAAACAAATGGCGATGTATTTCATTGCGAAAAATGCGATTACGTCCTCTTGCGCAACATGACCATGAATGGCGGCAACCGTGCGGCGCAAGAAGTAGTGAAAGTGAATCAATCATCGCATTTCTATCTGGAAGACTCTGACGTATCAGGTGCATGGAACGTGGCCGCAGATTTTGTCGCCGTACAAAATAGTCACATGATCGGGAATAAAATACATAATGCCGGCGATTGGTGTGCATACGTGAAGGGCGGTTCTTCTTCCATCCGCATTGAGAGTAACGAATTCTATCAGTGTGATGTAGGTGGTTTTACGGCAGGCCAGGGCGCAGGATTTGAGTTTATGAAATCACCCTGGCTACATTACGAGGCCTCTGATGTGAAAATCGTGAACAATGTGGTGCATGATACCAACGTGGCAGGCTTGGGCGTGAATGGCGGGTATAATATTTTGATGGCACACAACACGCTGTATCGCGTAGGTCAGCGTGATCATGTATTTGAGTTTAATCACGGCGCACGTGGATGTGATGGCAACACCGCGCAATGTCGCGCAAATCAGTCAGCGGGTGGATGGGGGACAACCGGAGAAAATCAACAATATATCCCAAGTAAGAACGTGTTTGTCTACAATAATATTGTCTTGAACCCAGACGGCTATTCCAGTCCGTGGATATTCCAGGTGGCGAGTCCGCGTACACCACCCAGTGGTTCAAATCTCTCTGGTCAAACTCGCGCGGATGAAAATCTCGTGATCAAAGGAAATATCATTTGGAATGGCTCGAACGATCTTGGCGTGAGTAATGAGAGTGGTTGCTCTTCTTCAAACGTGACATGTAATGAAATACAGCTTCGTCGCGATAATACGATCAACACGATTCGGCCAGATTTAGGAAATCCTGCACAGGGAAATTATATTCCGCAAGAGGGAGGAGCTATTGCTCGTGCCACGACGTTTACGATTCCGGATTTTACCTGGAGCGATGCGCCTACCCGTCCTGCAGTCCCTGCGGGCCTATCGAGTAATGCCGTGACGCTCGACTACCAAGGTGCCGTGCGAACAAGCCGTGTGGCCGGAGCCTTTATGATTAATGGTGTTGTACCAACCCCAGTTCCAACACCTGTGCCAGTCCCAGCTCCCACACCAGCTCCTGCGCCAACGCCTGTCCCAGCTCCGACCCCAGCGCCTGTTCCGTCACCGGTGGTCGCCAAACCTAATCTTGTGGGCTCATGGTCCTCGCTGAACTATTGGTGTTACAAAACACGTAACCAACCTGAACGATGTACGGTGCGCGGATGGTTCAAGATAGAGAATAAAGGTACAAAAAATGCAGGCGCATCTAAGTTGGCGCTATTTGCATCACGTAATGCGTCATTCGGAGGCGATGTGCTTGTCAAAGAGGTTGGCGTGGGACCGATTGCAAAAGGAAAATCTCGCTTGGTGTATCTGGTCAAACTATTACCTGTTGGCTATGGCAAGAACGATTGGATGATCGGTTTTGCAGATGCCCGTCGTCAAATCGACGAAACGAATGAATCAGACAATGTGGCGGCACGACGGTAGGAGGGTCACGTAGCACATATTACGTAACACGTAGCACGTAACACGCATCATTTAGCACGTATCCCGAATTGAACCCTGCTTGACATGACCATCGTGTTCAGGCAGGGTTTTTGTGGTTCGTCGAAAGAAGGAAGGGGTGGTCCATGGATATCGCCAAGGCATTGGAAGATCTGCGTGCGCACGACCAGCAGGTGCAGGATGCCTACAGGAGCGGCATGGTTGAGGTCCAGCTCGCAAAGAAAACGCTCGTGGAGGCTATCCGCGGCGGGGAGTCGAGCGGTGATCATCTGCTGGACGCCACGATCAAGTACTATTGGTCCGAAAACCAGGGGCTAAAAGAGTTGGACTGCCAGGTTGAGTACCTGCGTAAGCTTGAGGAATCTTTGCACGGCAAGGTGGGACAATATGCGGCGATAAAGATGCGTGAATGCGACGAATGGTGCTTGGGAGCGCTGACCGACGAGCATCTATTGTTCACGGACGACTATATCGCGCTTCCTGTGGCGTGCTTCACCGTGCTGAGTGAGATGCCTCATGGCCTTAAGATCAGGCGTTACAATCACCCGATTTCTTGGGATCCGTCGTATCTCAAGTCTACGAGTAGTCACTTCATTGTCGGCGATGAAGAGGTCCTGCGGTCCATGGAGCCTTTGGCGAAGGAGAACAATGGCAGTGCGGCCTGCTTGCTCTATCGGCTGGTAGCTCCTTTGGATCGGCCGTTGGAAGACTGCCAGATCCTGTTCGAGGCGTGTCGCAAGGAACAGGATGCTCTCATGGTCAACCTGGTTCGGATCAAGACCCAGGCAGATGCCGCGTCCGTCATCCTTGAGACTGGTTCGTGCGCGCAGATCACAAAGGATGGTCTGCGCATGTTCGCGGGTGGATTGCAAAAGGTATTGAGCGATGTTGTCTTGAGTATGAGGCTGTACCAGCTCGGAGCGAATCCCGCGTTTAACTCAGCACTTGAGGCCGCGCAGGCGAGCTTTGATCATCTCTGGTTTGCATGCATATGTTCTTCTCCCACGTCTCCCTGACGTGGTATTTTTTTTCTGCTACACTCTGCTCATATGGCGTTTCTTCTCGAATGGTTCAAATTGCTTGGTTGGGGCGGGTCGTTTGGATTTCTGGCGACCCTCGCGGTCATGATCGTGGCGATCATCGCGTTGCCTCGTGTGGCGGTGCCCGCGTGCCTTGTTTTGGCGGTGATCTTTGGATTTTTGCTCGCGCCAAACGTGCGACGTGCGTCCATTTTGGCCTATGGAGTGCCAGCTGAGGCAAAAATATTACGCATGGAGTTCACGGGTATGTCGATCAAAATCGGCGGGAGTCGTGCGCAGTCGCGTGTGCGATTGCAAGTGCAATTTCCACGCCCAAACCTTCCGCCCGTGCAGACCGAGATCGTGACATATGTCTTGCGCTATAACGCGCTGGAGATGGAGCCGGGGAAAACGATCCCCATAAAATACGATCCGCAGAATCCTGAACGCGCGGCCATCATCGAAAAGGATACGTGGGGGAGATTCTAGAGAAGAGATCGTCCATTGACAAAATGGGCGATTTTTTGTTACAAAGCGGTCCGGAGGTGTCCCTTGATCAACAACGAACAGAACGTGGGTACGGGTCTCAGCGCCATGGAGAAGCTCATGGATCGGGTGCTCGGGCATCCGTTCCCGGGGCAGGGGCTTCAGCTCCACGCGCGCGAGCACGACTGCATCGCTTCCGTGTTCGAGGCGCTCATGCGCTCGAACGGCGCGGATGTGCTCTACGTGCACGCCGCGGACTACGAGCACGTGGGCGTGCGTGTGCAGGACCCGCGCATCAAGCCCAGGGAGACGCGTGTGCTCCGCCTGCTCGCGGTGATCACGAACCGCGAGGAGGGCAACGTGACCGGGCGCTTCGAGGAGGACATCCTCGTGAGCCCCAACACGCCCACGCCCACGAAGCCGTGGAAGGCGGTGCAGATCACGAATCTCGTGCTCTTCCGCGCGGGCGGCCTGCACGTGCGCAAGTTCAGCGCCGCGCTCTCGGAGCAGACCTTCGATGTTCTGCGCCACACGGGCGTGATCGACGGCGCGCAGAGCATCAAGCCCTACGACGCCAGCACGCTCTACCAGCTCGCGTTCCCGGGCGACAGCTTCATGCCCATGTTCTCTGACCGGTGGGCCAACCCCCTGGTCATGGACCTCGTGGGCTTGCTCAAGGCCGAGAAGGACCTGATGGCCCTTGTCCGGGGCCTCGAGGAGCGCGTGGAGTCCTTCAACGAGCGCGACCGCATCATCCCGGCGCCGCTCGACCAGAGCATGCCGCGTGAGCCGTCGGCGCTGGTGTACGCGCGGTCTCGTCCTTCGAAGGAGAACAAGGGGCCCGTGGAGACGTACGAAGTGGCGTGCCAGATGATCCGGCTGAAGGGCTACAAGCCCACGCTTGTCTCTCCGGAGGAGATCACCGCGGCCACGCCGACCTTCCCGGATGTGTACGCGCTTCTGCGCCGCGCGAAGAAGGCGCTCGAGATCGTGCGGTGCAAGGTCGTGCTCGTGTCGCGTCCTGTGCTCGAGCGCAACAAGGCTGCACTCAACCTCGGCGAGTCCAAGGTCCGCCAGAACAAGGGCTGGACCGCGCCGCGCACGTTCTCCAAGGGCGTGCTGGACGGTCACAAGATCGAGGTCATCGCCTGGAACAAGACCTGCACCAGGTCCGTGACCGGGTAACCACTCTCCGAAGCATCTGCTTCGGTCTTTTTTTACGTGGTGCGCCCTGAGAGACGAAGTTCTAACGGCAGTATGGGAGAATTCCGAGGCTCTTCGCGGCATCGGTGCGTCGGTATGAGCGCTGAAAGAGGAGCTGAGTTTCGTATGATTTAGAAAACATGCGTTTTTTGCTATGTCTGTGACAGAGGATACAATAGCTTCGTTGAATTCACCCACGAACCATAAAGATAAGAACCGCTTGACAAAAATGCTAAAACATGATATAAATACTGTTGCTCTTTTCATAATCAAGAGCTAATTTAAGTCAAATTTGAGGATAGTATTTTTGTTGCTCATGTCGCAATGAGCGGTAAAAACGCTCTCCTCATTCCGAGGAGATCCTGGACCCCGGGAAGGGGTGACAATGTCTCTCGGGCAAAGAGCCTGGAAGACGATGGATACGGAGACGAACATGGCCAAGGAAATGACGTTCGGGACGTGGTGGCGCGGTCTTACGGCCGGCCAGCAGCAGGCGTGGGCGCAGAAGATTCACAAGGGTGCGGGCGGCGACGCCAATGCGCTGGAGGGCTTCAACGGTGTCGTCCGTGACGAGCTCACGGTTCAGGTCACGTTCAAGGACGCGACGGTCGTGCTCGTCGACCGCACTGGCCGCGTCATCCCGATCTCCGGCATGAAAGGTGTTGTCGACGCCAACCGCGACTTCCGGCTCGTACAGCCGGAGATCGACTACGGCGCGATCCTCGGCCGTCTCCAGCGGTTCTTCGCGCCCGAGATGAAGTTCGTCTCCTCCTCCGAGTTTGAGACCCGTTCCAAGGCGCTTATCGCGAAGCTCGCGGAGGACAAGCAGGCAAAGAATCTGCTCAAGGGGGTGTACCTGCCCCTGGTCTTCCCGCAGATCACGATCACCGATTACGGACGCACGCTCGAGGAGATCTTCCTCGCCGCGGTCAAGCGCTCGTACGAGGAGGCGTTCCCCGGCCGCCCGTTCACCAACCACCGCAAGAACACGCTCGCGGGCCACCAGGTCAAGATCGTCGATGGCACCCGCCACGAGAAGCTCCTGGCGATGATGGCCGATGGCCCGGTCGTCGGCCTCTGGTTCGCGAACCCCCTCCAGGGCTTCTCGATCCCGGCCTGCCGCGAGCAGATTGCCGCCTTCCAGAACGGCATCCTCCTCTCCGGCGCCATCGACACCGCGACCGCCTGGGTGGCCGACCCGAAGACCATCGCACGCGACTGGAACACCCCAGGCAACGACTGTGCCGCGGTGCGCTGGCGGTCCGCCGACTACTCGCTCTTCTTCGGGGCGGTCGACGGCGGGGCGTGCTTCGACGACAGGTACCTCGACGCGTACGACGACTACTCCGGTTCCGTGCTCTTCGTTGGGTAGTGCTCGGCGTAACTTGGTTTCTTGATTCCCTTGTTTCTTGAATCAAGGGTGCTTGTACCTTTGGTTCTTGGATACTGGATTCCCCCTGCCGTCAGGCAGGTCGCCGCAATTTTTCTTGCGGGGTCATGGTGCAACGCTTCACGCGTCCGCACTGTGGCCCCGCTGCTTTGTTTTTAGATGAATACTCATGATATACTTTCTCGCGAAAGTAGGCTCATGTATCGTGGTTGGTGATGGCTTGGGCCGTACTGATCACGGTCGCCGAAATCCTATGTTTGATCACGTGTCAGAATCCAGTGGTTTACGGATCACCGGAGTGTACACGCCAAATGTAGGCACTACGTGCTTTTTTCTATTGTCCAATCTGGGACAGAATAAAATTCAGGAGAAGTAAATTCCGATCAAATCGGGACTATTTCTCCGGTGACTACGGAAGGGGAAAAGCATCATGCTGGCAGTCCGCCGACTACTCGCTCAACTTCAAGGCGAACGACGACGAGGCGAACTTCGACAACAGGAACCTCGACGCGAACGACAACTACTCCGGTTCCGTGCTCTTCGTTGGGAAGTGCCCACATTGAACAGAGAATCCCCGGCTTAGACAGTCGGGGTTTTCTCTACGGTTTCATCAAACGGTTGAGGCGATGCTAGTTTTTTAAGCCATCCGCCGAACATGCGGCCGATCTCTTGGATTGCGCTTTGCAACACCACGTATTTTTTCTGGTCTATAATCTTCAACTCCTGGAGTAGACGGATAAAGACTTTGAGCATTTCAAACTTAGTGCTCGCTTTCAGGAGTAACGGTCGTTTTGTTTCCTTTGGCAGATAGCTTGCCTCAAGTAATAATTCAATGATATCGATCAAGTATTGTTCGCATTTGATACCGAGCGCGTATTTATCTTTTTTCGGAAACAGCTCGGCGTAGCCATAATATGTTTTGTACAAATCGACCGTTCTTTTTAAAATCGGAATGTCGTCCAACCTCGCATTTTGGTTTGGAGCGAAATTGCTACGGGGGGGGGCTTCCAGGATAAATTGGCATACGAAATATGAAATACTATGAATTAGTCACGGCTGAAAATTTATTTTCTGCTTGGTATGCGTTCCGAAAAGGAAAACAGAACAAATGGGATGTGATGGAATTTGAGCGCAATTTAGAGGACAACATTTTCCAACTTTTGGATGAGCTTAACACGAAAAATTATAAACATCGAGGCTATAGCACTTTTCACGTTTATGATCCAAAATTTCGGATTATCAACAAGGCATGCGTGCGCGATCGTGTGGTGCATCACTTGGTTTATGATTTTCTTGAACCAATTTTCCAACCCACTTTCATTCATCACTCGTATGCCTGTCAAAAGGAAAAAGGCATCCATAAAGCCGTGGAGGAATTAAGCGATGCCCTACGCCAGGCGAGCTGCAATGATACTCGACAATTATGGTCTTTGAAGCTCGACATTAAGAAATTTTTTGATTCCATTAGCCAAGATGTTTTACTCCAGCTCCTTAAAAGAAAAATCAAAGATCAGGACACGCTCTGGTTCTTTGAAGAAATTATCCAAAGCTATCATTCGACACAGGGGCTAGGCATAGGGCTACCGATTGGCAATCTTACGTCACAGATTTTCGCCAACATTTATTTATCCGAGCTCGATTACTATGCCAAGTGCACTTTGCATGAACGTTATTATTTTCGATACGCCGATGATTTTATTTTTCTGCATCACAATCGAGCCTATTTGGAACAAATAGAAGCAGACGTGAAAAGCTTCGTAACAGAGCGTTTGCGTATGACAGTGCATCCTGGGAAGATCAGCTATCGAAAGTTTACCCAAGGGATAGATTTTGTCGGTTATGTGTTATTGCCGCATTATCGCGTGCTACGAACAAAAACAAAACAGCGCATGTTTAAAAAGGTGATGGGCAAGGTACGGAAATATAACGCCGGCACACTTGATGAATGGTCGCTAGATCAATGTACCCAATCCTATTTTGGGTTGCTGACGCATTGCAGTGGATATCGGATGAAAGAACGATTGCAAAACGAAATATGGCTTGGGAAGGTTGGGATTCAGGAAAATGATGATTTAGGATAGGCAGGATGTCACTTGCTGCGCCAGCAAACGAAAAACCCTCCACCTTTTGCGGAGAGTTTCCCGTGGTGCGCCCCAGACGATTCGAACGTCTGACCCCTTCCTTCGGAGGGAAGTGCTCTATCCAGCTGAGCTAGGGGCGCAGGATGTGAGGATCGTAGCGGAGACGACTGTCATTGACAAGAAGAGGAGGACTGTCTAATCTAATGCCATGACTCGTTCTGGATGAACGAGTCGCTTTTATACCTAGCGTACAATTGAAGAACTATGGCCAGTCCTATTACCCAGGCAATGAAGCAAATTGCGGATGAAAAGAACATTGCCTACGAATCTGTGTTGGAAACCGTGTCTGCGGCACTTGCGGCCGCATATCGTAAGGATTTCGGGAGCAAGAATCAAAATATTAAAGTCGAGTTTGACCCAGAGAAATATGATGGTCTCACGGGCGGTATTCGCGTGTTTGACGTGAAGACTGTGGTCGAGGACATGGTGTTGCCCGAAGATTATTTTGAACGCTTTGATGCGGCAACTGCTCCGAAAAAGCGTGAGCGTTCTGATGATCGTGCTCCGATTGCCCCTGTAGTTATGGGGACAGATCCCATGGGCGAGGAGTTCAAGTTCAACCCAAAGACCATGATCATGATGGCAGATGCGCGCGATATCAAGCCTGATGCGAAATTGGAAGAGGAGATTCGCGTGGAATTGAATGTGCCTGCCGCGTTTGGTCGCATGGCCGCGCAAACAGCAAAGCAGGTGATTTTACAAAAGTTGCGCGAAGCAGAGCGTAACGTGATTTTCAGCGATTTCAAAGGACGAGAAGGGGAGTTGATGAATGTGACGGTGCAACGTCGTGAAGGGCGCGTGGTATTGATTGATTTGGGTCGTGCCACGGGCGTGCTCTTGCCAGAAGATCAGATTGAATCCGAGCGTTACTATCCTGGCACGCGCGTGAAAGCACTGTTGCGCGAGGTGTTGATGACGAACAAGGGTCCAGAGATTCGCTTGTCTCGTACCGCGCCAGGACTTGTTGGTGGTTTGTTTGCGCAGGAAATTCCGGAGATCGCCAATGGCGTGGTTGAAATGAAAGAGATCGCGCGCGAGCCAGGGAGCCGCACCAAGGTTGCGGTGGCGACGACCGACGATGCCATTGATCCGATTGGTTCTTGTATTGGTCAGCGCGGTACACGCATCCAGACCATTATCCGCGAGCTCGGAGGCGAAAAGGTGGATGTGATTCAATGGAGCGATCGCGCGTCAGAGTTTGTAAAAGGCGCGCTCTCACCGGCAAAGGTGCAGGAAGTTTCTTTGCGTGAAGATGAGCATTTGGCCGTTGTCTCTGTTGCTCCAGATCAGCTTTCATTAGCGATCGGTAAAGGTGGTCAGAACGTGCGTCTTGCGGCAAAGCTCACGGGTTGGAAAATCACGATCATTGAGCAGGGAGGAAAAGTCGTTGCAGATTCAGAAACAGGGGAGGTTGCCCTGCCAGACAAGCCAGAAACCGTTGCCGAAGCAGATGCAAAAGAAGCAGAAACAGCCGCAGAGCCATTAGAAGGAGCGGCCGCTCATACCGCGGAAGTGGCAGAAGAGGCCTCGCCTGCTGAAGAGGCAAAGCCTGTAGAGGCGTAATCTCATCTGCACGGATCTATGTCTCATTACTTTACCGTCATTCTTCTACAGCCCATCTTGAATCTGTTGGTGTGGTTGTATGGTGTGTTGCCAGGCCATGATATTGGTTTTGCGATCATTGTGCTGACGATCGTGATCAAAGTGATCTTGTATCCGTTTACGGTGTCGCAAATCAAGCAACAGCGCGCACTGCAAGAGATCCAGCCAAAGATTGAAGAAATTCGTGCGCGGTTGAAGGACAATAAAGACGAACAGGCAAAAGAGTTGATGGCGCTGTATTCAAAAGAGAAGGTCAATCCAGCGGCGTCGTGCTTGCCTATTTTGATTCAACTGCCCGTCTTCCTTGCTCTCTATAAGGCGTTGTCTATGGGGTTGGGGGCCCTGGATACAAATTTGTTGTATTCTTTTGTCCCGCATCCGCAGACCATCAACACGCAGTTCCTCTCGTTCTTGGATCTGACAAAACCTAGTTACTTTTTGGCAGTAGCCGCGGCATTGGTGCAGTTCTGGCAGACAAAACAAATACTCAAACCACCCGCCGCCACGATTGCAACCCCGCCATCAGAGGTTGTCAAAACAGAGGGAGCAAAGGATGAGAACATGGCCGCTATCATGAACAAGCAGATGACCTATGTGATGCCTATTGTGACTATGGTTATTGGCTTCTCATTACCAGGTGGTCTCACGCTGTATTGGTTTGTGATGAGCGTCTTGACCGTGTTCCAGCAGTGGTGGCTCATGAAAAAAATGCCGCCGAAAATTGTTCCCCAGTTGACGACCAGTGAACCCAAGCCGTAACGTAGTGCGGATTTACCATTATTTTGCTATGCAACAGTCACAACTTCCTGTCTCTCGGACGAGTGTCAGAAATCGGAGTATTCTGCTCGTGTTGTTATTCCTCATTGCCGCATCGGTTTCGTATCCAAGCCCGGCAAATTGGGTTTCGCGACAGATCAAGTCATTGGTGGGTTGGGATTTTGGACAGATCAGCCAGCCGTTTATGTTGGGATTGGATTTGCAGGGGGGTACGCATCTTGAGTATGAAGCGGATCTTGCTCGCGTGGGCATGAGCGAACGTCGTGACGCATTGTCTGGCGTGCGAGATGTGATCGAGCGTCGTGTGAATAGCATGGGCGTGTCTGAGCCGCTCATCCAAACGACCCAAGCAGGGGACTCTTGGCGCGTGACCGTCGAATTAGCTGGCGTGAAAGATATCAAAGAGGCCATCAAGATGATTGGAGAAACGCCAATCTTGGAGTTTAAGGAGCAGGGTGAAGCACAGGCGCGCGCGTTAACCACCGAGGAGCAGACGCGCATGGATACGCAGAATACGGATAGCCAGAAGCGCGCAAGAGAGGCACTTGCAGAGGCGCGTAAAGCGGGCGCTGATTTTGAAAAACTCAGCCGCGAGCGCTCTACGGTTGATCTCATGAAAGCTACAGGAGGGGATATCGGTTTTCTGCGCGGCAAATCAGAGTACACAGATCTCTTTACGCTCGCACAGACTGCGAGTCAGGGAACCGTGATTGATCGGGTGATCGAGCGTCCTCATTCCTATGACGTGGTCAAGGTCGAAGAAGTAAAAGATGCGGGCGTAGAAGTCAATGCGCATCACATGCTCATTAGTTTTGCGGGAGCAGAAGGTGGCTTTTCTACATCCACGAAAGAAGAGGCACGACAACGGATCGAGGATATCCGTAAGCAAGCCACGGACAAGAATTTTGACGAGCTTGTAAAAAAATATTCCCAAGAACCCGGCGCCATAGACTCGGCCGGCGATTTGGGATGGTTTGCAAAGGATGCAATGGTGGAAGAGTTTGAGAAGGTGGTGTTTCCTCAAGCCGTCGGAACGATTTCTGAGGTGGTGGAAACAAAATTCGGTTATCACTTGATTTGGAAAATCGGTGAACGGCCTATCAAAGATTATCGTGTGCGGGTCATTTCGTTCACCAGAATCGTGTCTGAAGACATCACAGGTCCAGCAGAACCATGGAAGAATACAGGGCTTACGGGCAAGCAGTTGAAATCTGCGCGCGTGGATTTTGATCAGCAGTCAGGCAGAATCCAGGTGGCATTACAGTTTGACGATGAAGGGGCAAAACTCTTCGCAGAACTTACCAAGAGAAACGTGGGGAAACCAGTGGCGATTTTCTTGGACGGCAATGCAATCTCTCAGCCCACAGTGGACCAAGAGATCATCGGAGGGCAGGCCGTGATTACGGGGAATTTTTCCGTGGAAGAGGCAAAGACGCTCGCAAGACGTTTGCAAGCAGGTGCCTTGCCTGTGCCGATCAAGCTCATTGCTCAGCAGACCGTTGGTCCGGTTCTTGGCATGGATTCCTTAGCGCGTTCGCTCAAAGCCGGTCTCATTGGTTTTGGACTGGTCGCACTGTTCATGATCGCGCTCTATCGTTTGCCGGGTTTGATTTCCATTGTGGCGCTCGTATTGTATGCGGCCATCTCTTGCGCGTTCTTTAAACTCATCCCTGTCACGCTGACATTAGCTGGTATCGCAGGGTTCATTCTGTCCATTGGCATTGCCGTGGATGCGAATGTGCTGGTATATGAACGCTTGAAAGAAGAGTGGCGTGAGGGGAAGGATCTGATGCGTGCCATGGAAGACGCGTTTCGACGCGCCTGGCCATCTATTCGTGATGGCCACGTGACCGTGCTCATCTCTTGTGCAGTACTCTATTGGTTCTCTTCTTCTGTGATCAAGGGCTTTGCATTGACCTTGGCTATTGGCACCATCATTTCTTTGTTCACGGCCATTGTGTCTTGCCGCACGTTCTTGCGCTTGATTGGTGGCACTTCGCTCGGGAAACACGGTTGGTGGTTCTTGAAGCCTAAAGCCTGATCTTCCTCTTATCACGCCTTCCTTATGAAACTTCACGTCGTGAAATTACGCTGGGTCTGGTTCGCCGCTTCTGCGGTCATGATTGTCGGCTCTCTTTTCTCCCTTGGTTTTTGGGGGTTGCGACAAGGTATTGATTTTACCGGTGGTTCGTTATTGTCCGTTCGTTTTTCCGCGCGGCCTACGCCCATTGAACTGCGTCAATCCATGGAGAGTGCGCAGGTCAATCTTGGCTCTGTCGTGATTCAGCCAGCCGGGGAGCAGGACATGCAGGTGCGTTTACAGCACATCTCAGAAGAGGAGCATCAAAAGTTGCTCACAGCTATACAAACAGTATACCCAGGTGCTGAAGAAATGCGCTTTGATGCGATCGGCCCCACGGTTGGTGATGAGTTGCGTCAAAAGTCTATCCAGGGTTTGCTGATCGCACTGTTAGCCATCATGATCTACGTGGCCCTGGCATTCCGCAAAGTTTCTGCACCAGTCAAGTCATGGAAATACGGTCTTGTGACCATCTTTTCAGCCTTCCACGATGTGATCGTGCCTGTAGGCGTCTTTTCCATCCTCGGCCATTTCTACGGTTGGGAGGTTGGGACATCCTTCATTGCCGCGGTGCTGACCATTCTCGGTTACTCCATTACAGACACGATCGTGGTCATGGATCGTATTCGTGAGAACCTGCATAAGCGTAGCGGCACGTTCGAAGAGATTGTTGAGGCTTCTGTGCATCAAACGTTCTTGCGCTCATTCAACACATCCATGACGACGTTACTCGTGTTGACAGCTATCGCGATCTTTGGCGGAGAGTCATTGCGCGAATTTACGCTGACGTTGATCATTGGTATTGCCGTAGGAACCTATTCCTCCATCTTTGTCGCGGCGCCACTGCTCGTGACATGGGAAAAGTGGAGTCGAGACGCGCAGAAAAAGTCTTAGAACATCGGAGACCAAAAGAGGGCATAGAGCGTCCTCTTTTGTATTTGGGTCGGGTTTTAGTCCTTCATCGTTTGTGGTATGCTGTGGATACATGCCCGACTTCTTTTCTCTCCTAAATGTTCAGTTCGATTGGAACGAGTTTCTCAACGTAGCCGGTGACAGTCCGTACGTTGCCATGTGGTATATCTTTATCCATGGCGGCTGGATTGCCGTTCTTTGGGTGTTACTTTGGGGAGCTAAATACCTGTGGCTGGACTATATCCAAACAAAAAACTACCTCAAAAAAGAGTGGGTTGTGTTGAAGGTGCGTGTCCCGCGTACGTCTGAGCAAACCCCACGTGCCATGGAAAATCTTTTTGCGAGTTTTGCGGGGGCACATTCTCCTTTTTCTTGGGTAGAGATTTGGATTCAAGGAGAAACGCAAAGTCAGATTTCTGTAGAAATTGCCTCCAATGAAGGGGACGTGAGCTATTACGTGTATTGCGTGAATAAAATGCGGGATCTTGTAGAGGCCGCTATTTACGCACAGTATCCAGATGCGGATATTGATGTGGTGCCGGATTACGCCAAGAACGTGCCACAGCGTTATCCTGATGAAGTATGGGATCTGTGGGGATGTGAGTTTATGCCTGTTGCGCCAGATCCGTATCCATTGAAAACCTACCATGATTTTGAAGACGCGGTTTCCGGAGAGTTTAAGGATCCGCTTGCTGTTCTGTTGGAGAATTTTTCCCGTCTAGGCCCTGGCGAATTTGCGTGGTACCAAATGGTGATTGTCCCAACAGACCAAAAAGAGGAACGCAAACGTGCACAGGCAGTGATCGATAAACTAAAGGGCACCACGAAAAAGGAAACAGAGTCTCTCGGCATGATGATTCTCAAGCTTCCTATAACGGTGTTGGGAGCCATTATCAACATTTTCATCCCACCGCCAGCCACAAAAACAAAGACAAAAGAAGAGGGCGCCTTTCCTCGCATGATGGCCATGACGCCAGGGGAGCGTGATGTGCTTGAGGCGGTAGAGCATAAAGCATCGCAGATTGGTTTTGCGACGAAAATTCGTCTGGTGTATGTCGCGAAAAAAGAGGTGATGAAAAAGTCGCGCGTCGCACATCCCTTCATTGGTGCGATCAAGCAGATGAATACCTTTGACATGCAGGCTCTCAAACCAGATAGCAAAAAGACAGGGGTTAGTGGCACGCTTCTCTTCTTTAAGAATACCCGTAATACCATTCGCAAGAATAGTTTGATTGCCTGTTATACTTCTCGTGCTTCTTGGCGCGGTCTGCCCCGGTTCAATCTTTGTATTGAAGAACTTGCGACGCTTTGGCATTTCCCGATTCTTATTCAGGTCAAAGCGCCACAGCTTCATCGTACGCAGGCAAAGAAGTCTGAGCCTCCGGCGAATATTCCGTTTGGGATGTAACCTATGCCTGTTACGTATAATCATGATCATGAGAACGAAATTACCTTATTTGGTGAGGTAAATTTTCGTAATAACGGACGCCGTTTTGGGATCAAGACAGACGATCGACGTCGGCACATGTACCTGATTGGGAAAACAGGCATGGGAAAAACCACGGTCATGGAAAACATGATTTTGGCAGATATCTATGCAGGCCATGGCTGTTGCTATATTGATCCGCATGGAGATACTGCGGAAAAACTTGCGGATTATATTCCTTCGCATCGTATTAACGATGTGGTCTATTATAATCCGTCAGATACGGCATTCCCCATGGGGTTTAATATTTTGGAGCTGGCAAACGAAGAACAAAAACCGCTGGTTGCCTCTGGTTTGATGGGCGTGTTTAAAAAGATTTGGCCAGATGTGTGGAGTCCGCGCATGGAGCATATTCTGAATAATTGTGTGCTCGCTTTGTTGGATTATCCAGGCTCAACGCTTCTTGGTATCAATCGTTTGCTCGTGGACACAGAATATCGTCAGCGCGTGATCGCAAAGATTCGTGACCCGATGGTAAAGACGTTTTGGGTGGCAGAGTTTGCCTCCTGGTCAGAAAAATACGCGACAGAGGCTATTGCTCCTGTGCAAAATAAGGTGGGGCAGTTTTTGTCATCGTTTATCATTCGCAATATCGTCGCGCAGGTAAAATCCACGATCGATATTCGTCGGATCATGGATGAAGGGAAGATTTTGATCGTGAATCTGTCAAAAGGGCGTATTGGCGAAGACAATATGCGTTTGCTTGGTGGCATGCTCATCACCAAGATCCAGCTTGCCGCGCAAGAGCGACAGAACCTGCTGGAACAGGATCGGCGAGATTTTTATCTCTATGTCGATGAGTTTCAGAACTTTGCCAATGAGTCATTCGCGACAATCTTGTCCGAGGCACGCAAGTATCGTCTGAACCTCGTGGTAGCGCATCAATACATCGAACAGCTCGATGAAAAGGTGATCCCCGCCATTTTCGGTAATGTGGGAACCATCATCACCATGCGTGTTGGTGGAGCAGATGCAGAGGCCATGGAAACAGAGTTTGCTCCAACCTTTATTCCTGAGGACCTCGTGAACCTGGCGAAGTATCAGATGTATCTGAAGCTTATGGTCGATGGGGTGTCGACACCGCCTTTTTCCGCGAATACGCTTCCACCTATTGCCAAGCGAACAGGCAATGCAGAAAAGATTATTCAGGTGAGTCGTGAGCGGTATGCAGAGCCGCGTGCAGATATTGAGCAAAAGGTTTTGCGCTGGAGCGGCATGGAGGTTTCCATGGGTACAGAAACAGACACTATTCCAGAAGAAGAGCCCGTGTCTTCTGCGCCCGTGCTGGGGAAACCGCTCATCAAAACGGCATTTCCTTCGGGTTCTGTGGCCTATCCTGCGATCAAGACCGCAGAGGAGCGCGAATTAGAAGACCAAACAACAGAGGTCGTGCCAGTAAGACGTGAATATCTGACGATTAAGCCTGAACGCATGGCCGCCATTGCGGCATCCATGCCAGCTCCGCAAAAAAAGAAAGACAAGCCTAAGTTCGCCCACACATGTACGCGTTGCGGAAAGATTTGGCATCTCGCTATCCAGCTTGATCCAAGTCGTCCCATGTATTGTCCGGAGTGTCGTCCTATTGTGGCAGAAGAGCGTAAAAATGCCGGGAAGGATATTCGTCACGTCAAACGTCAGCCCTTAGCTCCGGAAGGTAGGACCCAGCATGCCGAAATGTCAGAGACCTCTTTTGCTGGAAAAAGTCAGACAGCCGTGTCATCGAATCGTCCGCGGCTTGTGCGTGAGCCAGGAGAAGAGGAGCCCACTAGTATAAAGAATGCCTCTCCCATAATTGAGGAGCCCATGTTTTTGAGCCTTGCAGATGAGCTGGCTCCTTCAAAGGGGAAACAACAGGTGATGCGTGAAAAGGAACGTTTGGAAAAGCGGGCGGGTGAGGTGGAAAAACGTAAGCCGGTATCTGTTCCAGCTAACCCCCGCTTTCAGATATTGCCACCGCTCGTGCCCTTTAAGGCGCCTACAACGACAGTATCTGCACCTGCAACGCCACCACCACCGTCATCCAAGCCACTCTCATTCGATGAGCCAGAGATCGTGACTATGGAAGACGCCGCAAAACCAACAGGGAGTGTGGTGCTACCGCCCGGAAAAAAGGTAAAATTTTGACAAGGCTGAATAGAGGATCTCCTGTGCAAGCGTATGTCAGAGCGCATTGTTTTTTCGACGAACGATCATGTAGAAATAGTGGGTACCTACACTCCTGTGCCACAGGCGCAGGCTGTTGTTTTGTGTTTGCACATGATGCCGGATGATCGTACGAGCTGGGCTTTGGTGCAGGAGGCATTGGCACAACAGGGGCTTGCTTCCCTTGCCATTGATTTACGCGGTCATGGAGACAGTACAAGAAAAGGTGATGCTGTATTGGATTTTCGTGTGTTTGCGGATGCGGACCATCAGCAATCTGCCGAAGATGTGCGCGGCGCATTGGCATGGCTTGTTAGTAAGGGCTTTCGGATGGAGCATGTTGGGTTAATGGGTGCATCCATTGGTGCAAACCTTGCTTTGCGTGCCATGGCAGAGTTTTCGCCCCTTCCCGTGGGCGTGCTCCTGTCTCCAGGGGCAAACTATCGGGGGATTACATCGCTGGATGCTGTGACGCGTTTGCGCGATCCACAGGCGATATTTGTTGCGGCATCTGCGATTGATGATCAGGTGAGTTTTGAAGATGCGAAGACGTTGGTGGCGCGCGCATCTCTCTCACGAAAACGGTTTGCGCAGGGACGGAATATTGGGCACGGCGTGCGGATGTTTTCTGCAAAACCTGCGCTTCTTATCGAAGCGATTGAATGGCTGACCTCTCATACTTGATAGTCTATGCTTATCCTTCAGGGTATTGTTCTCGGTATTGTGCAGGGGTTGTGCGAGTTTTTGCCGATCTCATCCAGCGGTCATTTGATTTTAGTGCCTGCATTATTGCATTGGAATGATCCGGGTCTTGCCTTTGATGCAGTGTTACATTTGGGCACGCTCGCGGCACTCCTCGTCTATTTTTGGAAAGACATTTTTGCGTTATCGCGTGTCATGCTTTTCAAGCTCGCCGTCGCAACACTTCCGGCTATAGGTGCCGCGTTATTGCTGAATGATCTTGTGGAACACTATGCGCGTGGTCCGCGTGTGGTGGCTTTTGGGTTGGCATTTTGGGCCATGGTGCTATTTGTTGCAGATCGATGGTCTGGACGTACTGCGCCTCTCCACGAAGGAGAAGATAACAATCCGCAGGTGACATGGACCCAGGCGCTTGTGATTGGCTGTGCACAAGCCATCGCGATCATGCCAGGCACCTCGCGTTCAGGTATCACGATCACGGCCGCGTTGTTTATGGGATTGCGTCGAACAGCGGCCGCACGTTTTTCCTTTTTGCTGAGTATTCCGATCACCGCGGCGGCCGGCGGATATGAGTTGTTGAAGCTGGTACGTGATGGAGGACTTACACAATCTGGTGCAAGTGTTATGATGCTTGTTGTGGGGAGTGTGGCGGCGTGTGTTTCTGGGCTATGGGCTATTCGTTTTTTGCTTACGTATGTCGTCAAACGACGATATGATCTCTTTGTCTTTTACCGCCTGGCGTTGGCAGTGGTTGTGCTTTTGCTTGTGTAGCGCGTTCTTATTTGCGCCAGCGGTCTTTGCGCAAGAGGTGCGTGCAGATAGCGATGGAGATGGGTTATATGACGTATGGGAAACGTCGGTTTTTTCTACAGATCCACAGCGTGCAGATACTGATGGCGATGGGTATGCAGATTGGACAGAGATCGTGAATGCCTACGATCCTCTGGCTAAAGGGAAAAAAATACGCAAAGACACGGATTTTGATGCAGATGCGCTTAACGATCGTTTAGAGTTGCTGTTTGGGACAGATTTGATGGTGGCAGATTCTAATGGGAATGGTTTTTCCGATGGGGATGATGTGAAAGAGAGTTTTTCCCCCACCTCGACAGGTCGTATTCCTTTGGCAAAAACCATTGTGATTCGATTGGCTACACAGCGTCTCGAACAACGCATTGGGGGTATTGTTCTCGCGAGTTATTTAGTGTCCACGGGAAAAAGCAAAACGCCTACGCCCATTGGGAAGTACAAGGTATTGAGCAAAACACCAAAAGCCTGGTCTGTGAGCGCCAAGCTTTGGATGCCGTATTGGATGCATTTTAGTGGCAGAGGGCATGGCATCCACGAACTTCCTATCTGGCCAGGTGGCTATCGTGAAGGGGCCTCGCATCTTGGGCGTCCTGTGAGTCACGGCTGTGTACGTCTTGGGATTGGTGCGGCAAAAACGCTGTATGATTGGGCGCCGGTCGGCACGCCTATTGAGGTGGTAAAAAAATAAGTATGCGCCTGCTGTTGAGCTGTCTTGTTACCGTAATCGTTATTCTCGGACTCTGCGTACATGCGCCTGTGGTAGTTGCTGTGACAAAGATGCCAGATGCAGGTGCCTATATTCCTTTACAAGATGAGTTTGCCTCAGCCGTTGTGATGGTGCCCCGTTCTCGCGAGGTCCTGTATAGTTTTAAGCCCGATAAGCTTTGGCCAGCGGCCAGCCTCACAAAACTCCCAAATGCGTTGGTATGGGCACGCAAGGGACTGCCTTACGGGAAGGTCGTAACCATGAAAAAAGAAGATGAGGTTGGTGGAGGAAGATTACGATTGCCTGTTGGCTCAAAGTTGACTTTGCGTGATTTGTGGTATTCAAGCATTACGGCGAGCGCAAATAACGCGGCCATGGCTCTTGCGCGTGCTTCGGGATTGACCAAGAAGCAATTTCTTGCGCGCATGAACGAAGAAGCGCGTCGGGCAGGCGCTGTACGATCCACATTTGTGGATCCTACGGGCATGAACCCAAAGAACATGACGACCGCACGTGACATGGCTTTTATTAGCGATACTGCTTTTCGAAACACGGATATTCGTCTTGCGACGGTTGCGGGTTCCTATGCATTCCGGGTGAACACCCCACAGCGCATGACCAAGACCATCACGAATACAAATGCCTTGCTCACACAGGATAATGATGTCTGGGTGACTGGAGGGAAAACGGGGTATCTTGAAGAGTCGCGTTATAATTTCGTGGTACGTCTGCGCCCCATGACGGGCACGCAGGTTGCAGACCCTCGTCAAGAACTCCTCGTGGTGGTTTTGGGCGCTCCCACAAAAGAGGGTTCTTTTGCTTCCGCAAAACGGTTGGCAGAGTGGGCGTGGGATAGCCATCGCTTTTGATTTGCTCCCAGGGCGTTTTCTCGTTACAGTACCGCCATGCTTATCCGTGCACTGAAGCGTTATATTCCCGTATCTTGGATGCGGGCATACCATTTCATTTTAGCGAAAAGTGCGGCTTTTTTGTATGGGAATCCGTCGGAGAAGATGATCGTGATAGGGGTGACGGGAACCAAGGGGAAGACAACCACAACCTATTTGATCGCAAAAGCGCTTGAAGCGTCTGGCGCCAAGGTGGGCTGTACGTCTACGGCTTTGTATAAAATTGGGGATCAGGAATGGATTAACACAACGAGCATGACCATGCTCGGGCGATTTGCTCTTCAACGTCTCCTACATCAGATGGTGTCTGCTGGATGTCGTTACGCGGTGATAGAGACGTCATCCCAAGGATTGATCCAGTCGCGGCATATAGGTATAAATTACGATGTGGCCGTGTTTACGAATTTGTATCCAGAACATCTTGAAGCGCATGGAGGATTTGAAGCATACAAGCTGGCCAAACAACGTTTGTTTACGCATCTGGCAAAAAGCACTACCAAAACGATTGATGGAAAGGTGGTTTCTAAGGCGGCTGTCATAAACGCCGATAGTCCGCATGCTTCCTTTTACGCAGAAACACCGGGCTTGCCGTCTATTGTATGGTTTGGCATTCAGGATCATCGCGGTCTGACCGTATCAGATGTTGAGCTCACAGAGCGCGGTTCATCGTTTCACGTCGGCCATACAGCTGTAACGCTTCAGATTCCTGGTGCGGTGAACATGGAAAATGCCCTTGCCGCTCTTGCAGTTTGCCAGACACTCGGCATTCCTTTGCAAGCCGCAAGCCAGCGTTTATCCGAGGTGCGTACTATTCCTGGACGTTTTGAGCGTATTGAGGAGGGTCAGCCATGGACCGTGATTGTGGATTATGCGCATGAGGCAGAGTCCCTGAAGCGCCTTTATGAGGCACTTTCATCGTTGCCTCGCCAGCGCACGATTCACGTGCTTGGTGCGGCGAGCGGTGGACGCGATGTAGCAAAACGCCCTTTATTGGGATTATTCGTTGGGCAACAGGCAGATGTGGTCATTGTGACAAATGAAGATCCGTTTGACGAAGATCCGCATGCCATTATTGAACAGGTTGCAGAAGGTGCGCGCCAGGCAGGAAAACAAGAAGGGACTTCCCTTTATCTGATCGATGATCGTCGAGAGGCAATACAGTATGCCATGAACATGGCGCGCCCAGGGGATTTGGTCCTACTGACAGGCAAGGGGAGTGAAACAACGATTCGTGTAGCACAAGGAAAAACAATACCTTGGCAAGAGGCCGCAGAAGCGCGTCGGGCGATTGCGCAGACCAAAGACCGCGCGCATTGATATTCACTGTTTGTTTTTTCCGTCTATGTTTCATCTTTCCGATGTGCTTCAACCTCAATCTCAAGAGCGCGTTTTATGTGTGGCGCGTCGACACGCGATGACGCTTTTGCCGTGGTTGATCACAGGGGGTGTGTTGATCGCGGCCCCCTTCTTCTTTTTGTTTGAGGCCACGCATTCAGGGTGGTTGGGTACGAGCGCGTTGATGGTGATGGTTGTGCTAGGTATTGCCGTGGCCGCTCGCGCGCTTTGGATTTGGGATGCAAACATTTTTATTGTCACATCTGTCCGTCTTCTGGAAGTCAATCAATCCGGTATTTGGACGCGTGTGGTCGCAGAGGCTCTGCTTCCCTCCGTGGTTGAGGTATCTGTGGAACAAAAACACTGGTTCGGGATGGGGACTGTGCGCGTACGCGCCTCGGGGACTCCTTCTGAGTTGCGCGCCATGCGCGTGAGCCGGGCTGAGGCTGTCTGTCGTGTGATACAGGAACAGCTTCCAAAACAAGCGACTTCTGCCACGACAATCGTCACGCCGTCTGTTGATGGGGTACGCAAGCGGGTTATGGAACTCATGGAAAAAGCAGGCACAGGAACCTTAGAAACCATAGAAAAGATATTGCGTGAAGCTCCGCCTAGCTGATATACTTGTCCGTGGTTATGGGGCAGTCGCAGACCTTTTTTGGCAAAACAAAGCGGTTCGCGCGTTGGTCCGTGATTATTGCGGCTAATGTGGCAATTTTATTCGTGGTTGGGATTTCGACGATTCGAGAAAGCTATCGCGATTGGAGCGTGGATAAAGAGATTCGTGATTTACAGCAACAGGTCGATTCTTTGGAGGGGAAGCGTCTGAACGTGACAGGTTTGATAGGCCAGCTTCAATCCACAGACGTGATCGATAAGGAAGCGCGTGCTCGTTTGGGCATGCAAAAGCCCGGAGAGCGTGTGGCGATCATTCGAGAGTCAGGAGCAAGCACCGAAGCACGCGCCCTTGCGGAACAGCCTCGCGATGAACATGCGCCTCGGGCAGATACCTCAAATCCAGAAAAATGGTTTACGTATTTCTTTGGTGGGAAATAATAAAATGACATATCTATGAAGATACAAACACAATGGTGGATCATGGGTGCCTCTGCGGCCCTGTTCCTTCTTGTTGGTGGTACGTCCGCACTGTCGTATGGCGTTTTCGTCAAACAATGGGAGGGCCCTGGTGTACGTTGGATCACACGGGTAACGCATTTTCCTGCGGCACGCCTTGGGTGGCGCAATGTTCCCTACACGGAATATTTGAATCATTTTGATGCAGAACGTCGCTTTTTGTCCGGCCCCTCTGCAAAAACGCAGGGCGTTTCATCGGAGATCACCCCAGAGTCACGCAAAATGGCGTTAGATAGGGCCATGCGCATTGCGGCTGTGGAAGATCTTGCTTTCAAATACGACTTTTCATTGACGTCCAAAGACATTGACGGGGCATATGACCAGCTTGTTGCACGCGCCGGCACCTCCACAACCCCAGAGGAAATTGAGACGTTTTTGCGTGATGAATTTGGTTGGAACAAGGAAGAGTTCAAGTGGTACGTGATTCGTCCGGCACTGTTTGAGGATGGATTGAAGCAAAAACTTCTCGTAGAGTCTCCAACATCCACCCCGGTTGAAACGCAGTTACAGGAGCGGCTGAACGCTCCGGATGTCCAGCGTTATTTGCGATTTTAGCCTGTCTGGCAGGCAAAAAGGGAAAAGAGACATATCCTTGACAATGATATTGAAGGATTTTCGTGCATACGCTATCATAGCCGCACTCATAAGCGATAAACCACGTGCGGGTATCGTATAGTGGCTATTATGAGTGCTTCCCAAGCACTAGAGACGGGTTCGATTCCCGTTACCCGCTCCATCCCGAGCTTAGCTCGGTTTCGCGGATCGAGGACGAAGCTCTGCTTCGTTCGGACGGGTCCCTGGAATCGAGCCTGGCTCGACAAAACGACCACCAACGTTCGGAACACGAACACAGGTGGAATGAGGGTAAGAACACGACAGACCCTCCGGCGCAAGTCGGAGGACTCTGGCCAGATTAGCTCAGTTGGTAGAGCAATGCTTTCGTAAAGCAGAGGTCCCGGGTTCGAATCCCGGATCTGGCTCCAGCATGATCCCCGCAGAAATGCGGGGTTTGTGTTTATGAAAACGCGTGATAAATAAATCGGGATTCGAAGGGTATCCGAAACGAGTGCCAGTGGCACCGGGAGCGGAACCCGGGTTGCGGAGGAGGAGCGGACTGCGTCCGTTGCAGAGAGCGACAGGGGAGCAAGAATCCCGGATCTGGCTCCACCGAGCTCAGCTCGGTTTCACGGGCCAAGAAGACGAAGCTTAGCTTCGTTTCCAACGCACGTAGAACGAGGTGTATTCGGAAGAAAAAACCAGCCATTTCATGTGGCTGGTTTTTTTGTTTTCTTATCGTTTGAGATAATTTAGTGCACGTACACCGGAAGCGCGGGTGTTTCGTTGCTGAGTCCTAGGAGGTCTGTGGCTTTTCCGAGGAGGTTGAGGGTGCGTGGGCTGCTGTAGGGGCCGACAATCACGGTGCAGAAGGGGAGTGAGCAGGTTTTGAGTGCCACGCCGTCAAGCCAAAGCGAGGTGCTCCCAACGCCGTCGTCATCTGCCGCGTTAACGGTGACCTCGGTGGTCTCTCCGCGAAGAATGTCGTTTTGCGCGTAGAGGAAAGTGATTTTTGGATGATCGTTATCTACGACCGTGTAGGTCATGGTGTCTGTGCGTACAGGTTCGTTGCCTGCTTCATTGGTTGCGGTTGCGTAGAGGCTATGCGTTGTGCCTGTGGCGCTTGTCTCTGTGGCAACGTAGCGGCATTCTTGCACGGTGGTGCAGACCTTCACGAGGGTATTATCAAGATACACGTTGATGAGTCCAGCAACATAGGGCGAGCGAATGCTCACGATCACATCGCGTTGCGCTCCAGAGCGGAGTTCTGCACGAGCTGAGAGGCTAATCGTCGAACTTCCTTGTGCCACGGTCATGACGGTAGTCGCAGAGGCGGTGGTGCTGTCCCAGGCGAAATCCGCTCGTGCGGAATAGGAAGAGCTGGTATTTCCCGTCGGAATCGTCACGTTGACAACACAGGGAAGACTGAGGCACTGCGTTTGCATTTGGCCGTTGAACCAAATGGTTGTAGAAATAAAATCTTCTAGATTTTGCGCGCGTGCTGTGAGCGTAACCATCTCTCCTGCACGAGGCGTGAGATTTGATGTGAGGATGAGCACGGCCGCCGTGGTCGTTACCGTGGGTGTTGTTGGGGTGGTGGATGTTGGCGTTGGCGTCACGGGCGGCGTCACAGGCGTTGTATGTGGCACGGTGCCAATGCTTTTATCAACATTGATAGACGTTGCCTGTTGCTGTGCCGTCAGCGGAGCAAAGTCCGCAGGAACGGCAATCGGTGCGCCAACATTGTAGTTCACAAAGAACGGGTCTGGCAGATCGTCCACAAACTTGGCCCAATCTGTGCCATAGAGCGCAAGCGCAAGCGCTTCGGTTTGCACCCAGCGCAGTGTGCCATTTTGTGCCACGGCATAGACTTTTGGATCCGTGGTGATTTTGAGGAGCCGTACGCCAGGCTTGTACGTCACATTGCCACGGAGCGCATACGTTGCGAGTTCCGCGTCTGTGATGGTTTTGACCGTTGAAAAATCCGCATACCAACTCTTGTAGGTTTTTTCTGTAGGAAACGTGTAGCGATTGCCATCAGCCCCATAATAATAAACGGTTGGGCCTGAGGCTTTGATCAGGTCGCCGGACACGGGCGCGGCGTGCGCGGGAAGCGCAAGTGATCCTGCAAAGAGGAGCGTGCCGAGAAATAGAAAGGTTCGTTTCATAGATACAGATATGATATCGCGTTCTTCCTCAAGAAGGAATGGTGAGCGCATCAAGGTAGGCCTGTTGTGTCTCCAGATAGCTCACAGGATCTTCGTCTCGGAAAAGAGCGCTTCCCATGCAAAAGCGCGTGACGCCAGCATCTGCGAGCGCGGAAAAGATCGAGGGACGAACCCCTCCGTCAAAGCCAATCGCAAGATGTGGGGCAAGCGCGTGTGCATCTCGTGCTTTGTCGAGCGTGGCTTGGATGAGCTCTTGTCCACTTGAGCCAGGTTGTACGCCAAGAATGAGAATCTCATCAAGATGCGCAAGATAGGGCTTGAGCGCGTCCACAGGTGTTTCCGGAGCAAGAGCCAGCCCTACTTCATAGCCGTGCATACGGTACTTCATGATCAGGTCTGCATGATCTGCTGATGCTTCTACATGCCAAATCACGCGTTTGACCGCAGGATGCTGTTGCCAGGCGTCTATCAGCTTCTGTGGGTGTTTTGCCATAACATGAAGCTCGAGCGAGGAATGCAATGGCAACAGTCCAAGATCCTGTGCGTGTTGCCAGCTTGTCATGGATGAAAGCGTGCCGTCCTCCAGGTCAATTTGCATCCAAGGCGCTACACCATCAAGAAGGGCGATTTTTTGGAGGACCTCCTCTTTTGTTGAGGCAAGGATCGCAGGGATGATCAAGGATTTCATAAGCTAGGCATCAAGTTCATCCACGCGTCTCATATGACGCTCGGCTTGGGAATAGGGTGTGGTCAGAAAAGCGTCCGTAATGCGATTTGCCTCCTCTGCGTCTGTCATACGTCCGCCAAGCACGAGGATGTTCGCATGGTCATCTTTACGGGCAAGCACAGCCTCTTCTACAGTGCGAACCACAGCGGCACGAGCACCCTTCACACGATTTGCCGCCATATCCATGCCAAAGCCAGAGCCGCAGATAAGAATGCCCATACGATCATCCTGATGAGCAACCGCTTCTGCCACCGTGTGCGCAATGGGCGGATAGTCGTCGTCTGGGATTTGTTCGGGGGTGACGTCTTCGACGAGCAATCCTTGATCAAGAAGATGACGTTTCACGGATTCTTTGAGACGAAAACCCGCATGGTCTGCGCCGAGGAGGAGGGGAGAGTGTTCAGACATAGGAAGTGCCTGCATCATAACAAAACAACATGCCGCGCGCGAATAGCCGACGTAAGCTTGACCTCCTCTGGTTTTTTCCGCATTCTGGTTCTGTTATGTCTGAACCACAACCTTCCCAGGACCAAGCCTCCTCGCAGGACCGCGCGCCTCTGTTCCCGAAAATCGAGGAAGAAATGACTGCCTACTGGAAAGAGCAGAAGATTTTTGAACGATCTATTAAGGAACGTCCTGCGGACAAGTCCTTTGTGTTTTATGATGGCCCGCCCTTTGCAACCGGCCTTCCACACTACGGCCATCTTTTGCAGTCGATCCTCAAAGACGCGGTGCCGCGGTATTGGACCATGAAGGGGTATCGCGTGCCGCGCGTGTGGGGTTGGGATTGTCATGGGTTGCCTATTGAGAACCTTGTAGAAAAAGAATTGAATCTTGGTTCGAAAAAACAGATCGAGGCGCACGGCGTGGATAAGTTCAATCAGGCGTGCTATGCGTCGGTTTTTACGTACGAAAAAGATTGGGCGACTTACATCGATCGCATTGGCCGCTGGGTGGATTTTGAACATTCCTATAAGACGGTTGATAACGAATACATTGAGTCTGTATGGTGGTCATTCAAAAAGTTGCATGACCAGGATTTAGTATTTAAAGGCACGCGCACGTCGCTGTATTGTCCGCGTTGCCAAACGCCACTTTCCAATTTTGAGGTCGCCATGGGGGATTCGTATATTGATGCAGAAGATCCGGCCATCACCATCAAATTCAAAGCGATTGGCGAAGAGAAGACCTATTTCCTCGCATGGACAACCACGCCATGGACGCTTACGGCAAACACGGGTTTGTCCGTGCATCCGGAACTTGATTACGTTGCCATGAAGCACCGCGAAACCGGGGAGACACTTATCCTCGCAGAAGCGCGCCGCCTGTCAGTGCTTGGAGAGGATGCGCCGTATGACCAGGTGTGGAAGAAAAAGGGGAGCGAACTCGTAGGCATGACGTATGAACCGCTCTACGCCTATTTTCCCGTGGAAAACGGTCATCGTGTCGTGGAAGGTCATCATGTGAGCGCGGATGATGGTACGGGCATTGTGCATACAGCGCCTGGGTTTGGTGAGGATGACTTGCGCATGCATGAACTCCAGGGTTTGCCGATTATTGATTCCGTTGATGATGAGGGAAAAATGCGTGCGGAAAATGGGCCGTTCGCTGGGTTGTTTATCAAAAAAGCAGATCCACTCGTGTTGGAAGATTTGCAGTCACGAGGATTGCTGTTTCATTCTGCAAAAATCACGCACAGCGTGCCGATTTGTTGGCGCTGTAATACGTTATTGCTCTACAAATCTCAGCCTGCGTGGTTTATCAAAGTGACGTCCATTAAAGAGGACATGTTGAAGACCGCCAAGAAAATCAACTGGCATCCAGAGCATTTCAAAGAAGGGCGCTTTGGCAAAGGCTTGGAGTCTGCGCCGGATTGGAACGTGTCTCGTACGCGTTATTGGGGCACGCCGATCCCGGTCTGGGAGTGTTCTGCCTGTGATAAACGCGAGGTCATTGGATCCATTGAGGAACTGCAGACGCGGACGGGCGTTGCGGGAAAGCTCGGCGCATTGGATTTGCACAGACCGAATATCGATACCATGACGTTCGCGTGTTCGTGCGGCGGCACCATGTCGCGTATCCCGGAAGTGTTTGATTGTTGGTTTGAGTCTGGTTCCATGCCCGTCGCGTCTGTGCACTATCCGTTTGAGAATAAAAAGTTTTTCGAGGACCATTTTCCCGCAGACTTTATCGCGGAAGGACAGGATCAGACGCGCGGTTGGTTCTATACGTTGCATGTATTGGCCACAGCGCTTTTTGGCGAGCCAGCCTTCAAAAACGTGGTGGTCACAGGCATGGTGCTGGCAGAAGATGGGAAAAAGATGTCCAAGCGCCTGAAGAACTATCCAGATCCTGCGGACATTCTCACGAATTATGGAGGCGATGCTCTGCGTTATTATTTGCTGACTTCGCCGATTATCGAGGCAGAGAGTTTGAATTTTTCTGAACGCGATTTGCAAACCGTGGTTCGTGGATTCTTGAATTTGTTTTGGAACGTCAAAACATTCTACGAGATGTATGCAACAGAGAACGTGAAATTAGAAATGCCACGGAGCGGACATGTGCTTGATCGTTGGTTGTTCTCGCGTTATTCCCAGCTCGTAAAAGAGGTGACACAGCACATGGAAGCGTATGAAATCATGAAAGCCGCACGTCCATTGCGTGACTTTGTGGATGATCTGTCTACCTGGTGGTTGCGTCGTTCGCGTGATCGCATGAAGTCGGAAAATGCGTACGAGAAAATGGATGCCTTGAAAACATTGCGTGAGATATTGGAAGAGTTTGCAAAACTTTCTGCGCCGATCATTCCTTTTCTCGCGGAAAAAGTGTATTTAGATATTGGCGGACAAAAAGCATCCGTACATTTGGAAAAGTGGCCGTCTGGTGTGGAGCGGTTGATTGATGAGAAGCTCATGAATGATATGCGTTGGGTGCGAGAAGTCGTATCAAAAGCACACGAAGCACGTTCTGCGCAAAAAGTGCCAGTGCGACAAGCACTTGGCACCCTCACCGTCGTGTTTGCCAAATCCGAAGAAGCAGAACGTCTGCGTAAGCAAAGTGATTTGTTGGGGTTGATTCGCGATGAGGTGAATGTGGAGCGCATTGTGCTTGAGGCGCGTGAGGGTCAGACAGAAGCCTGGATCGCAGAATTGGACGCAACGATTACGCCAGAATTGAAACGCAAGGGTCTACGCCGTGAGTTTTCTCGTCATGTGATGAACTTGCGCAAAGAGTCTGGTTTACAGCCAGCAGATCGTATCCAGGTAGTATTTCAATCGACATCTACCGAGATTGCGGAGGCAGTTGAAGAGGGTGTCGAAGAATTGAAGCGCGATATACGTGCAGATAGTCTCGCACGGGTTGAGTCTGTGCCAACAGCATCAAAAGCGCACAGCGAGGTAAAACTGAGTGGGGAGCCATGTTTGCTTTGGCTAGTTTAGTGAGCCAACTCCAGAAGTGCTATAATGCGCGCATGACCTCGTACGAGGCGTATTCTCCTGTTCTTCGCCAAGCAATGGCGCAAGGATTGGTGTTGCCAGAAGCCGCACAAAAGGCGGGCTGGCTTATGCGTCATGGGTTGCATGCAGAACAAGCGTTGATTGGCACGGGATTATTGTCCGCAGAACGCTATAAAGAAATGTTGCTTGCTACGGAGGATCAGGAGAATGCAGTGTTGCATTCAGAAGCGCGTCGTGCGCAGGAGCACGAGGAGTCTGCCCTTGCAATACGCAGTATTATTCGGATGATCTTCGCAGAAGCAGAAGAGCGACAGGTAGACATTATGACATGGGAAGAGCAGGGTGATGAGGTGGCTCTTCTGTTGGGAGCACGACGCCAGGAACCCTTTCTCGAAATCCCTTCTGCCTTGTTATCAGCATTGATTGCACGGCTGGATCGTGAAGCCACAGATCGTGGATGGTGCTTGGAACGCACGCGGGTGAGCGGTCATGTGTGTGTTGTGTTGCGTCGTATCTCTTCGGAAACAGCTCAAAATGAGCACCCCATGGGATGGATGGCGCAGTTGAGGGCATTTGAGGAGCATCCAGAAGGCATGCTTGTGGCAGTACAGCCGGACGCGGTGATGGAACGCCGTTTGTCCAAGCTCGCGGAACGCCTTTCTGCGGAGGAGCGTGCTCCGGCGCCGCTTCTTTTTTCGGTCGCATCATCTGAAGAGCATGAGGAGGCTCTGCATACGGCACTGCTTGGCATGCCTGTGATGGTGCTGACGGATGAAGATCGAGATTATGCATCTTTGAAAGAGATGGAAATTCCTGTGCGTGTGATCAAGAACCGTTCAACCACAGAGGGTCATCAATGGGAAGTATATGATCAATAATGTTCCGCAAACGCCACGTGTTTTAGTGATTGATGGCGACCGCTTTTACGCGGATATTTTGCAGAATCGTTTAGGCGGTTCTGGTTTTGAGGTACGCGTAGCAACGACGGGCGAATGCGGGATTGAACAGGCGCAGGATTGGCTACCAGACATGATTTTGCTGGCAATTAAATTGCCCAAGGCCGATGGGTTTCAGATTCTTGAAGATCTAAAAACCACGAAGCACGTGCGCAAAATTCCTGTGGCCATGCTGACCGAGCTTGGCTCGCGTGAGGATGTGTGTCATTGCTTTGATCACGGAGCAACCCAGTATTTTATTAAAGCGCATAACATGCCAGAGGACATTGCGGAACACCTCCGTCTCGTTTTTTCTGCATGACAATGCGACGCGTATACGGTATACTTTTTGCATATGTTTTTTCGCACACAGTCTCGCGGGTTTACGCTCTTAGAGCTTTTGATCGTTATTGCGGCCTTTGGATTAATCGTCGCGCTTGGGGCCATGTCCCTCACGAGTGCACGCGCGCGCATGCGTGATGCCCAGCGCATTTCGGACATGAATGTCATGCGGAGTGCCTTGAATCTGTATTGGCTGGATAAGGCAACGTATCCCATCAATCAAGAAGGCGTCCGTTTGCATGAGGCTGGCACGGGGTCTGATGTGTTTACGAGTGATGGGTTTGTGCCTGCGGAATCTGCAAAACCACCCGTGTTTTTGGAGAGCGTGCCTGTGGGCCCCAAATCAGCGGAGTACTATGTGTATAAGGGGAGTGAAAATGGATATTCTATTCGTTTCGTGACAGAGCGAGATACAACGCTCGGCGCGGCAAACGTGTATTATTTGCATAGCACAGGAATCGATCAAGAAGATGTGGCGCGGTAGAGCCGTATGCAATGCCTTTCTTATAACCTGCCTGATCCCTCACGGGCCTCTAGGATGCTCTTGATATGATGATGACGCTCAGTCTTCTTTTTGCGTTTATCCTTGGAACAGTGTTGGCGTCTTTTGTGAATGTGTTGGTTGTGCGCCTCAAGGATGCTTCTACCGTATGGGGGAGGTCACAGTGCGTACATTGCAAGACCGTGCTCAAGCCTCACCACCTTGTTCCGATCGTGTCTTGGCTTGTGCTCAAGGGCAAGTGCGCGTCTTGTAAAAAACCGATTCACATTCAGTACCCATTGGTAGAGCTTCTTGGTGGCATCCTTGGCGTGATCGCCTACGCACGTCATCCATTTCTCGTTGCACCTGCAGAATTCGGTCGCTTTGCATTTGAAATAGTGCTCTCCATGGATCTGCTGATGCTGACAACGTTTGATTTTCGATGGAAATTATTGCCCGTTGAGTTTATCGCAGGATCAGCGCTTGTGTTTGGTTTGTGGAATGTGTTCGCCGGATATCTCTCGGTCGCGTCTGTCTTGATCGGCTGTGCGGTCGGTGTGGGTTTTCTTGGGGCACAGGTGCTTGTTTCACGCGGAAAGTGGATGGGATCAGGTGATCCTTGGATGGGGGGATTGCTTGGACTTGCTCTTGGGTGGCCAGGGATAGGAATTAATCTCTATTTCACGTACATCTTTGGAGGCGCTCTTGCGATCGTTCTCCTCTTTTCTGGTCGATATAAGCGCAACACACGCGTCCCGTTTGGTCCGTTGCTTGCCATAGGCGGCCTGCTCACGATTTGGGTTGGTCCGTTGGTTGAGTTTTGGGTGCGCATGGTATTGAATGGGGGATAATCCTATGACACTTGCAGAAGCAAAAGAACGCACAGCGATTCTTCGAAAAGAAATTGATCGTTATCGTTACGAGTATCACGTCTTGAACAATCTTTCGATTCCAGAAGCCGCGTTGGATGCGTTGAAACACGAGCTGTGGAATATCGAGCAACGCTATCCAGAATTGATCGTCAAAGACTCTCCCACGCAACGCGTAGCTGGCAAACCCATGGAGGGGTTTCGCAAGGTCCAGCATGCGGTGCGCATGCTTTCCATTGAAGACGTGTTTTCTCGGGAAGAGCTGGATGAGTGGTTGGAGCGTCTGAAACGGATTGTGCCGCGTGGAACATTTGATTTTTACGCAGAGATGAAAATGGATGGGCTTGCCATGTCGCTGATCTATGAACAAGGCGTGTTTGTGGAGGGTTCCACGCGTGGCGATGGAACGATTGGAGAAGATGTTACGCAGAATCTTCGCACCATCGAAGCGATTCCTTTGCGTTTGCGCGTGCCAGAGGAGCAAGAGATCCGTGCATTTCTCAAACGCCATGCTGGTGCGGTTGATGAGCAAAAGGCGCGTCGTCTTTTTGAGGGGAGAGCAACACGTGTGGAGATTCGTGGAGAGGCGTTCATGACAAAACAGCAACTGGAGGATCTGAATAAAAAACTCAAAGCGCGAGGGGAGGCAGTGCTTGCAAATCCACGCAATGCCGCGGCAGGAACGATTCGTCAGCTGGACGCAACTGTGGTCGCGGAACGCCGCTTGTCGTTTTATGGCTATCTTCTTGTGGGCGACTATGGTTTTACGACGCACGAGCAAACGCACGAGGCCATCGCGCTTCTTGGAGTACCGCAAAACCCATTCAATCGCTTTTGCAAAACCTTGGATGAGGTGGATGCTTTTTACCGTGAGGTGATGCGTAAGCGTGAGGATTTACCGTATTGGTTTGATGGGGTTGTGGTGAACGTGAATGATTTGGCGCTCATGGAGCGACTTGGAACTGTTGGGAAAACATGGCGAGGCATGGCGGCCTGGAAGTTTCCGGCAGAGCAGGGGACCACGATCGTGCGAGATATCCACGTGTCTGTGGGACGCACGGGCGCGCTGACTCCTGTCGCGATTCTTGATCCGGTTCAGCTCATGGGCACTACCGTCATACATGCATCGCTTCATAATGAGGATGAGATCGAGCGCCTTGGGCTGAAGATTGGCGATACGGTGATCGTGGAAAAAGCAGGGGATGTGATTCCAAAAATTATCAAGGTGCTTCCAAACTTCCGAACAGGAAAAGAAAAAACGTTTCACATGCCAACCACCTGTCCGATGTGCGGTTCGTCTGTAGAGCGTCGTGAAGGCGAAGTGGCGGTCGTGTGCTCGAACAAGCAATGCTACGCGCAAGAGCTCGCGTCCTTATTGCATTTCGTGGGACGTTCCGCGTTTGATATCCGTGGCATTGGAGACAAGATTGCGGAACAGCTCCTCCAAACAGGTTTGGTCACAGAGCCTGCGGATCTCTTTCAACTTGAGCCAGGTGATCTCTTGAACCTGGAGGGATTTGCGGAGCTTTCCTCCAAAAAGCTTGTAGAAGAAATCCAAGCGCACACGAGCGTCTCCTTGGATCGATTTGTGAATGCATTGGGCATTCGTCATGTGGGAGAAGAGACGGCGCGAGATCTTGCAGAGCATTTTCAGACGTTTGATGCGCTATTACATGCGTCCGCAGAGGAATTGACGCAGGTCGAAGGTGTAGGAACGGTTGTCGCAGATGCGATTCTTGCGTGGCAAAGGGATAAGCGCGTTCAAGATCAGGTGCAAGCCTTGCTAAAAGTCGTGGACGTGCAAAAGGCCGCAAAACGTGCGAAGGGAGGACCGTTAGAAGGCACGACGTGGGTGTTGACCGGGACGCTTGAGCAGTTGAGTCGCGAGGAAGCGAAAGAGCTCATTCGAGAAAAGGGCGGTGAAGTAGCAGAATCCGTCACACGAAAAACAACGTATGTGGTTGTGGGAGAAAATCCTGGCTCAAAGGCAGAAAAGGCAGAACAGCTTGGCGTGACGATCCTCACGGAAAAAGCATTTCTGAAAAAAATAGAAGAGTAAATCGTATTATTCTTCAGAGAGGATGGCCTGTGTGCTATAATGCACGGGTCATTCTTAATTTTCTTGTATGCGTGATGCAACGTTTCAGCGACTGCGATCTCGAGTGTCAGGGATCATGGTCGGTGTGTTTTGTTTGGCGACCGCTCCGTTGGGCGTTGCCGCAGAAATGGCGACCATTGTCATTAGCTCAGACACCCTTCCCACTGCACAGGTCGGGGTGGATTACTCAAAGGATATTGGTGTATCTGGCGCTGTATCGTTTGCGTGTGTCGTAGGTTCTGGATCCATGCCCGCAGGGTTTGGTCTCACGAGTGGAGGGACTATTTTTGGCACGGCTATCAGCGCCAACGCCTACACGTTTACCATCAAATGCACGGACAGTGGGAATGCCGCGAATTGGGTAGAAAAAACCTTCAATCTTACGGTGAACGCCGCGGCGCCCATCGAAGTCCTGCCTGCGACATTACCCAATGGCACGAAATCTTCGGCCTATAGCCAGGCATTGAGCGTGTCTGGTTATGCTATGGGTATGTTGTCCTACGTGGTGCAGTCAGGCACATTGCCAGCGGGTGTTACGCTCAGCACAGATGGCATCTTGTCCGGTACCCCAACCGTAGATGGATCATTTACGTTTGTTGTTGGCGTGACCAACGCCTTGGCAACCGTAAGCGGCACAAAATCCTACACATGGACAGTTGATGCGGCGGGTGCGTCCATGCTCGAAATGTCTCCACTCACGCTTCCTGCGGGAGTTGTGGGTACGGCCTATAGCCAAACCATGACAGCCACAGGCGGCATGGCGCCTTATACATGGAGCCTGGCGAGCGGGAGCATGCCATCAGGCCTTTTATTGAATACATCGAGTGGAGCCATCACAGGTACTCCAACGACCGATGGCACCTTTGCCTTTCGTTTGAGGGTCGTGGATGAGTTGATCAGATCAAGCGAAAAAGATTACAGCATCACGGTGACGGCGAGCGCTCCGGCCGGCGTGCTTACGCTGGTGCCATCAACATTGGCAAACGGGAATGTGGGAAGTGCGTACAGCACCACAGTGACCGTATCAGGCGGCACAGCCCCGTATACCTGGTTTGTGGTGGGTGGCGTTTTGCCCACAGGCGTGACATTGAATGCGGCTTCTGGCGTTCTTTCGGGCACGCCTTCCAGTGAGGGGACCTACACGTTCACGATGAAAGTCCAGGATAGCCTCGCTGTTTCAACAGAAAAAGCTTATAGCATCACGATTGCGGGCGCTGGGGTGGTGACGCTTATGATGTCGCCTTCCACGCTCGCCACAGCGACGGTTGGTGCAGCATATAGCCAGTCACTCACAGCAACCGGAGGATCTGCGCCTTATGTCTGGGCTATTACCTCTGGATCTTTGCCCACGGGGTTAACGCTCGGTACAGGAAGCGGTGTGATTACAGGTACGCCATCTGTGAGCGGTGATTACGCGTTGACCATTCGCGCAACAGATGCAAGCGGCGCCACGACGAGCAAGACGTACACCCTTTCTGTGACGGCTGTTGGGGGTGGGTCAGCTCCATTTGCGTTGGCGAGCGGTGTCGTAGGAACAGCCTATGGTCAGACGCTGAGTGTTTCAGGTGGCACAGCTCCGTATGTGTGGAGCATTGTGAGCGGTAGTTTTCCACCAGGCCTGTCCATGAATTTTACCTCTGGCATTATTTCCGGTGTACCAACCGCCGCAGGAACATCTGCGGTGCGTGTAAAAGCAACAGATGCCACAGGACGTATTATTGAAAAAGATTATACGCTGACCATCAGCGCGTCTGCTATCACGATCACAGTTGGTCCAAGCACCATGCCAGCGGCAACGGTTGGCTCTTCTTATCACCAGCCATTTACCGTGTCCGGCGGCACAGCTCCGTATGTGTGGGCATTAGCAAATGGTTCTTTGCCTCCAGGATTGAATGTCACCAGCAACGGCTATCTCACAGGCACGCCGACAAGTGCGACAACTGCCTCATTCCGCGTGCGTGCGTATGACACAAACGGTCGTACAGGTGATCGTGATTATTCTGTAGTGGTCAACCCAGCCGCGGTTGCTACCCCTTCTTCGGTCTTGACCATTGCCCCGTTGAATATGCCATCCGCCTACACGGGCACGAGCTATTCACAGACCATGGTCGCGACGGGTGGCTCTGCTCCGTATGCCTTTTCGTTGAGTCCGACCACCCAGGGTCCGCTCCCAACAGGGCTTGTCTTGGACTCGCGTGGCATTATTTCCGGAACACCTTTTTCTATCGGAACCTACGCATTTCGTGTGCGTGTGGTAGATGCGGTCTTGCGAACAACGGAAATCAACTATCAAATTATCGTGAGCACATCTAGCGTAACGAGCCCGCTCTCTGTATTCACGCGATTGAATCTGGCACCGCATAATCTCGTGAAGCTCATGGATGACAGCAATCCTGCAACGCAGGAAGATACGGCAATCTACTATCTTGGAACAGACGGAAAGCGCCATGCATTTCCAAATGAGAAAGTGTATTTCAGCTGGTTTACAGGCTTTGGCGGCTTGCGCGAGCTCCAGCCATCAGAAATGGCACAGATCCCGCTTGGAAACAACGCGACCTATCGCCCAGGCAATCGCATGGTCAAATTCACCACAGATCCAAAAGTGTATGCCGTGGCGCTCGGTGGTGTGCTTCGTTGGGTCAGAACAGAACAAATAGCACTCGCTTTGTACGGAGCGAATTGGAATCAACGTATTGATGATTTGAGCGATGCTTTTTTCACCAACTACACCTTTGGTACAGAAGTAACCTCTGCCGCAGACTTTATTCCAGCCACGGTTGAGACATCTGTGACCTGGGTGAGCGATTCATTGAGAATGTAAGTATCACGAGGTCGTTCGTTCAAAATCAGGCCCGTTTGGGTCTGATTTTGTGTTTGACTTGCGTTGTTTTACGCTCTCGGGTAACCTCCGCGCACTGGCCAAAGGAGGTCATTGTGAGCAAACAAGAACGTCCGAGATCTGTGCCGCCGTTCCCGTCCAGCCCCTGGATGAACCTGCTGTACGTCTGGTGTGCGTACCAGGAGCGGCTGGGGCGCGGGCTCCGCTGGGAGTGTCGTCTGCCGCCACGCGTCGCAAAGGCGTACAGGCGGTTCATGACTCTGATCAGGGCAAGGTCGCCCTTGCGGCTTCAGACCACGGCCGAGCACACCGTGGGCCTCGCGCTCCTGTGGCAGTACGTGGGGGGCGAGCTGAACGCGCACGGCGTTCCCGTGGACACGGCATTGGGTACGCATACGGCCGTGAACCACGACGTGGGTGAGGACGTCGACGTCCCTGCCCCACAGAAGACTGTGCTGGACGACGTGCGTGAGTACGAGGCCTTCTGCCTGATCGTGGAACGCCTGCCACTGCCCGTGTATCTTGCGGAACGGCGTGCGTTCCTGCTCCAGTTCGCGCATCAGGACTATGCGAAGCGCGTGTTCTTCCCCAAGGACGCGCAGGAGATCATGCTGGAGCTCCGGCGCACAAACCCGCTCGAGGTGGAGCTCTTCGCCTTGCTCGAGCGCATGGACTACCTGCTCTACGCGCTCGAGCAGTATCTGAAGTACGGCCAGTACGAGGTTCTCGTGCACGTCGCGCGCCGCGAGACCCTGGCCATGAAGCGGGCGGCCAAGCAGATCCCGCAGTTCCGCGAGCTGTTCTGGCCGGACAACCTGAGCCTCTGGTTCGACCAGTTCCTCGAGGCGTACAAGGACGTCCCGCTCGAGGTCTTCCCGTCCTGAGACCGTCCGATCCCTGGAGCCCCCTGGCTCCTCTTTTATTTTGTTTGGACACCTATTTCGGCTCGTGGTACGATAGTTTGTGCTATGAGATCATCTTCATTTACACGTATTTATTCCGCTTTTTTGGCGTGTTTGGTCGTGTGCGTGATGGTTGTTCCAGGGGAGGTTTCTGCTGCCACCAAAAAGGCCGTGGCAACGAAAAAGAAGGTTGTCTACGCGAACTGTTCGCGTGATTTGTATAACAAAAAATGTAAGTACGCCGATGAAAAAGTCGAGTTTAGCAATCCAAAGAGCAAATGCGATACAGCGGTCATGCGCAAACTGCATGCGCAAAAAGTAGCGCAGGCCATCAAAGATAGTGAAAAATATGATGTGTCACCGTCTTCGACGTCGCCGTATGTTGAGCCGTATAAGATCTACGCAGATGGATTGATCATGTTGTGGGATGCTATGGAAGAACCATACTGCGGCTATGGCGCGTTCGGTGCTTCTGCCACAAAACGTTCGTATGAAAAAAATGCAAATCGTTTACGCACAACATTTTTAGCCTCTGTCAAAAAAATCCAAAAGAACACAGTCAAGGAAGTTGTAAACACCACCAAATGAGACTCCTCGGTATTGATTACGGTTCTGCTCGCATCGGTGTCGCGTTAGGGGATACAGAAACGCGGCTGGCTTCAGCGTGGAGCGTCATCGAAAATCATGGAGACGCAGAGGCGGTCACGGCACTTATTAATCTCGCGCAAAAAGAGAGCGTTGATGCATTTGTGATCGGTGTGCCAAAACCTCTGGGAGACCAGACACGTGAAACAGATCAGGCAAAGACCATCCGCGCCTTTGCTGAACGCCTTTCTGCGGCAGGTGCAAAGGTTTTTGAGGCAGATGAAACACTCTCGACGGCGCTTGCGAAGAAACAGCAGGTAGAACAAGGTGGTAAGCATAAGCGCGATGATCTTGCCGCGGCCGCCATTCTCCAGATGTGGTTGGATCGACGCTAGATGCCTTACCTTCGTGACACCGCCATTGTTTTGCGGCAAACACCGTATCATGAACATGACGCCCGCGTCGTGTTCTTTGGACGTGAACAAGGCAAGCTCGAAGCAGTGGCGCGTGGCGTGAAAAAACCCCGGGCAAAACAGTCCGGTCACGTGGAGCCATTTTCTACCGTGGAGATCATGATTGCGAAGGGGAAGGCACTTGATAAGCTGGCTGTGGCAAAACTTGTACAGCCGCGACTTTCTTTGCGGAAACGCCTTGGCATGATGACCGTTGCCGGCGCCTTTTGCGATTTGGTGCATCAGCTCACAAAACCAGGTGTGTCAGATGCGCTGATTTTTGATCTCATTTCAGAAGTGCTTGATCTCGCAGACACGGTTGAAGGGGAGCCCTCGCCAGATCGCGCACGCCTCCTTTTTGCGGCGGCCAGCTTGCGCCTCCTTGACCTTCTTGGCTACGCCCTTCATCTCGAGCGTTGTCTCGCGTGTGAAAAAACGCTGGTGGATCCTATTGCCTTTGTCGTAGATGCGGGCGGTTGCTTGTGTGCATCATGTACCGTAGAGCATCGCCGAACCTATCCAAAAACCACGTGCTTGCCTGAGCACGTCCTCCGCCTCTTACGTTTCCTCCGCCATCGTCCGCTCAAGGAAGCACTCAATGTCACAGCCTCCACAGACGTGTTTCGTGCGGCAAGCACGGTCGTCGAAGAACAGCTCCGCCACACCCCCCTTTTGAAAGAGCCGCGAGGAATCCAGGCGATTGGGAGAATGCTGGGATAAAAAAAGTAGAGCCAGTGGCTCTGTAAGAGGTTTAGTTCCTGTTGAGGAACTCCTGGACGCTTGTCAGCTCGTTGATCTCGAGCTCGCCGCTCTTGGCCTGTCGGATGGCCTCCCTGAGGCGTGTATTGATGCCCTCGTCCGTGCACGTGATGAGGTAAACCTCTGCATCGATCACGAACGTGATAGCGGCGGCTGTTTTGCCCATTTGCCAGCCGAATCCAGATGGCGGTCGCGCTCCGAATGTCATGGGGGTCTCCTTGGAGAGGGGGGTGTGCGTTATTTCGCATGATTTTTGTTGGGGTGTCAAGCTATTGAACCATTTTGAGAGGATTGACACAGTACGTGAAACACGATGAAATGATACAGGCCTGACGCGTGTGTTAGGTCGTGGAGGTTTTGATGCGTGAGCGATGGATTCCGAGTATCACTCCTCACCGGGGTGACTACGTCAAACTGGTGGAGATCGCGCCCGGTCAGTGGGCGCGGGAGTACGAGGAGCGGGGAACGCAGGTCGGTAATGACGGCAAGATGGAGCAGGCCGTGCATACCACGTGCCTGGAATGCGACCCGCCTCCGGAGCCGCTCGAACCGTCTGTGCCTGGCAAGCCGGCGTTTGCTGGCAAGGTCGAGCTGTTCCCTGGCCGGTGGGTGCGGGTGTACGTCGAGATGGGGGAGGAGGAGGCGGACGGCGCGAAGCGGAGGTACGCGAAGATCTACGAAGAGCCGTGCTCTGACTCCGGGAAGACGTCCGAGCCGCCCGTGGCCACGAGTCCGGAGGCTGTGGAAGCCTACGCGGCCATGGAGACGCCCGGCGCGCTCGCACAGCCGAAGCCGATCGTCCCGTCGTCGGCCCCTGCGGTCCGTACGATTCCGCTCCTGCGGCTCGTCCCCAAGCCGCGGCCGAAGAAGCGTCCTGCGCGCCGTCCGGCAGAGGAAGCGCCTGATGCCACGGCAAAGGCCTTTCGTCCGCCTCTGCCTGACAAGGCAAAGCTCGTGATTCCGGAGCACATTCTCGCGGCCTATCTCGTGATGGTCTGCGGGGATCGTCGGCCCCTGCGTGTCTACCTGGGCAAGCCCTCGGGCAAGGAGCGGGCTGACTCGCTGAAGAGCCTCAAGGAGCGGTTCAAGGGCCACCTCTGGCTCAAGAGCCCCACGCGGGCGAGCGACTGGACGTCTGGTGAGGAGCTCGGGTGCTATGTGCGCGTGATTCTCGACGAGAAGGGGGCCCGCTTCTACGTGACGATCCACCCGGGTCGCCGCGTGGTGAACGGCATCTACTCGGAGCGGGAGTACAAGCGGCTGAGCTCCAAGCTGAGCGAGCGCCGTCGCCCGGTTCTGCGCCCGGGTCCGAACTGTCGTTATCATCTCCGCGTCTGCGGGTAAGCGTCTGACCTTCTGGTACTCCAGGGGTCGTTTTTATTTTTTGACACTCTGCCTCTCTTCCGTCATTCTGGTTCGGTATGCAGGACTTCATCAAAGATTTTGCTTCGCACGTCGGCCAAACCGTCACAGTTAAGGGTTGGGCTTATAACGTGCGTTCCAGCGGTTCCATCGCGTTTTTGCAATTGCGGGATGGGTCTGGTTTTGCGCAGGCCGTGGTTGCCAAACAAGGGGTCAGCGAAGCGGCTTGGCAGGCGGCAGAGCAAATCACACTCGAATCCTCGTGTATGGTCACGGGGACGGTCACAAAACATCCAAAGCAAGAAGGGGTGTTTGAGTTGCAGGCCACAGACGTGGTCCTTGTGAGCAAGGCAGAAGAGTATCCCATTGGAAAAAAAGAGCACGGTCCAGATTTTTTGCTGGATAATCGCCATCTGTGGTTGCGTACAGGCACGCAGTGGGCCATTCAGCGCGTGCGTAATGAAATCATCTACGCGACCTATGAATGGATGCGTCAGAATGGGTTCATGAAGATTGATTCGCCTGTGTTTACGCCAAGTGCATGCGAAGGAACCACAGAATTATTTGAAGTAAATTATTTTGAAGAACAAAAAGCCTATCTCACGCAATCCGGCCAGCTGTATTTGGAAGCCGCGATCGCGTCCGTGGGCCGATGCTTTGATTTTGGTCCGGTTTTTCGTGCGGAAAAATCCAAGACGCGACGTCATCTCACAGAGTTTTGGATGATGGATGCAGAGGCCGCGTTTGTGGATCATGAGGCAAATCTGGCGATTCAAGAACAGCTTGTCTCGCACATTGTCCAGCGCGTGCTTGAGAACTGCCAGGTCGAATTGAAGTTACTGGAACGCAACCAGGAGCCGCTCAAAAAAGTCGTGCCGCCGTTTGTGCGCATGACGCATGCAGAAGCCATCGCAAAACTGCGCACGCTTGGATCAGATATTGGCGACATGGATGATCTTGGCGCGGATGACGAGACGCTTCTCACCCAGCAATACGAAAAGCCGATTTTCGTAGAAAAATATCCTGCGGCAGTCAAAGCATTTTACATGAAGCCAGATCCAGAGGATCCGACGCGTGTATTGAATGCAGATCTGTTGGCTCCAGAGGGCTATGGCGAAGTGATCGGAGGATCACAGCGCGAAGATAACTACGAAGCGCTCCTTGGACGCATCCGCGCGCATAATCTTCCAGAAGATGCGTTCCAGTGGTATTTGGACACACGTCGCTACGGTTCTGTTCCACACTCTGGCTTTGGGTATGGCCTTGAGCGCCTTACCGCGTGGATCTGTGGCATTCATCACATTCGCGAAACCATCCCTTTCCCACGCCTCATCAACCGTCTGACGCCGTAAGAAGGCGTGCGTCTTGGCTTTGCACGACTCACGATTTAGAATAGGAGCATGTCACGCTCCTCACGAGGTTCTTTTGTCACGCCGTTGCTTGTGATCGCGGTGATCATGACTGCGGCGTTTTGGTTTTCAGATCCGGTAAAGGCACGTGCACGATTATCTTCTGCGCAACAGCAACTTGCTGGAGTGGGCAATGGGGCTTGGGAATACGTAGGGAAGTTCGTCACGCATTTACCCAATATGCAGCGGACCGCGCCTCCAGTGACGCCAACGAATGTGGCGGCTTCTTCCACGGGCGTGTTCCTCTTTGCCGCGGCCACACCCTCTGCCACGGCAGATCGTCTGTTTGCGGTGGATATGGCATCGCACGCTGTGCAAGAAGAAACAGTTGCCACAGGATGGCGGGCAACCATGGTTCAGCAGAGAGGCTTGTCCATTGAAGACCCGCAAAAAACAGATGGCGTGCAATTTTTACGAGGAGATCACGGATGGTCTGTGCCCTTACGCAATGGGAAGGGCCGCGTGTACGACGAGGCGCAGGTGTTGGGATTATTGGATGAAGACCATGCGGCCGTTGTTGCGCGTCAGGGCGATCGCGTTCTGCTGAGCATTTCGCGCACCGGAACGATTCGTGAGTTGTATTCTTTTACCGATGCCGTCGAGCCACTCACCGCAGATCGTGGGGCCGCCTATCTCTCAACGTTTACGCCGGGCGAGGGACTTGAGTCGCCTCCCGCAGGACCATCGTCGTTGATCCGTATCAAGGTCGATGGGTCAAGCGTTTCTCTCGCAACCGAACCACGCGTGATTGTCGCTGTGTTGCCTGGACCATCTTCCACAACAGCCTATCTTATGGACGATGCGATGATGCGTGTCCTTGTGGCTGGTGCAGATGACCGCCGTGAAGGTCGCCCGCTTATCTGGCTGGATGATCACCGGTTGATTTTTGCACGAGGCGTTTCGTTGTTTCTTTGGGACGCATGGGCCGCCAAAGGGGAGCGCGTCCAGTCGATTGTTGATTTACCATTAGCTCCGGTGATCGGACTCGAGAAGACCGCGGGTCTGTGATACCATACGCCCAAGACTCTATGACAAACACAACGCAAGAAACGTGGATCAAAATATTTATTGGCATTGGCATAGGTTTTATCCTTCTTGTTTTTGCCTTTTCCGCAAAGATGCAACGTGTGAAAGAAGCAGAGATCAAGCGTGCAGACGAGTGTCGCCAACAGCTACGTACAGATTGCAAACCCTCGTTTCTCTGGTGGTCTGCCGCAGAGTCAGCCAAACAGGGAGTTGCAGAGAATGAGTGATTCTGTTGAGATAGCATCTATATGACAAAGACTCTTGCAACAGAAGCTGTGCCTCTGATTGGTCAGACCGTTGAGCTCCAAGGCTGGGTACATGCCCGCCGAGACATGGGAAAAATCGCCTTTATTGATCTTCGCGACCGCACAGGGCTTATGCAGGTTGTGCTCGTGCCAAGCGTACTCGATGAAACGTCTAAGGTTGTGATCAAGGAACTGCGCCCAGAGTTTTGTGTGCGTGTGATTGGGTTGGTACAAGCACGTCAGGAAAAACAGGTGAACCCGGACATGGCAACAGGCGCGATCGAAGTGCTCGCGAACGCTGTCGAGATTTTGAATTCTGCGAAAACTCCGCCATTTGAACTTGATAAGGATACGATCGGTATCAACGAAGAATTGCGTCTGCAGTATCGCTATCTGGATTTACGCACAGAACGGATGCGGAATAATTTAGTATTACGCGACAAGGTCACCTCATTTTTTCGTGCCTATCTGCATACGCAGGAATTCTTGGAAATAGAAACACCCCTTTTGACAAAAAGCACAGGGGAAACAGGCGCGCGTGAATATCTCATTCCTTCGCGTCAGCACACGGGTAAGTTTTACGCGTTGCCACAGTCTCCACAGCAGTTTAAGCAGTTGCTTATGGTGGCTGGTATGGAGCGCTATTTCCAAATCGCCAGATGTTTTCGCGATGAAGACCAGCGCGGAGATCGCCAGCCGGATTTTACGCAACTCGATCTTGAAATGTCTTTTGTGGAACGAGAGGATGTGCTTCAGCTTGTGGAAAAGATGATGATCGAAATGGTAAAAACCTGTACGCCAGAAAAACGCATCCAACAAGTGCCGTTTCCTCGCTTTTCTTATGCAGAAGTCATGGAAAAGTACGGAACAGATAAACCGGATCTCCGTGAAGACAAGAACGACCCTGATCTGCTTGCGTTTTGTTGGGTGGTAGACTTTCCCTTCTTCGAGAAGACTGAGGAAGGAGGCTGGACATTCACCCACAATCCATTTTCCTCGCCAAAGCCAGAACATATGGATTGGCTGATGAAGAAAGAGCACATCGCAGAAATCCTGACCACGCAATATGATATCGTATTGAATGGGTATGAGGCTGGAGGAGGGAGCATCCGGAACCATCAGCCCGAAGCGTTAAAGAGGGTGCTCGAAATCATGGGCATGGATGAAGAGAATATTCAACGACGCTTTGGCCATATGTTGGAAGCGTTGGAATATGGGGCGCCGCCGCATGGAGGTATTGCGCCTGGTATTGATCGTATCGTCATGATTCTCGCCAATGAGCCGAATATCCGTGAGGTAATCGCATTTCCAAAAACCGGAGACGCGCGTGATCTCATGCTTGGCGCGCCATCGGAAGTATCGGACAAGCGATTGCAGGAGGCGCATATCAAGATCGCGAAGTAGTTTGACGCATGTCCTATTCTGTCCATATTGAGAAATTCGAAGGTCCATTGGACTTGCTATTGCAGTTGGTTGAGGCAGAGAAAATGGAAATTACGGAAGTCTCCCTTGTGCAGGTGACCGAACCTTTTGTTCGGCATGTGCGTGAACAGCAGGGCGTGATTCCACCAGAAGAGCTTGCGGACTTTCTTGTGATTGCCGCCAAGCTGATCTATCTCAAATCCAAAGCGCTGTTGCCGAGTATCACGGACGAGGCGTTGGAAGAAGGGCCTGATCTTGCTACGCAGTTGCGCATGTACCAGCGTTTTGTGGAGGCCGCACGTTTCTTGGGAGAGTTGGATCGTCGTGCGCAGAGATCCTATAGCGGACCAAGACGTACGGCGCCCATTGAAGCGGGATTTTATCCGCCCAAGAAACTCACGCCTGATATGCTCCGTGACAGTTTCCGTCGCGTGATCAAATGGATTCAGCCCATCACGCAACTCACACGTGCTTCTGTGGAGCGCGTGGTCACTATTGAGGAAAAGATCAAAGAACTCTCTGCGCGGATCGCCTCGGGTATCAAGGGCGTTTCCTTTCGCGAACTCCTGGGACGCTCGCATGATCGTGCAGAGGCGGTCGTGTCCTTCCTTGCGTTACTAGAACTCATCAAACAGCGCGTAGTCAAAGCGTCGCAGGGGAATCTGTTTGAGGATATTAATCTTGAAGCTCAATAAGTATGTCACTCGACGCAAATATTGAAGCCATCCTCTTTGCCGCAGGAAAGCCCGTGGCGCTGAAGCGTTTAGCGGAATGGTGCGAGGCGGAGGTCGAGGGAGTGAAGAGCGCGCTTGATCGTTTGGCCGAGCGTCTGGAGGATTCTGGTTTGCAACTCATTCGCCATGGTCAGGAGGTCGAACTTGTCACGCACCCAGATGCCGCGTCTTTGGTCCGCCAGGTGCTGAAGGATGAGACGCAGGGGGAGCTCACGCGCCCGTCTCTCGAAGCATTGGCTATTCTCGCGTATCGTGGCCCGCTCACGCGTCCAGAATTGGAACAGATTCGCGGCGTGCAATGCGCCCTGATCCTTCGCAATCTCATCATGCGAGGCCTGGTAGAAACGCGAGAAGATATGCGTCTTGGACAGCCGACCTATGCCGTGACCGTGGATTTTCTCAAGCATCTTGGCTTGGACGGAGTAGAGTCTTTACCAGATTTTGAGGAACTACATAGCCATCGCGCTGTGGAGCAGGTTTTGCAAGAAATGCAACCAAAACCCATGGAACAAGGGTCTCCGTCACTCGGTGTGTAGATTTACGAGGCATTCTCTGCTATTATCATTTTCATGCTCGCTGAATCTCTTATCGCATTGGTCGGATTTATTTCCCTGCGCGCCATGCCTGTGGGAGCCGCAGAAATGCCTGCGGTGAATGCTCTGCCTGTTGCACGATACGCCGCACCCAATGTCCAGCCGCCTTTGAAGCGTGGCACGGAAAGTTTAGGCGTGGAGACCACAGCGCGCTCTGCGGCGATTTTAGATGTGAAAAGCGGGGCGTTTCTTGTAGAAAAGGATGCGAATTCTGCGTATCCTATTGCAAGCTTGACCAAGCTTATGACGGCCATGGTCTTGCTTGATAGCAAAACGAATCTTCAAGAGGAAGTGACTATGGATCCTGCAGACTTACCCAAAGAAGAGGGGAAGTCTGTCTTCTTGCCGACCGAGCGGCTGACCAAGCGTGATTTGTTGCGTGCGCTTCTCGTGGGCTCTGTAAACTCTGCGGGCAATGCGATTGCGCGATCATGGCCAGAAGGCGAAGAGGCATTTATCAAGGCCATGAATCAAAAAGCACGAACCCTGGGATTGCGCTCTGCCGTGTATTACGATCCGACCGGATTGGACGCACGCAACCAAGCATCTGCGCGCGATGTGGCCATTATCCTTCGCACTGCCCTTGCCTATCCAGAAGTCCGTGACATCACCAAGCTTGAGCGCGTGGAGATCAAGGGCCGCTCAAACAACCGGACGTATGTCGTGAAAAATACCAACCTGTTACTGGATTCATTTCTCAATAAGCCTCCGTACCGCGTTATTGCCGCGAAGACTGGCTCGCTCCCAGAGGCGGGCTATTGCTTGGCGCAGGTCACACGGAATGCAGAGGGAAACGAGATTGTGGCAGTCGTGTTGGGGAGTGATAATCATTTTGCGCGATTCCAGGATGCAAAAGTGCTGACCTATTGGACATTTAAGAACTATGAATGGCCCAGATCTGGCATGAATGCGGCTCTGGCGCCTCTTGAGGAAGAGAGGCCATAAAACGGTGCTTGCCAGGCGCGTGGCAAATTGATAACCTGTGGCCGTTGAGAAAACCAGATATTCGCCAGGGTAGCTCAGTTGGTTAGAGCGAAGGACTCATAAGCCTTAGGTCGCCGGTTCGATTCCGGCCCCTGGTACCATGCAAAAATCCTCCAATCCGGAGGATTTTTGTGTTATACTGCGATACATGGCAAGACCTTTGTCCTTTGGTAAAGCCGCGCTCACGCTTGTTGGTTCTATTATTGGCGCTGGTGTATTTGGCCTGCCAATTATTTTTGCGCGCGTGGGGTTTGTGGCCGGGAGTGTGCTCTTTTGGTTGGTTGCGCTTCTTGTTCTCGCGACGCATCTGCTTTTTGCGGAGATTCAGCTGGCAGAAAAACAAGACATGCGATTGCCAGGCTATGCAGGCAAGTGGCTTGGGCGTATGGGGTATTGGATCATGTCGCTCGTCTATCCTGTGCAAATGGTTTTTACAAGCGTGATCTACCTTTTATTGGGTGGCCAGTTTATTGCGGCGCTTCTTTTTCCTGCGACAGATTTACCACTGACCTCTTGGATTGGCACGGCATTATTTGCGGTATTGGGTAGTCTTGTTGTGTTTGTTGGGTTGAAGTTTCTTGCGGTGGTGGAAGAGGCCGCGACGTGGGCCTTGATCGTCGGGATGTGCGTTATGATGGCGCTCATGGCAGATCATGTCGCGTGGATCAATATTGCCTCATCACAGTGGTCGCAGTTTTTTCTGCCATTTGGTGTGTTTCTTTTTGCCTTGTCTGGTATTCCCGCGATCGGATCTGTTGTGGCGATCACAGGTCGCTCAAAGCGCGCTTCGCGTCAGGCGATTATCCTTGGCACCCTGGGAGCGGCGTTCCTTTCCTGGATGTTTGGATTAGCCATCGCGCTTGGCTTACGAGAACATCCTATTTCTCAACCCGGAGAGATCATCCAGGCTTTACCAGTGGCCTGGGGGTGGATTGTGCCTGTGGTGGGTTTTTTGGCCGTGATCACGTCATATGTGGTTCTTGCACAAGAGCTCAAAACAACTCTGCGCTTTGAGTGGCATATTTCGCGCTTGTGGGCATGGGTTCTTGCCATGATTCCACCCTACCTCCTTCTCCTTGTTGTGCCGAGCGATGTGATTGCTATGCTTGGATTCAGCGGCACGGTGTTCGGAGGCATCAATGGCATTTTTATTGCCTTGATCGCGTTTCAGCTTTATCGACATCGACAGGGCGCACAGCGTCGCATGGCTCCGTTGATTCTGCTGTTGGTTTGTGTGTATCTTATTGGCATTCTCACTCGTTTTTCCTCTTTTTCTTTATGAGATTCTATTTGCGTGCATTCTTTATCACGGTTCTTCGCTTTTTTGCGTTGATTATCTTGGGAGTTTTTGCGTTTAATTTTGATGTGAGCCCTTTGCCGCTTTGGACTTTGACGGCCTTTGTGTATCTCATGGATTTTTTCGTGACATTCCTCTTTGCGCTCTGGACATTTTCCGGCCATGAAGTCACATGGAAAATCGTTGGCATGGTGACAGCGATCTTTTTGATCTGGGGAACACTCTTGGAGCTTGGCCTGCAATTTCTTTTGCATCCGACCGTATCTTGGGAAGAGTTTGTGCAAAACTTTCCTTTGCAAAGTCTCTTTGTATTTCTGGTTTTTGCTTTTGGCGTGATTGCCGCTGGACACTACGCCATCAAAAAACACGCGCGAACCATGGCGCGGTCTATTGGTGAGGGGATTGTTACGTAGCCTTAGGTTGTTTGTTGGGCAGACGCAGTCGCTAGGCGCGCGGTTGTTTTCATGAGCTGTGCTACGGTCATAGGGCCAACGCCTCCAGGCACAGGGCTGATCCATGTTGTGGGTTGGTCATAAAGAAACGCCTCGGTATTTGCGTCGCCGCGGGTTTTGCCATCCGCGGTTTTGTTGGTGCCGACATCAATGATCACGCATCCTTCCTTAACCATGTCAGGGCGAAGGAAATTCAGCCGGCCAATGGCAATCACAATTACGTCTGCTTCTTTGAGACCATCTGCCTTGATTGCATCGGGTTTTACCACCTCAACAAACATGCCAGCCGTTGTAAGCAACCGTTTGAGTGGAGCGGCAAAAATATCGGAATTTACGATGATGACCGCAGAAGCTCCTGGAAGCTTGAGAGGCGTTTCGTTGATCAGTCGAAGAATACCCTCGTGCACAGGCGGGATGATCTGTGGCTCACCGCTCATGAGCGCCTGAATATTATCTGGATGAAATCCGTCCACGTCCTTTTTAGGGTCCACCGCACGAATAAGCCGGTCCTCATCATGTCCTTCTGGAAGCGGGATTTGGATGAGGATGCCGTGGACGGTTGCGTCTTGGTTCCATGTTTCTATGAGCGCAAGAAGCTCCTCATCAGAAGTCTCTTCTGGAAGATGATGCACATCCACCTCAATACCAAGCGCGTTTCCGGCTTTCTTTTTCAGCGAAACGTAGAGATGCGACGCTGTATCCTCACCCACAAGCAAAACCTCTAACCGAGGTTTTATGGCAAGCGCAGTTACGTCTTGTTTGACCTGCTCGCGTATGCGGCGGGCCAGGGCTGTTCCATCAATAAGAGGCATGGCGATAGGGTAGGTGAAAAAGCGATTTTGGTCAAAAGAACCCATCGCGGAAAGCAGTGAGCAAGGGTAAAAAAAAGAGACCCGAGAGGCGGGTCAGGCCAGGGGAGCTGGCTCAGGAGGGGCGTGCACGGTCGCGCGGAAAGATCCGCGGGAGGATGTTGGAGAGGTCCACGACCATGGTGCAGTGATGGTCGATCTCCACCAGGTCACAACCGTCCTCCACCTTGGACGCCACGATCTCGAGCATGATCAGCGCGAGCCAGAGCATCTGGCGCACAGTCGTGAGCCCCCAGGCCTTGGCGGCGTTGAGGAGGTTGCGGTGCTCCTGCTCCGAGATGCTGATCCAGTGGGAGTCGCGCACGTGACTTCCCACGGAGCGCATGATGGCCTCGGCCGTGATCGTCGATTCGTCGAGGAGGTCCAGGACCTCGCCGCCGTTGTCGAAGGCCACCTGGAGGCCTTCTTCATGGATGGCCGTGGAGATGGCCGTGCAGATCACGAGTCCGCGGCGGATAAGTCCGTCGACGTCCTCGATCATGAGCACGCGCTGGAGATCGCGCACGATCTTGGCGCCGACCGCATCGAGCGTGAGCTCGACCGTGATGGCCGTAATCGGCTTCTGCGGGGCAGGGGGACGACTTGTACTCGTGGTCTGTTCCGTCATGGACGCTTCCTCTTCCTCTGCGGTGAACGTGATCCGTTTGCAAAGGAAGACTCCCATGCTTTCATGATTTATCAGGTTTGTCAACCCCTGTTTGACAAAGAGGAAGACCTCGCGTGTTTTGAGTGCTAATATAGTCGCGTTATCCACATAGTTGCTTATCCTATGAAGCGTCGTCGTTCTTATATTTTTATCGCAGGAGGCGTGATGTCTGGTGTGGGCAAAGGCATAGCGTCTGCGTCTATTGGAGCCTTGCTCAAAGCGCGTGGGCTACGGGTCACGGCTGTAAAGATCGATCCCTATATCAACGTGGATGCAGGCACCATGAATCCGATAGAACATGGGGAGGTGTTTGTCACAAAAGACGGGGATGAAACAGACCAGGATATTGGGAATTATGAACGGTTTCTTGAGGGGGAGCTGGGGAAAGTGAACTACATGACCACGGGTCGTGTGTACCTTTCTGTGATCCAGCGCGAACGCAATCTTGGGTATGGAGGGAAGACGGTCGAAGTGGTGCCTCATGTGCCGCTTGAGGTGATTGATCGTATCAAGCGCGCGGCACAGGAATGCGATGCAGATGTAACGATTATCGAGATTGGCGGCACGGTCGGGGAATATCAGAATATTCTTTTTCTCGAGGCCGCTCGCATGATGCGTAATGAGTTGCCTCGCGATGTGCTCGCGGGTCTGGTGAGCTACATGCCTGTGCCGGGGAGCTTGGGCGAGATGAAGACAAAGCCCACGCAATACGCCGTTCGTACCTTGAATAGCGCGGGCATTCAGCCAGATTTTATTATTGGTCGCGGCGCCTATCCCATTGATGAGCCACGCAAGGCAAAGCTCGCGATTCATTGCGGCGTCCAACCAGAGGACATTATCAGCGCACCGGACGTGTCTTCGATTTACGCGGTGCCGCTTAATTTTGAGAAGGAAGGGCTGTGTAATCGCATTGTCAAAAAACTTCGGCTTCGTACAAAGCCCGTAGACATGCGTGCATGGAAAGAGCTGAACCATCGCATTGAGACCGTCGCTCGTCCTGTGAAGATCGGCATTGTGGGCAAGTATGTCAGCACCGGAAACTTTGCTTTGACGGACGCGTATCTCTCCGTGCTCGAAGCCGTGAAGCATGCGGCATGGCATCTGGAACGTAAGCCAGAGATTACGTGGATCAACTCAGAAGAGCTGGAACAAGATAAACCAGAAGCATGGGAAACCCTGAAGAGCGTGGAGGGGATTCTCGTGCCTGGTGGCTTTGGCACGCGTGGCGTGGAGGGCAAAATTCTTGCGATCCAATACGCGCGTGAACACAAGGTGCCGTATCTTGGATTGTGTTACGGCATGCAACTCGCGACCGTGGAATTTGCGCGCCATGTTCTACATTGGAAGGATGCGCATACTACAGAGATCAATCAAAAGACCAAGCATCCGGTGATCCACTTGATGAACGAACAGGAGGAACGCATGAAAAATAAAGACTACGGTGGATCTATGCGCCTTGGCTCCTATCCATGCGAGGTGCGTAAAGACACGCTTGCAGAACGTCTCTTTCAGCAGGCAGTGATTCGCGAACGTCATCGCCATCGCTTTGAGTTCAACCCCGTGTATTTGGAGGAGTTTGAAAAACAGGGCATGGTGGCAAGCGGCATTTCGCCAGACGCAAAGCTCGTAGAAATGATGGAGATCAAAGATCATCCGTATTTTATTGCCAGTCAATTTCATCCAGAACTCCAATCCACGCCCTTTCATCCGCACCCATTGTTTGAAGGGTTTGTGAAGGCGGCGAGCACATAGACTATGCGATCTCCATTGCCAAAACGCACCACGCCTCTTCACACGGTGACCATCCCTTCGGAAGACGGCGGACCAGATCGGACCGTTGAGGCTCCGCTTGTATTGGATGAACAAGATTGGGAGCTCTTGGATGAACTCACGCGCTTGATCAAATCGTATAAAAAAGACGCCACTGCTGATTGTCATGCGCAGATCATGGAAGTCTTGCAAATATTGTCTGATTATCGCGAAGGAGACATGGAGCTCGTGTTTTCGCCAGAGGCCATGCTCCGTGCAAAAAATACAGACATGACGCTTTTGGAAACAGAACTCAAGAAATTGATCTGGGAGTATCGCGAGGTGTAACACGACCTGCTTATCGCGCAAACAAGATGCAGAGGAGCCCCACGAATGTGATGAGAGCCCCTATGGCGCGCTTGCCTATGTTGGTCTCATGGAAAAAGAGGCGCGCCCACGCCATGCTAAAAAGCACAGAAGCGCGTTTGAGCGCAATCACGTAGGTGACAGGAGCGAGCGTGATCGCTGTGATTTGAAATGCACCTATGATAGCTTCAAAAAAACCAATGCTCATCACAGGGAGGAGAGCTGGGCGTTCGTGTGATGAAGCGTGTCGTTGTCTCGTGATGCGCATGGCAATGTAAAACACGAGCGCAAGGCCGGCGTTCATACTCACGACATACCAAAGCGGGGTCGAGGCTTGCGCGGCAATCTTATCAAACGGCGAACTTACACTCCACAAAAAAGCCACGAGCAACATTTGGCGTGTGCCTGGGATTTTTGCGAGCTCTCTCAATGGGTCTAGGGGGGATCTGTGTGCTCTTTGTGCGTGGGCAACCATGGTGCCGAACACTGTCAGTAATACGCCGACTGCTCCCAGCCAGGTTGGCCATTCGTTGTTGATCAGAGGGCCTGTGACCAGCATAAACACAGGCGAAAGCGTCACGAGTGGCATGACATGACTGATATCCGCATGGCGCAACACGTCGATGTAGAGATACGAGGTGATCGCATTAATGGTGAGGGAAATTCCAAAGGCCCAGAGAAAACGCGCGTTGATAACAAAATATTGTCCAGAGAGGAGCACGGTGATAAGGAGGAGAGACGCCGCGGTGCTTCGACTGTAAAACCCCACGGTCCAAGAATCGTTTTTCAGTGCCGCCACTTTTGTGACAGCACCTTTGAGCGATTCGGAAAAAGCCGTTCCTAATCCAAGCAGAGCCCAGAGCATATTGTCACAAGAGTACGTGACGGCTTTGCGTGTGTCGATGGAGAAAAAAAGACCGCGCGTTTTAGCGGGTCAGAGGTTGGGTGTTCGGCTCTCGGGGGAGCCAGGTGTTGAGCCAGGTCTGCAGGTAGTCCCAGCGGCCAGGGTCAATGCCAAAGGCGCCATAGTCTTCGCCCTGGCCATTGCCGATCTGGAAGTCGATCCAGGCCGGATAGGTCTTGTATCGCGGCTTACGCGCGTTTGGGAAGGTCGAGAGGTGGATGCAGAGGTGCGCGTAGAACGGCACGGGCACGCGCGTATCAAAGGGCGTCTGCGCGTCACGGGTCGTGCGCTCGAACAGCCCGCCCGTGAGCGCGTCCTTGCCTTCCCCTCCGTCGAAAAGGACGATGCCCGGTGTAAGGGCAATGAGCGTGCCAACAAGGGTTTCGTTGGCCTCGTTATCTCGGTGGTTCCCAAAGAGCAGGAGCCGTTCGAATCCGATGCGCTGGGCAATGGCGTACTCGTCGCAAAGGCGCTGGATGATGGCCCGGAGCGGGAATCGCTCCCTTCTTCGGATCCCGCAGAGCTCCGAGAAAAGGGCACGGGACACGGGAGCAACGTTTGGATGCATGAGACACCTCGCTTGGCGACCAGTGGGGATTTCGCGTGTATGGAATAGCGCGTTTTGCGTGCGATGTCAAGCGAGCGATCCTTTCGTGCAGACAAAAAATCATGTCCCATTTGCTGACATGATTTTTTGTAGACGATCTCGAGCGAGTCCTTACGGCTGGTATGTGCCCATAACCGGAAGCGACTCGAGTATTTTTGCCGCGTGCTTGCTGTGGAACGCCGCGCTTTGCTCTAGGCCGGCCGTGACGCGACCGCCGCCGTGCTTGCCGTTCTGGAATACGCGCGACGCATCATACACAACCCCATCCACCGCAACATAGGCAGGCTGGCCATCCAAGCCGTTGAAGGCTTTGAGCGCGTCTGCGGTAAAGACCGTGGGTGCGGCGGCGTTAGCAGAAGGGGAGGCGCTTTCTGCGATGGGGGGTTGCGGAGCGGGAACAGGGCCGCGTGCGGGCTGGTAGAAGAATTGCAAATAGCCAAAGCCGCAGACGATCAACACGTAGAGTGCTAAGACGCTGATTTTGGTCCAGGTGTTCCACCATTGCCGACGAACAAGGGCCAAGCGCATGCCCCAGGAGGTATGAATAATAAACGCCACGATACCAACAGCGCTTAAGACACGAAAATGAAGAGACTGCGCAAACGCACTATCGAGAAACCCTTTGGTCATGCCAAAGCCTGTGATAGCAAAACCAAGAATAACGAAAAAAAGTACCCATCCCGCGAGTCGATCAGCTTTGATGAGAACGGGGAGCAGTGACGAGGGTTTTGGTTGAGAAGGAAGTTCAGTGTTCATACAAAAGATATCATAACAAGTTCAGGTGAATGTGCCAGATGATTGTCAAGGTCTTATTTTTTGCGTATTTTATGATTTGACGCGCACGGAGAAGGTGTGCTATGAAATTTGCGCTGATCTCGGGCCCACGCGTGGTGGGTAATACGAGAATCGGCTGGGGGTTGTGACCATGGGAACGGGCGATCGTGTCAGGTCTTCTGCAGAGAAGCTCGATATCGAAGGCTTGCCTTCGTCGGAAGATATCACTACGTTTTTGAGCGAGTTGAGGCTCGATCACCAGCTCGTGGCGCGTCTTCGCGGGTTCGAGAGCCTTGTGCTTGCGACAGTCGGTTATATCGACGCCGCTCTTCCAATACCTGAGGTAGATTCGCCTTCTTTCGAGAAGGACGGAATCCTCTTCTTGAGCTCCTGGCAAAGGGGGAAGACGATCACGGCGTCTGGCATGAAAGGAGCCCCGTGGACTTTGCAGAACAACATGCTGATCGAGATCTGGGGTGAACAGCTCTACGCAAGCATCCTGATGTTCGTCCGGCCATTGCCGGGTACGGAGACAGAGCGTCCCACGGTCTGTAGTGCCTTTACACGTGAACCCTGGGATTTGCGTGAGGCTCCGCTCAAAGAGACCGCATGTCTGCGTCCTGATGAGGGGGATGTGGTGCGGTATCTCACGGGCATCTGCGCAGATTGGGGCGATTGGAGTCCGATTCCAGGGCAGGAGTTTTTCGCGGGCGTTGATGACTCACCGGCTATCGCCCAGCAAGCCCTCCTTGGACTGCGAGGGCTTGTGGAGCGCAAGGTCGTCTGCATAGAACAGGATGCCAGAAGAGAGCGCTTCATCCGCATTCACGAAACCTTCCTCGACCTTTTCGAGGACGAAGATCCAGCAGTCAATTCTGAAGGCTCCATCGACAACTGATGGGGCATTTTTTTATGAAAAGCAAACCGACCCACGTGGGTCGGTTTTGCATGGCGGAGAGGGTGAGATTCGAACTCACGGTCCGTTTTTGACGGACGCCGGATTTCAAGTCCGGTGCATTCGACCACTCTGCCACCTCTCCGTAGCGCTGTCGTTTGCAGGCGTATACTAGACGTTCTCCCGCGGATTGTCGAGTGCGTGGCCTTCGCGTAAGCTGTGGGTATGTCCTCTCCTGAATCTCTCCGGCCTTCACCAGAGACCGCAGAACAGCCGCGTCTCAAAACCAAAAGCATCCTCTCTCCGCGAGAAGCCGCTGATGGCACGCGCATTTGCGTGATGTCTCGCTTGACGTTGAACGACGGCGTCACTCCTGATCCGTGTCTTGAAAAGGCAGACTTTGATGAATGGATAAAAGACGTCGCGCCTCCCGCGAAACTCGTGGGGGATTATTATAAACGCGGCTTACCTTGGGAAACCTTTGAGCAACGCTACCGCGCCTTTCTCGAAACGCCTCAGGCACGGGCCACGGTTGAGGCGTTAGCACGACGTTCGCGCACCGAAACCATCACGCTCCTCTGCATCGAAGAAACAGACACCCATTGCCACCGACGCCTCCTCGCCGAAGCGATTTCCGCGGCGGTTGCCAGAATGGTCAGAGATTGATAGTATCGGGTGGCTTCAGCCTGTCGGTGCGGAACAAGCACGGAGAGGTACCCAAGAGGCTGAAGGGGGGAGATTGCTAATCTCCTAGGGGTGTAAAAAGCCCGCGAGGGTTCGAATCCCTCTCTCTCCGCCATGACTATCTAGTATCGGCAGACCCGAGTGCCCTCAGGCGTTCGAGGTCTGTGCGGTACGATTTGCCGCCCGAAAGGGCGGCTTTGTCTTGAACTGGCGTCGACAAGGGAATACGGTACCGACATGCAGCAATTAGAGTATTACGAGAATATTGCAAAAAATTCGAAGAACCATCATTGGGTACCAGAATTCTATTTGAAGAATTTTAGCATTCCTGGTGACGATGGATTCGTCTTTTTTTACCGAAAAGGAGAACAGTCGTTGAGAATCAACGTAGGGAATGTCGCTACGAAGAATAATTTATACACATTCCGTAAGGACATGGGTGGAGCCACCCGAGCCATGGAGGGTATTTTTTCAGAGCATGAAGGGAAAACGGCTCCTATCTTAAATAGAATTATTCAAGAGGAACTGTTGCCTGTAGACGACGAAAGCCGTTCAGAACTCGCGGTCTTTGTTTCAATGTTGCGAGTTCGAGGTCCATCTTTTTCTGAATGGCTTCGTAATATGGAAGCGGAACATATCAAGCTGTTTCAACAGATCCAAGCTGAACATCCAGAATCGTTGAGAGAAAATTTTGAAAAGGCCGGTATCAGCTTCTCGTCCGACGCAGAGTTCGAAGAAACTAGAAACTTCATGCTAAATCCGAAAAACTACAATGTTGAAATGGAAGGCGGTGAGGAACATTATTTCAAGCAGGCGATGGAACTCAGCAAAGAGCTCTATAAAATCTTGATGACAGAAAAATCCTGGCACCTGCTTGTCGCGCCGGACAAGCGTCATTTCGTTACTTCCGACAACCCCGTTGTGATCCAGGAACTGGAAGACTGCCCACCGCATCTTGCTGGCGGATTTCTAAACGGGACTGTATTACTCACAATATCGCCAAAGCACTGCTTGGCATTCCGTAGAGCGCCTCTCAATAATCAAAAGATCCTACTAAGCAGGGAGGACGTCAATAACATAAATAAATCTATTGCGCGTTCTGCGCGTAGGCATCTTTACAGCCATCTAGACTCGAAAGATCTAATGACTCTTTGTAATGAGTTGTTGGTCGGCGACGAGAGCAGAGTGACGATTAAGCGGTTGGCACGATTTGCACCGTACTATATGTCACAAGGCATCCATCAGGATAAGGAAACGGGTGGTCTAAAGGAGAACTCAGTAAGATTTTATTAGAATATCGTGAAAAGCACCGTAGAAAATCATGGAAAACAAATACGATAAATTACAGATGGTGCTGGGACACGATGCTATCTTCGGTCGAAAAATTTCTCTTGATGAGATCAAAACGATAATAGCTAAGTATCCCGCCTTCCAATGGCTTGATCTCGCGGTCAAGATTGAAGCTATTCTGTTTATTAAACGCACAGAGGTTCCGCAGCCGCAGATCTTTTTAGCTCAAAAGTTTTTTCCCCAGAGCACGCAATGCCGTCTTCACGGTCGTTCAGTGGATAAAGCAATCGTATTTTCACCAGGGCAGCTAAACTTTTTAAGAAAACTAGCCATCGGATATGGTGGCGACGAAGGCGACGGAACAGAAATACCAATGCAGCTTGTGGATATTTCAAAGGTTCTATTAGGAGTGCAGGATCTGCATAATAGCTTTGATCGGCTGGTTGATGACAATCTTGAGAAATTTTGTCAGTACGTCATTCGTAATGGATATTTAAATGGAAATCCCGATCTAACTAATCTGTTTTTCCGCGCCCGTGAAATGTATCTAAACGAAGCCGCCAAGATAGAGTTCCAAAAAGGGAAAACTTTTAATGATTTTTATAACGATAGTGTCGGGATTAAAGTAGAACAGGCCATGGCTCTCGGTTTCGCCATCGCAAATCCTCTCTTTCAAAATACAGATCAGCTATTGGGACAAACAACGATTATCAATCCAAACAACTTCTTTCAGGCTCTTTCAATAGACTCAACTGCCATTGATTCTATTGTAAATGGTTTGACGATAGATTTCCCTGAAGCGAAGAAAAAAGTTTTAACGGAACTGGTGAACGATCCAAAGGATGCACCCATTGGATATAATCTTGATCTTTTCCGAAAAACACCGTTCATTAGACTCGAGAGTGGAAAACTAGTTTGCGGTAATTTTTCATGCTTGATACAAAAGACGACACAAAATTTGATCTGGATGCCAAAAAGTAGAATAAAAAATCTAACGCAGCAGCAATCAGATGATCTAGCTAATGATATTACTAATTATCGAGGAGTTTTATTTGAAGGATATGTTAGATGGCTCTGTGAAATGATGCGGAAAAAGAATTCCAAGATATCCTTTCATTACATTCCCAAGGAAACTGCAGCTGATCGTCAAGAAGTGGCCGATGCTTTATTAATACAGGATGACAAACTGCTTATTATTGAAGCTAAATCTCGTCAGTTTATGGAAGCTTTCAAATATACTGGAGATTGGGGCAAAGATGGTCAGTTTATCGATGGCCTAATCAATGAGGCCGCAAAACAAATACAGACCGCTGCTGACAAGATCAGGAATGGTCAGGTACCCAGCTTACCCATGTCACCTGACACAATTAAGCGCGTATACCCAGTCATAGTTACATATGAACCTATTCCTATGCACGCAAAAATACAAAGATTCGTGCGTCAACGCGTTCAAGAGACCGGCAATCTTACTGATGATATTTTTGCACCTCTTGAAATAATCGACATCAGTGATTTAGAGTCTTTTATGGACAGCGCCGACAGTCAAACATTAATCGAGCTCCTAGAGCAAAAAGGCTCTTCAGGCCCACATGCCAGTGAGACTAACTTCAATAATTTCTTTGCGGAATTTGTAAACAGCCATCGGGTTATTTCCAATGGATGGCAATCGGAACAATGGGTTGAATTCACAAAAAATGTTTGCAGACCCAATCTGACATTCAAGTAAGTATTTCAATCGAATTTTCTAAAAGAGATATTGTTTTATTCGTATATACCAACCTACTCCATAAATTTCCCAACAGCTCCCTTTTCTCCGTTACGGTTCCTGGGTGGCCTGAGCGGCTATCCGGTTGACATCAGGCTGACGCCGAGGAGCGTTATTACGATCATTCGTGATCGCTCGTGAAATGTTGCGTTCCAAAGTCTCCGTGCAACAGAGTATTTATGACACCCAGTGATCACTCAGAACTAGTCGAAGGAGCGGGGTTCGAATCCTTCCCCGCCATGTAGAAGCGACCCGTGTGGGTCGCTTTTACGATTGTGGCGGATGCGTTAAGCTTCGTGCGCCGCACGTGGGTCGCAAATAAAAAAGTGTAGTGCGGATATTTTTCATGTATTTCTGAATGATATGTCAAAGATTGAGGAGCTGACCAACAGAATCGTAGCATTTCGTGATGCGCGTGATTGGAAACAATTTCATAATCCCAAGGATGCGGCGCTTTCTCTGGTGCTTGAGGCCGTAGAGGTGATGGAGCACTTTCAGTGGAAGAACGGTGAAGAGATGCAGAAGCACCTCAAAGAACATGGCACCGAGGTTGGAGAGGAGTTGGCGGATGTGCTCTATTGGGTTTTGTTAATGGGTTATGATTTTAATATTGATGTGCTTGAGGCGTTGGAAAAAAAGATGACAAAAAATGAGTCAAAATATCCAGTCGAAAAGGCGAAGGGGGTTCATACGAAGTATACGCAACTGTAGATATGATTATTTATCAGTCCTCAAAAGAGGCATTCATCGAAGAGGTTCAGGGAAATGTATTTGATCAGATTATTATTGACTTCTATTTCAAAGCGACGGGAAGGATGGTTGGGCGATCCGAACAAGACTCCTGGAAGAAGTCTATGCGTTACATGCGCGATGTTCTGCGTGATACGGCAATTCCTGCTGACGCCGGAGTATCGATTGAGTATCAAATCCCACAAACATCAAAACGTATTGACTTCATCTTGACGGGACAGGATGCGAGCGGGATAGATCATGCATTGTTAATTGAGTTAAAGCAGTGGTCAGAGGTTCAGCTCTCGGAAAAAGATGGGATTGTCATGACAGGTTTTTTCGGTGAGGTGAGCCATCCTTCCTATCAAGCGTGGTCATACGCGGCGCTCCTTCAGGGATTTAATGAAACGGTATACGAGCAGAACATTCAGTTGAAGCCATGTGCCTATTTGCATAACTACATTGAGGATGATGTCATTAAGAACGATTTTTATGCTGAGTATCTGAAGAAGGCCCCCGTATTTCTGGAGGGAGATGTTGAGAAGGAGAAACTTCAGGCGTTTATCAAGCGATTCGTGAAATACGGAGACAAGACAAAGGTGATGTTCCGCATCGATAGCGGAAGAATTAAGCCATCCAAAAGTCTTGCCGACAGCCTCGCGAAGATGCTGAAGGGGAATCAGGAGTTTGTCATGATTGATGATCAGAAGGTTGTTTATGAAACAGCATCAGGTCTGGCAAAGAAGTCATCCGTTGAAAATAAAAATGTATTAATCGTCCAGGGTGGACCCGGAACTGGTAAATCTGTTGTTGCGATCAATCTACTTGTGTCGCTGACAAAGCTTGGGCTTGTGACGCAATACGTTACAAAAAATGCAGCTCCTCGCGCCGTGTATGAAAGTATGCTTACGGGCACGCTCAGGAGGTCTGAGATAACGAATCTTTTTTCTGGCTCAGGTTCGTTCATTGATGTCGAGAAGAGTGCCTTTGATGCTCTTGTTGTTGATGAGGCGCATCGCCTTAATGAAAAATCTGGAATGTTCAAGAATCAAGGTGAGAATCAGATCAAAGAAATCATCGAAGCCTCAAAGTTTTCTGTCTTTTTTATCGATGAGGATCAAAAGGTCACCTGGCATGATATTGGTGAAAGCGAAGAGATATCAAAATGGGCAAAAAATTGCCATGCGAATGTTCAAACGATGACATTAGCATCGCAGTTTCGATGTAATGGATCTGATGGATACCTAGCTTGGCTTGATGACGTCCTTCAGATCAAAGAGACTGCCAATCGCTCTCTGGATAGTGTGGACTACGATTTTCAGATTGTTGATTCTCCGTCAAAGCTCAAGGAGATTATCTTTGAAAAGAACAAAGAAAAGAATAAAGCCCGTCTTGTTGCCGGATATTGTTGGGACTGGGTAAGCAAAAAGAATAAGGCTTTGATGGATATCAGGATTCCTGAATATAATTTTGGGATGCGATGGAATTTAGCGAGTGATGGCAATTTATGGATTCTGGCTCCGGATTCGGTGAACGAAATCGGGTGTATCCATACCTGTCAGGGTTTGGAAATGGACTATGTCGGGGTTATCGTTGGTCCGGATTTAATAGTCCGAGACGGAAGGGTCATGACGATCCCTGAAAAACGAGCAAAAACAGATTCATCATTGAAGGGCTATAAGAAGCTTTATAAAGAAGATCCTGTGGCCGCCACCAAAAGAGCAGGTCTTATTATTAAGAACACGTATAGAACTTTGATGACACGGGGGATGAAGGGGTGCTATGTCTATTTTACGGACAAGGAGACAGGGGAATATTTTGGCAATAGGCGCGGGAGCTTTAGCACGAATAGAGGCTAGAAGATTGTATAATTGTTCCAAGCGGCAGTATTTTGACGGTGTATTGCACCATCCCCCGTTTGGTAATATCATATTATCACTATGAATCCTTCCTCTTCTGAAGCCTCTGCGGGGTGTTGTCCGCCGTTTGATCCTGCGCCGTGGCAGGAACAAGTGGTTCTGTGGCAGGACAAGGTCTTTGTGAAAGACCATGTCACGAGTTTTTTGCATGTGCCGTTGAATATGGGGAGGAAGATGACGAAGGATATGGATTTGATTGAGCAGGCGGAAGCAAGATCTGCGGTGCAGTTGATTCTTTCGGATGAGAAGTCATTGTGGGGGGCGGATTTGTATATTGCGGTGACAAAAGAGGTGCCGGGGGCGCAGATGGCGACGTTGTCTGGGACGTTTTTGACAAAGGTGTTTGAGGGGCCGTATCAGGAGATGGGGAAATGGGCGGAGGAGATGCAGAAGTATGTGAAAGGCAAAGGAGAGCAGATGCAAAAAATGTATTTTTCGTATACGACCTGTCCAAAATGCGCGAAGGTGTACGGGAAAAATTACGTGATTGTGTTCGCGCGGATTGCGTAGCGCGTCTGCATGAGAGGGGAGGTCTTGACGAGAATCTGGGGACCGTTGACCAGGTTCTCGTTATTTTCTATACTGCATCACACGCCGCTCAGGTTGCACTTACTCGCTCAATACTTACAACGGTTATGGCAAAAAAGTTCAATGTCAATAAGATTGCGACAAATATTAAAAAATTACGCGCGCAAAAGGAATATACTCGGGAAGAGCTCGCGGAAAAAGCAAAGGTAAATTATAATACCATCATCAAATTAGAATCCGGTGCCAATAAAAATCCGACGATCAACACCTTGCTGGGGCTTTCCCAGGTGTTTGAGGTGTGTATTGATGATTTTCTCAAATAGGACGCGTGCAGGTGTGGGGGCTCGACAAAAACGGGCGTTTTACGTACAGTAACCCAGACCTATGGGCCTTTTTTCCGATGCAAAAATGGCCGAACTTTCTGCGATCCTTCGTCCTGTCCCTTTGCGGGATGTGGCGGAGAGCTCCCGGATTACTGTGCATGCCACGGTGAGCCGTGTCGCAGTTCTCTACGAAAAGATTCGGAATGCCGTGGATTATAAAGACGACCACTTGTTACGCAAAGCGGCGATTTTACGTATTCTCAAACGCCAGCTCGTGCTGGAAGCAGATGCGCGGCATATTGCCACGAACTTGATCCGTGAGTTGATTGCGGCGCGTTATCTTGCGAACGGTGCTCTGCCAGACACGCTGATTACGGATGTGGCTGTTGTGATTCGCAAGTGGCAGGTCGTGCGCGCAACCCGTCTAGAAAAGAGCCATGAGCGTTGGTTGTTGGGCATCGTCTCTGCGGAATTAGAGGATTTGCTGGTGGATCGTTCGCAAGAGCGTGCGCTCGTGCATTTTTTGTATGAACCGCTGGGCGATCGCGTCACGATCAAAGACGCGACCATGGATGAACAGGAACGCCGTCGACAAGTGTATATCGCGAGCTGGCGCGTCCTCTTCAAGGTGGATGACGAACTCCTTGGCTATGAGCTTGTGCGCGCGTCGCATTGCGCGTGGATGCGTCCTGACGAGTGGATGCAGGAGCCGCAGGCCATGGCTTTGCAGATGGTGGGTGTAGAAATGATGGTACGCGGTTGGTTGCACCATGTGTGGGCGCAAAAATTCCAATATTCCGTCAAGCCTTGGGCCGTGGCTTTAGGGCTTGTGCGTCGCGCGGCGCAAGAGCATCCCGCGGGCGCAGAGGGCTTGTTTCAGGATGCGACGACCTTTCAGACGCGTATCGTGTCCATGGCAGAGCGTCGCTATCTCGAATCCTCGACCAAGCTTCGGCGAGGCATTGTGCGTGCCATGATCTACTTGTTCATGACCAAGATGCTCATTGCCTTTGCCATTGAAATCCCGGTGGAAACCTATCTGTACAAGGCCTTTGATGTGACAGCCTTGGCGATAAACGTGCTCTTTCCGCCTGTGCTCATGCTGTTTGTTGGTCTCTTGATTCGCTTGCCCGGGAAAGACAATACAGATCGTTTGGTGCAAGCCGCCAAAGAACTCATCACACCAGAAGGACCCAAAGGACGTGAGATGAAGATTCCGCAGGCGCGCGTGGGTTCTGCGAAACTCGTGTTCCGTGTGGTGTATGCCGCGACCTTCGTCGTGGTGTTTGGCGGTGTCTTTTCCTTATTAGAGAAAATGCACTTCACCTGGGTGAGTTCCTCGATCTTTATTCTTTTCCTCTGTCTCGTGAGCTTTTTCGCGTTTCGTTTACGCGTGTCTGCGCGTGAATCTGTGGTGGTGGACCGTAAGGATACCTTGTTAAACGTCTTATTAGATTTTTTCTCATTGCCGATCTTGCGCGTGGGACAATGGCTGTCTTCCTCTATTTCTCGCATTAATATTTTTGTGTTTCTTTTTGACTTCATCATCGAAGCGCCGCTCAAGCTTTTACTGAATGTGTTGGAAGAGTGGTTTGCGTTTATGAAGGAAAAGAAAGAAGAAATCCAATGACCTCTGCTCATCGATTGCGGCTGTTGAAAGGCGCGTTACTTGTGCTGTGGTTGAGTGTGGTTGCCGGAGCGTTTTGGTTGCTCTTTGCTTCTGGTATTCCCGCGCACGATCTTCCGCGTTTGGTGCGCAATGAATTACGTGAGGGTGATGTCAGCGGTCCTTTTCTTGTGATCGGCGCCTTTCTCGCATCGCTCGGCGTGCCATTTCCCACCATGAGCCTTGCGCTTGTCGCAGGTTCTGCGTATGGCCCGTTGTGGGGTGGTTTGCTCGCGATTATCGGATTCAATCTTTGCACGACATTTGGGTTTTGGCTTGGGCGTTTGTTTGGACGGCACTTTGTGGAAAAGCACGAGCGTGGTTGGGTGAAAAAATATGACCAGCGCCTTTGTCGGCAGGGGTTGGTTACGGTGCTTTTTATGCGCCTGTTCTATTTCCCTAGCGATGTGGTGAGCATTGGGTGCGGGATGACAGAAATGCCCTTTCGACAGTATGTGATTGGTACCTTTTTCGGGAGCCTTCCGCTCATCATCACGTTCACGGTGCTTGGCGACGCATTCCGCAATCCGCGAGCATGGATCCTCTTCAGCGTCCTGTTTGTCCTCTGCGTGGCTATTGCGCTCAGCCTCCGCTACTCTGCGTGGGGAAAAAGAACCCTTGTGCCGCCTGTCTGTCCCACCGCAGTATTGCCTGAACATCACGATCAAGAACCACGACTATGACCCCTTCCTTTTTTCTCCAACAAACCTCAAAGATGTCCCACGCTCGACGTGCCACGCTGAACACGCCGCACGGAGATTTGCAGACCCCGTTTTTCATGCCTATTGCCACGCGTGGAGCCGTTAAGACGCTCTCATCCGCAGACATGGAGCGGCTTGGTACGCCCATCGTGCTTTCGAACACGTATCATTTGTGGTTGCGTCCGGGCATGGAGGTTATGCGTGCCTTTGGAGGCCTGCACACGTTCATGGATTGGCCAGGTGCGATCCTCACGGACTCTGGTGGTTTTCAAGTCTTCAGTCTTTCTGGCCTTCGCAAACTGACAGACGAGGGCGTGACCTTTCAATCGCACATCGACGGCGCAAAAATGCACCTCTCACCAGAGTTGTGCATGGAAATCCAGCGCACGATTGGGAGCGATATCTGCATGGTGCTTGATGTGTGCACAGAACTTCCTTCCACCCCAGAAAAACTCGCGCACGCGCTCAAGCTCACCACGGCCTGGGCTCGAAGATCCAAACAACGCTTTGAGGAAACCCGCGAAGGTTCAGTCAATCCCGGAGCGAAACTTTTTGGCATTGTGCAGGGAGGAACGTCCGCAGATCTCCGACGCCAAAGCGCCGCGGAACTCATGGAGATTGGCTTTGATGGATATGCGATCGGCGGCTTGTCTGTCGGCGAACCATTTGAAGAAGCGTGCGCGATTCTGGATGTGCTGAACGAGATCCTTCCAAAAGACAAACCGCGCTATTTCATGGGTGGCGCGCAACCGCATGAGATCGTGGCCTATGTCCAACGCGGCATCGACATGATGGACTGCGTCTTGCCAACCAGAAACGCCCGCCACGGCATGCTCTATCGATTCGTACATGATGATCTCACGCGCCCAGATTTCTACGAGACCATCCACGTGACCAATGAAAAATACAAATCCTCCCAAGAACCACTCATCGGCACAGACGGGGCTGTGAGTGGCGTTGACGAAGAGCTCAAGCGCTACACTCTTGGCTATGTCCGCCATCTCTTTAGCGTGGACGAAATGCTTGGCTACCGTCTCGCCTCCATGGCAAACCTCCGCTTTTACCTCGAACTCCTCCGCCGCGTGCGAGAGGGGATTGAGAAGGGAAAACTCTGACACTCCTCCCACGTCATCCTGAGCGGGCTTCCACCTCACCCTCATTCCCTCTCCTTCGTAAGGAGAGGGAAGTCAGAAGGGTATTCGCTCGGACGGGCTTCCACCTCCCCTCACCCCTCCTTCGTAAGGAGGAGCATTCCGAACGCCTATCGACCTGTCATCCTGAGCGAACAGAATGACAATAAAAAACGCCCCGGGACAGAGCGTGTCACGGGGTTGGGGGAGTGTTCTTGCCTTCGGCCTTCATGCGGTCGAAGTATTCTGGCGAGGCGCTGAGGACGGTGTAGCCTACGAAGTCGTACTTGGTCGAGCCGTGTCCGCCTCTGAGGTCAAAGGCCACGGATCTTACGATGAGTTCCTCGTAACGGATGCCGGGCCACCTTCTTTGTTGCGCGAGTCGCAGGATGGATGGCAGCGTCGAGTACTTTGTGTAAATTTCTTCCGCAGTATCTTCGGGCACGGATAAAGTAAACGCCATGGGAACCTCCTAGGCGGGAGTTTGAACAAATGGGAGTGCCTTGTCAATGCTCTTCCCTTGTCTCTCTCTGTCCCGCAAGGCATGCTTCTGCCATGCAACAAGATTTTCTTGAGAAGCTGAATCCGGCTCAGCGCAAAGCCGTCACGCATACGGATGGGCCTCTGCTGATTGTGGCAGGTGCGGGGACGGGGAAAACCACGGTTTTGACCAAGCGGTATGCGTATTTGCTTGCAGAACAGAATCTCACGACCGAGCATATTTTGGCCGTGACGTTTACAGAAAAGGCCGCGCAAGAAATGGAGGATCGCGTGCTCGAGGAGTTGCCGATTGGGGCGTATGATTTTTGGATTGATACGTTTCACGGATTTTGCCAGCGCATTCTTCAAGCGCACGCGTTGGATATCGGCCTCCCAAATCAGTTTCGCGTGCTCACAGAAACAGACGCCTGGATTTTGCTTCGTCGTCATTTGCACGAGCTTCCCTTGGATTATTATCGTCCACTTGGTAATCCTACGAAGTTTCTTCAGGCCCTGATCCAGCACATCAGCCGCGCTAAAGATGAGGCGATTCTGCCAGAGCAGTATCTGGCGTTTGCACGGGACCTCGTGCTCAACCAGGACGCGGAAGATCCTGAGGGGGAGAGAAAGCGCGTGCAGGAGCTGGCAGATCTTTACCATTTTTATCGGAAGCTCCTCTTGGACAATGGCCTGCTCGATTTTGGTGATTTGATTTTGGAAACGCTCCGTCTATTTCGCGAACGCCCCTTGATCCTCAAGAAATATCAGGAGCAGTTTCGTCATATTCTTGTGGATGAGTTTCAAGATACAAATAGCGCGCAATACGATCTGCTCAAGTTACTTGCATCTGGTCATCGGAATATCACGGTTGTGGGTGATGATGATCAGGCGATTTATATGTTTCGTGGAGCATCGCTTGCGAACATTCTCCAATTCAAAGACGACTATCCAGATGCCGCTACCGTCGCACTGACGGATAACTATCGTTCTCATCACGAGATTTTGGATCGTGCCTACTTTTTCATCCGCAAAAATGACCCGCATCGCTTGGAGGTCAAACTGCAGGACCAAGGGCTTTCAAAAAAGCTCACGGCATTTCGTGGCATCGGTGGAGAGGTGAAGGTGCTTTGGCGAGGGACCGTCGAAGAAGAGGCAGAGGCTGTTGTCGAGGATATGGTGCGTCGTCGAGAAGAGGATGCTTCACTTGAGTGGAATGACTTTGCGATTCTCGTGCGTGCGCATGATCATGCCGAACCTTTTGTCGCGGCCTGCGAACGCGCGGGTGTGCCATATCAGTTTCTCGCGCAAAGCGGGCTGTACGTCAAAATGCCGGTGTTGGATGCGTTTGCTGTGCTTTCCCTCATGGATGGCCGTCACGAATCCGCAACCGTGTGGCGCGTGCTTCGTTTGCCGTGCTATGGCATGTCTGATGCAGATATGGCAGAGCTCTCTGCACACTGCGACCAACGACACGGCATTCATCTCTGGCGTGCGGTTCAAGATGCGGCCAATGGCGTCGCAACAGTCCACGTCTCGGACGAGGGCCGTGCTATCGCGCGTCGTCTGGTGGATGATGTGGCGATTATCTCTAGCCGTGTGCGTCGAGAAAGCGCGTTCAAGGTGCTGTACCATGCGCTTGATCAAACCAAGTATCTGGCGTTTATCATGAAGCTTCCCGAAGAAGAGCGTGCTGAAGCCATCATGCATTTGAATGGTTTTGCCGCACGCGTCCGGCGCTATGAGGCTTCGTCACAGGACCCGTCTCTTCATGGTTTTCTCGAGGAGTTTCGCCAGGAGTTGGAAAGCGGGGAGGATGGAGCGCTGGCCGTGGATCCAGAGGCTGGCCCGGAGTTTGTAAAAATCATGACCATTCACAAGGCAAAAGGCCTGGAGTTTAAACATGTGTACGTGGTCTCCATGGTGGACCAGCGCTTTCCCTCCCGCGAACGCTCGCAGGGGATAGAGCTTCCGCCAGGGCTTGCGGTAGTGCGTCTTGTGGAGAGTGGCGATGAGCATCTCGAAGAGGAGCGTCGCCTGTTTTACGTGGCCATCACACGCGCCAAAGATTCGCTCACGCTCACAGGAGCATTGAGCTATGGAGGGACGCGAGCAAAAAAACCCTCCGTATTTTTGACAGAAGCAGGGCTGGATCTCACCTGTGTCGGTCAACCGTCTGTCACGGAAAAAAGCCTTGCCTCGCTTATGAGCCAAGGTATGGGAGAGGACATGCGAACCCGTCTGTCTGCGCGTCATCCTGTGGCACAGCACTTTACGCGCAAGTCCACGTTTTCCTACACCCAGCTCGCGGCATTTCGTAACTGCCCATTGCAATACAAACTAGCGCACGTCTATCGCATTCCGATTCTCGGTTCCTATCAAAAATCATTCGGCGAAAGTGTACACGCCACATTTCAACGTGTCTTGCATGAACAAAAAGAGCGGGTCTCTTTGGCGCAGGGGAGCTTGTTCACCTCTACGACAACAACGGCCCCCAGTGCGGGGCTTCGTGTCACTGAAGAGGAGGCGCTTGTCTGGTTTGAGGAGTATTGGAGTGATGAGTGGTACCCAGACGATCAAACACGAGACGCCTATCGCGAGAACGGCAAGCAAGCCGTGCGTAAGTTTATTCGTGCGTATGCCCATCAAGCGCCAGATGTTTTGGAGGTGGAAAAGGAACTGACGCTTCCCTTTGGCCAGCATCGCTTCAAGGTGAAGATCGACCGCATGGATCGCCTGCCAGATGGATCTGTTGCTGTGATTGACTACAAAACAGGCAAAGCAAAACACACAGAGGATTTGAAAGCAGAAGACAAAGCGCAGTTGCGTATCTATCAAATCGCCTTGGAACAGGCAGGCATTAAGGTCGGTCGGCTGAGCAATATCTATGTGATTGACTGGGTCGTGGCAGACGTGGAACCCCTGGAAGGAAAAAAGCGTGAGGAGTTTATCGTGGATCTTGAAACCACCATGGATGAAATCGTGACCTCCTCTTATCCGCCCAAGCCAAGTGAGCAAACCTGTAAAAATTGCGACTTCCGCAACTTTTGTGAGTTTCGCAAATAGCTATGGCCTTTACTTCTATTCGTCGCATTTTGCCGCAAGCCATCCAACAGGCTGGGATCACGCGCCAAGTCACGGCTGTGCGGATTGTGGAGGAAATGCAATCCACGCTTCGCGCCCTCTGGGGAGAGGAGCGTGCCGCGTTTGTGGATGTGGTTTCCTTTAAGGAGGGGGAGCTCAAGCTCGTGTCACGTTCAAGCTCTGCTACCCAGGAGCTAGCACTTTGGTCTGTGCGGCTTCAAAATGAATTGAACCGGCGCCTTGGATCTCATGCAGTCAAAAAAATTATCGTGAGAGGAATGTAGCACGCGACTATGGTATACTTTGCACGTTTCAACTTGTTGTCTTTTGCGTATGACCTTTCGCGCGTATCTTTGGCTCATGGGAATCATGACGGTGGTTGCCTGGTTTGGTTGGGGGTTTGTGGTCAGCAGAATTGATCCAGACGAAGCAGGAATCATTGGGTTGCTTATTTTCTATATTACGTTATTTGCCGCGCTCATCGGGACGTTTGCGGTTGGCGGTGCCATGTATCGCGTGATCCTCCGCGGAAGAAGCGAAGTCGTATTTCGTGAGGTGCGTATCACTTTTCGTCATGCGGTCATGGTGAGTTTTGTTGGACTGGTGAGCCTAGCCCTCTCTGCTAAGGATTGGTTGAGCGGTTGGGTTCTCTTGGGTTTAGTGGTGGGAGTGGGGATGGTGGAATACCTCTTTTTATTGGTCCAAGAGAGCCATCGGAACTAGATTTTGACTTCCTCTTGTCCGCACGTCTAAGATAGCCTCGCTATGCGGCTTCCCTTTTTAGGTTCATTGACGAAACAACTCGGAATTGATTTGGGTACCTCAAATACATTGGTCTATGTCAAAGGACGTGGCATTGTCGTGAATGAATCCTCGGTCGTTGCCGTGAATAAACGCAACGGTCAGGTGATTGCCGTGGGAGAGGATGCGCGTGCCATGTTGGGCAAAACGCCTCCGCACATCCTGGTCACGCGTCCGTTGCAGCGCGGCATTATCGCGGACTTTGAAGTCACGGAAAAAATGTTGCGTTACTTTTTTGATAAAGTCCAAAACGAGCACTCCCTCATTATCCCACGTCCCAAAGTCGTGATCTCTGTGCCACTCGAAGTCACAGAGGTCGAACGGAAAGCTGTCGGAGACGCGGCAATGAGCGCGGGTGCTCGCTCCGTTCTCGTGGTGGAGGAGCCTATTGCCGCGGCCATTGGTGCAGGCATGCCCATCTCTGAATCCGTGGGAAATCTCATCGTCAACATTGGTGGCGGTACCACAGAGATCGCTATCATCTCTTTGAACGGGATTGTCACGGCCAAGAGCATTGCGATCGCTGGTGATGAAATGAATCGTAATATTGCCCAGTACGCGCGTGATGTGTTCAACCTCCTGCTTGGCGAACGCGTCGCAGAACTCATTAAGATCAACCTTGGTTCAGCCGTAGAGCTCGCAGACAAGCTCGAAGCACCCATGCGTGGCCGTGATCTCTTGAGTGGCTTGCCACGCGAAATCATGGTCAATGATTCGCAGATTCGCGAAGCCATTGGCCGGTCTGTGAAAGCGCTGATCGAACAAATCCGCGCCATCCTTGAACTCACGCCCCCAGAGCTCGTCTCAGATATTTATCAGCGCGGCATTGTGCTCACAGGCGGCGGCGCTCTTTTGCGCGGCCTTGATCTAGCGATCAGCCGCGGCACAGGCCTCCCTGTTCGCGTGGCAGAGGATCCACTCACCTGTGTCGTGCGTGGCGCAGGCGGACTTTTGGATAACCCTTCGCTTATGCGCGATGTTGCCTTTCCAGCCACAGATCGTTCGTCTGGAGGATTGTAATCGTAGAGTCTATGGCACGCTCCTATCGACGGTGGGTCCTTTCCTTTTTCTTGCTATTGATAAGCGGCGTCTTGGTCATAGGCTTTTTGCGCCCACTCTCCAGCTTGGGCCGGCGCGTCACCCTTCCCTTGGCGCGCTGGTTTTCCTCACAAGGCCAAGCAGTAAGCGAACAGGCGGGCGGGAAGACCTGCTTGTCTCGTGAGGAGAAAACATCCATGGAAGATCGCTTAAGCGCCCTTGCTGTAGATTATGCGCGTTTGCGTTCCTTGGAAGAAGAAAATACCGCTCTCCGTTCTCAGGCGAAATTCTTGTTTGGCTCTGGATACGATAGCGTCGGCGCACGTGTGATTGCCCGCGACCTTCGTCATGAACGCGCGCATCTCTTGATTGATCGTGGCAGTGACGATGCCCTGGAGGTCGGACAAGCGGTCGTGGTTGGAGATGGGATTTTTGTGGGCAAGATTATTTCCATACGCGAACGGATCGCCACGGTCGAACTCGCTACAGACCCGCACAGCCGTATTGCCGCATCCTTTGTGGATGACCATCGTCTCATGGGCGTGGTAGAAGGACGGGGCAACGGGACGGCGCTCATGAACTATATCCCTGCCTCAGATCGCGTAAAAAAGGATCGCACGGTCGTGACCTCTGGCACCGAAGAAAAAATTCCCGCGCAACTACCCTTTGGCATTGTGAACGATGTCCTCGGTTCTCCCAATGATCCTTTCATGAGCGCCATTCTAGAGCCGCTCTCTCCCTACGAGCGCATCACATTCGTGTCTGTCCTACGACCCTCAGCATTACGTCCATCGCTATGATGCGACTCGTGGTGATTATTGTCCTCTCTGCGGTGCTTGGATTAGCAGAGCAGACCATGCGGCCCTTTCTTCCGGTCTGGCTCAGCATGCGCCCGCTTTTGCCGTTCCTGCTGGTCGTGCTTCTTGGTCGATATCACGGCCGCTTATGGATCCCTGCGGCTATTGGTGGGGCCTGTCTTGATCTCTATGCCACAGGAACCATTGGCACGGCTTGTATTCGCTATCCATTGATGGTCTTTGCTACCAAGGCAATTCTAGAACGCTGGCTCACAAATCGATCTCTGATCGCGGCCTGGGGAGCTATGCTATTTGCACGCAGTATTGATATGGCGAGCGCGGGTTTTGTGCAGATCGTTATCTCCTGGATCCAGCACGAGCGATACACAGGAGAGTCATGGTCTTTGTTATTCAGTACCCTCGTCTGGGACGGTATCCTGGTTGGGACAGGGTTTGTCCTTCTCTTGCTCATCGAGAGACAGCTTTTTCGCGCCGGCCGCCTGCAAACATCCTCTTGGTATGGCTGAGACCTCTGGACCATTTCCCGTGTATCACGGAGAGCGTGAGCTTCATGTGAATGAGCCTTCGGGCATCATGGTGCAACATGAGGTGATGTATGAAGATGCCTTGACCAAAGTCCGTGATCGCCCGGTCTATATTGGTTTTGCTTTTTCACGTCGTCGATTTGTTGTTGCGCTCCTGTTCGTTGGCCTGGTTCTCGGAACTCTCCTTGCACGCGCGGCCTGGATCCAAACCATTCAGGATGAGGAGTACCAACGCTTGGCAGAGGCCAATCGTCTGCGGAGTATTCCCATCTGGCCTACGCGCGGCATTATCCGGGATCGTGATGGGGTGATCCTCGCGGAAAATACCCCTCGTTTTCAGGTGGTACTCACGCCACGTGATCTGTTAGCAGATGCGGGCGAACGGGATCGCGAGATTAGCACTGCCGCGCGCATCCTCGGCATGTCCATGGGAGATTTTGCTCCATTCTCTCATGCAACGGGGAGCGCACGAGACGAGTCTGTGATCGTGAGCGATCGTGTCCCTTACGCGCAAGCCATGGCTATGGCCGTTGCTTTGCCGCAACTCCCAGGATTCCGCCTGGACGTTCGTCCAAAGCGTCGCTATCCACTTTCCACAGAAATCCCCAGCCTTTCGCACATCCTTGGATATGTGGGGACATTGTCTGAGGAAGAATATGCCACGCGTCGTGGTACGGGTTATCGTCATGCAGATGAAATCGGCAAAACCGGCATTGAACGGAGCTATGAGCCCGCTCTACGCGGCACGGTCGGCGAGCGTCTCACAGAGGTAGACGCGCGTAATCGTGTCAAAGGCTATGCCGGAGAAACGCCCGCGAACAATGGGGAGGAGATTCAACTCGCATTGGATGTAGATCTCCAGCGCTCTGCAGAGGAAGCATTGAGAGAAGCTCTGCAAAAAGCAAAAGTCACTCGTGGCGCTGTTGTGGCCATGGATCCGCGCGATGGGAGTATTCTCGCGGCTGTTTCTCTTCCGGCCTACGACAACAATGCGTTTGCTGGTGGCGTCTCGTCCACGGTCTATCAAGCATTGATCGGCAATAATGATCGCCCGCTTTTTGCGCGTGCTTGGGCAGGAGCCTATCCTTCTGGCTCTACGGTAAAAATCGTGGTTTCTGCCGCGGCATTGAGCGAGGGGATTATCAACGCAAACACCACGATCATTTCTTCGGGTGGCTTGCGTATTGGTGCGTGGTTTTTCCCAGACTGGAAACCTGGCGGTCATGGAGTGGTGAACGTGCGCAAAGCCATTGCGCAATCCGTAAACACGTTTTACTACATGGTTGGCGGTGGCTATGAATCCTTTGTTGGATTAGGTGCCACTAGGCTCTCAAACTGGATGAAAAAATTCGGCTTAGGGGAGCGCACGGGCTTAGACGTTCCCAGCGAAGCCTCTGGCCATGTTCCTTCGCCTGCCTGGAGAGAGGAGCGTGGGGAGGAATGGTATGTGGGCGACACGTATAATCTTTCGATTGGGCAAGGCGATTTACTCGTGACCCCCATGCAAGTCGCGGCGTACACTTCGTCTATTGCGAATGGTGGGTATCGCATACAGCCGCACTTTTTCAAAAATGCTACAACCACCTCCCACGATCGTCTGGCAGACGCAGGGGTTATTCAGACCGTCCAGCAGGGGATGCGTGAGGGCGTGCTCTCTGGCTCAAGTCGTGCTTTGGCAAGCCTTCCCTTTCAAGCCGCAGGAAAAACAGGCACAGCTCAGTGGAACAAAGACAAAAATACGCATGCCTGGCATACGGCCTATGCGCCTTACGATCGTCCAGAAATCGTGGTGACGGTCCTTTTGGAAGAAGGCGGGGAGGGTTCGAGTACAGCCATCCCTGTTTCCAGGCAGGTTCTGGATGCTTGGTGGAAGCTTCGTAAGTGAGGCATGGCCTGTTTGACATCCTTTTTCCCACTCGATACCTTAGAGAAAACCTTAGAGAGCGTGCGCGGTTTGTCCTCGCGCGCTTTTGATTCGTTTCATTGTTATGTCTACTGTCCAATATCTGAGTGCCGAAGGATTGAAGAAGCTCCAAAACGAACTTCACGAACTCAAAACAGTCCGCCGTGCAGAGCTCACCGAACGCATTGAAGCCGCGAAGGCTCTTGGCGATCTCGCAGAAAACGCGGAATATCACGAGGCCATGGATGCACTCCAGATGGTGGAGGCGCGTATCTACGAAGTCAGTGAAGCATTGAAAAACTATCAACTCATCGAAGACACAGGAGGAAAACAAGATGTGGTACGCATTGGTTCCACGGTACAGGTCAAGGTGAATGGCAAGGAACGGACCTTTACGATCGTAGGGTCAAACGAGGCAGATCCGCTTGTGGGCAAGATTTCCAATGAGTCACCGATTGGGAGTGCGCTACTGGGCAAACAAGCAGGGGAGCAAACAGAAGTGCGCTCTCCCGCAGGTCTTGTCATTTATCAGGTGGTGGCCATTCAATAACCATCTTCTCCCATTATGTTAGACGAAGCACAAACCCGCCGGCAAAAGCTTGAGCGGTTAGAGGCGTATGGATACGCACCGTATCCGCAGGAGTCTGCACGCACCGCCACGTGCGCTGAGGTGCTGGCTCAGTTTGACGCCTGGACCGCGGAGGCAAAAGACGTGACGCTTGCTGGTCGTCTGATGACGGTCCGCGTGCATGGCGGCATGCTGTTTGCGGATCTTGTGGATGGCACGGGCAAATTGCAGATCGCCTTGAAAGAGGATGAGATTGGCGCAGAGGTTTTTGCGCACATGCGAGACCTCATTGATCCAGGAGATATCGTAGAGGCGCGTGGCACGCTGTTTGTGACCAAGCGCGGAGAAAAGACGCTCTCGGTTCGCGCATGGCGCCCACTTGTGAAGGCGCTTCTCCCTTTGCCGGAGAAATTCCACGGATTGCAAGATGTGGAGACGCGCTATCGTGAACGGGAAATGGATCTCGTGAGCAATGAAGAGGTGCGGAGAATATTTGTGCTTCGCTCTAAGCTCGTGACTGCGTTGCGACGATTTTTTGATGACCATGGATTTTTGGAAGTCGAGACCCCCATGCTTCACCCGATCGCCGGAGGAGCAAATGCAAAACCCTTTGTCACACACCACAATGCTCTTGGGGAGGATTATTATTTGCGCATTGCGCCAGAGTTGTATCTGAAGCGCTTGGTTGTGGGCGGATTTGAAAAGGTGTATGAGGTTGCGCGTTGTTTTCGTAATGAAGGGATAGATCATGCGCACAATCCCGAGTTTACGCAGATCGAACTCTACTGGGCGTACGCAGGAAAAGATCGTTTTATCGCGTTCATGGAAGAGGCACTCATGACAGCGGTCCGCGCGGCATGCGTGACCGTCGAAGGACAGGACGCGTGTTCCGCCTTGTCTTGGACCGCACCGTTCCCACGCACCACGTTCCGCCAGACAGTATTGGATGCCTGCGGGATTGATATCAATGAAGTGACGACCGTCAAACAGATCACTTCAGCAGTTGCTAAGAAAAAACTGGACGTGGATTTTGGTCGTTGCGTGGGCATGTCCGACTATTATGACGCGCTCTATAAAAAAGTCGCGCGTCCGCTTATCGTGCAACCCACGTGGGTATTGGACTATCCGCTTGCCATGATGCCGCTTGCGAACAAGAGCCCGGATGATCCAACCAAGGCCGCCATTGCGCAACTCGTGGTGAATGGCGCTGAGATTGTGAAGGTGTTTTACCATGAGCTGAATGATTCAGAGGTGCAGCGTGCGCGTTTTATCGAGGAACAGTGCTTGGTGGAGCAGGGGAGCGAAGAGGCGCAGAGAATGGATGAGGCGTATGTGCGCGCCTTGGAGCATGGTTTGCCGCCCACGAGTGGCATGGGCGTGGGGATCGACCGTCTCACGGCAGTTTTGGCAGGCGTCCATCATGTGAAGGAGGTCATCCTGTTCCCAACGCTTCGTACACTACCGCCAGAAGTGAGCTGCCCCACCCCGGTTGAAGAGTAACGCGCTTATGAAGACTGTCTTGAGCTTTGGAACATTTGATCTCTTTCATCCTGGCCACGAAGACGTTCTCCGACAGGCAAAGGCTCTCGGTGATCGTCTTGTGGTGGTTGTGGCGCGTGATCAAACCGTGCGCAAGGTCAAAGGGCATTCTTCCGTGGATGATGAGCAGGCGCGATTAGAACATGTCCGAGACTGTCGCTTTGTTGACGAGGCGCGTCTTGGCTCGCAGGATGATTATTATCTGGTGCTGGATGAGGTGCGGCCAGAGGTGATCCTACTCGGATATGATCAGCACACCTTTGTTGAACCGCTGGAGGAAGAGCTTCGTCGTCGAGGTCTTTCCACGGTGATCCACCGCGCAGAGCCGTTCTTCCCTGAACAATACAAAACATCCTTACTTCGTGAACGTCTTTCTTCTACAGACCCATCATAAAAACTATGTTAGACATGAAATTTATCCGCGATCATGCGGAAGAGGTGAAGCGGAACGTGGAACGTCGCCGTGCAGACGTAGACGTGGATGCGTTACTCCGTGCGGATGAGGAGCGTGTGGCGACTATCCAGCGCTTGGAAGAGGTGCGACGTGAGCGTAATGAGATTGCCGAACAGATGAAGACCGCAGAAAAGGCGGACCGTCCGGCGTTGATTGAGCGTGGAAAGACTCTGAAGGAAGAGTTGGGAGCTTTGGAAACGTCTGCGAATGAAGCAGAAGGTACTTGGAGAAGCTTGATGATGCGCGTGCCCAACATGACGCACCCGGACGCTCCGACTGGGGAGGATGATTCAGAAAATAAGGAAGTGAAGGTGATCGGGAAGGTAGAGACCCTCTCATTTGCCCCACAATCGCACGTGGAGCTTGGGAAAGCTTTGGACGTGTTAGACTTCGAACGCGGCGCAAAAGTTGCAGGCGCGAAGTTTTACTTCATTAAGGGCAAACTCGCTCTGCTCGAACAGGCGCTCATTCAGTGGGTGTTGAAAGAAGCAGTCGCCGAGGGGTTTGTGCCCATGCTCACTCCAGACTTGGCAAAGGATGATGTACTGATTGGCACGGGATATAACCCACGCGGGCCAGAAACACAGATCTATTCCATTGAGAACACGGATTTGTCTCTTGTGGGCACTGCGGAAATTCCGTTGGGTGGATATCACAAGGATGAGATTTTGGATCGCGCGAAACTTCCGATCAAATATGTGGGGTTGTCGCACTGCTTTCGTACGGAGGCAGGAGCGTATGGCCGCGAGTCCAATGGACTGTATCGCGTGCATCAATTTGATAAAGTAGAACTCTTTGCTTTTACGACGCAAGAGCAGTCAGATGCGGTTCACGAAGAACTGCGGGCATTCGAAGAACGCATCTTTACGAAGCTTGGTGTGCCGTTCCGGGTCGTGGATATTTGCACAGGCGATCTCGGTGGTCCTGCGTATCGCAAATATGATTTGGAGGCATGGATGTGGGGTAAGGGTGAAGGAAAAGGCGGTTGGGGTGAAGTAACGAGCGCATCGAACTGCACAGACTATCAAGCGCGTCGCTTGAATATTCGTACGCGCAAAGACGACGGGAATACGGAGTTTGTGCACACGTTGAACGGCACGGCGGTTGCGACGTCACGCGGACTTATTGCCATCATGGAAAACTATCAGCAAGAGGATGGTTCTATTCTTGTGCCAGAAGTCCTGCGGCCCTTCTGCGGATTTGATCGTATTGAAAAGCCATGAAGCTCCTCACAGAAAAATCATGGGTAGAGATTTCCGCAAGTGCGCTTCTTCGTAATGTGAAGGCTGTGGAGCGTCTTGTGGATCCTGCAAACGTGATGGCTGTGGTCAAAGCAAATGCGTACGGTCATGGGCTTGAGCAAGTGGTGTCGATGTTGGAGGATCGTGCAAAAATCTCATGGTATGGCGTAGATGCGATTGAGGAAGCACTCGCCATCCGTCGCATGGGTGTAAAAACGCCTGTGCTTGTGCTTGGCTATATTCCTCCGGCGCGTTTAGCAGAAGCCATACAGGCAGATATTTCGTTTGTTGTGTACGATGTCGCGACCATCACGACCGCCGCAGAAACAGCGACAGCAAAACATCCAGCGCGCGTGCATCTCAAAGTCGAGACCGGGCTTATGCGGCAAGGAGTCCATCCAGACGATTTGCTCAAGCTCGTGAGGAAGGTAAAAAGCGAAGAGCATGTATGGATGGAAGGCGTATCAACGCATTATGCGAACATCGAGGATACGGACAGTCCTGCGTTTGCTCATAAGCAGTTAGAAGCCTATCGAGAAGCGCTCGATGTGCTTGAACAGGAGGGTATTTTGCCTGCCTGGAGACATACGGCGTGCAGTGCCGCGGCCTTGCTGTATCCAGAGACGCGCTTTGATCTCATCCGATTTGGCATTGGGTTGTATGGGTTATGGTCTTCAGAAAAGACAAAGCTCGCCATGCAACGTCTTGATCCTCATTTTACACTTTCGCCTGTTTTGACATGGAAGACGGTGATCGCACAGGTGAAACGAGCATCAGCAGGTACGGCAGTAAGCTACGGTCTCACGCAACGCGTCAAGCGCGATTCTGTCCTAGCGGTACTTCCTGTTGGATATGCAGATGGTTTTGACCGCGTGGCCATGTCCGGGGCAGGGGAAGTGGGTATCAAGGGGACACGCTGTTCGGTGATCGGCCGTGTGTGCATGAATATGTGCATCGCGGACGTCACGGATGTTCCAGGCGTCAAAGCAGGGGACGAGGTGGTGCTCATAGGAGATGGGGGGACAGGACCAACAGCAGAGGAGTTTGCAGGACGCATGAAGAGTATTAATTACGAAGTGGTCGCGAGGATCAATCCGTTCGTGAAACGGATCGTGACAAAGTAAAAAGAAAGAAAACCCCTCAGTGATGAGGGGTTTTTTGATTATCATTCTCATGAAAAACGTTTTACGACGCAAGGGCTCGATGAGCCCAAAAAACCAAACCTATACAAACAAAAAGGGGGCTGTAGGGGAAAAAGTTCGTTGTCTGCAAAGCGAATTTTGTGTATCATGGAGAGGCTCGCTATGAAAATTACACTTTGTGCAAGCGCTTCTCATTATCGAGAATTGCTCGATGTATTGGATAAACTTGAGTCGCAAGGGCACACGGTACTTGTTCCGCATGTTGCTTTTGAAATGAAGAAGACAGGGGACTTTGATGTTTTGCATTATAAAACTTGGTTTGCAGATGCGGGTGATTATTCGAAAAAACAGGAATTGATTCGCAAGCATTTTTCAAAAATCGAAGAAGGGGATTGCATCCTTGTTGTGAATGAGGAAAAACATGGTATGACGGGTTATATAGGAGGAAATGTTTTGATGGAAATGGGAATCGCGTTTTATCTCCGCAAACCCATCTATCTTTTACACGCCCCTGACGAAAAACTGCCTATACTGGAAGAGGTGCTCGGAATGATGCCCGTTGTCTTAGAAGGCGACGTGTCGCGTCTACAACACGAGATGCTTTCTCATTCTTCTTAAACCATGCGACCAGCACCTGTACAACAACGAGAAGGGGAAAGGAGGCGCGAGAGCGGGACGCGTCGTGTCTTTTGGGTGCTGGGACTTTTTTGTGTCATGGGTTGGGGGTACGTGCTATTGGCAGGGGATTGGATGATGATCCATTCTGTGGAGGTGAGGGGATTGAAGGCTCTTGATCAGGCAGAGGTACAGAAGGGGGTATTTGCCGCATTGGATGCACGAAAAGAATGGCGACCTTGGTCTACACGACATGCGTGGTTCCTGAACTATGAGGCATTGGAAAAAGATTTACAGACGAGATTGTTTGCAGAAAACGTCACTGTGGATAAAACCTATGGTTACGTTTTACGACTCATGGTGGAAGAACGTGAGAGTCGCTTTGTCCTTCACTCGCATCAGCAGTATCTCTGGGTTGATGCAAGTGGCCTTGTGACAGAAGAGCTCACGAAAGATGAACGTCGGCAAGTGCAAGCACGTTTGCTCGGACAAGTTGAGCCTACGCTTTCCGATCCGCCTGTTATCCAACGTGACCTTGATGAATTGATTGCAAGTGGCTATATCGTCGCAGACACAGAATCAGTAAGACATTGGATGGATATTGCATTGCAGTTAAAAAAAATGGGTATTGCATATCGCGAACTGAATGTCGCTGAACAGCCAAAAGAGATTGATTCCATGGAGACAGTAGATACGTATCGCATCTTATTGGACAGCTCAAAGGATCTCGCGCCACAGGTGGAAAACTACAAAGCCTTTAAATCGTCTAGGACGAAATTCAAGGTATCAGAGTACCTAGACATCAGAATACCTGGAAGGGTTTACTACAAATAAGATAAAGACGTCGGTGTTGTCTGTGAGCATGACGGGTAGTCACGCTACAGAGCGTAGGTCGTCAGACGGAATTCGAATTCGAAATAGAGAGCAACACACAAGAAGTGCGCGAAGAGCGTCGCAATGCATCGAGAACGTATTGCAGGAACCAGTGAACGAATGAACAAGGAACAGTTGAAGTATTCCACGTGTGGAGTTTTTTCTTTTACGCGTGAGGGGGATAGGCCAAGGAGCGTCTTGTAGAGAAAAAACCCTACATGTGTCGCATAAGGTTTATTGTGCGACGCATAAGGTTGTTCAAAAAGCCCGCTAACCAAGCGGGCTTTCCTTTCCCCTCCCCTTGAGGCTTTTAGATTTTTTACTCCAAAACAACGCCACTCCATTATCTGCGTTTGGCTCTTCCGCCAAATAAATTTGTAAAGTCTACGGTTGTGAGATCTGCGGGTTTTGCTTCGATTGGTGTTGTTGGTGTTTTTTTAAATTCTTTTTGTTCTGATTGTAGAGACCGTTTGACCTCTGAAGGTTTTATGGAAGGCAGATGATGTGCGCGACGTACCTCATTCTCTTCCGGTCCCCCTTCCCCTCCTCCCCAACCGCTACGTGAGAATTGCAGTTCGCCTTCATTCTGAAAAGACGGTTTGAGCTCTCCCACGCCAGAAGCGTTTGCGAATCCGTAAGCATAAGGCTCGCCATCGCGATTATTCGTCCAAGCAACCGACCAGGTAGGTTCTGTCACAAGTGCACGAAGATCCGCTCCCCCCTTTCTGACGGTGGAAGGAATAGAAAAGCTTGAGAGCTCTGTCAGGCCCTTTGTCGCAACCTCCGTGACATAGCGACTGCCGCCGCCCGTGGAAAAATGCATCCCTACGACAGAACGCGATCCTGGCAGATAGAGGCTCTTTCCCGCGACGCGCTCGCCAAACCCCTCTCCGGGCTTTCGGCCATACTGCTGTACGAGTTCTTCTTCCGGTAGGTTGTGAAGAAACCATGTAGCTTTTTCGCCAGGTGCTTGCATCGCCTCATGGAGCGCACGCTTTTGTTCCTCTGCGGATCCTCTCGCCGCAATCTCACGTTCTCCGCGGAGTTGTAGCTCCTGCTTCAATTCCTTTTCTTTTCGGGAAGTCCAGTCATGGAGCTCTGCGGTCTTTGTTTGGATTTCTTCCTTTGTATGGCAGGTTGTATCTATCGTGTAAGGACGATCAAGAATCGTGATGCGATGTTGTTCAAGCCGCTCCTGAATGTCCGCAAAGGCATGTTCTGCCTGCTCATACGTCTCTATGACACGATCCATCTCTTCCCAGGCCTCTGTTTTTTCGTGCAGTTCTTTTGCGGCTTCTTCTGCCCAGCGCATCTCGTCTGTCTCTCGCAGTTGCCCGATGCAAAGTTGAAAACGGCGCAGCCATTCTTCGGGGGTCATCTGACGAATCGCCTCATCATATTCCGGCGCTTCTCCCTTACAGGCTTCTGCGAGCAACTCGTTGATACGTGAGCGTCTGAATACGATTTCAGCTGAGCGTTGCTCTTCTGCTGTTCTGGCATCTTTTCCTTCATAGACAAGGATCCCTATTTCAGCGGCAGGACGAGATGTTTCTGAGCCATGGCGTCGAATGCCAACCCCGAGATAGGGATGTGATACCCATGTCCAGTGAGATCCTGCTGGTCTATACCCATCTTCTGATTCAGGATAGGAAACCATTTCTTTGCCACCACGCTCCACGAAATCTACTTCTCCAGGCTGAAGGAGGTTTACGAGCTCTGTTCGGAACTCTGTGAGAAGACCTGAGCGACTCGATTCGAGAAAGCCTGTCCATTGATCCTGAGCACTCTGCTCTGGTGAAAATACGCTGTCTCGGACAAGGGTAATGATTTCTTCTTGTTGTTCTTGCGGAAGGAGTTGGAGATGCTTCTGAGCGAGCTCAGCATATTCTCCCATGCTTCCAAGAGGGAGCTGTATTGGCAGGTTATGCTCTTTGAGATGAAACGCGCCATAGATCGCCGTGCGATCTATGTGCCACTTGCCAGTATATTCTATAGGAAAGAGCTGTGCGGCTGTTGCGGCGCTTACGTGCTTTTCTCCAAGGGGAAATGTGAGGAGCACAGAGGAGCCGGCCAGAGAGACAGTTGGCTTCCCGTAGGTACGAACAAACGCGGCGTCCACGTATGAGGCAAATTGAAAGTCTTGGACCAGTCTTTTTTGTTTTTCAAATTCTCCGTTTTGTTGTTGTCCTTCTTCATAGGACGCGTGCGCATGGAAAGACGGAGCTTCAGGCAGTTCAGCGATGTAGGGCTCCTTCTTTTTGATGCCGTTGCATACCTCTTTGGTCTCACGCCAGGCAATGGTTGGATGTGAGATTGGGCGTACGAGGACATAGCCCTTTCGTTGACCGGGCTGTGAGTCTTTCAGAAATTCACATACCCATTTTTCTCCGTGTTTCGGCTGAAACCGTGCAGATCGATCCGGAAAAACGATTTTTCCATTGGGAATGCCGTCTGGTGCCCAGAGCGTATTCCCTTTGGAATCAGCGCCAGAGACAGAGAACTCAACAAGGAACTTTTTGCCCATAATAAAAAAGAAAATGAAATAACCATGTCTATGATAGCGTCAGGGTATTCTCCGATCAATGTTTATGGGTACACGACAGGCGGCTTTGGAGCTTTGATGGCGGTTTCCCACCAAGCGAGTGCACTTGCCAGCCACTCACGCACCGTAAAGCGACGGATGTTGATGTAGGTATGGAGGTCTGCGCTTATCCCCTGCGATTGGATGCCTTTGCGCGTGCAGAGATAGAGGGCACGTGGAAGGTGGAATTGTTGGGTGATAATGATGGCGTCCTTGATCTGGTACACCTCTGCGGCTCGTTTACAGCTTTCGTAGGTGCGATAGCCATGCGGATCCAGGAGGATGTGCTCTTCGGGGATGCCTTTTTCAAGAAGCACGCGCTTCATGACCGCGGTTTCGTTGGAGCGAAGTTGTCCGTCGTCGCCTGTCACGAGCAGGTCTTGGATCTTTCCGGCGTTGTAGAGGTCCACGCCTACCTGTAGACGATCCATGAGTGCGTCAGATGGCGTGCCGTCTTTGAGAATGCTTGCGCCTAGGATGATGCCCACGGGGGCTGGAGTAAGCATCTCCATGCCGTGGGAAATGCGAGAACGCTCTGCTGTTTGGACGAAAAGTACGATAGAGAGAGTAGAGACGATAAAAACAGCGACAAGAACGCCGGAGACCTGGAAGAGCCTTTTCCACGTCATACTACTCATTCGGGTCTTGTGGCTTATCGATAAGCGTTGGTTGGACGCCTATGGCTTGCCCAGTTACACGGAGAATGTCTTTGTCGATTAAGGTGAAATCTTTGCCGGCAAGGTTATATTGGTTGACGGCTGTTCCTAGACTCTTTCCCAGGCTCACGTGATGCTGTTCATAGGCCGCAAGGTGGCGTCCGAGATCTTCCACGCGTTTGCGGAGTTCAATGGCTTGCTCCTCGATCTTAAGGGCATTGAGGCCTTGGAGGACGGTCTGGAGATAGGCGGTAAAAGACGTTGGCGAGACGATGATCACGCGATACTTGGATGCCGCGCGATGAAGCATGCTTTCAGTATCGTCTTGCACAGCACCGACTTTGTTGATGATCAGATCGTAATAAATGGCCTCATGGGGAATAAACATGAAGGCAAACTCCATGGTTCCTTCGTTGGGACGGATGTACTGCGCGGTTTCTTTGATGCGGGTGCGGAGGTCGTTGATGAAGAGCTTTTCGTAACGATCCTTTTCTTCCGGAGATTCGGCTTCGACGAGGCGGTTATAGTTTTCCAAGCTGAATTTGGAATCAATAGGAATGATTTTGTCGCGAACAAATACTGCGGCATCGACAATAAGCCCGTCTCCGAATTTGTACTGCATCTGGTATTGATCTGGGGCAAAGATATTTTTGAGGAGCGTCTCTAAGTAGTATTCGCCGAGAATACCGCGTTGTTTTGGATTGCTCAGAATGCGCTGGAGGTTTTCGAGTTGTTCGGAAAAGGAGAGGACCTGTTTATTGGTCTCCTCGATTTTGACCAGGCGTTCGGTCACGTCTCGCACAGCGCCGGTCATTTGAAAGTTGGCGTTTTGCTGTTGGCGTGAGCTTTCTGAAAGGGAGGATTTGAGCTCTTGGTTTAAGATTTCTAGGCGCTGATGGAGGAGTTTGAGCTCTGCGGGGTCTAGGGCCTGGGATTGCGTGCGGTTCGCGATCCAAAAGATGAGGACCGCAAGCCCGACAAACCCTACGAGGATGACAAGAAGAAGCAAGATATCTGGCATAGGCTTGGCCAGGATAGCATGGGCAAAAGGGGCTTGCATAATGTCTGCGCGTTTATTATGTTTCCGACGTGTTATCCACATCCCCTTTTTAGGACAGTTGTGGTATCTTCGCACAAAAGAAGCTTAATTTTTTCTGTCATGTTTTATGCTCGCCTACTCGATGCGTCCAAGTGATGACTGGGATCCAGATGCAGATCCAGATATCCCCGATGTGTTAGAAACCGCTGAAGCTGAGGAAGAGGAGGAAGAAGATGAGCCATCTGTGGAGGTGTTGGCGGGTGCAGAAGAGGTGGAGGTTGTCGCTGTGCCAGAGGTGGTAGAAGAGGAGGACGAGAGTGGCGATGATTTAAAGGTGCTTGAAAAGCTTGCACGAGAACAAGAGGGCGTGGGTCTCGAAGACTTTGAGGCAGAAGAAGAGGCCGAGTAAAAACCGCAAAAATACAAAACTCCTCCGAGATGTGTCGGAGGAGTTTTTTGGTCCCCTATCTCACCGCGCGAACGGAATGCTCGCGCTGTAGGATAGAGGGCGTCAGAATCAGCGAAGGACTCGCCGTGACGCGCTCTGCCGAAGGCTGGGAAGCCATCGGTGCGGGAAGTGCTCTTTTTGATTGAGCTGGTTCCCTTCTTGTGTGACGACCGTGGTCATCAGACAGGAAGGAGCCAGTACGTTGTTTTCTTGATAAGGGTGGCAGGATCGCCCTCAGGGCAGATCACGGGTGTGGTCGTCCCTGGTAGCGAGAGGAACCAGGATTCCTCTGCGTAGTTCAGGACTTCCGTCCTGACGGCCTCGTTTAGAGGAAACGAGGAACCTTGGTCACTTGCCCTGACAGTAGTCGAGGGCTTCCGTACGGGTACGGAAGAAAAGCCCGTCGACTGTCCACCAGGTTTGACCGTTTAAGACGATCGCTCCCATGGAAGTCTCCCTTCTGCAGATGCGAGTTAGCAGAGGCTTATCGCATCAACCAAAAAATGATAACACGGGGCAAGCATATTGTCAAGATGGAGCATACAAAAGCTAGGTAATTGTACGATATTAGCCAAGATAAGCCGTGCCAGCTTATCTTTTTTGTTTGTATTGTGTAAACATGGGCATAGATACCAGCAAGGAGGGCCGGTAAGGCTCTCCTTGACAAAAGGCATATTCTGTGGTAGTGTTAGCCTCGTGATCCTTTCTGGATCGCCGATCCCCTCTGGGGTCGCATTGCTCGCGGACATGCGGTCTGCGGGTTCAACAGCTCACTGGAGGGATGGCGGCAAGGTCGTCGACCTCCAAGGAGGCTCCACATGGGTTCGCACGGTTAAGGACTCCGGACTCGAGACTCCGCCGACAGAACCGGCGGAACACCCCCAACAGGGAGGTGCGCGGTGGAAAACAATCGCTTCGACAAAGCTCGCCAAAGCAACTGCTGAGGCGAGCTATTCTTTTTCTTGAAATTATTTTCCTTTCTTCGCTTGCAGGTACCAGATGTAATCGAACAGCGCTTTGAAGGTTTGTGCGAGCTCTGTGCTTTCGATCAGAACGGAAATGAGTTTGCCGTTCAACGTATACAATGCCACGCGATTATCTCCGTAGGTCACGATAGAGCCATGGAATTGGATCTCAGGAGGAAGTTGGACGCTTTCCACGTCTTTGGTGAATGTGACAGGTGGTTTGCCTTGTACGGATAAAAGAGATCTCCCCTTCCAGTTGATGTGTTTTGCGCTTTCGATGTAATCATTACGATTCTCAATGGGGTGAAGCGCGCGAAGATCATCCAGGTTGGTAAATTCGGACATGGTTTTTGGTTTCACGGCAACCACGTCCGCTTCAATCGCTTTGATAGCATCTGCACCTTCAAACATTTTGACGATGGGTTTTTCTCCCCGTTGGATCAGTTTGAGCTCGTCGATCGAGGCCGTCACTTCTTTGAGTGTGCTTTCCATTTCTTTGACACGCGACGTCACAAACGAGACGAGTCGTTCCGGAGACTCCGCAACAAAGAGACGCTTCTTCCCTTTTTCCACAGAGCTCATCAACCCACGATCTGCGAGTGTTTCTATGACCGCATATGTGGTCACGCGAGAGACATGGGCCTTTTTGGCAATGTCTTGCACGGGCGAGGGGCCAAGCTCAAGAGAGGTGAGATAAATCGTTGATTCACTTTCGGAAAAGCCGAGGGATTTCAAAAGTTTTTGCCATTGTGTCATACGGCCACTAGAGTACCGTGGCTGAGTTTCTTCGTCAAAGGAGTGTGGGAATCAATAATCCAGCCCCTCGCGCGGTTTTACGCCCTTGTAGAAGTAGTGCTTGACCATGCGGAGCTCTGTCACGAGGTCTGCGCGGTCGAGGAATGTTTGCGGCGCATCTCTCCCCGTGAGGATAAGCTCGCAGGTGGCAGGCTTTTGATCAAGGAGTGCGAGTACGTCCTCTTCATGGATGATACCAAGCGTTGTGGAGATATTGATTTCATCAAGCACGATCACGTCATGACGCGCCTCCTCAAATAAGCGACCGACAATCGCAAGTCCTCGCTCCCCTTCGGCCTTGTCTTCTTCCGTCACGCCAAAACGAAACTTGCCTGTGACAAAGTCCATGCGATCCAAGCCCGTGGGAAAGACTTCGACGGAGGGAAGGAGGTCGCGAAAAGTGAGGCGTTCGGCGTAGTGCTCTCCGCCTTTGTCGAATGCGACAAGTGCGACGCGTTTCCCTTTTCCGATGGCACGCACGATCGTGCCAATCGCTACGGACGTTTTGCCCTTCCCGTCGCCGGTGAAGAGCTGGATGAGGCCAAAGCCTTGTTGTCCGTTCCCTTCTGCGTCTACGGCAGGCGGTTTCATACCTTGCGAATCGTGCCAGCTGTTGCGTCTACGAGCACGCGGTCTCCATTTGCGAAGGAGGTGGTGGCGTGACGCGTGCCGACGACGCAGGGTTTGTTGAGTTCGCGTGCCACAATTGCCGCGTGAGAGAGGATTCCTCCCTGGTCTGTCACGATTCCTGCGGCTTGCATCATGAGAGGAAGATAATTTGGAGAGGTAAGAGAGCAGACAAGGATGTCTGTGGCTTCGAGTACAGACGTGGCGATGTCTTCTGGCGAAACGATGCGCACTGTCCCTTCGACGCATCCCGGTGACCCGCATTGGCCTCGGAGCGAGGTCGTGTCCTCTGCAGATGGTGGCTGGGTGATCGTGGGCATGTCTTGCCAGAGCATGCGATTGTAATCAATAAACCATGTACCAAATTCTGGAGTGCAGACCGCCTCAAAATATCCGCAGAGATACTCTTCAGCAAATGTGCCGTTGAGCTTCTCTTTGATTCGCTCTTGCATAGCAGGATCTTCCACGCGAATCATGGAAATGAGTTGTTCGACATGCTCTGCGGCTCCCTCGTCTTTTGGCTTGATGACCCAGGCGTTATTCGTGAAATAAAACGGCATAGGCTCTCCTTCTTCATGAAGGCCTTGCGTGAGCTGATGATGAGAGCCTTTGACGATTTCGCCGAAAAAACCTTGCGGCGAAGAGAGAAAGATAGAGGACCAGAGGTGTTCCTCTGGGTGAGGCATAAAGTCTACGCGATAGGCTGTGTAGTCCACGGGTTGTTCCGCAAACCAGACGAGAGCATCAGCAACCGTGCTTCCTCGCGTGCGGTATTTTGGTTGAGCAGGATCAAGGGGGATAAGGCGCAGAGCACACTTTTCATGGCTGTGCGCGTCCACCCAGGCACGGACTGTTTCCGAACGATCAGCGACCTCTTGCGCGGTAAAGGTCGTGGGCTGATCTGAAGGAAGGCCGATCAGGTCGCCAAGGACTTTGAGTCGCACGCGCTTTTCATTGTCCTCTGCACGGAAAGCGGTAGTTTTTGTGGATCCGATTTTTTCCAGCCATTCTGATAACGAGATTTGCGATTTGAGAAAGGTGGCGAGATCAACTTTTTCCATAGGTTGTGGTAATAGGACGCGCCTGAAGAATAAAAAATTGCTCCCCTACTTTAGCCCATTCAATATCGCAGGGAAAGGCAAAGTGGTTTTCGATACGCTGACAGAGTTCAAGAAGCTGAGCGAGCTCGACACCTGTGAGAAGAGGTATTCCTTCAGGGCCGTCGACAATGCGAGCTGTCCCTTTTTCAAGAACATAGGTGTCTGGAATGATTTCCCCTCCTACGACAGCCTCCCCAAGTCCGGGTCCTGCCTCGACGACCACGTGTTCGCGATTGCCTGTGACGGGGTGCATGGTAAAGACAACGCCTGCCTGTTCTGCGGGGATCATGGCTTGGACCACGACAGCAACGCCAATGGCAGATTGGTCTAGGTCGTGGAGAGCACGATAGGTTTTGGCGCGTGGTGAGTCCAACGAGTCCACGCAAGCCTGTATGCGGTCCAGGAGGAGTTCACGCGGGACGTTCAGGAATGTCTCAAGCTCCCCGGCCCAACTCATGGCTTTGCCATCTTCGCACGTGGCAGAGGAACGGACGGCAACGTGTTCTGCGCCGAGACGCTCAAACGCGGCAAGCACTTCTTCACGCCAGGTGGATGATGTTGCCGTGCCGTTCGCGTGGATGACAAAGCCTGGCGGCACAGGCATTCCTATCTTGATGAGTGTGCCAAGAGCCGCGGCTTTGCCTCCGACAAGGCCAGGGCCAAGGGCAGAGGCTTCTTCTAAGGGGCAGATGCAGGATGTCATAGGATGAGGTGAAACATAGCAAGAGCGATTTGGACGAACAAGACGGGGCAAAAGGGCCCCGTCTTGGATCGTGTGTGGTTTTGTCTTAGCTACATCCGCTTGTTCCTCCGCAGTTCAGGCACTTATAGCAGGCGGCATTACGAACCATGATAGATCCGCACGTGTCGCAGGCTGGGGCATCTGACTGGTTGTCAAAGCTGGAGGTGAGCTTGGAGGAGCTTGGTGCTTCATCCAGGAGAGAGCTTTGTTGGGAGGTTTGGGTGGCGTTGGTTGTGGGGTAGGCAAGGGCATTAGCAATGGCTACGGGTTCGTGCGTGTCAGCCATGCTTGCTTCTCCATCCATGTTGACGCCAAGAGCGCGACATTCATCCGGAGAAAGGAATTTGAGGGCCATCCAGCGGAAGATGTAGTCTACGATGGATTTGGCGTAATGGATGTTGGGGTTTTGTGTGAAGCCGGACGGTTCAAAGCGGACGTGGGCGAATTTATTGACCAGGACTTTGAGCGGCACGCCGTATTGCAGGCCAATGGAAATGGAGATGGCAAAGGAATCGACCAGGCCATTCATCACACTCCCCTGCTTGTTCATGTTCACGAAGAGAGCGCCGGGTTCGCCGTTGTCGTATAAGCCGACCGTGAAGTAGCCCTTGTGGCTTCCCACGCGGAACTTGTGCGTGATGGAGCGGTGCTCGTCGTTCATGAGGCGACGACGTGGGACATAGACCTCGCCTGTGGCTGTGGCAACCGGTGTAGGTGTGGTGACTTTGATGGCAACAGCGGCTGGAGCCTCCTCTTTTACTTGCTCTTTCTTTTTCCCGCCTTCTTCCATGCTGGTGGTGAGTGGTTGGGCGAGTTTGCATCCGTCACGGTAGATGGCTACGGCTTTGAGGCCGAGCTTCCATGCTTCGATGTAGACCTGCGCAACATCATCGACCGTAGCTTCCGTGGGAAGGTTAACGGTTTTGGAGATGGCGCCGGAAATGAAGGGCTGAACCGCGGCCATCATGTTGATGTGGCCTTTGTAGTGGATAGAGCGTTTGCCTTTTGCGGCTTTGAATGCGCAATCAAATACGGAGACATGCTCTTCCTTCAGGTGCGGTGCGCCTTCGATGGTGTCATTTTTATCGATGTAGTCAAGGATGGCGCGCATTTCGAGCTCTGTGTATCCCAAGCGATGCAAGGCTTCTGGGACTGTGTCGTTCACCATTTTGAGCATGCCGCCACCCACAAGCCATTTGTATTTTACGAGAGCGATATCTGGCTCAATGCCGGTCGTCGCACAATCCATGAGAAACGAGATGGTGCCGGTTGGGGCGAGCACGGAGATTTGAGAATTGCGATAGCCGGCCTTTTCGCCGAGAGCCAGAGCTTCGTCCCAGCAGGTGCGGGCGCGTTCAAGGAGTGCGGGTGGGACGGCGACGGCAGTCATGGCATAGGCGGCCGTGCGGTGCTTGCCAATGACCGCAAGCATGGGTTCGCGGTTGCGTTCGTAACCAGCAAAGGCGCCGAGCTTTTCTGCGATGCGTGCAGATTGATCGTAGGCCACACCGGACATGACAGAGGTGATAGCCGCGGCGATGTTACGTCCCTCGCTTGAATCGTACGCAAGGCCCATGGCCATGAGCAGGGAGCCGAGGTTGGCGTAGCCTAGACCAAGGGAACGGTAGTCCAGGGAGTTTTGTTCAATGGCTGGCGTTGGATAGCTGGAGAACCCTACGAGGATTTCTTGCGCCGTGGCCATGATGCGACAGCAGTGCTCAAAGGCGGCGACGTCAAAGTCGCCATTTGCTGTGCGACAGCGCATGAGGTTTACGGAAGCGAGGTTGCAGGCGCTGTCATTCAGGAACATGTATTCGGAACACGGATTGGAGGCATGGATGCGGTCTGTGTTGATGCAGGTATGCCAATCATTGACCGTGGTGTCGTATTGCAAACCAGGATCTCCGCATTCCCAGGCGGCCTGAGCGATTTGGTTCATGAGTTCGCGTGCGCGGAATCGTTCGCACGGCTCCCCTGTTGTGACGGCTTTGGTCCACCATTCGGCATCTGCTTCCACGGCGTTCATGAAATCATCGTTCACGCGGACCGAGTTGTTGGCGTTTTGGAAAAAGATGGAGCTGTAGGCTTCACCGTTCATGGAGCCATCGTATCCTGCCTCGATCAGGGTGTGCGCTTTCTTTTCTTCCTTGGCTTTGCACCAGATAAACTCCGGGATATCTGGATGGTCGATGTTGAGAATGACCATCTTGGCGGCGCGTCGTGTTTTACCACCGCTTTTGATGACGCCGGCAAAGGCATCGAACCCGCGCATGAAGGAGACAGGGCCAGAGGATTTGCCAGAGGATTGTGCGAGGTTTTCTTTGGAAGAGCGGAGCGTAGAAAGATTGGAACCGGCGCCAGAGCCATATTTGAAGAGCATGCCTTCGGTCACAGCCAGGTTCATGATGGACCGCATGTCATCCTGCACGGAGTTGATGAAGCAGGCAGAGCATTGGGGTTTTGGAGAGATGCCGACATTGAACCACACAGGGCTGTTGAAGGCCGCACGTTGGTTTACGAGGATGCTTGTCAGCTCGTCTTCGAATGCTTGTGCATCGTCTGCGGTGGCAAAGTAGGCGCCGCGACGACCCCAACCTGCGATGGTTTTTGCCACGCGGTCAATGAGGTTTCGCACGGATGTTTCGCGGTCTGGTGTACCGATTCTGCCACGGAAGTATTTGGAAACAATGATGTTCGTTGCTGTTTGGGAGTAGAACTTTGGTGTTTCTACTTCTTTTTGTTCAAAGACAACCTTTCCTTTTTCATTGGTGATAACGGCATCGCGTTTTTCCCAGACGATTTCATCGTAAGGGTGGATGCCAGGGCGCGAATAAAAACGGGCGACCTTGATGCCACGGCCGTACACAGGGTCTTGGCTTGTGTGGTCTGTGTTTGCACGAAACATCAAATACAGCCGAGCAACCTGGGGAAGATTTTCATCGATAAGCGTGAGCGCAACAACATCGCGCACTTCTTCGGAAGCAGGGACCACAACGCCATCAAAGCGCTGTCGGAGGCGCGTGAGGATGTGTTCTGTGGCTTTGCGATGGGTTACGGCGTCTTTGATGCCGCCCTCAAGCATAGCGCTCTTGATAGAGGCTTCGAGCTTGTCTGCTTGGAATGTTTCCACGCGCCCATCGCGTTTACGAATGGATTTGATAGAGGTGACGTACTGCCAAACAGCTTGCGCCGCTTGTTGTGCAGAGTCACGAAAAAGGACCTTGTCCGGCATAGGATGGCTAACACAAGAATGAACTTGAAAGTGACTTCGCCCACGGATGGTCTGATCAAGGAAGATCAGGCCTTGGCGTGGAATCCTGGGCGACGGCAAAACCACTCATTGGTGGTCTAGCCGAAAGCATAGCATAAGGGCAAAGGGACGGGCGAGCCCCATTTTTACAGGGGTTTTGTATCGAACAGGTGTTCGTGTGGATAAAACAATCTTACAAGCCAAGGGAGAGGTTTATGGAAGGTCGCGCCTCTTGAAGAGGCGGGAGAATGGGTAGGTTGATGCGTTGCTTTTGCCCCATGCGGTCGTGAAAATAGACTTCGCCATTTTGCAGAGCGTAGTCGTAGACATCGCGTGTCACACGTACGTCTTGCAGGCAATACTCCTTGAGTTTTTCGATCTCCCCTTTTTTCCAGAACTCCACGGCCATCAAACCTGTGCCAGATTTGCCAGTGCCAAGCGTGGCATGCGCAACGTCATCGAGCTTGATGCGGAATCCTAGTTGCTTTTCGATCTCTACGAGAAGATCGAGTTGTGGAAGCTTTTTAAAATCTCCGGTGTAGTATTGTTGCATGCATGGGAAATCAAAATCCCGTGTATTGTAGCCAATGACGCGGTCTGCGCGTTCCAGCCGCGGCCAGAGTTTTGGAAGATCAGGTTCGAGGAATGCTTCAAACGTGTCTGTTTCGTAAAAATACACGCCAATCAAGGAAATATGAAGAAGCGTTGGGTTATACGCACCCACGTCTTGAAAAGTATTTTGCGTTTCAATATCCAGGACGACTTCGCGGCGCATAAGAAGAGATCGTCAATCGTAAAAGTATGGATGTGGCGCAGAATAGCACACCTCAAACAGAACGAACATGGGGGCCGGACTATACGGCAGTTTGTCTAGTGGGTATGATGTCTTGGATAGAAAATACTTATGCGTTCTTCCTCCTTTTTTTGCGCGGTTGCCTGTCTCGTGGTCATTGGTTGTGGCGGTTTCGTCAAACCTCTGCTTGCCCAGGACCTCCCCTTTTCGAGTTTGCAGGCCGTGGTGTGGGTGCAGTGCGGTGATCGCCAGGGGTCTGGTTCGTTGATCCATGCAGATGGGTATGTGCTCACCAATGCGCACGTGGCGATCAATATTGAGACAGGAGCATTGCCAAGCACGTGCGTGGTGGGATTGATTGATAAGTCGCGTGACTTTCCCAAGTTTTTTTATCGCGCCTCTTTAGTGCGTTATGGGTTTGATGAAAAGCGAGGGTATGACTTTGCGATTCTGCAGATGACGCGCCCTATCACAGCAAACAGCCCGGAGAAGCCATTTCCTTTTTTGAAAACGCATGAGTTTTCGGAAACAGGCCAGTATGTTGCTGTGGCGGGATATGCTGGAGAAAGCGAATCCCTTGCTATTCAAGTGGGGGCAATTAGACGCTTTGATGATGGGTATATTCAGACGAGTGCAGAGATTTTTTCCGGCAATTCTGGCGGCGCGGGATTGAATGCAGATGCGCAATTGATTGGCATGCCCACGCGCATCGTGACGATCACGTCAGACACAGGAGATACCAAGCGTATTGAGTATGAGCTCGCAGACATTCGCGCGGTCATGCTTTGGCTGGATACGTTTGGGACAAATGAGCATGATAAGTATTTTACGCATGTTGATCCGGTTCGCTATCACCAAAATGCGGTGTTTATCAATCAGGGAGACCTTGCGTGCGAATACGCGGCGCGCACGATTCTGGATAGCGCGGTTTCCTGTCTGCTCCCCGGAAGCGAGCGTATGGTGTTTCCTAATCTTGAGACGTTTTCTTCTTGGTATCCAGATTTCAAACATGTGCTGAACGTGCCCATTGAGTTCATGGGCGGCTATCGCTTGTCTCGCAATGTGACGTATAAACCAGGCACGCTCGTAAAGTCGCAGACAGCTCCGTCCGTGTACGTGGTCGTAGATGCGTATGGGACCATGCGCTGGATTCCGACAGAAGCACGCGCTATTGCCCTTTGGGGGCCAAATTGGGCCAGTCTGGTGCATGACATCCCGGATGAGTTCTGGACAAACTATTCCATAGGTCCAGCCATCGAATAACAAAACAGCCCCCAACGAGAGGGGCTGTTTTGTTATTGTTGTGTTGCTCGCTTGCGTTCAAAGTCTTTGAGGTAGAGTTTGCGCACGCGGAGATTTTTTGGAGTGACTTCGAGGAGCTCATCATCGCCGATGTATTCCAGTGCTTCCTCCAAGGACATGTTGCGCGGTGCTGTCAGAGCCTCTGAGACGCCATCGCCTTTGGAACGCATGTTTGAGAGGCGTTTTTCTTTGCAGATGTTCACCACAAGATCTTCTGGTTTGGCGTTTTGTCCCACAACCATGCCTTCATAGATTTCCGTACCTGGTGCAATGAAGAGCTGGCCACGCTCTTGCGCGGCGAGCATGCCGTAGGTCATGGCTGTGCCGGATTCGTGCGCTACGAGCGAGCCATGAGGCGCGGCCTCGATCACGCCGACATACGGACGATAGCCAAGGAAAAGTGTGTTGATAATGCCCTGGCCGCGCGTGTCCATCATGAACTCTGTGCGGTAGCCGATGAGGCCACGGGTTGGGATTTCAAATTGGAGATAGGCTGTGCCGTTTTCCACGCGCATGTCCTTCATTTCGCCGTGGCGTCTGCTCATTTTTTCAATGGCAGATCCATTCATGTTTTCTGGGCATTCGATGGTGACCTCTTCAAAAGGTTCCATTTTCTTGCCGTCGATTTCCTTGAAGATGACTTGCGGACGAGAAACCTGCAGTTCAAAACCTTCACGGCGCATGCGTTCGATCAAGATAGCCAAATGCAGTTCGCCACGGCCGCAGACCGTAAATGTTCCTTCTTGGATCTGCTCTACTTGGAGAGCCACGTCATTTTGCAATTCGCGATCCAAGCGATCTTTGATGTTGCGTGACGTGGTGAACTGGCCTTCTTTGCCGGAAAACGGTGAGGTGTTGACGCCAAAGGTCATTTTGACGGTTGGTTCCTCAATCTTGATGACAGGGAGCGCTTCTGGTTGATTCAGGTCTGCGACGGTTTCGCCGATGTTGATTTCAGAGATGCCTGCAAATGCCACGATTTCGCCAGCCGCGGCTTCTGTCACTTCTGCCTTGCTCAATCCCATGAAGCCCATGACGCTGGTGATTTTTGCTGGCTGTTGCTTGCCTTCGCGGTTGATCCACATGACAGGGCCTGGGCGGAAGGTGCCACGAATCACGCGGCCAATGGCCATTTTGCCTTTGTAGTTGTCGTAGCTGATATTTGCGACAGATACTTGGAGCGGGCCGTTTTCATCCAAAATGGGCGCGGGGATTTCTTTGACGATCGTCTCGAACAAAGGGCGGATGTCCGTCATGGTTGCGAGGTTGTCGTCCAATCCTGCTTTGCCTTGCTTGGCAGACGCGTAGACCACAGGGAAATCCGTCTGGCGATCTGAAGCGCCAAGGCTCACGAAAAGGTCGAATGTCTGATTGAGCACCCAGTCTGGTCGCGCATCTGGTTTGTCGATCTTGTTGATGACCACGATAATGCGATGGCCAGCCTCAATGGCTTTTTTCAAGACAAAGCGTGTTTGAGGCATAGGACCTTCTTTGGCATCCACAAGCAAGAGGGCGCCATCCACGAGGTTCATGATGCGCTCCACTTCTCCCCCGAAATCTGCGTGGCCTGGAGTGTCCACGATGTTGATCTTTGCGCCGTTGTACATGACAGCGACGTTCTTTGCGAGAATCGTAATACCCCGCTCGCGTTCGAGTGGGTTCATATCGAGCACAGTCTCCCCTTCCAAACCGCGTTCGCGGAAGGTGTCTGACTGCTTCAACAGCGAGTCAGCAAGGGTGGTTTTGCCGTGGTCGACGTGGGCGATGAGGGCGACGTTGCGAATATCCATAGTCATTGATCTAAAATCCGCCTCAGGCGGATCAGCGATGGCCGAAGGATACTCGTCTTTCTCAAATCCGTCAATACAAGAGGATATAAAAAACCCACGCTAGGGTTGCGAGGGGCTTGGTGTCTTTGACGGATTGTATGGCGGACGGTAAGGTTTTGTGGAGGAGGAATCATGGAAAAACATCCGTACAGGGCTCTCTGGACGCCTCCGCCTGCTCCGTTGCCTCTGGTCAACCAGGCTTTGGTGCTTGGCTGGTGCGCGCTTGCCTTTTGGGTAGGCGTGGGCCTGGACTGGTTTATCGAGGACTGGGGTCGCGGTGAGAGCACTGTGCAGACACGCGCCCCTCGGCGAACCATGCGTTCGTGGTTCGGGGCGCGGGGCCTGGAGAGGCCGCTCGTGATCCCGGATCGCTCCTGCCCGACTGCTTCGGTGCGTAACGGCTTCTTCCCGCGCCTGCACGCAGAACACCTCTCCCCGCTTGTCACAGGCGCGGATCACTTCTTCGCGGACGCGGCCACTCGCTCGTTGCCTACTCAGCCGCGGAGATCCTCTCTCTGCTGGTTCCTCACCGTCTAACCCACGGTGCTTTTATTTTGCAAAAAATCGTTTTGCTGTTTCCCAGAACTCTGGATGGCTGTGACGATCTTTCATCCACAACCACCATTCAACTCCCCAAAAATAAATTGGTGACTGTGGCATACGCTCTGCATAGTGGAAATTCTTTTGCATTTGTTCCAGATCAAACGTGCGGAACTGCTGATCCAGCGTTGCATCAATGATGCCGCCTGGCACCCAAGGTTCCATCTGAAACTCACTCACAAAAACTTCTTTGACCCATGGGCGAACAAGCAATGCCTTGCGTGCGTAAAACCAGGGAGGGAGAAACCAATAGCGTAGGACATATCCGCCTGGCATGAGGACTGTGCGATAGACGCTTGTGCCAATGCCATCGACTTCGTTCCCAAAATGTCCCCACCAAGAAAGCTCACCGGATTCTGTTGTAAAAATCGGGCGTGGGGTTGTTTCTGTGTAGGTGGCGTATTGTGTTTCTAGTTGTCGTACGAGTTGCATTTCTTCACGGAGAAAGGCTTCACGTTGTTTGACGCCATGCCCAAAGCTCGCAGAAAATGATGGCTCACTTTCCACTTGCCACGCCACAATGGCAGGATGCCATGCGAGTGCTTGAAAAGTACGCTCGACGTAGTTGCGCTGGGCAACCTCCATCTCTTCTGCGGGGCGTGTTTTGATCCATTCCGGTATCCACCATTCTGGCCAGCGTGGTTGTTTGCCGCCCAGGCAGACGATGGCTGTGCCTCCACGTTGTGCAATGGCATCCAATTGTGCGCGTACTGTGTCAAACGTGAAGTTCCCGGCAGAGGGTTCGACTTCAGTCCAATAGGCAGGGATGCGAAAATCACGGACCCCAAGCTCATTGAGGACCGTCTCTAATCCTTGTACGGGATCAATGCCGAGATAACGCGCGTAGGTCGCACTCCAGGTAACGCCGTAAACGGTCTCTGTTTGTTTTTGTGCACGTCCTACAAAGAGAAAAAGAATCAGTCCAAGGATGACAAGCCCGAAAACAAGCAAGGAGATTTTGAGGTAGCGCCAAAAGGGAGAGCGCTTAGGCGCTTGGGTGGTTACGAGACGTTTCATGTGGTGGAAATAAGGACAAGGCCAATGGCAACGCAGATAATCGCCGAGCTTTTGATCAGGAGTATTTTTCCTGTGCGTTCTTCATGCAAGAGTGTTGCAAGCTGCTTGCCACCAAACCAGGCGACAAGCACGATTGCGGCATATTGCACGGCTTGGAGGGCGTTTACGATCGCGGCACTGCCATCAGCAATGGCAAGGTGGACACAGAGAAAGCCAATGGCGCCGCTCGCTTGGCCGACGACCATCCAGGCCACAGGATGTCGTGGAGCATTTTTTTGAGGCTTGGTTTTCTTTGCGGTAAAGAGGTGGAAGAGTTCCTGGCGAGCCTTTGTGGCTATGGCGAGGATCAAGATGCCTGTGAGTCCTGCCGCCACACGGGACGCGACAAAGGCTCCCACAAAATCCATGTGCTCGAAAACATATTTGCCTGAGAGTGATGCCGCGGCAAAGAGCAGGGCGGAGATAGTGGCGAGGCCAACGGTCGTAAGATTCAGACGGCTGTTTTTGCTTCCACCGCGCGTGAGAAGAATGGTGGCAATGAGAAGGAGACCGAATCCAAGGCCTTGTCGTTCTGTGAGGCGCTCCGCAAAAAAGAACATGGTGCCACAGAGCGTGAATACCGGAACAAGCGAACCGACAATGGGGACAACGCGTGTGGTTTCTGCGCGTTGGAGCGCTTCAAAGAATGTCCAGAGCGCAAAAACAAAGAACGCCCCAAATCCAAGAATCGCGGGAAGAAGCGCAAGTGGCGGCCAATCCTTTGCCCAGGGCGCCGCAACCACGGTTGCCAGAGAAAAAAGGCCGATCATGCCTGCGTACGTAGTGCTGTGTTTGACAGAGGATGTGAGAAGCGCCTTGTCGATCACAAAAGCGCCGGCATTTGCCAGATGTCCTCCGATCGCAAGAGAAAACCAGCTCATCATAGGGTAATGGTATCGCCAAAGCGCGGGACATCAGTCACTGCACCAAGCTCTGTTTGGAGTTCTGTCGCAAGAGCCGCGCAAGCCCCTTCGTCGCCGTGCGTGCAATAGATATGCCCGGGAAGCGCTTCCGCATCTTTCACCCAACGCAGGAGCATCTGCTGATCTGCGTGAGCACTGTAGGCGCCAATGCTTTCAATCGTGGCGTGGACATGCACCTGCTCGCTCATCACATCAACAACTTTTTCTCCGCGATACAGCTTGCGCCCCAGTGTTCCGGAAGACTGATAGCCCACGATCAATACCGTAGATTTCTTATCACTCAAATAGCGGACCAGATGATGCAAAATGCGTCCGCCGTTCATCATGCCTGCGCCGGCAATAATGATTTTTGGTCGCGGTGCTTCGTTGATTTGTTTCGATTCTTCGCGGGTGGGGCAAAGGTGCAAGCCTGTGAAATTGAAGAGATCATCCCCTTTTGACACGAGCCGAAGAGCCTCTGCATCGTAGTATTGAGGAAAGGCATCAATCACCTCTGTCGCACGGATCGCCATGGGGCTGTCGAGGTAGGTGTCGACTTGCGGGATAAGGTTGTTTTCAACGAGGTGGTTCAGTTCGTATAAGAGTTGCTGTGTGCGTTCAATGGCAAACGCGGGAATAATGAGCACGCCATTATTTTTTGCGGTGCGCGTCACAACGTCTTTGAGTCGCAGTTCGCGCGTTGACTCATCTTCATGCACGCGATTGCCATACGTCGATTCCAGAAAAAGCACGTCCGTTTTGGCGAGCTGTGCCGTGTCGCGGAGAATGGGCGTATGCTCATTGCCAATGTCTCCGGAGAATGTGACGTGCACGCCATTTTTTTCGTGAAGTTCCACAAAGGCACTTCCAAAGATGTGCCCAGCTTCACGAAAGCGAAACGTCACATCCCCGATCGTCACAGCATGGGTATAGTCCACAGGAACAAACCGTTCAACGGTTTGCGCGATATCCTCTTCTTCGTAGAGAAAAGGTTTGTAATGACGTTTGAAGTCATCACGCATGATTTGATAGGCATCTTCGAGCACGATTTTCGTGAGAGGTGCTGTTGGCGGAGTCAGGTAAATTTTGCCCCGGAATCCTTCTTTGACGAGTTTTGGAATGCGTCCTGTGTGATCGAGGTGCGCGTGTGTGACGATGAGCGCGTCCACGGTAGAAGGGTCAAAGCCAAATGGGGCAAAGTTTTTTGCTTCGACAAAGGCGCTTCCTTGAAACATGCCACAGTCCAAAAGGACACGTGTCTTGTCTGTTTCAATGAGATAGCAGGAGCCTGTAACTTCGCGAGCCGCGCCGTGGACAGTGATGCGCATAGAACAAAGAACAGTATAGCAAAAATACACGAGGCCCGCGCTTGGCTAGGCTTTTGTGAGCCAGGCAATTGTCACAAGTAGGAGAAATACAAGAATTTTTTCCCAAAAACGAAAGAAGAGCAGAGCCGCAAAACTCGTTAGGATGGTAAAAGGCAGTAATCCCACGCTCTGTGCTTTGATGGCTATTACCATGAGCGTTGCGACCGTCGGATGGAGTGATGCGGAGCCCGCATCTGCTAGGGAAAACAGGATCGCTGATGCGAGCATGAGTATCAGACTGCCGTAACAAAGGATTTGAAGAAACGGATAAAGAATACGACGGCTTGCCTCAAAAAGGGCCGCCGAAGTCGTTTCATCGGAGGAGAGAGATGACATAAAAGAAAAAGACCTACTCTGTTTCTGCGTCAAGGAGATAGTGCGTCTCAAGTGTTTCGCAGAGGTTCACGTATCCTGCCTGTGGCTGTTGGCAACGTCGATTGAACACCAGGTTGATCAACGCTTTGTCGAGGGATGGCGAAGTAAAAAAGAAAATCAGAAGCCCTGTTTCGAGGATCAAGAGAAAGATGCCAGATACGAGCGCGAGGCGAAAAGAAAACTCTGGATGCTCAAATATGAGACGCCAACGTGTTTCAAACATCCATAAACGGCGTTCAATAAGGGCGTTGAGCAAAATAGTTATGAAAGACGCAAACAGGCCCGTAAAAAATGCCCCTAAAATTGAAGCGCCGTACCAAGAGCTAAGGATCATGGCCACAGGAAAGGCTCCGATCGTCGCGGTCGCCCAAAACTTTGCGGTGGAAGGCGCGGGTTTTGACGACGGGGGTGTTGCTTTGTGCGTCAGCAAGGTGCGGCCTCGACTTTTTAACATACGGCTAGAAGTATAGCACATGCTCAAGTACTTGTCCGCACGGTATCTGGTCCGAGAATCATTTCTAATTCTTTGGCGATCATTTCATCAAAGGCAATACGATAAGAGGAAAGGATACGTTGACGTCCTCCGGCATTGTCCACGGAAAAATAGACTTGATAGCGTCCAGGGTGCTGGTCGAGAATGCCTCGGAGCATGAGGAGAATGGAGTCAGGGAGTTGTGCACGGAGGTACAGGGTCACAGACTGCTCCACGCGCGCTGGAGGAGCTTCTGCGGGCGACCCGTCTGCATTGACGGGCGTTGGTCGTGCCGTGCCTTCGACGTATTTCGCAACCGCATCAATATTATCCGGGGTGATCTCATACCCAGACTCGGCGATGAACTTGAGATCTTCATCCTTTTCTTGCAAACGTCCACTCACGATCACGGCCTTGTCTGTGGTCCAGATTTCGGGTTTATCTTTGTAGACGCGTGGGAAGATAACGACTTCAATGTCACCTGTTGTGTCTTCCACTTTTAAGAAGACCATGGGCTCATTGTTTTTGGTGAGGATCTTTTTCGCTTGCACGATCATGCCTCCCATACGCACGCTTTTTTCTTTGCGATGTTCGTGGAGTGATGTGATGGGGATGAAAAGCCCCTGCAATCGTTCGAAATATTCCCGGAAAGGATGGGAAGAGACATAGAGGCCAAGCAGTTCCTTTTCCCAGGAGAGAATTTCGCGCAGTGTGACTTGCGGCGCGGGTTTGAGTTTGAGCGGGGTTGTTGTTTTGACGGTATCCCCTGCCCCAGCCATGGCAAAGAGGTTGAATTGCCCAGTTTTTGCTTCTTGAGAAATTTGGCGATGATAGTCAAGAATGGCCTCGATATTGAAGAACAGCGAATTGCGTTCGCCAAAACGGTCAAGCGCACCGGCTCGAATCAGCGATTCAAGAGACCGTCGATTGAAAGATTTGCTTGTGACGCGAGAAGCAAAATCCGCGAGGTCTTTGTAGGGGCCGTTTTTCTTGCGTTCTGCGATAAACTCCGCGACCACGTCCTCCCCCATGCCTTTGATAGCAAGCAGTCCAAAGCGCAGTGTGTCCGTGCCTTTGATCACGCTGAATTGGCTGAATGATTCGTTGACATCTGGGGGCATGACTTCAATGCCCATGCGTCGGCATTCCTCCACCTCAATGCAGACACGCTCGATATTGAGACAATCCGAGTTCAAGAGCGCGGCCATGAAGCATTCTGGGTAGTGTGCTTTGAGGTAGGCTGTCTGATAGGCGATGAGTGCATAGCAGGCCGCATGCGATTTATTGAAACCATACGCCGCAAATTCTTCGAATTGCGTGAAGATTTTTTCTGCGCTTTCTCGAGGCACACCATGTTCTACGGAACCATCGATGAATTTTACACGCATCTCTGCCATGAGTTTGGCGATTTTCTTTCCCATGGCTTTGCGCAACGTATCAGCCTGGCCGCCCGTGAATCCTGCCATATCTTTGGAGACTTGCATGACCTGCTCCTGATAGACGGGGATGCCATACGTATTGCCAAGGGCATTTCTCAATAGTTCATGTTCGTAGACGATTTTCTCTCGTCCATGTTTGCGCGCGATAAACGAGTCGATAAATTGCATGGGGCCTGGACGATACAGGGCGACCATGGCGATGATGTCTTCAATGACCGTGGGTTTGAGCTCACGGATATATTTTTTCATGCCGTCAGATTCCAACTGAAACACACCGGTTGTATCACCTCGGCCAAGGAGTTCAAATGTCTCCTGATCGTCGAGTGGGATGGTTTCAATGTTGATTTTTACGCCATGGACTGCCTCGATTATTTCGAGCGCCTCACGAATCACGGTTAAGTTAGAGAGACCGAGAAAGTCCATCTTTAAGAGACCGGAGACTTCTGTGGAATGCAGGGAGTATTGGATGACTTGCTCCACATCGCCACCTTGGGCTTTTTGCAGAGGTGCGAATTCCACGAGTGGCCTTGGCGCAATCACAATGCCGCACGCATGTTGCGAGGCATGGCGCGTGGTGCCTTCGAGTTTGATGGCCAGGTCAATCAACCGTTTGACGCGAGGATCGCCGTCATACATTTGCTTAAGCTCTGGCGCGTCGATGATGGATTGTTTGAGAGGGATGTGTTTGCCCTGCACCGGTGGTGGCACAGCTTTAGCGATACGATCCACATCGCCATATTCAAACCCAAGGACGCGTCCCACATCTCGCACAGCGGCACGCGCAGCCATAGTGCCGAAGGTGATGATGCCAGCGACACGATTTGCTCCATATTTTTCTGAAACGTATTGAATGACATCTTTGCGCTGGATGTCATCAAAGTCCATATCAATATCAGGCATGGACACGCGATCAGGATTGAGAAAACGCTCGAAGAGCAATCCGTAGTAGAGCGGATCGAGGTTGGTGATCTTGAGCACGTATGCCACGATCGAACCAGCGGCAGATCCACGACCCGGGCCCACAACCACGCCATGATTCTTTGCCCAGTTCACATAGTCCTGCACAATCAAAAAGTATCCAGGGAAACCCATGCGCTCCACAGTCGCCAATTCAAACTCCAGACGTTCATGCGCCTCTGCCTTACGTTTTGGATCGTTGGTACCATAACGCTCCTCAAAACCGACTTCGCACAGCTTATGTAAATAGGTCATTTCTGTTTCCCCTTCTGGCACCTCGAACTTGGGAAGCAGATTTTTTCCGAGTTCCAGCTTCACGTTGCATCGATCCGCGATCTTGCGTGTATTCTCAATGGCTTCGGGGATATGCTTGAATGCCTCTACCATGACTTCTGGAGAGGAAAGCGATGCATCCATGAATGCCATGGAGGTTCGATGCGTATCTGTCAGCTGTTTACCGTCATGGATGCACACAAGCGCGTCCTGTGCTTCACGATCGTCTTCGTGAAGATAGTGCACGTCCTTTGTGGCAACGAGCGGTGCGCCGACTTTTTTGCCAAGCTGGATCAAGAGATCGTTTACTTCAAGCTGGCTCGGTGATTCTGGATGATGGACGAGTTCAAGAAAGAAATTTTCTACGCCGAAGATATCCTGAAACTCACGCAAGAGCTGTTCCGCGCGTTCTGGGTCGTGTGATTGAAGCGCTTGAGGAATCGACCCCTTCAAGCAACCAGATAATCCAATAAGGCCGGTGTGATATTGGCGTAGCAGGTCGCGGTCAATGCGCGGCTTATAATAAAAACCCTCGAGAAAGGCTGTGGAAGTGAGTTGTAAAAGATTATGATATCCCTCGATCGTCTCTGCGAGGAGTGTGATGTGCGTGAGACGTGTATCTATGCCTGGGCGCTTGTCTGTATGCTTGTTCGGCGCCACGTTTGCCTCTGTGCCAATGATGGGCTTAAGGCCAGCTTTCACGGCATGCTCGTAAAATTCGATAGCGCCGTACATGCCGCCGTGATCTGTGAGGGCAATGGCATCATAGCCAAGGGATTTTGCGTACGCCACGATCTCATCGACGTCTCCAAGCGCATCGGAGAGCGAGTACATGGAGTGCGTGTGGAGATGGACGAACGGTGATGGCGGGATGGGTGTTTGTGGAACAGGTTCTGGCATAGAAAGCATGTTCTCCTGACGGGCAAGCCCTGGAGAATCGTATGAATGACCTGGCCATGGTAACGACCTCGCGTGCGGGAGGGAAGATGGAGCCTCAGGCCACGCTTGACAGGAACATGGATTTCGGGTACATCTTGCACGGTTCGTTCTCGTCGCGAAAGGATCTGTCCATGCAACAGCCGGAAATGTCTGCGCACTTCCTCACGCACCTTCAGCGGATTCTCCGCGTCTTGGAGAGCTATCCGAAGATCGAGCTCACCACGGGGTTTGCTCACGACATCTTCCCGGAGCTTTCGGCGGACCAAGCCTGGTCCGCGCTCCTCGTGGGCGTCGAGGGGTTGCGCAGGAGAGAGACGCTCTTCTCCCGAGAGCGCGAGCTCCCCGGCCAGCCGAACAACTTCCTGGCGTACGTCTTCCTGGACGACGTCACGGGCCTGCGTGAGATCCAGGTACTCGTCGAACCGCATGCCGTGAGCATCATCCCTCTGCGCTACGTCCCCTCGCGTGAGCGCATCACGGCATAACGGAAAAGCGGCACCCACCCCTGTGAGCGCCGCTCTTTTTTATGATGATGCTATTCCTCGTCCTCGTCGCGTGACGCAGAGCGTTTCTTTTTTCCCTTGTCCTGCCGCACCATCCCAATCACTTCCTTTGCACCTGCGGCTATCAGTCCGACATATTGCGAGACCGAGGCAAAGCGTTCGCCAATGGTGATGAGGGCTGTTTCAAGGCGTTCTATTTTATTACGCGTGTCATCCACCATGTCATTGGTTTGATGAACAAGTCGTGCAAGTTCATACAATCCCCACACGAGAAATATCGTGATAAGCGCGAGACAGATGGAGGCGACAAGATAGAACGTGTCTTGAGTGGTGGCAAGGAGCATACGTCAGAATAATAGCAGAACGCCACGCGTTTGTCACCGAATTTCAGCGTCTACTTTGTCTTTGAGTGTTTGGCGGATTTCTTCCATGGCCTTCTCCACTTCTGCCGTCTCAAGCGTGCGATCGTCTGCGCCAAAGGTGAGGTGGAATGCTACGGATTTTTTTCCTGGCTCAATCCCCTTTCCTTCAAACGTGTCAAACCACTCGACTTGCCGCAAGAAAGAGCTTTGCGCGCGGACGACCTCGATGATGGTTGCAACTTCTGTTTTGCGTGGGACAAGTAGGGCAAGGTCGCGTTTCGCTTCAGGGAAAATCGCGGGCGCTGTGTATTGTTTGACGGTTGAAGCGTGAGCAAAGACTTCGTTCAGGGGCATGTCTACAAATGCAAGACGCTCCTCCAATTTCCAAGCTTCTGCGAGTCGTGGATGTAATTCGCCGATGGTGCCAATGAGATGCTCGCCGACAAAAGCCTGAACCGTGCGTCCTGGATGCCAAAAATCATCATCTTCCAAGCGTTTCCATGTGAGCTCTGTGATGCCAAGATCATGACAGACGCGTTCCGCAAATCCCTTTGCCTCTTTCCATCCTTTCTCACCTCCAAAGAATGCGGCAGAAAGGTGAGGTTCTTCTTTTGGCAGGCCTTGCGGTTGTACGATATAGACATTCGCGACTTCAAAGAGACGTTGGGTGCGAGCGCGTTCTTGGTTTTGCGCGACCACATCGATCAAAGATGGCAGGAGTGACGTGCGCATGAATTCGAAATCCTCAGATAAGGGATTTTGAATGCGCAACATTTTGACCGGATCATAACCACTACGCTCTTGCATGGCGCGTGAGACAAACGAGTAGGTGTAGACCTCTGTCAGGCCAGCAGATTGTGCGAGATGGCGTAGACGCGTTTCCCAGACCAAGGTTGGATCGCGCGGGATGGTGCTGACGCCTCCTGGGATAATCGCCGGAATTTTGGCATACCCGTACATGCGAGCAATCTCCTCCACGAGATCACATCCTTCTTCCATATCATGATCGCGCCACCACGGAGCCACGGCTGTGATGTGTTTCTTGTCAGCCTTTTTGACGGTAAAGCCCAATCGCTTGAGCGTGTCTGCCATCTCCTTTGGCGTCAGCGTCACGCCCATGAGGCGGTTGGCATCGTCTGTTTCTACTGTTGCTTGCGTGGCCTTGTAGGGCGTGGCACGCACATCTGTAGCTTTTGCAGAGACAGTCCCGCCTGCCAATTCAAGACACAGCTCAACGGCTCGTCCCAAGGCATCTGTGGTGGCTTCGGTGGAAAGTCCTTTTTCAAAATGCAATTGCGCATCTGAATAGCAGTTCAATTTGCGAGCGGTTTTACGAACAGAGACAGCGTCAAACGTGGCAGATTCGAAAATAATAGAGGTTGTCCCTGACGTGACAGCCGTGTCTTGACCACCCATCACACCAGCAATAGCAACGGGCTTTTCCGCATCTGCAATCACGAGCATGGACTCGTCGAGCTCATACGTTTTGCCATCAAGTGCCGCAATTTGCTCGCCTTGCTTTGCTTTACGTACGACGAGCTTTTCTCCGGCGAGTTTGTCTGCGTCAAACACGTGCATAGGCTGACCCAATTCGTAGAGCACGTAGTTTGTGATGTCCACGAGGTTGTTGATTGGGCGCAATCCTGCGGAAAGGAGCCGACGCTTGAGCCACCAAGGAGATGGTCCAACATGGACGCCGTCAATACGAATCGCCATGTACCGCGGGCACAGCGTTTCCGCGTTGACCGTTACGTGCACAGGCTCCCCTTTTCCTTTGATCGATGGAAGCGCGGAAGGTTTCCATGTAAAAGGTTGTTTCAAAATAGCGGAGACTTCGCGCGCCATGCCTACCATGCTCATCAAATCCGTGCGATTGCTCGTCACTTCCACATCCATCACGGTGTCACCATCTAATCCAAGGACGCGCGCCATGGGCGTGCCTGCTTTGAGTTTCATATCTGGCAGAGAAGCACCGACATCCATGATTTCGCGTTCTGCATGCGGAAATGCATCGAACAGACCGATTTCATTTGCCGCACAAATCATGCCTTCGCTAGGTACGCCGCGAATTTCTGCAGGTTTCAGTTCGACTGGATCGCCTTCGCCATGCCAGCGCACAAATGAGCCGAGCGTTGCCACAGCAACCCACTGACCTTCCACGAGGTTTGAGCCACCGCAGACAATGGAAAGCGTCTTTTCGCCAACATCAACCGAAGCAAGACGAAGCTTGTCGGCATTTGGGTGGTTGTCCACTTTGAGGACATGTCCAAGCACAATGCCCTGGAGATCTTGTCCTTGTGGGTAGAGACGCTCTACGCCAGGGCCAGAAAGCGAAACGCGCGCACCAACCTCTTCGGCTGTGCCTTTGATGTCTGCGTATTCGCGCAACCAATCGTGCGAAATGAGGAGATTCATAATGCTAAAACTGTTCGAGAAAACGAAGATCATTTTTATAGAGTCCGCGGATGTCGTCCAATTTCAATCCTTCTTTCATCATGTAGGTACGCTCCACCCCCCAGCCAAATGCCAGGCCAGAATATTTTTTTGGATCAATGCCTGCGGCTTTCAAAACATTCGGGTGCAACATGCCGGATCCACCGAGCTCAAGCCAGCCTTGTTTGCAGGTGCGGCATTTTTCTCCCTGTGCGAGTTTGCCTGTGCCATGGCATACGCCGCAGGATACGTCGATTTCAAAGGAGGGCTCTGTAAAACGAAAATGATACGGACGCAAACGCGTTTTGCGATCTGGGCCGTAAAAACTCTTGGCAAAATACTCGATCATGCCGCGCAAATGCGCCACAGACACACCTTCATCCACATACGCAATGTCAATCTGATGAAACATGGGCACGTGCGTCACGTCGATTTGCCGACGGTAGGTTTTGCCAATGCTAAACGCACGAATCGGCGGTTTGTTATTCGCGAGGATGCGCGAGGTGCCGCTCGTGGCTTGTGTGGTCAGTAACATACGCCCCCACTTAGCTGAAGGTTCCGCGTCCATGAAAAATGTTTCCCAGTCATCGCGCGCTGGATGATCCTTGGGCATGTTGAGCGACTCAAATACATGATAGTCCCACTCAACCTCTGGATAGCGTACGCGAGAAAAACCCACGCGTTCAAAGAGCTCGGTGATTTCTTCCACGGCTTGCGACATGATGTGGCGATGCCCCACGGGCGGCTGAGTGCCAGGCTCTGTCATGTCAACCCATTCCGCAGAAAGTTTTTCACTCACTGCGCCTTGCTCCAAACGAAAGTGCGCCTCTTTTGCGGCGGCTTCGAGAGCAATTTTCGTCTCATTGCCTGCAGAGCCTGCCTTTGGCCGTTCCTCTGCGGACACTTCAGCAAGGCCACGCAGAATGGTGGTGAGCTCACCTTTGCGTCCCAAAAAACGAATCTCCAAAAGCTGAAGATCACCCAATGTTTGAGCAGACGAGAATGCTTCCGTGGCAGATTGCTCCAGCGCGTGGAGCTGTTCGATAATATGCATACGTTGGAGATTAGAGTCCGACCATGTGTTTGATTCCAGTCCAGATGACGCCGCCGTATTGGCGGACATCTCGGATCGTGACGAGAACGACCAGCGCCATGAGCACGAGGAAGCCGATTTTGTGGAGCGTTGCTTCAAAAGAAGCTTTGACGCGACGACGGCGTATCCATTCAAGCGCAATGAACACCGCGCGTCCACCATCTAGTGCTGGGATGGGAAAGAAGTTGATGACCGCGAGATTGAGCGAGAGAAGCGCGGTAAATTGCATCATGTTCCAAAATCCTTGCTTGGCAATACGGCCGGTCATGACCGCAATGCCGATCGGACCAGAAACCGGAGCCGTGACTTCGCGTTGCACGAGCAGATCGTGCACAAGATCATACAGTCCTGTGAGAATCAACTTGGTGTAAAGGCCGGTTGTGACAAACCCACGGTAAATGGCGAGATGAATGGGAAAGCGGACGATGGCTGTATCCACAAGCGAAACGCCAAGTCCCGGACGACCCAGTTCTTTGAGGAGAGCTGGGTGCGTTTCAAGCGTGAGGAGTTTGTCTGCGCGTTCAACGGTGATCGGGAGTGTTGTGCCCTCTTTTGAGAGCTCCCCCAAACTTTGACGCGCGGCCTCTGACTTGGCGACGTTCACGCCATTCACAGCCACGAGAAAATCTCCGGGCTGAATGCCTGCGGTTGCGGCTGGAGATTCTGCGAGCACGTCTGCAATTTGGATTTTTGGATCACGAACATTTGCGCCAGCTAGAGATTCGTCTACTTGCGCCGGAACACCCACGGCAAAACTAAAGGAGATAATAGCCGCGGCAAGGAGCCAGTTCATGATTACGCCTGCGGCAATAATGATGAGACGTTGCCAGCTTTTTTTGGAGGCAAAAGAGTCTTTATCATCTGCGTTGACTCCCTCTTCACCCTTCAGCCGCACAAAACCACCCAAGGGAAACCAGTTGAGCGACCAAACCGTGTTTGCGTATTCGGTTTTGTCATCTGCGGACACACGCTTCCATTTGCCGTTTACACGCACAAAACCAATGGCACGAGGAGGAAAGCCCCAGCCAAACTCTTCTGCTTTTACACCAAAAAGACGCGCCGCAAAGTAATGGCCAAACTCATGAATAAGGACCAATACCGTGAGAACGAGAAGGAAGATAAGGATAGTAGTCATGGGATTGGGGTCAGATTAGCAGAGTCGTTGGATCTGGACAAAAACGTTATTGTGTGGCTATTCTACATCACAAGGAACAAACAAGGGAGAAGGTTTGATGGAAGATCTGCTCATTACCCTCGCCTACCTCATTGTGCTTACGCCTGTGAACACGGCGGCCGCACAGAAAAATCAGACTTTTGGTTTGGTGATCAATACGTTCGGCATGAGCGTAGAAGAGCTGATAGCTACCATTAACGAGGCTGTCCTTGCGGAGGCAGAGCACACACCGACGGTCCTTTTATTGGAGGGTGTCCTTCCTGAGCCGGCATCTGTAGAGGTGTATCTTAAGTTGTTTGCCGCGATGTTTCCGTTCGAAGTGATCGCCTGCAAGAATGCCAGTGGGGCATTCGACGTAGTCATCACCAGATCCACGCAAGACGAGCTTGGTCCAGAGAAAACCATTTCCTCACCAGATGACCAGTGGATCGACATCGTTGGCTACCCCGTTGCCTACTACGGCGACTTGGCCGAGTTACGCTCCTCTATCCCACAGCTTTCTCTTCCCCCGCCTGGCTCTTGAAGGCGGTTTTTTATATCTCCGCTCTTTCTCCTTTGATCGTTCTCCCTAGCCATCGCGAGGCAACAGCATCTGTATGTGCGGAAACATCTGTGAAGAAAAAGCGTTGTTCCGGTGTACCGTGTTGATCGAGAATTTCAGGCGCATCACGTTGGATATCATCCAGCAACGCAGAAGGAGAATCAACGATATGCACGCGTTGTTGAAGAGATGCTTTGATCACGTCTACGAGGAGCGGATAGTGTGTGCAACCAAGGATGAGCGCTTCAATTTGTTTTTGTCGCAAAGGCGCGAGGTAACGTCGGGCAATGCGTTTGGTTTCGGGATATTGTCCCCAATTTTCTTCCGCAAGCGGCACAAATAATGGACAGGCCACGGACAGCACTTCAAGAGACGGCCGCTCTTCTTTGAGCCGCATTTCATAAATACGTGAACCGATCGTCGCACGTGTACCGATCACGCCAACGCGTTTCCATGATTGAGATTGCACGGCAGAGATCGCGGGTGAGATGACGTCAAAGAAGCGCACGGTTGGGAATGCCGTTCGAAGTTGATCGAGCGCGAGTGCAGACGCCGTGTTGCAGGCAACGACAATGTCGGTTGCGCCGCGATCTATCAAAAATTGCGCATCTTCAAGAGCATAGCGCTGTACGGTTTCTGGAGCTTTGTTGCCATATGGCCAGCGGGCTGTATCTCCAAGATACACAAATGAGGTTTGTGGAGAGCGTTTCAATAGTTCGCGAACCACGGTCAGCCCACCGATACCAGAGTCAAAAATACCGAGCATATTACGATTGAATCAGCCGCGTGAGTTCAGCTTTTCGTTTTTCCATTTCTTCGGGCGTTCTTGCTTCTAGGTTCAAACGAAGAAGCGGCTCTGTGTTTGATGCACGTAGATTGAACCACCAATCATCTGATGCGCCTTGTTTCCATTCCATCTTTACGCCATCAAGATGCGAGACAGCCGTTGGTTGTTTCGTCGCGTACGCTTCTTCAATGGTTTTCATGAGTTGCGGTGCATCCTCTACGTGAAAGTTTATCTCTCCGGAGTGGCTATAGCGCACAAGCGGCCGCCAGATTTGCGAGAGAGGTTTGTTTTCCCGCGCAACGATTTTCGCGAGGAGGAGCATGGCAAGATCACTTGCTTCGCAATTCCACAGATCACGGAAGTAAAAGTGCATGGACATTTCTCCGGCGAACATGGCGTTGGTTTCACGCATTTGTCGCTTGATATGTGCATGACCCACGCGACACATTTCCGGAACGCCGCCTTGCTCCGCAATGATTTCCGGTACCGACCAAGAAGCGCGCAAGTCAAAGAGGATTTTTTCTCCAGGATGTTCACGTAAGAGTTCGCGTGCAAAGAGCGCGGTCATTATGTCGCCCGGAATGGCCACGCCAAGCTCATCCATAAAACCCACACGATCGCCATCGCCATCAAACGCCACGCCAAAATGACAATGCTCGCGTTTTACGGCAGAACGCAAATCCGCGAGGGTTTCTCCTTTGAGAGGATTTGCTTCGTGATGCGGAAAAGAGCCATCAAGCTCCCAATATAATGAAATAATGCGACTATCGCCCAATCGTCGTGAGATCACCGGAAGCGTCAGTCCGTTCATGCCATTGCCTGCATCGATCGCTACGTGGAAGTTGGGCATTTCTTGCGGCATCTGCGCAAGCTCCGTCACGCGACGCATGTAGCGATCAAGCACCGTGTCATCTGCGTCGATAGTTCCACGCGCTGTTCCGTCCAAGAGCGGCTCGTCAGAGGTAGCGAGCGCGCGCAACTCTTCCATGCCGCTCCCCTGTCCAATCGGCACCGCGTTTGTCTGTACGAGCTTGAAGCCATTATAGATCGCCGGATTATGCGAGGCAGTCACCATGACACCAAGGTCAATCGTGTCGCCAGCACTCCCAACCGCAAAATTGAACATGGGTGTGGAGCACAAGCCAATCATCGTCACATTTGCGCCAGCGCCCACGAGCCCCTCGATCAGCGCTTGTTCAAGCTCCGGCGACGTTGTACGCATGTCTCGACCCACAAGAACGTGTTTTGGCTTGTAGATCTGCGCCAAAGCCTTTCCGATACGCCGCGCCGCAGGCATGTCCAGCTCCTCCGGCACACGTCCACGAATATCATAAGACTTGAAAATAGATGGTTGCATAACGGGGGTATCATAGGGAAAGGGCGTAAAAATGTCATCATACTGTTTATCGTCATTCTGAACGCAGTCCGCCAGCCGGCGGAGACGCAGTGAAGAATCCTCGATGAGCCCGTCCGATCGAAGATCCTTCCCGATGCTTTGATCGGGACAGGTCGACTTCGCTTCGCTCCGCTCAGGATGACGAGTACTCGTTCAATAAAAAATCGAGCGTTTTAGTTACGCCCGAAGAGTGTTGGTTTGTGGCCTTTGTTTGTTAGGCCTCTGGTTCGTCTGTCTCTGGCGCTTGAGCCGGGAGCGCCTGCCGGAGTTGGCTGATGTAAGCGAAGAGGCTGTCGTTGATGAGAACGCGTAGGCCACGAGGCGTCAGGTGAAGATATCCGTCTCGAACATCGACATGGCCCCCCTCGAGGAGCTCATGCAAAGCGGCGCGATACCTGCTGGCCCGAAAACTCAGATCATCGAGGATGGATACCCCGAATCGCGCTTCAAGTTGCCCCTGTAGTCCGTCCGAGTTGAACTGCTTGTCTTTCTCCGTGAGTGCAAGCATGATGAGGTATTTGATAAAGGGCTTGGAACCCATGGCAGGTCTCCTTTGGCTCTGTGAACCGCTTGCATCTGATCAGAAAACGCCTCTCGTGTCAACCCTCCTTGGCAACATTGACGTTTTTCCTTGATTCTAAAAAAATCGAGCGTTTTAGTTACGCCCGAAGAGTGTTGGTTTGTGGCCCTTGTTTGCTAGGCCCCCGCTTCGTCCATCCCCGGCACACGTGCCGGGAGCACGTGCCGGAGGTCGCTGATGTAAGCGAAGGCTTTGTACTGGATAAGGGCGTGTTGCCCGGTCTGCGAGATCCGGAAAACCCCGCCGACATAATCTACCCAGCCGAGCTCCAAGAGTCTGAAGATCTCGTTGTTAAGCTGTTCTCCGTGCGTTTGCCAATTGGCTTGTTCGGCCAGCCATTTTTTCATGCCTGCGAAGTTGAAGGTCGTGTCCTTGGTCGTCAGGGTGAGAAGGACGAGATACCCAAGCATGGTGAGGTCGCTGATTTTGGTTTCGCCCGTCATGACAATCACCTCGGTTGTTCGGAACCGACCGTATATAACCAGCAAATCGCCTCTCATGTCAACCCTTCTTGGCTACATTGACGTTTTTCTTCGATTCCCCTATGATTTCCGTATAACTCATCGCTCAATAACGCCATTTTCTATGACAATCGGCTGGCTTATTCTCATTGCGGTCGTGTTGATCGCCGGATGGTTTGTCCTTACGTATAACGGCCTTATTCGCTTGCGTAACCAAACGCAGGAAGCGTGGTCTGATATCGATGTACAGCTCAAGCGTCGCTATGATTTGATCCCAAACCTCGTCAATACGGTGAAGGGATATGCCACGCACGAGTCTGGCGTGTTCGAAAAGGTCACGCTCGCACGTTCTGCGGCCATGGGGGCGCAGTCTCCTGAGGCAAAGGCCCAGGCAGAAAATGCGTTGGCTGGCACGCTTAAGTCGTTGTTCGCGGTTGCAGAGGCGTATCCAGAACTCAAATCCAACGTGAATTTCCTCAAATTGCAGGATGAGCTCTCTGACACGGAAAATAAGGTGCAGGCCTCTCGCCGCTTTTACAATGGCAATGTCCGTGACTTCAACACCAAACTCCAGGTGTTCCCGACCAACTTGATCGGCAATATGCTTGGATTCAAAGCCTACGAGTTCTTCGAGATTGGGAATGCACAGGAACGAGAGACCCCAAACGTTCAATTCTAATCTGATCCCCCTCCTCCCGGAGGAGGGGTTAGGGGTGGTGGGGGCCAAGGGCGCCAACCCCCTCTCGCTCCCCCTTCGAAAGGGGGAGTTTCTGAATATGTACGCAGACATTGCCTCCAATAAACGTAACAGTGCCATTTTAATCGGACTCTTCATCGGCCTGTTGGCCGCGGTTGGGTATGTGTATGGTTATGTCACGGGCGCTGGCTATGACGGCTTGATATTCGCGATGGCTATCTCGATTGTCATGACGCTCGTTTCCTGGTTTGCGGGTGATTCGATTGCGCTTAGCATGGCTGGTGCACAACAAATCACGGAACGGGCACAAAACACCTATGTTTGGAATCTGGTGGAGAATCTCTGCATCACGGCCGGCTTACCCATGCCACGCATCTTCCTCATTGACGATCCTGCGCCAAATGCCTTTGCCACGGGTCGCGATCCTGAACATGCTTCCATTGCGCTCACGACCGGCCTGGTGCAGATTATGGAAAATGAGGAGCTTGAGGGCGTGATTGCTCACGAGCTGTCCCACGTAAAAAATTTGGACATTCGTTGGATGATGCTTGTTGCAGTGTTGGTGGGCTGTCTTTCCCTTTTGGCTGATTGGATGTTTCGCGGGTCGCTCTTCCGTCGTCGTGATAGCAATGAGGGCGGCGGTTTGGGCCTGGTCCTTGGAATCGCTGTGATTATCCTCGCCCCGATCATTGGTCAGCTCATCAAGTTTGCCATTAGCCGGAGACGCGAATATCTTGCGGACGCATCTGGCGCTCTTCTCACACGCTATCCAGAAGGATTGGCTCGTGCACTGGAAAAGATTCGCGATGCCGGTCAAGCCGTGGAGCGCGCACCAAACGCCACAGCACACCTTTGGATCGCAGAGCCACACGGACACCAGGGATTTAGCGAAAAGCTCGCTGGTCTCTTCTCTACTCACCCACCTATTGATGATCGTGTGCAAAAGTTGCGCACCATGGGGCACTAGCTATGTTGAACGCTGATTTTCTCTCTCGCTTTACCACGCATCTCAAAGAGGCTTTGCATAAAGCTCTCACGTTTGCGATCCAGCAAGGCCGCTTTTTGGTTGAGCCTGGTGATCTTGTGGTGGGTATGATGCAGGAGAAAGGATCGATTGGTGCAGAGATTCTCATGCGTTCCCATGTCACGTGTGAAAAAGCTGAGGCGCAGTTCCGCGGCATTGCCACGGGCCATGCGCCTGGCTCGTCTATTGCCCCAGACCTGTCACCAGCTGTGAAGGCGTTGCTCGAGAAGTGCGTGCTCATTGCCCATCAATACGAGCACAAGTACGTTGGTACAGAACATTTGCTCGCGGCATTGTTGGAACAGCCTTTGCCAGATGTCCATGCATTTTTTGAAGCGCAGGGCATGAACATCACCAATGGCAAAGAGCAGGTCACCGGCATATTGAAAACAACCTCTAAATTTCCAGATCTTGGGGTCGCGCCTCCAGAAGAACAGGGCCCTGCCTCTCCAGAGGAGATGTTGCAGGGAGCACCAGAAGCTCAGGGGCGTCCTGGGCGTGTTGGCGATCGCAAACCCAAGGCATTGGAGGTATTTGCGCGTGATCTTACAGCCCCGGACAACGCGGCTTTATTGGATCCTGTGATTGGACGTGATGAGGAAACAGATCGCGTCATCGAAATCTTGTGTCGTCGCCTAAAAAATAATCCCATCCTGTTGGGTGAACCTGGCGTAGGAAAGACCGCGATCGTCGAGGGACTTGCTCAACGTATTGCCAGCGGCAATGTGCCGGATGTGCTTCAGGGCAAACGTATTCTTGGCGTTGACCTCGCGCTCATGGTGGCTGGCACCATGTATCGTGGAGAGTTTGAGGCGCGTTTGAAACAGGTTGTGGAAGAAGCAAAACAAGATCCGCACGTGATTTTATTTATCGATGAAATCCATAATATCGTGGGCGCAGGTTCCACGTCTGGTTCTTTGGATGCCGCAAATATCTTGAAACCCGCTTTGGCGCGTGGCGAGATTCGTTGTATTGGTGCGACCACCTGGTCTGAATACAAAAAGCATATTGAGCCGGATGCCGCACTCGAACGTCGCTATCAGCCTGTGGATGTGATGGAGCCAACGCCAGCGGCAACGCTCGAGATGTTGCGTGGGCTCAAGCCAAAATACGAAGAGCATCATGGCGTAAAATATGAGGCTGGCGCATTAGACGCGGCCGTGCGGTTTGCGGAGCGCTACCTCACGGATAGATTTTTCCCAGACAAGGCCATTGATCTCATGGATGAGTCTGCGGCACGAGCAAACGTTCGTCGCAAAGCGAGCGATGTTGTTGAGCGTCTCCGCGCATTGGATATTGCGCTCGAAGCTGTCAGATCGTCCAAGGATGATGCAGTGCGTGCTGGCTCGCTCACCAAAGCGTCCAAGGCCTTGCAAGAAGAGCAACGTTTGCTCGCGGAGAAAAAAACCATGGAAGCAAAGTTGAAGCGTGAACGCACAGAGGAAAAACTTACGGTTACGGCCGAGCATATCGCCGAGGTTGTGGCGCGTCAGTCGCATGTGCCAAAAAGCACGATTCTTGCCAATGAGCGCACGCAACTCGCCGGACTGGAGACGCGACTCAATAAAATTATTTTCGGCCAAGAGCACGTGATTCGCGATGTGGCGGATGTGCTTCGCCGTGCGCGATTAGGGCTCTCTCACCCACAGAAGCCCAAGGCGAGCTTCTTGTTCGTCGGACCATCTGGCGTGGGAAAGACAGCCCTTGCGCGAGCATTGGCTGTCGAGATTTTTGGACGTGAGGATGCGCTGGTAAAACTGGACATGTCAGAATTCGCAGAAAGCCACTCCGTTTCTAAGCTCCTCGGTTCCCCTGCTGGATATGTAGGTTTTCGCGAAGGCAATCGTCTCACAGATGTGATTCGTCGTCGTCCGCATGCGGTCTTGCTGTTTGATGAATTTGAAAAAGCTCATCCAGACGTTCAACACCTGCTGTTACAAGCATTGGAAGATGGGCTTATCTCGGACGCTACTGGCCGCAAGATTTCTTTGCGACAGGCCTACATTATCCTCACGTCAAATGTCGGCGCAGAATTCGTCAACAAAACTTCCATTGGGTTTGGGAACGCGGCAAATGCCTCAAAGTTTGACGATTTGATTCGTTCGACACTCAAAGAGCGTTTCCGCCCGGAGCTTCTCAATCGTATTGACCGTATTTCTGTGTTTCGTCCACTGGAACGTGAGGCTTTGCGTGAAATTGTGCGCCGTGAGGTTGATCTGATTCTCGCACGCGCAAAGGATCTGTCTACTTCGTCTGTTTGGACAGTGTCTCAGGAGGTTTTGGATTGGCTTATTAGTCGCGAATATAAAACCGAAGAAGGCGCTCGCTCTGCCTGTCGTATTGTGGAGCGTGAACTCGTTGCTTTGCTTGGTCGCGCCATGATGACTTCTTCAGCGAAGAAGCGTTGGAAGATTACGGTGGTCAAAGGAGTATTGAAGGCTGTGGCAAAGTGACGAAAAAACATGTATAATGAGGCGCATGGCAGAACCTGCCGTCGTTTCAAATCCACCGCAAGATAATCGCCGTCCTATTGCCGCAGGCATGGCGATAAATTTTTATGATCGCAAGGGTCTGGGTTGGACTGTAAAGGGGTTTACGGATGATGAAGTGGTACTCACCAAGGCTGTGGGAGATACGGTGTCTGCTCCCATGGTGCTTTCTCGGGATGAGTTTGATGCCGCGTATGCCATGCATACGCAGAGGGAACGGAAAAAGCCCAAAGTTCCGCCTGGCACGCCACCGGATCTCACGGATTCTCTCTCTACCGTAAGAATGATCGGCGACCAGCAATTTGATTTTGTTGGTTTTGATGGTGTTCAAAACAAATATCTCATCAAGACAAAAGTTGGTGGCCAGTTTGTACAAAAATGGGTAACCGCAGACGTGGCAAAACAGCTCAAAGAAAATCCTACGGCGCAACTCTTGGAGCCGCTGAGTGGTCAGATGGGTGTAGAGCTTGTCAAAAAACAAGGAGAGGAGTCAACAAAAAATCAGCCAAGCCAACAAACGCAGGAAGAAGCGGAAAAAGCAAAAAAAGAAGAGGCTATACGTACAGCGGGTCGTGTAACGTTTGATGCACAAGGACGTAGTGGCGTGACCAAGGTTCCGGAAAAAGAGGAGCCGAAAAAACGAACGGAAAAGAAAACAGAGGGTGCACCAGGACGCGTGGCTTTTGATGAGAATGGGCGTTCGTATATCGTAGGCGAAGAGACAGAAGCAGAGACGGAGGGAGAGGGTGCAAAAGAACTACAAAAAACAACAGAAGTCACCGCCGACGTCAAAGCGGAAGTCGTAGAACAAAAACCACAAGCCACGAAAACATTTCGCCAGGCCCATCGTTCACTTCAACGTAATCCGGATTATCAGCGCATTGTTCAGCAAACGAGTTGGGAAACACTCAAGAAAGTTGCTCCGGCATCCCCTGCCATGGCAGAGGCGGTCGCGCAGTTTCGTGGTGTGAGCCAGCAGGGTTTTCTCATTCGTTTAGACGGAAAAGAAACACAAGAGCGCCCGAGCCGATTTTTGACACCCCAGGCGCGCGCAGAAGTGCAAAAGTCCTCCCTGCGGCAATATACCGTGGAGTATCCGACGCAGTCGCTTGAGCTTGAGCTTCGCGTGGAGGATTTCCCCTCTTCGTCGCAAGGTAGTGCTGTGGACCAAGCCTCGTCCATCATGATTTCGGCGGGCACGGCCGCGTTTCCCGTTGTGGCTATACAGCAAGCGGCCGGATTGGTTGCGCCGACAAGTGGAAGCGGCGGAAGCTCTGCGCAACAAACGCTACGAAATGCACTGAGTAATCTTCGTGGAGATCTTCAGCATCTTTCCGGAACATTGGAGCAAGAGGGACAAGAATTACAGCGCATTCAAAAGGCGCTTAAAGACGTGGGGCGTGACTACTCGCAGGGCGTGTCCGTAGGGGCGCCCATGGAGACGTTAGACGCTTTGACAGATAAGATGTCACAGCTTTCCACGCAAGAAAAACGTGCGCAAAGAAATATTCAAGATACCAGTGCGCGTATTGGTTTTGAAAATCAGCAAGCGGAAAGGATTTTGGCTCTCATTGATCAAACAGCCAGCGGAGAGCCTTCACCGGCGCAAGCAAAAGAAATAGCGAATATCCAGGCACAATTTGGAGCGCTTCCCCGCCCACGATCCACACCGCCACCTATTCCGCAACGAGCACGCGCAGGACAAAAATCCACGCTTGCGCAGTCAGAACAAGCGGCCCTGCTAAAAATCATGCAAGCGCCTGCATTGCCAAATCTCGAAATGCGCCAGACAGGCATGAGTGCAGGTAATGGCGCGTACAACGCCTCCCTTGGACGAGGGGCAGAACGTCTCCTTTCTGATGCGCGGAATGAGGCAATCGACGCGCCTCCAGCTGGAGAAAATTGGGGTACGCCCGCTCTTGCGGCTGGAGTACTTGGCCCAACGCCGCAACCCGCGGAAGAGCCTTTTGCTCCAGAGGGAGGAGCTCCCCAGGAAGAGAAAAGTCCTCGCGGACGCAAAAAAAGCTTCATGGAAGAGCAGGCCGAGGGGTTGCGCATGCGCGATGCATTGATTGGAAGTGACGCAGGAGATGCCGCCGCAGAAGAGCGAGAGACAGGACAAACAGGCATGGCCGAAGGGCAAGGGCAGTTTGCACGTGAAGAGGAAGAGATGGAAGAAGCAGAGGAAGAAGAGGAACAGCTCATGGGTATTGAAATGGATCGCGATCGCTCGGAAGAGGCTATCCAGGCTCTTGCGATAGCTTCGGCAACGGCGGCAGAACAAAAAAAGAAGCAACAGGCTGAGTTAGAGCAAGCAGATAAAATAGACCAAGCGATCGGCAATGTGGCAAAAGGGGCGGATGTTGCCGAGGCTCCATTGGATGTGGGTATTTCCGCCGTGTATCTTCTCATTAAAGAAGATGTCGCCCTTGTCATCTCCTATCTTTTTGGAGGAGATGGCGGTGTTAATATTCTCAAGCCACGCACCATACTGCCAAAAAAATATCTCATGTTTGAAGGGGGCGCCTCCTTTGCCTTGCATTGCTGTGTTGGAGCTTGTGGGTGCTTGGCGTTTACTATTCCGGTCGCTATCCTGATTGTATTATCGCATATCGCTACGGGCGCATTTCGCTTCTTAATTGGTCTGTAGTTTATTTCTTGATTTCTCACTTGAACCTTTACTCTTGCTCTCTATGAATGAACGCCTCAAAAAAATACTCATCATCCTTGGCTTTGTCGCGATTGCCATTGGTATGGGGTTTGTCATTTATTTTGTCTTTTTTAAGCCAGCGGCTCTCCCTACGCCAACACCCCCAGAAGAAACGCCAACGGGAGTATTACCCTCTGCAGGGCTTGGCGCTCCTCAGGCTGGCGTCACTCCAGGAGCGGGCGGTTTGCCAACGGCTGGAGAAGTGCCTAGCGAGGTAGGTGTGACACCGGGAGCAGGCGTCGCTCCTTCTGCTCCACGCACCGTTGTGCTGACCGAGGGGTTTGCGCAGGCCGTCTCGCTCACAGCTCAGAAAGATGGTGTGCGCATGTATAATCCACAAGATGGACGCTTCTACAAAATCATGCCCGATGGAACTTCCGTAGCGCTTTCCAATGAGATTTTTTACAACGTGGATAATGTGACCTGGGCCAATCAATCAGATAAGGCAGTGATTGAATACCCGGATGGTGCAAAAACCATGTATGACTTTAAAAAAGACAAGCAATATACATTGCCGAAGTATTGGGAGGACTTTAGTTTTGCTCCGCAGGATGAGCAGATTGCCGCAAAAAGCATAGGAAATAATGAGACAAATCGTTTTCTCGTTGTGGCAAATCCAGATGGAACAGAAGCACGGCCTGTGCAAGAGCTTGGGAATAATCAGGATAAAGTGGATGTGAGTTGGTCTCCAAATAATCAAGTCGTGGCATTTGCGCGTACAGGAAGCGCCATGGGCGTTGATCGACAACAAATCTTGCTCGTAGGGCAAAATCAAGAAAACTTTCCTGGGTTGATTGTCGAAGGCCAGGGGTTTGTTCCGTCTTGGTCACCAACAGGAAAAAATCTCCTGTACAGCGTGTACACAACAGATAACGGCTATTTGCCGGAGCTCTGGGTGAGCGGAGCCTCTGGAAGTAACATTAATGCCAATCGACGCCGTATCAATCTACAAACCTGGGCGGATAAATGCGTATGGTACAGCGAGAGCGTCATCTACTGCGCTGTGCCAAACGGACTTTCGAGCGGAGCCGCTCTTCAACGTGAACTGTTCTCAAACCTGCCGGATTCACTTGTAAAGATCGACCTTCAGTCTGGACAAAAAGTTGATTTGGGACAACCAGACGGCTCCCCTTCTCTTCAGCAGATGTCTGTATCTGGTGATGGCAAATACCTTTTTTACACAGATAGAGGGTCAGGCCGCTTGAATCGCTTTACCCTTGCTCCTTGAGTATGCACGAACATCGTCGACTCTACCTCGCGCTTCTCCTCCTGTTGTTTGTTGTCCTTGCAGGCGTGCTGACATGGAAATTTGTCTATACAAATTCCATGCACTTTGTAGCTGGCAACCGTCCGGAAAATTATTTTGAAGAGCCAGCTCCCGCAGAACCACGTCTTCCGCCCGTGCGTTCCACAGATCCTTCTCGAGGAAACGCAACGGATAAGGCAGTAACCATCGTCCAATTTGGAGACTACCTCACGCCGTATGGCAGAGCTCTGGAGCCAGAACTGCAAAAAGTGCTGGTTGCGCAGGGCGTGCCTGTCCGTTTAGTCTGGCGTGATTTTATCCCGCCAAGCGAACGTCCGGAGCCGCTCATCGCGGCCATGGCCGCACGCTGTGCTGGTGAACAAGGAAAATTTTGGGACATGCATGATGCGCTTCTCACTCAGCCTTCATTTGACGTTGCTGGTCTACGAACCCTTGCCTACCAAAAAGAATTGAATACCGTTCTGTTTACACAATGCATGGATAGCAAACAACATTCGCGCGCCATCGGCGAAGACGTCGCCACAGCACGTGCGTACGACATCATTGCGTCTCCCACCCTCTTCATTAATGGCAAGGCCTTTGTAGGATACATGACGGCTGATCAAATAAGCCGCGCGGTTTGGCTGGCGGCTCGTGAACAAAAATAATCATTATGCGATCGCGTTTCCTTTTGTTGATGGTCAGCGTTCTTACGCTGTTTGGCGTAGCGCACAGCGCACAGGCAACCGAAACCTGTTGCCAATGTGTGAAAGGTGAAACGCGGATGTGCGTCAAATTTTCAGATATCACGCAATGCTCAGGTTATGCACGTTCCACGGCACTGACACAGCTCCAATCAGACCAGAGTACGCGCTCTCGTTTTGACGGCTTTACTTGTTCCGGTGAACCGCTTTCCTCCGCACAATGCCAAATCATGGCCGCAGGCACTACTTCTGGCAGAGGCGGAGCTTGTGCAAGCGCGCCCGTATCCGTAGGTCCAGCTCTTTTGACCGCTCTCCAACCACAAACAACCGCTCCAGCAGAAGCAACGCCAGGAGAACTACCAACAAGCGGCGGCGCTGTTCAGCGCCCGCCTGTCATTCCAAAGCTCAACGTCCCCATTCCGGGCCTGACGTTCTCCGGCATGCAAGCCTCTGAAGGGAGAACCTGTTATCCCTGGCTTTCAGAGTATATCGTAGCTTTGTATCGCTACATGCTCACCATTTGTACCGTGATCGCCACGATCATGATCGTGTACGGAGGTTTTCGCTATATCCTCGGAGGCGCAACCGGAGACATTCAAGCAGGGAAAACCATTATCAAAGACGCGCTAATGGGCATGTTCGTGGCCTTTGGCGCCTACGTGATCCTGTACACGGTGAATCCGGAGACGTTGAAGCTCGGAGGGCTGTGCGTGAACACTGTGGCCTCCGAAGATATTTCAACCGGGGATCGTGCCGCAGAACTAATGTCGACTACGGAGAATACGGACAGACCGACGGCTAGTACGGATAATCCAAGTTGTCGGGGTGGATTTGCTGGCTGGTATCAAAATCTGAGACCACCTTTGTGCGCAGACTGTCAACCAGGTTTTGGATGTGGGGCGCGTCTCGTTCTCGACGAAGCTTGTCGCAAAATTGCTGGAACTCACGGGGATGGAATGCCATGTGGTGGAAACTTTGGTTTATACATGCGTGCGCTTACGGATGGATGCAAATCAAAAAATTTCGCGAAGATTGATGGTTTAGGTGGCATGACGTATGGTATCGAAGATTACAACTCTTGGGATATCCCTGACCTTCTTCGACTCTTTGATCGCGCTGACCACGAGGCCTTTGTGCGGATGTTTCAAAATGCAGGGATGAACGAGTGGTATCGAAACGGACAAATTGATTCACAGTGGTTTTGCACGACGCAGATCCAGCAAAAAGGTCTCGCTTGTCATGTAGGACTTCGTCGAGCCCTTGTCGAAGCCGGGAGATACAAGCCTTTCATGGTAGCTCAGCTCAAAAAAACTTGGACATGGTACCAATCTCGTATTGCCGCATCAGGTAGTTTTCAATCGCCGTTTGGCAAACTTATGATGTCGACTATCATGGTGAATCCTGGCCGTTGTACGATTGGCGGGTTGCGACAACGATGTCCAGGAGGAAATGAAAATGAAACCATTGAATGTATTCTTGGACAATACAGCGTGAACCGTGGTAGCTACACAACAATACGCCAAGGCGCGATGGAGCTAATACCATGTAGAGGAAGCCCTGCGGCCGCGATGCGTCGCGCCTGGTCAATACGAAAGCATTTGACTGATGGCGGAGTCTCTCGGCAGCCAGGCGCTATTCCTCCTCAAACGCTAGAGGCCATTATTGAGCGATGCTGGGCAGATCTATAAGGTGGTGCGTATGTCTCATCGAAATAATCTTTACTCCTGCACAAAATGCGGCGCTCAGACCTCAAAATGGTCTGGGCGCTGTTCGGAATGTGGCGGATGGGGAACGCTGGGAGAGGATGATGGAGCTGTGACCGCGCAGGAGGTGAAGCGGAGCGATGTGAAACCTGGAAAAACGCAGTCTTTCGCAAAACTTGAAGACGCAACAGCGGGTAAACGGCTGTCCACACTTATCCCCTGCTTTGATCGCGTGTTGTCCGGAGGTTTGGTGAGTGGGTCTGTGACACTTGTGGGCGGTGAACCAGGCGTGGGCAAGTCTACCTTGCTTGCACAACTCGGCTTAGCCATGGCAAATGCAGGAAAGTCTGTGCTGTATGTGACGGGTGAAGAGTCGCCGACGCAGATTCGTTTGCGGTTGGATCGACTTTCTCCGCGCATTCCTGACGCGTTCTCTTTTCTCGACATGACGCAGGCAGACATTATCTCTGCCACGATCCGCGAGACAAAGCCTGCACTCGCGATCATTGACTCCGTTCAGACGCTCCGCACGCCAACGGTTCCGGGTGAGCCGGGAAATATGACACAGGTACGCGCAAGCGCGGCGATTATCACAGAGGCGGCCAAGCAAAGCGGCGTGCCTGTGATTCTTGTGGGTCAGGTGACGAAAGACGGCGATCTTGCAGGGCCACGGCTTCTTGAACATCTCGTGGACACGGTTTTCATGATGGAGGGCGATCGGACACAGCTCTATCGCATCCTGCGCGTGGTCAAGCATCGGTTTGGATCAACGGAAGAATCTGCGATCATGCAAATGACAGAGCGTGGTCTGGAGGAGGTTTTAGATCCAAGTGCCGCGTTTATTGGTGATCGTCCGCGTAACGTGCCAGGAAGCCTCGTGACGTGTTTGACCGAGGGAGCGCGTCCCCTGCTCGTCGAAGTGCAAGCGCTTGTGACGCAAACAGGGTTTGGATTGCCGACAAGACGGGCGACGGGCGCGGATTTGAATCGCATCAGTCTTCTACTCGCGGTTTTGAGCCGTCGTGCTGGTGTGAGTTTTGGTGATCAGGATGCGTTTATTAATGTGGTAGGCGGCGTAGAGGCAAAGGACCCTTCGATTGACCTTGCACTTGCACTTGCACTTGTATCCGCAAAAAACGACCGTCCCCTGCCTGCAGACATGATGGCGGTTGGTGAGATTGGTCTTGCTGGTGAAATCCGTCCGGTGCCGCGACTGGATCTTCGATTAAAAGAAGCCGCGCGACTTGGATTTGCGACGGCCATTATTCCAGATGCAAAAGTCGTGGCTCCTGCGAATATGGAGCTCTTGAAGTGTAGGACGGTCAGGGATGCGCTCGTGGCTACGGGCTCCCACCCCCTCTAACTCCCCCTCCGTGAGGGGGAGAATATGAGCGATCCCCCTCCTCCCGGAGGAGGGGCTAGGGGTGGTGGGAGCCTTCGCGCCGCTCTACTCCAAATGCGACGTCGTCCGCAATTTTTTGATGCGCGCGTGCCAAGCCGCGTGTTTTTCGAGGGTAGGGTCCTGCTCAAGGACAGTCTTCGCTTCATCCCTCGCATAGGCCATAAGCCGCAAATCCGTTGATCTCGCGGCTTGAAAGGCTTCGTGGCCACTTTGCTCTGTACCGATAATCGAGCCACCTCCGCGGCGCTTTAAATCCTCCTCAGCCAGAATAAAGCCATCTGTGACCTGCGCCACGATCTCTAGACGAGCGAGGCTATCTTCTGTTGCGTCCGTGAGGAGAAAACAGCGACTTGGAAGACTTGAGCGGCCTACACGACCGCGAAATTGATGAAGCTGTGCCATACCAAACCGTTCTGCGCCCTCAATCGCCATCACGGTGGCTTGTGGCACGTCCACGCCCACTTCAATGACAGCTGTCGAAACGAGTACATCTAAACGACCTTCGGCAAAGTCTGTCATGGTTTGTTCTTTCTCTGCTGGTTTCATCCGGCCGTGGAGAAGGCCAACGCGCAGGCCCTTGAGCGGACCGTCGGACAAGCGGCGATGCTCTTCCGTCGCAGACTTGATGCCGAGCTCGTCCGAGGGATCGATCAACGCACAAACCACAAATGCGCGTTCTTTGCGACCAACAGCCTCACGGATCGCTTGATACGCCTCTTCGCGCTGTTCGCCAATCAACACACTTGTCGCAACAGGCTGTCGTCCCGCGGGCTTTTCGCGAATCACAGACACATCCAAATCACCGAAGAGCGTGAGAGCGAGGGAGCGTGGAATAGGCGTGGCAGTCATGGAGAGGAAATGCGGCACGCGGCCGTCAGATCGTGCGGATACGACAAGCGCTTCCCGTTGCTCCACGCCAAAGCGATGTTGTTCATCCACAATCGCCAGGCCTAAGTCCGCTGGCAGTCGTTTGGCATGCAAAAGCGCATGTGTACCGACAATCACGATGTGACCTTTTGCAACGAGCTCTTCGATTTCGGCGTTTGTCACCTGTCGCTCCTCTTTATCGTATGACCATACTTTTTCCGTTCGCGTGATAAGGAGAAGTGGGATCAAATGCGGCGCAAACATGCGGCGAAGCGTCACCGCGTGTTGCCTTGCGAGAATATCCGTTGGTACGAGGAACGCAACGGATGAGCCTGCACGTTGCGTATGTGCCGCAAGCATAGCCGCAACCACCGTTTTGCCGGATCCCACATCGCCTTGAAGTAGACGGCGCATAGGCTTGTCTTTGCCCATGTCCTGAAGCGCGGCCCACACGGAACGCTTTTGATCGCCTGTAAGCGGAAACGTCAAATGTTCCACGAATCGTTTTGCGAATCGCTCATCAAACGGCACGATCGGTGCGCCCGCTTGATTGGATTCCTGACGTGCCATGGCAAAAGCCAGTTGATACGTGAGCAACTCGTCAAAGGCAAACCGCTCACGTGCCTTTTCGGCAGATTCCGTGTCCTTTGGTTCATGCGCCTCGTGAATGGCATCCGCAAATGTCGGAAGCTCGTAGCGCATACGCACATCCTCAGGGAGCGGGTCTCCTGGAATCTTCGTATCCGGCAATGCAACAAGTACGAGGCGACGATAGGTTTTTTGCGCGAGCGAACCTGACAGAGGATAGACCGGCGCAAGCTTTCCTACGGCAACCGCATGTTGCTCCGCAAGCTCCCATAAGGGATTTTGCATGCTCTTCCCATACCGTGGATGCACCACGATTTTCCCGGAAAACACAACCTCTGTGTCCACGATGAATTGCTCGAGTAACCAGGGCTGGTTAAAAAACGTGGCGCCAAGCGAACCAGTCTCATCCGCGATCTTGGCACGGATCATTTGAAAACGCTTGCGAAAGGAAGGGAGTTTGCCACAAGCGACAATTTTGCCACGAACTGTCACGACCTCACCCACCTGCGCATCGCGAATCGCCACAATCCTCGAATAGTCGTCATAGCGCCGTGGTAAGGTCAGGAGCAGATCCCCCACCGTTTGGATTCCTAAGACATTCCACGCCTTGCGAATCGCAGGCGTAGCACCAGGCACAAAACCCACAGGATCAGTCCATTGAAGCATGGCTGTATCGTAAAGGGTGCAACAGCTCCGGTCAAAGACTTTCGACGCAAGAAAGAATGTGCTACCCTATGAGCATCGTTCTATGATTTCTTACCCGCCCGAGGTTGAGCAGACCGTGATTGAGCACCAAGACAAATACGTCTGGGAAACGCCTCTATTTGCACGGTATGAGCGCGGCCCAAAATGGTATTTGTTCATGTCCCTTGCCGCGGTCTTTCTCATTGCGTATGCCGTCTACACGGCAAACTTCCTTTTCGCCTTTATCATTCTGCTTGTTGCAGTCCTTTTGCTGTTAGCCGGGAACGAGTCGCCAAAACTCACGCTTGTGCAAATTGGCGACCATGGCGTTGTTTGGAACGGCAGACTCTACCTCTATCAAGACCTGGATCATTTTGGGATCGTCTATCAGCCGCCAACGGTAAAGACGCTCTATTTACAACCAAAAAACTCGGTTATGCCTCTGCTGAACATTAGCCTGGAGGCTCAAGATCCTGTGGAAATCCGTAATCATTTGGCAAGATATGTCCGTGAAGATTACGACTTGCGCGACGAACACTTCTCTGATATCTTTGCTCGGCTGTTGAAATTATAGGATCTCGTACCTTTCGTTCCACGTGATGGGCGGATGGCGAAATTGGCAGACGCACTACCTTGAGGTGGTAGCACCCGCAAGGGTATGAGAGTTCAAGTCTCTCTCCGCCCACCATGTGAAACGAAGGGCTGGTTTAAAGATAAATCCCCTTTTGGGGATTTTCGTCACCAGGACGCTTAGCTCAGTTGGTTAGAGCATCTCATTTACACTGAGAGGGTCGTAGGTTCGAATCCTACAGCGTCCACCATACAAAACGCCTCCGTAAGGAGGCGTTTTGGTTTGCATTACCACTGATCTATTTGACGAGATGCAGATTCGTACCTGCTCTTCTCATACCGTTGTCGTTTATCTAACCACGCTTGATGTTCGCGCTCATATCGAGCTTGGTCTTCTTTGGTATTATCCGGGGGTATAGGTGGAGGTATGTGCAAGACGTCCTCTTCGAATGATGGTTTATTGCCTTGCTCCTTTTGTGGATCCGGTAAGCTGTACTCTGGTAGAAAACCAAAGGTTGAATTATAACGCTGAACAAAGGCTGATTGTCGCTGATTCCAGCGTGCGCGTTCTTCAGGCGTAGCCTGAGGACGAAGGTCTATTGGTGGTGGAGTATTGAGCATCTTCTTCATTCGACGCGAATAGTAATCTGCAGATGCTTGGACCATCGCTGTTATTTTTTGGAATGGGACATCTATCAGAGAAGCAACCAACAATTCACGCTTATGATCCTTCAGAGGATCTCGCAAAGAGGTTTGATAGGATGAATAAAACCATGGATGCCCTGTAATGGCATTACATATGTTTCGGAGGTCTCTTTTTATTCGTTCTTGAGTCGCCTCGCTTAAGCGATCATAGTGATGGGCATACGTTCGGTCGTTACCGTTCAGAAAATCGTAAATGTCTTCAACATGCCTGCCATCTCGTAGAAATGCGAGCAACTCATCTTTAATCCCACGCTCTGCTTTTACCTCGCGCCAATGCGGATCAAGAGGATTTTTTTGTTCGCTTTTTTCAAAAAAATCTATCAGTGAGTGGTTAATAAAATGCTGACTCTCATGCGTGATCGTATGCTTACGCGGTATTGCTCCTTTTTGAACGATGATGGGTATATTTGAGATACGACCCTCCTTGTGCTCCCATTCAACCTTCGGATGATGAAAACCACCGGATAGATCGCTTCCTTCACTGGTACGGGCCGCATTTGTATAAAAATCAATGTAATCTTGATCCTCCGCAATAGTAAAATACACGAGCGGACCCTTGTTGATGCAATACACATTACCGTGTGGCGATCTTCCGGTCATGGATGCAAACAATTTTGCTCCCATGGCCTTAGGATCCTTAGTATCCTCCTCTGTCAATGATCCACTTTTCATTTCTCGAGCAAGAAAATTTTTTATATCATCTGTTTTCATGAGCCATCTATTCCAGATGTATTCCAGACGATTTTTTAATTCTGGAGAAATATCCCCTACTTGTTTCATGATCTCTTCTTCAAAAACACGTGCGTCATGATCTACCTCGATGGTCAGGCCTGCGTTTGGCCCAGAAGTTTGAAGCTCGTCTGTCACGTGCTCTTTCGGTATTTCGGCTTGCTCCATGGCACGCATAAAATGGATAAATGCGTGTGCCTGCTTCTCTCGCTTTTCCATGAGGGCATCTAGCTTCCTTTCACGACTTTCTCCGACACGACGTCGTGGCTTCTCATCCAGAAAAGGCGGCGGTGTAGACGCTTGTTTCCGTTCCACTTGTGTCAGTGTGTGCTCAAAGTTTTGGATGGACATATACGATGCAAAGAGTGTAGCCGACGCGCAAAAAAAAGACACGAGCAAAAATAAAAGCGCAGTTGAGTGACTGCGCGGCCGCCCGTTTTGGCGGCTACTGCTTCGCCGGGAGCGGGTACTCCTTCAGGAGCGCCTCGTAATAGGCCTTCTCTTCCCGCTTGATGAAGGCGACCATCTCGTCCAGCGAGGCGAAGTGCTGGCTGGGAGGCCGTTGGTGTCCGAGCCCGTCGGCCATGCCGCTGAAGTAGGATTGTGCCTCCTCTGCGGTCGTCTTATGGAACACCCTCGGTTTTACCCCGTTTCGCCTCTCCCAGTTGGCGTAGATGAAGTATTCCACGCCAGGTGCCCAGGGTTTTGCGTCCGCGGGCGTGACTGCCACCACGAGGCAGTAGGCACCTCCGCAGCGGATCATTTTGTATGCCATGGCAACCTCTGTCCTTCCGTAGAGCTACAGCTCCGGCAGGATGCGCCGGATGAAGTATCCGCCGTCGTTGGAGTGCGGCACGTAGGCGCCGCGTTTGACGGGGACCTCTCTGCGCGAGACGACCTCGGTCGTGCCGAGCGCCTGGAAAAACAGGAAGTCCATGAGTCGGTGCGAGAGTTTGGAACAGGTACCCATCTTGCGCCTCCTGGGGCATCTTGCGGGTTGCGCCCAGAGACCATCCTCTAGACGAGGGGTTTTGTATCAGAAAAAGGAGGGATTGTCAATCGCACCCATTGACGCGAGGGTCTTTTCGTGGTACAGATTTTCGCAGGAAGGCGGTATCACATGGAGCTGATTGGTGGCAGTTCAGGGCACGGGCGCGTCACGCTTTGTTCTGCACGATTCAACGCGACGGCGACGTGTGGTGAGGACGGTAAGATCTCGTGTAAAGTCCGCAGGGAGAAGAGTTTCTGGGTGCTTCTGCGGAAGAACCACCTCATGCCCATGACCGTGAAGCTGGTCCTGCTACTGTGGGCAGGGGCCACGGACATGATGAAGGCCGTGTTGGGAGGAGCGGTACTTGGAATCATTACCGTGAATTTACTCTCCCCATCGCATCAACCTACTCGAACCCTCCGTACGGCGTTGCTGAGTGAGCTTGCTAGCATTCTCATTCTTGTGATATTCGTGCTGTACACCAAAAAGTGGGTCGCAACATGGCATGCGGCAGAACACATGGCCGCAGACGTCTGGTGGCGCAATCGGTCGACCAGCCTTGAGGCTGTGGCCGCGGGCGATCGTATCCAGGACGCTTGCGGCGGAAGGCTGTTCCTGCCGTTGTTTCTCACGGTGAAGATCGCGGCTTACGTGGCAATGACGCTCCAGATGTCTCAGTGGCTTTTCTACCTGGTGGGGCTGGAAGCCGCACTGCAGGTGGAACATTGGATCGGGTGGTCGCGGGTTCCGGGGGTTCAGCGATTCAACCGGTGGCTTCAACGGAACATCTCGACCGCGCCTCCAGGAGCAAAAGAGATTGAAACCGCCCATGTGGCACTTATCTGCCTGATCTACGCAGAAGAAAAAGCAGACGAGGCAACTCCATGACCAGCTGATCTCAGCGGTCATTTTTATTTGAAACAGCGAAGAGCGAAACGCAAAAATACCCCTTTTGAGGGTATTTTTGATGGTGCAGTCAGGACGATTCGAACGTCCGACCTCTTCCTTCGCAGGGAAGCGCTCTATCCAGCTGAGCTATGACTGCCTGGTTGTTTTACCTACGATTCGAACGTCCGGCCTTCCCGCAATTCTGCGGGACGCTCTATGCGCGGTTTGGAATGGCGAGAATGTACCAAACCGCAAAGGTTCTGGCAAGACTATTACATTTCCTCAGGCAAACCTATGCCAAGCAGGGCCAATCCTCGTTCCAGGGCGGCTCTGGTGGCCATACAAAGGCGTAGGCGTCCGTCTCGTATGGCTGGTTCTGCATCCAGGACGGATACGTCGCGGTAAAAGTCGCCTACGCGCTGGGCTGTGTCTACGCACCATTGAGCAACGACGCTTGGTTTGCGCTCTTGGGCGGCGCGTTCAAGCACAGCCGGGAATGTCGCGAGCGTGAGGGCAAGACGCTTTTCTGAGATGTGGGAAAACGCGTTTGTGAGGGGCGCGTCTTCAGAAGGAAGCTGGGGTGCTTTTTTTACGATGGAACCAAGGCGCGTGGCCGCATACTGGCAGTACGGGCCTGTGGAGCCTTCAAACGAAAGCGCCTGCTTCAAGTCAAACACGATTTGCTTGTCGCTATCTTGCTTGAGCATGGTGAACTTAATCGCGGCCATGGCGATTTTCCATGCTGCATCCGCGACTTTCCTTTCTGGCCAGTCCTCATGCCGCGCCATAATGCCGCTCCGCGCTTCGTCGACCACCGCATCGCGGAACTGTTGATACGTGATCACATTCCCCTTGCGACTGCTCATTACGCCTTCCTTGAGCGTGACAATCTCAAAGCCAATGTGCTCAAAGTGTTGCGTCGCGCCCATGCGCTTCAGCGTCGCAAAGAGTTGTTTGAGATACAAGGACTGACGCGCATCCACCAGATAGACACTCTTTTCCGCACCGGGATAGTCCTGCTGTTTTTGTTCGGCAAGCGCGAGGTCCTTCGCAGAATAGAGAAGGTTCCCGTCTGTTTTGCGCAAAAGTGAGACGCCGAGTTTTTCCTGTTCAAGATCCACGACAAGCGCGCCTTCGCTTTTGACAGCAATCCCCTTTTTCTCCAGATCCGCGACAATCTCTTGCGCACGATCAAGAATGTCCGATTCAAAATACTGGCGGTCAATCTTTACGCCAAGCTCATCAAATATTTGATATAGCTCCTCAATGCACCAGCGTCGCGTTTCACGCCACAGAAACTCCCAGGCCTTGTCGTGCGCCTCGAGTTGTTGCTGGACAAAGGAAAGCTCGTCCTTGACCTCAGGATGTTCGTCCACGAACTTCGTTGCCTCTGTGTAGATCGCTCCGAGAAACCGGCTCCCTTGATCCTCATCGTGGATGCTCTCGACAAGCGCAATCGCACGCTCAAGATCAAGCGTTCGTGGATCGATTTCCGCGCGCTTCACAAAAAACCACAGCACTTTGCCGACATTGGCGCCCACATCATTCACATAGCTAAGCGAGACGGGGTTTGCGCCCCAGGATCGCAGAATGTTCAGGATAGACGCGCCCAACACAAGCAGGCGTGTGTGGCCAACGTGGATTTCTTTATGTGTGTTAGGATTGGCGTGTTCAAAAAGGATTTGCCCCTGCGGCACTTCCCCTCCTTTTCCGTAGTCTGCACCAGCCACCTCAATATCGCGCACCACGCGGTGCACCGCATCGCCCACGTTCAACGTAAAGTTGACGTAGGGCCCTGCAACGGTTACGCCTGCAATATCTGTTTTAGCCGTCTGAAAATCCTGGACAATCTCTGCGGCGAGGACAGCGGGACTTACCTTTCGCTCTTTTGCAAGACGAAAACACGGGAATGCAAAATCTCCCATGGTCGGATCAGGAGGTGCCACGAGCTCGTCTGCGCGAACCTCTACGCCAAGTTGCTTGCTCAAGCGCTCAGCAATGTCATGTGTCCAAAATTTCCAGGCCTGCGTCATACAAGTTTCACAAAGAAGCGTTTGCCTTTTTGAATCAACATGCCAGCGCTCACCATCATTTTCTCGTCTGTGACAACGTCCCCATCGACCTTCACCCCGCTTTGTTCGATCTGGCGACGCGCCTCCGTCTTCGACGGCACTAAACCCGCGCCTACAAGCACATCCACGAGCGGCTGACTGTCTGCGACCTGATATTCTGGCACTTCATCTGGCGTTTCTTTTTTCTGATGCACGGTCGTAAAATGCGCCTCTGCTTCTTCCGCATCTTTTGCAGACACAAAACCTGCGACAATCTCTTTTGCAAGTCGTCGCTTGAATGTCATGGGATTTTCTCCTTCCTTGATCGCCTGTTCAATCTCTTTGATTTCCTTGTCCGTCACATCCGTACATAACTCAAACCCAGGAAGGATCATACCATCTGTCCAGCTCATGACCTTGCCGTACATATCATCCGGCGTATCTGCAAGCGTGATCATGTTGCCCTCGGTCTTCCCCATTTTCTTCCCGCTCGCATCTGTCAGTAACTTACACGTGACCACAGCCTTTTCTTTCTGCTTCATCTCACGCATGAGCGTCCGCCCGGCAAGCATGTTGAACGTCTGATCATTCCCACCGATCTCCATATCCACATCCATAGCAACCGAATCATAGCCCTGCATGAGTGGATAGAGGAACTCGTGGAGGTAAATGGGCTTGTCCTCCTTCACGCGACGGTCAAACATGTCCCGCTCCAACATCTGTTGGACCGTAAAATGCGATGCAAGGTCAACGACATCGGCAAAGGACATCTTCCCTAGCCAATCATTGTTGAAACGCATCTCTGCGGCGTTGGGGCCGTCAAAGGAGAGGATGCGTGCGGCTTGCGCTTGATATTCGCGACAGTTGGCTTTGACCTCTTCAGCCGTGAGTTTCTTCCGTGTGGCGGTCTTGTCTGTGGGATCGCCAATTCTTGCGGTAAAGTCACCGATCAGCATGATGACCTTGTGCCCAAGTTTTTGCAGTTCAGCGAGTTTGCGAAATTCAATAGCATGGCCAAGGTGAAGCGATGGTCCTGTGGGATCCACGCCAACGTACACGGTCATGGGCTTGTCCTGCATCATGCGCTCCATCACAGCCTCGCGGTTGGGGTAGACGTTTTCTACGGCGCGCGTCAAAAAATGCTCAATGGCTTTTTTATCTTGATTGACATGTGTCATAACGATGGCATGGTACTCAACAGAAGCCTTGGAGGCAAGGGAAATGGTTATAAAAGACCCCGCGCGAGACGCGGAGAGAGGCTACCCGCAGTGGATGCAGGAGCCGGAGTCACAGCACGCTCCCTGCATGGCGATGCCGAGGGAGACGCGGAAGACGGACTGAGGGAGCTGTTCGACCGTGAAGAAGGAAGCGAGCCCCCGGAGCATGTCCGGGCGTACGGTGCGTTCGCGCGGCAGTTGGATCTTGGCGCGCCGGATGAGGCACTGGGTCCGCTCCGCGAGATCAGCGAAGCCGGGCTGGTGCCGAGCATCCTTGGGGTCAGGCTCGACCACGATGAAGGCGTCATCAGGCCGGATGTGGTCAGCGATGGTCACCAGGTCCTGGGCCGAGAGATCTCCGGATCCGAGGTACTCGCCGTTGCCATCGTACCACTCAGCGTTTTTGCACACCGGGTGCTCACACGCCCTTCCGTTGTAGAGCCCGTAGCGTCCGGGCTTCTCCGCGGTCGTGCCCAGGTAAAACTTGTTCCGTTCGTCGTGCATGTCCGTGGCCTCCTGTGGTCGCGCTCAAAAAACGCGGCAAGTAGTTATGCTACTCACCGCGTTTCTCCGCGTCAATGGTTCTAGGTGGATAATCTCCCTTTGAGCGTCTCCTGTTTTTTGATGGCATCTTCTCGTTTGAGCTTCATTCCATCAATGACTTTTGCCGGTGCCTTTCCGATAAACTCTTGATTCGCAAGCTTTTCATCAAGCGAGGCAATGTACGCCTCTGTTTCCGCAAGCTCTTTTTCCATCTTCGCCCGTTCCTGCGCAAGATCAACCGTGCCCGCAAGATTCAACGCGATCGTCGCGTTTCCAGAGCTGACGGCCGGCCAAGACTTGTCGACCTCTGCAACGAGCGAGAGTTCCTCCGCGTTGGTCATGCGCAGGATCCACGCGCGATTGCCTTCGACAAGCTTTGTGACCGTCGCGTCGACCGCCATGGCAAACGTCACCTTTTTCGCAGGCTCAACCTTTTGCTCCGCACGCAATCGACGCATATCCGTCACGAGCGTACGTATGTGTTCGAAATCATCGGCTGTGTTGCGTGTTACGTGATGTGTGATCTGCGTCGGCCATTCTGCGAGGATCAAAAGCCCGTCAAAACCTGCGGTTTTCCAGAGATGCTCCGTGACGTATGGCATAAATGGATGCCAGAGCTTGAGGATGGTCTGCAGAATCTTGGTGAGGATCGCGGACTTATTGCCCTCGACCTTCGCAATCTCCAAATACCAATCCGCCAAATCGCCCCACGTGAAATCGCGAAGCTCTTCGCCGGCTTGGGCAAGCTGGTAATCTTTTATTTTCTGCGTGACAGACGCAGTCACCTCGTCCAGACGAGAGAGGATCCAACGGTCAGCGAGGGACGTACCGACCACCTCACCCCGGCCCTCTCCTTCGTAAGGAGAGGGAGTCAGGTTTGAGATGATGAACCGCCCGATATTCCAGAGTTTGTTGGTGAAGTTGCGGAAGTCTTTGATTTTTTCTTCAGAGAGTTTTTGATCCATGCCAGGCGTTGTGCCCATGACAAGGGACAGTCGCACCGCGTCTGTTCCGTATGTCGGAATGACGTCCAGCGGATCAATCACATTGCCGAGGGACTTGGACATCTTGCGACCTTGCTCATCGCGCACAAGTCCGTGGAGGTACACGTCTTTGAAGGGCACTTCGCCAAGCGCATACGCACTCATGAGAACCATGCGTGCCACCCAAAAGAAAAGAATGTCATACCCTGTCTCGAGTACGGCTGTCGGATGAAATGTCTCAAGTTCTTTCGTCTTCTCCGGCCAACCAAGCGTGGAGAACGTCCACATACCAGAGGAAAACCACGTGTCCAGCGTGTCAGGATCGCGCGTCCAATCAGCGCCAGGGGAAATGTCAGAGACGACGGTCTCTTCGCCGCGATACCACACCGGGATCTGGTGACCGAACCAAATTTGGCGCGAGATGCACCAGTCGCGGAGGTTATTGACCCAATGGAAATAAATCTTTTCAAAGTTGTCTGGAATAATGGTCGTTTGTTTTGACGTGACAGCCTCAAGCATGAGTTCCTTCAGCGTGGCCTTGTCCCCTTTCTTCCATTTACCGAGCGTGTCCTGTCGCAATGCAAAGGGTTTATTCACGCGGACAAACCACTGCCGTCGAATTTGCGGTTCGATTTTTGCGCCGCCACGATAATTCACCGCAACATTATGCTCATATCCTTCCTCTGTTTTGACGAGCAATCCTTTTTCACGTAGCTTCTCCACGATTTTTGGCCGAGCCTCCTCAATGGACATGCCTGCGAATTCGTCTGCGACAGCCAAGAGTCTTCCATCGAAACCAATAATCTGTTGCGCCTCAAGCTTGTGACGTTCTGCAATCTCAAAATCTGTTGCATCGTGCCATGGAGTGATCGTCATGACGCCTGTACCAAACTCCATGTCAATGACAGCGTCTTTGATGACCGTCGCCGTCACGGGTCCATTGATCCATTCGCACGTGAACGTATCGCCATGCTTATATTGCGCGTAGCGTTGATCATCTGGATGCATCACAACGTATTTGTCGCCGAACTTCGTTTCCGGACGTGCCGTGCTAATTTCAAATGGTCCGTACTTGAAGGTGTAGAAAGGCACACGTTCCTGTTTCCATTCGATCTCGTCATCAGAGACATTGCTCTGCATGGTCGGATCCCAGTTTACGATACGTTCGCCTCGCTCGATCAATCCATCCTCGTACATCATCTTGAACATCACGTTCACCGCGTGATTGCGCTCCTCGTCGAGCGTGTACTTTTCGCGCTTCCAGTCCATGGACGATCCCATGCGCTTGCATTGCTCAATGATGGTCACGCGCGACTGTTCGGCAAAAGCGCGGACGCGTTCGAGAAACTTTTCGCGGCCAAGTTCTTTGCGCGGATCTTTGATCCCCTCTTTTTGGAGGAGTTGTTCCACTTTTGTTTGCGTGGCAATTGCGGCATGGTCCGTACCTGGTACCCAATAGGTCTTGCGGCCATCCATGCGATAAAAACGCATAAGCGCGTCCTGAATCGCCAGCATCTTCGCATGCCCCATGTGGAGCGTGCCTGTGCGATTTGGCGGTGGAAGCACAATGCAGTAAGGCTCGCCTTTCTGATTGCGTTCAGGAAGTTGGTCTGGATCAAAAGCGCCGGATGCTTCCCAGGCGGCAAAGATTTGCGATTCCACATCCGCGGGCGTATAGGCTTTGGGGAGTTCTTGAGAGTCTTTCATAGCGAGATAATGCGCCCATCTTACTGGAAGACGGCAAAAAAAGAAATTGACCGCAGAAGTCGACCGGTAACCCTGGCGGGTTGTAGGGATAGTCGCAATTTTCGTTCGGAAGAGAGAATGCCTTGGTTTGTTTGTTCTAAAAAGTCTTTTATTTGGCTGTACGTAGCCCCAAAACAGTGACTGTCAAAAGTTGTCAACAGGTTGACAGTATTCACGGGCTGGCATAAACTATTCGATTCCCTGCGAAAGCTGTGGATAACCAATGCCTCTCTCGGTTGAACAAGAAGCGCTTGCACAGATCAAACGCGCTCGACAGATTCTCGTGCTCGGCAAAGAGCACGCTGACACAGACACGATTTGTTCTGCAATCGCTGTGGGCTTAGTGTTGCAAAAGTTGGGCAAAACGTTTGATGTGGTGATCCCAGGATTTGACCAGCGCCGCCGTCCTGCGTTTCTTTCCTCCTCCATTGAAATTCGCTCGCAAGCCGAGGCCATGCGTGCCCTCCATCTGATAGTGGACGTGAAGGATGTTCCCCTTTCTGAGCTCATGTATACGGTGCATGACAACAAGCTCGAGATCATCCTTCTCCCGAAACATGGGCAGTGGTCGCCAGCGCAGGTCGAAGCAAAGCATGGCGCCATGTACTATGATTTGATCATTCTGCTGGGCTGTGAACATGCAAAGTCGCTTGGCGAAGAAACAAAACATATTTTAGAAGCGCTCCAAGAAACGCCTGTCATCAATATTGATCACCGTCCCTCAAACGAGCATTACGGCCACATCAACCTCGTGGATATCACGCATAGCTCCATGACCGAGCATCTTGGTCATATTATTGAACAGTGGGATGCATCCATGATTGATACAGAAATGGCTACGGCGCTCCTCGGAGGCATGATGGCGCGCACCAAAAGCTTCCGCACGGGAAACATCTCGCCAAAGGCACTCGCACTCTCTTCTCGACTTGTGGAACGCGGCGCGCACCGCGAACAAATTGTCACGCAACTCTGGCGCACCAGGGAAGTAAGCGCCCTCAAACTTTGGGGACGAGCCCTGTCTCGTTTGGAGCAAGATCCTTCGCATGGGCTTGTTTGGACCACAATTACGGAAACAGACCTGATTGATACGCAAACCGAACCAAAAGATTTGGAGGGCGTGGTAGATGAGCTCATCTCCTATATCCCAGACGCGAAGCTGATTGCAGTCCTGCTTCAGCGCGGTGCCTCTGCTGTGACATTTTTACACGCGCAAGCGCCGCTCTCCGCCGTGGACATTGCCCGAAACATGGGTGGGACAGGCACACGAGAACGCGCAGTATTTACATATCGCGAAGCTGTCACATTTCAAACAGCGACCACACAGGTGATCGCTCGTATGAAAGAACATTTGCCAACGATTACTCGATAGCTGAAGCCATGGAAGGCGCTGGTGTCACGAGCGGAAAAATCGTACGGAACTTTGCCACATAATCGCGCGTTTCCTTTGGGAGCGCGCTTTTAGGTGCGTTGGCAATCTTTTTCTCCAGATCAATGTGTTCTTTTTTTAGCGCAAGATATTTCTTTTTCCACGTTGCCTCGGATTTGCTTCCAACGGGTGCGTCAATCATTTTCTTTTTTGCGACGACAAGCGTTTCCCAAACCTCATTGTGTTTTTTTGTGAGGGCGGCTTTTGCAGATGCATCCGCGTTATCCACCTGCGCATCCCAATTTGTCAGAGCTTTTTTGACGCGTGATGTGCCTCCGTTATACGCCGCGGCAATATATTCATGCGCAGATGTCGCGTGCGAAAGATAGGCCTCGCGTGCCACAGACGGTAGTTCAGAAAGCACAGTATCAAAATACGCTGTCTGCGCTTTGAGCATGTTTACCGGCTGTTTTGTGCCCGTGGAAAAATCTTTCACGAGCTCGAGCTCAGGACGCTTCGCAATGCTCGCGTAGGTTTTTGGCATGAACTGCGCGATGCCACACGCACCCGCCGGCGAAAGATCAAAACGATACGCATCTTCACGGTTGAGTGCCAGAGTCACGTAAAACGTCTCAAGGGCGTTTGCCGCGTTTTTGGTCGCAGAAGTCTTATCCAGATGCTCAATCGCTGTTACGGTCGTCAACGTGCGCATGTCTGTTGTGTCGGCCACAAGCTTGCCAGCAAAAGCACGCGACACAACCTGTTTTGCGCGTAGTTCGTCTAAAGCCGCTTGCATGGACTGGTCGAAAAACTTTTTTCCCTGCTCCACGACGTCTGCTGTGTGCAATGTGCGAGCGTATGGCGTATAGACGACTTCCTCCTGAAGAAAACGTTTTTTCTTGTTCACGGTCACTTCGCGCAGGAGTGGATAGCGCACAGCAACGACACGAAGATCGTCATTACCTTGCACAACATATTCCGAATCTACGCCGCGAGAGTTTGCAACACGTAATAGACGACAATACCCCGTGTCTGCGATGTCGCATTTCAATCCTGTGCCCTTCTTTTTTGCGGTGACATACGCCATCTCATCTGTCGCCTGATTCCACAAAGCAATCGTGACCCTGCGCCAATCCGTGTCCGTCGTCAGATAGGTTGGCTTTGAGGAAGTGGGTTGGTCTTGCTGAATCTCGAATTGTAATTGCGCCTTTGCACGACGAACTGCCTCAAATATAGGTGGCGGAAGCGCGGGCGTGGTTGTAGGAACCGGGGGCGTTTCGACAACAGTCACGGTTGCAGAAGTCGCATAGCCCAGTAAACTCAACAATTCCTCGCGTGTCCCAGCAAAGGTTCCTGTACCAGGATGGTAAAAGCGACCATCCCCCATTTCAAAAATTGTTGGTGGTGAAGGGATTACCGCGGTACTTGTTGCAGATACTTCTTCTGCAAATGCTGGTTGCACAAACAACGTCGTACAAGCGAGCAGGGAAAGGAAAATCGTGAAATAGCGCATGAGCATAAGGTAAGTGGCGATTTATTCCGCAGTCGGCTTCTCTAGGACGGCAAGAATCTTTTCTGCAAATGCCTTTCCATCATCTGTGGGAAAAAAGTCATGGGCGCGTTCGCCCATACGCTGGCGCTCCTCTGTGTCCTTGAGTAAAAGCCGCGCTGAGGCAAGGAGATTTTCCTCAAAAGCGGGTTCCTCTTGATCCATGACAAGCGCAGATCCCTGTTCCTCAAATGCTTTGGCATTTGCGTTTTGCGGAGAGTCTGGCAAAGGAATCAAGATTGACGCTTTTTTTAAAGCCGCGATTTCCGACAATGTACCAACGCCCGCGCGACTCACCACAATATCCGCGGCTGAATACGCCTGTAGCATCTCTTCTTCATTCAGGAGTGACCGCACAGCATACCCCTTGAGAGCCCGCCGTTTTGCGGTAGCACCCTCTTTCCCCAAGCCTGTGACATGGATGACCTGAGCAAACTCGAGCCATGCTTTACGTGTGTGTTCGACCATGGCATTCAGTGCGAGAGAACCCGTCCCCCCACCAAAAATGAGCACAATCGGTTTTTCTGTATCTAACGCAAAGGCTTTTGTAGCTACATCTTTTTGCAGAGCTCCTTCGAACGAAAAGCGCGTTGGAGTCACAAGAGGCTCGTCTGATACGGCGGAACCAAAGGGAGGTTGCTCATACTCAAACGAAGTGGTGACGCTCGCACATTTTTTTGCGATCAACTTGTTTGTCAGACCTGGTACAAGATCAAGTTGATGTGCAAAACAAGGAATATGCATCTTCGCGGCAGAAAATACCACGGGTACAGCTGTGTAGCCTCCCATGGTTATTACCGCTGACGGCTTGATTTGTTTCAAGAGCGTATCTGCCATACGACGCACACGCATCCAAGCAAACGGCAAACGAAACCAATCCAGAGAAGCGTAACGTGGAAATTTCACGTCAGGAAGCGCGTGGAATTGCATGCCTGCGCTTGTCACAAGCTCACGTTCCGGACCTCGTTCGGTGCCAATCCAAACAAATGTCGCTCCAGGCTGAATACGCGCCAAACATTTCGCCGTGGCCAATAGCGGCGTCACGGGGCCTAGGGTTCCGCCTCCAACAAAGAGAAGTGTCATAGTCGTCGTTTGCCTGCGCGCGGAATACCTGCCACCAGTCCCATGGCCGCAAGCAGAATCACCATGGAAGAACCTCCGTGTGAGAAAAATGGAAGCGTTACGCCCGTCATAGGCATGATACCGATCATGGAGCCGATATTCAAAAACGTCTGCACACCGATCCACGAACCTACGCCTGCGGCAAGATAGGCACCAAATGGATCAGCAGACTCTCGTGCGATCTTAAAGCAACGCCACACAAGATAGCCCATGAGCGCAAGAAAGACCGTGATCCCAATCAGCCCAAGCTCTTCCCCCATCACGGCAATAATAGAGTCAGACTCTGCCTCTGGCAGGTACAGATATTTTTGACGGGAATGACCATATCCCAGTCCCCAGAATCCTCCAGAACCAATGGCAAGCACCGCCTGGTTGATATGATAGCCAATGCCCTGCGGATCGATTTCCGGGTGCATAAACGTCATAAAACGCGCGGCACGATAGGGAGATTTCCAAATAAGGAGCGCGACCATGCCTACGCCAGCGCCACACAGCCCGATAAACCAGGAAAGGGGCGCGCCTGAAATGAGATACAACAGCAAGGACATGCCCACGATCACAGCCATGGACCCTGTGTCCGGCTGCATGATGAGAAGGAGAATGATTGCGCCGAGTGCAAGAAGAAACGGGGCAAGTCCTGTTTGTGGATTGTGCGCGTCTGTCCCCTGACGCCCTGCGAGCCACGCGGAAAGATAGACGAGAAACGTCAGTTTGACGAACTCAGAGGGCTGGAACGCAAACCCGCCAAAATCCACCCAAGATCGTGAACCGCCGCGCATCTGGCCAATACCAGGAAGGAAAACCGTGATAAGCAACCCAATGGAAACAATCAGCGCCAAAAAAGCAACTGAACGCCACTTACGGTAATCAACAAAGGAGAAGAAGAGAAAAAGAAACGCTCCTGGTAGGACGCCGTTTTTCAACTGACGCGCCACATAGTACAGCGCGTCCCCTGTGCGTTGAACGGCAATAGGACCGCTGGCCGACATGAGCATGAGTAATCCGAAAATCGTCAGTGCCACCGTGAGGGCAATAATGGTCGGGTCTAAAGAACGAAGGCGTTGGATAAAGGGCATGGGATAGGTAAAGAGATCAGACCAGGTCTACGAGCGCGATTACTGCGCCCACACCTGCACAGATAAACGAAATGAGCCAGAATCGCATCACAATCTGTTGCTCGGGCCAACCTAATGCCTGGAAGTGATGATGAATGGGCGAGCTGAGGAAGATTTTCTTTCCATGACGCAATTTCTTGCTCGCAACCTGCAACAGCACAGAGCCGCTCTGCACCACAAATGGGAGGCCGATAATCAATAAAAGAAGAGGCTGGTTTGTCATGCACGCCACCACGCCAAGAAGCGTTCCTAAAGACATGGAGCCTGTATCCCCCATGAACACGGACGCGGGATTCACATTGAACCAAAGGAAACCGAGTAACGCACCAATCACCACGGCGCATAGCACCGCAAGATCCGTACGACCTTGGCCATAGGCGATCATCAAATACGCACCAAATGCGGCAAGCAGAGAGCCTCCTGCCAATCCGTCTAAGCCGTCTGTTTCGTTGACAGAATAGGATGTTGAGGTAATCACGAGAATGAAAAATGGGATATACCACCACCCAATTTCAAATGTGCCAACAAAGGGAACATGCACCTGATCCCATCCGAGTTTTGCATAAAACCACCAGGCGCCAATAGCGGCTACCAATAAATACGACAGGATTTTGTAACGCATGCGCAAACCACCGCCCTTTGGTCCGATCTTCTTCACATTGAGATAGTCATCAACCAATCCCACGAGCGCGGCGCCCAACAAAGAGCCCAGTGGGAGTAACGTCTGTCCACGCGAGAGGAATGTCAGATCGCACCAGCCATTACCAAAGATCCAACACAAACCACCACCAAGTCCGGCAAGGAATAGCGCGATACCCCAAATCATAATGCCACCCATCACGGGCGTTCCAGCTTTTGCTTTATGCAAAGCGGCCATCACAGGCGCACTTGCGGCATCACGAATTGTTTTTCCCATGCCCAAGCGTTTGAGCGCTCGAATAAGCAGAGGCATGAGCAGGACAGACAGGATAAATGCCAAAACCATGAACCCAAGCGGACGCGCGACCATCAAAGATAGTTCTGGCATATCCCTATGACTGGTTGATAATAGAGAGGTAAAGGAGCGCGCCGACCCATGGCAAACTCCACATAAATGAAGAAATCAATAATCCGACGGCCGCTGACATATCACGTTGATACACGACATAAGCCCAAGCAGTGCAAATCCCTGTCACAACCGTCCAAAGGAGCGGCGGGAAAAATGACCAGGACCAGGCTCTCACCTCATCCGCGCCAAAATACACGTTATAGTGCAGGATAAAGAGACCATCTTTTCGAGCCATGGGTACAACGCTCAAAAGATAGAGGAGTGACGCTGTGAGCACTAAAAACCATGTTCCCAACGTCAGCCAGCGCAAAACCGGCCGGTTCCACGCCAGCTTTACCGAAAACCACGCGGCCTCCCAGCGCATACATCTATCATACGCGATCTGCCGTAGATTCGTCCACGCTCTGTACAAGCGTCACTTCTGGCACAGCACTCTGCAAAGCATCCTCAACCACCATATGAAGCGTATCCTCTGCATAGGGGCAACCAGCGCAAGCGCCCGTCAATCGCACGGTCACGATCCCAGTCTCTGGATCTGCCCGTACAAGGGAAACGCCACCTCCATGGGCGGCTAAAGGGGGCGCAATGGCCTCAAGTGCCTGTTCTACACGCGTTTTGAAGTCTTGGGTGTTTTCTGGCATACCCCCAGTGTACGGGGCTTTTTTACGCTTGACAACGGGGAAAAGCCCGTATAAGATGCCCGCACATTGATCAACCTTTAACGCTGTATGGCCCATAAAAAAGCTGGTGGTTCTACAAGTAATAATCGCGATTCCCAGGGCCAACGCCTTGGTGTAAAGCGATATGCAGGTGAATTTGCCAAAACAGGCAACATTCTCGTGCGTCAACGCGGAACACATATCCGCGCTGGCATCAACGTGCGCCGTGCCAAAGACGACACCATGTTTGCCATGGCAGACGGTCTCGTCTCCTTTTCCGACAAGCGCATCACGCTCTACACGGGCAAGCGCAAAGTCGTGAAGTTTGTCCATGTCCTTCCCATCGTGAAGAAGGCCGAGGCCAAATAAGCCCCATCTACGAAAAAAAAGCCCTCTGACAATTGTCAGAGGGCTTTTGGTTTATGGTCGTCTGTGGCTGTTTCTCTTACGCTCCTCTGCCGCGATCAAACGCAGGGCCTTGGAAAGGAGGCGGTCTAGGTTCCGATAACCGCTGGCAGAAAAGGCCTGATACGCTTTTACCCACAATGCCTCCCAGATCGCTCCTTCTCCGGTCATGCTCTCTTTTGCCTCAAGTGGCGCCTCAAAGAGAAAGAAGAAAACGGTTTTCTCAATCAAGGTACCTTCACGACGAAAGCGAAAGGTAGTGCGGCCAACTGGCGCAACAAAACGCAATCGATCCAGCCCCGCTTCTTCTTTGATCTCACGCACCGCTGTTTGCGCGAGACTTTCTCCCAGTTCCTTATGACCTTTTGGAAAGGTCCAGCGGCCATACGGATCCTTGATAAAAAAGATCTCGATATTTCCTCCACGACGGCGATAAATAATACCACCGGCAGAGACCTCGGAACGGAAGCGGAAGCTATGGCCGCGGTGCAGGGATTGCTCGTGTGGTTGTGGCCGTGGAGAGATCAACGGCGCCGGTGAGGATCCCGACGGCGCGGTCCAATTGTGGGTCGCGTTCTGCTTCATAGTCTTCAGCGGTACGCTCGACAACAATGTCGGGCTCTAAACCGGATTTATTAATGGTGCGTTCTTGAGGCGTAACCCATTCCGCAACCGTGATTTTAATGGCTGATCCGTCACGTAACGACTGATAGTCCTGTACAGAGCCTTTGCCAAACGTTTTCGTGCCAACAAGCTTTGCTTTGCCATGATCTTGCAATGCGCCTGCCACGATCTCCGCAGCGCTCGCAGACCCTTGATTGACCAAAACAACGGTTGGAATCTTTCCAAAAGCGGGTTGCCGAACAGTGCCCAAGAGTGTTTCCACCACCTTACCTTGTCGTCGTTCTTTTACCACGATTTGATCACCAACCCAATAGCCAGAGATCTCCAGGGCCATGTCTAAAAAGCCGCCTGGATTATTGCGCAGGTCTAAGATAATGCCTTTTGGTTGTTTTTTCTTCGCTTCCTGTACAGCTTGTTCAAACAATGTACCCGTATCTCCATTGAAGTGCGTCACCTCAATCACCATCAGGCCACTTGCCAGCATCTTTGTCTTCACACTTCGCACCTGAATATCATCACGTGTGATCGTCACATCAAATGAGGGCTTCTCCACATTCGGACGATAAATAGAGAGCGTGACCTTGGTCCCCTTATCTCCACGGATCAGGGACACAGCCTTTTCTACAGTCATGCCCACGGTTTCTGTGCCATCGATCTTAATAATCCAATCGCCAGCACGTAATCCCGCACGTTCTGCTGGGGTGTCTGGGAGTGGCGCGATGATTTGGATTTGTTCATTTTTCAACCCAATCTCTGCACCAATGCCTTGAAACTTTCCGGCAAGCTGTTGCTGGAACGCTTCTGCGCTTACTGGCTCAAAAAACATGGTGTATGGATCACCCACGCTCTGCGCAAGCCCGCTCATGGCTCCATAAAACAAAGCCTTGTCTGTGACCGGTTGTTGGTAATATTTTTCCTTCATTGTATCCCAGAGCTCCCAAAAAAGTTTGAAATCCACATCCTGATCTACATCCACGCGCGCGGACTGTCCCAAGCCAATCACAGACCCTGTCGCCGTAGAGGAAGCGCGGCCGTTTCCTTTTAACGTCTCCTCAGATCCCCACCCTGTGGCCGAGGCACCGATCAAAACGCCAAATAACATCACACCAAGATACGAGGCAACGGTTGCGCCACGTATTGTGCGTGATTTTGTGGAAGAAATGTGCTCCATAGACTAAGTAGCGTCTTCTATCGTGCGAATATCCGCGCCCAAGGCACGCAGGCGATCATCCAGTGCCTCATACCCGCGATATACCATTTCCGCGTCATGAATAATGGTCTCTCCTTCTGCGGCAAGCCCAGCAAGCACCATGGTGGCGCCTGCGCGCAAATCCAAACTGCGGATTTCTGTGCCACGTAATGGCGTTGGCCCGGTAATCATCACACGATGCGGATCTGCCACGATGGCATTTGCTCCCATTTTGACGAGCTCACTAATATAGCCAAGCCGCGACTCAAACAACGGATCATGGATCAAAGATGTCCCGTGACACTGTGTCGCAATGAGACCAAAGAGCGCCTGCATGTCTGTGGGGAAACCGGGATATATCATGGTCTGAAGCTTGAACGCCTCCATGCGCCCCCCACCGCGCACCCGCACAGAATGTTTCCCAATTTCGTAAGGAATGCGTGCATGGGTCAATGCGGAAAAGAGCGCGTCCAGATGATCCAGCTCTACGCCTCGAATATCCACATCCCCGTGCGTAACAGCCGCGGCCGCCGCAAATGTCCCCACCTCGATCATGTCTGGGATCACTTTCCAGGTTTCCGGCGCCTTCAGCGAACGCACGCCTGTAATTTCTAAATCATGTGTGCCAATGCCGCTGATCTTTGCTCCAGAGGCAACAAGAAAATGACACAGGTCTTGCACATGCGGCTCAGCCGCAGCAAGACGAATGGAGGTCTTCCCCTGCGCGGTAACCGCGGCCATGACCGCATTTTCCGTTGCAGTGACGCTAAAGCGCATGACAATACGCGCACCCTTCAATTGCGCGGCTTGCATGACCAAACATCCCTCGTCGTTTGACTCAACCGTAGCCCCAAGCGCCTGCAGAGCATCCAGATGGTCATCAATCGGTCGATTGCCAATGCTACAACCGCCTGGCTCTGGCACAAGAATCTTTTTGAACCGCGCGAGCATCGGACCAAGTAAGAGCATGGAAAATCGCATGCTCTTCATTTTCTTTCGATCTAACTTTGCCGGATCCACATCTTTTGTATCAATCTCGAGCACGTGTTCCTCTGGCCAAGCAACCTTTGCTCCCATGCCCACGAGAATCTCTAAGAGTTTAGACACGTCTGTCAAACGAGGCGCGTTCGTAAAACGTGCCTTTCCCCGTACCAACAGCGTAGAGGCAATCAGCGGCCCAATGGCATTTTTTGCCCCGGAAACCGTCACCTGGCCACGCAAATGACCTCCTCCGCGAATCAACATGTTCATATCGTGAAAAAAGGAAAAAGCTGACGAAAAATCCTCCTCAGTGTATCGTGTAGACACCCGCCTTGTCGAGTAACCTATGTATAGACCCCCACTTTTCCGCCGCGTTCTCCCCTGGTTTTTTGTCGCCGCGTTCTTTATAGCGGCTCCTGTGCTTGTTTATTACACGGCTGGTTATCGCTATAACACCAAAAAAGGCCAGTTGGAACGCAATGGCACCCTTATCATCGACACAACCCCCACCTCAGCCACGGTCATTCTCGATGGAAACCGCATGGATGAGACAACCCCTGTCACCATGCAAAATGTGGCACCTGGCTGGCACACGATCGCTCTAGAGCTCGAAGGATATCACTCCTGGACAAAGCAACTCGAGATCAAACCAGAGCGCGTCACGTTTGCGAACAATATCTGGCTCTGGCAAAAAGAACAGACGCCGGTCCTTGCTCTGGAGGGAACTGTGACGCATCTCACCTCAAATCCCGCGCGAGACAGGCTTCTCCTGACCGAAGAAACACCTACCGGAACCACGCTCGCATTCTGGACAGGCACGGGTGCGCGTCTTGGCTCCCAAGCCTTTACGCGTTTCCAGACAAATGACCCCTTTATCCCACGCTGGCAACAAGATGGTCGCGCCGTTCTTTTGAATGGTCTTGCGAATCAAGAAGCAGGCTGGTGGCTTAACGCCCGAAGCTCAACGCCGGTTCTTATGGGGCTTTCCGGACTCTCTTCCCATTGGGATGGCACGGAACTTTTTGGAACAGATGAGCGCAATTCTTATCGCCTCAACCCCCGGACAGAAGCATTCACGCAAATACAGCTTGAAGAGCACGTGGTGGACGCATCCAGCGGAGCAACCCTTGAACAGGCGGATAATAAAAGCGAATTGATCTTCGTGGATCATTCGTTCTTAACAAAGCGGTTTGCTCTTCCAAATGGCACCTGGCGCTTCGCGGACATTCAATCACCGTATGTCCTACTCACGGACCATGGTCGCTGGATGGCTGTCAATCCAAAAGAATCCCCTGCCTCTCAAGGGATTCTGTTGGGCGACTACCCGCGATGGCTGGAAGACGCTCGCGAGCCCCAAGCGCTTTTTGTCAATGCAAGCGAGCTCTGGCAATGGAACATGGCAGAAAAACCCACGCTCCTCCTTCGCCAAAGCGAGCCTATTATCCAAGCGCGCTGGCACCGAAGCGGCACCACCGTATTTTTTGCCACCGCACAAACTCTCATCGCCTTGGATCTCGATGATCGCAACGGACGGCAGACAACCGACCTCGCTACCTTTGACCGCATCTTTGATTTCGATCTCCTGGATAACGACCTCTACATTGCCGGAGAAAAAGAAGGCAAGCGCGGCATTTGGCGCATGATCGTCGAATAACAACCTACAACACACGAAAAGCCGCGCGAATCGTTTCCGCGGTTTTTTCTTTTTCTTCGTCCGAGGCATAGGGTTTTCCATGCCATAATTCAAGGCCATCACCCTCGTGACGGGGCATCACATGAAAATGAAGATGCGGCACCACTTGTCCGGCAACAGCTCCGGTGTTCACCCCCAGATTAAAACCACGGACGCCCAATCCTGCCACCAGCGCTTTTCCCACGCGCTGTACCACACGGATACTCGCCTCTAGTTCTGCATCCTGCGCAGAGAGGAGGTCTGCAACATGCGTTTTTGGCACCACAAGCACATGCCCAGGATTCACAGGCTTCATATCCAAAAATGCCATCACCTGTTCGTCCTCGTACACAATGGCCGCGGGAATTTCCTTGGTAATGATCTTACAAAATACACAATCAGACATAGCGCAAAATATTATGAAATAGGTTCTGTTTCTCCTGGCGGTCGAAGCGCCAAGGCAAGAATAATCATCCCGGTCAGGAGTACCGCTGTCAAAGACAAGACCAAACCCGTACGCCCAAGGTCAGAAGTAATGAGAAACACAAAGGCAACCAACAAAAACCCCACAGGAACCAGCGCCAGAGCCCGTAGCCATCGCGCACGCACAAAAACAGGCGGAGCAAGCACACTGCACACAACCGCAAAAATCACGATGCCGTAAAACGCCAAACCTGTATTCGCAAGGACCACGCCCGGCAAAATACGCTCAGCCACACACCCCAAACCCGCAATCAGCGCACTTGCTGTTGCGCACTGTCGAAGAAATGCTCCTTTGAATGCGTGTCCGGTCATATTTTTTTCCAAGCCGCGGCTAATTCGCGTCTTACATACACCCACCAAGCATCCCAAGAAAGCGCCTGACGTTCATAACGCAGTTCCACATGCCGAATATCCACCGCTCCATTGCGCGCCAACAGTCCTGAAGCACCTAACGTAAACTTTGGTGTTGCCAGAGACGACGGAAGCGCAAATGCTGTTTTCACGATCCACCAACCATCCGCTGTTCTTTGCGGTCGTTGATAGGGAGTCACAATGGCAAGCACTCCTTCTCGCAAAGGATCAGAAGCATGCGTAAGTCTGCGTGGGTACGGGAGAAAGAGCGCTTCTTTCGTGAATGCCGCATAACCATCGCCAATCACGCGAATATCCCCTTTCGGAGCAACAAGCAGTCGATCCCCAGCGAGTTCCGCCGGCGCGCGGCTCACTTCATACGTCTCGTGCGTTTTACTGATCACACTCACCAAAGAGCCAAATCGTATCGTCTGCAGACCTTCCTTGTGAAACGTCTCTGCCACCAAATGTCGCGAATTCGTCCACATGGCCACAGAAGGTGTGCTCGTGCTGTACCCAACATTGTCCGCAAAATAGAGTCGCGGCCCAATCACCCAACGCTTTGCCGTGGTCGTGATACGCCGGAGAAACACATCATCGTCCGCCATAAAGGAAAGCTTGTACACACCCGGCACCAACCCCGTGACCTGAACCTCTTTTTCTACCACGCGATTAGGTCTTGCATCCTGTGCGCCACTCACGCTCACGGCATCTGTCCATACGAGCTCTTCTCCACGTGTCAAACGAAACGCAATGGCATTTTTTCCGCGTGAACGATTCATATCCTGAATCGCCAAAGTCATATTGATCTCGCCGTTTACCGGAACAATATGAAAATCATGACTCCCTCGTAATGAAATATCTGTTGTCTTCCGTGGCGCTGGAATATCAGACAGCGCCTGTGGCGTGGTAGACGCATACCAAACCAACAATTGATCAACCGTAGCCGTTTCCAACACGCGATCTTCTTGATCCTCTCGTACAAACCCCTCTCGATCTCCTCGACGGACAGGCCGCCAGCCCTGCTCTAGAACCTGACTCCACAATGGCTTCATTTCAAACGTAAACGATTGCGCATCACGCAATATGCCGAACTCCAGCAATGTCTGCGCCTGTACGCGCGTCTCAAACGTCAGCGCCAATCGATCAAACGCCCCTGGCGGACGTGCGCCTGCATACACCGGGTCCATCACGATCCTCTGTCCAACCCATCCCTCGCGTTGCAAACCGGCCTGTGTCGCACGCTCGCCCGGAAGAAATACATCAAACCAAGGATTTTTTCCATCAAGCGCCATGGAAAAAACCCGTACGCCACTCGGCGGAAAATGCATGAGCAAAATCGAAGCAGAAAACACCCCAGCAACAAGCCAAGGAATCAAGAGAAGCGGCCAGGCAATGACAGGAGGAATGTTCATGGGGTTTGTGGAGCAAGACGATAAAGAACCTCTCGGCCAAAGGCCTGCACTTCCTGCACCTCTATTCCTGCCTGTTGCCACACGAAACGCTCCTCCATGGATAACGGTCGTGCAAAAAGCGCAGAAGGCATTTCTTCCGTTTGGATAAACCGGACCATTTCCGTAAAGGCTGGCAAAGGGGAAACAGCACTCATCGCTGGAAAAAAGATCTTATCTGAACGCTCTGAGAATACCACGGCATTGGCCGGTAATGCCACACGAGCTGTTGTACGAATATCGTCGTAACGCAGTAGCTCCTTCCGCGTAAAGGATAGCCCCTCATCATCCGCAAAAAAACTTCGGTATACGCCCGTACTCGCCAGAACGCACGCCGTCACGATAAGGCAGAACATGCCCATACGACGAACCCAGACCCGTGACGCGTTTGTTTTTCCCCAATACGCCATCACCTCAGCAAAAGCCCAGCCGCACAATGGTGCAAGAGGAAGCAGATAGCGAATAAAAGAATTGCCTATGGTGATCGCACCGGGTCGAATATGGTCTGCATACAACCCACTCCCATAGATCACGAGTAAAACACTCACGGTCCAACCCGCAAGAAGCACGGGGAGACAAGCGGGTAATGTCACCAAGCGACGTCGCAGACGCAAAACACAAATAAACACGCCGGCGAGGATCGTTGTCATCCAAGGCCAAAGCAGTCCGCCGAGAAATGCCCGTATGTTGAGAAGGATATGTCTTGGATGCAACCCGAACGGTAAACGAAGGCCTCCCGACGAGACTGTCGTAGAAACAACGACGTCCGTGCTCGCATTGTCGCGTAAAAGATAGCCGATCCCAAGCCAGGAATGATAGGTAGACCACCCATACCACCACGCAGGCAGTCCCGCCACGAAAAGCCCGCCAAAAAAAGCAATGACCATCCCGCGCGTCCAGGTGAGACGCCAACCAAACCAAACCCACCAAGGTAAAATCCACAGAAGCTCTGTCGGACGAATGGCTATGGCGAGTGCGAAGACCATGCCGAACAGCCCCGCGACTGTCACACGGACACTCCCTCGCGTGCAAGACGGCTGGGCAAGCGTATCCAGCGCAAAAAGTCCGAGTATCCCCAAGGCGAGAATGGGGAGATTGGGAAAAAGCCCACGATTCGCATACAGCAATACCGCAGGGTATGTCCACGCAACCAGCGAACCAAACCACGCAGGCACAGCGCCATAGCGACGGCGCAAGAGTAGATACAATGCGAGGACTGTCGGGAAAAGCACCAAAACTCCCATCCACGGCAAAATCATGGGGCCAACCAAGCGCACAAAGAGACTCGCGACCAAAGGCCACCCTAAAAAACCCACGGGGAGAATCACGGCACCTTGGCTGACCCAGCTTCGCGGATGAAGCCATGGATATGTCAGAACAAGGGGTTCTGTGATCTGCGCATTCCCCTGCTCTACAAACATCGTCGCGACCACAGCATTTGCCGTTTCATCAGGAGAGGCAAACACCAAAACCCCGGCACTCGCAAGTGAGGAGGCTCCTATCAAAAGAAAGGCAACTAAGACAAAAACAGCGCCGAACTCCAAGAGGAGCGCCTTGTGTTTTTTGAGCAGATAAGACCACGGATCGTTCACAGGCCAAGCATAACGGATTCCACGGTCCAGTACTAGGGTTCCCTCCCTGTTTGCGCCATGCTATTCTTGGCCCATGAAACGTGTCATCTCTACGTTGTGTTTGGCGGCAATAATCAGCACGCTCATCACTCCTTTCCCTACCCTTGCGCGCACCCTGGCCTTTTCTGATCTTGATACGGGTTTCAACCCTCATACGGTTCTGGAGGATCGTGATATTTTTGATCTGGGCGTTATGAACCAAGAAAGTATCCAAAAGTTCTTGGATGCCAAAGGCACACTTGGACTAAAAGCGCTTCGCGATATTGACGGCAACGACAAACCCGCCGCAGAAATCATCTGGCGTGTGTCTACTTCTTATAAAATCAACCCACGCTATTTACTCGCCCTCATTCAAAAAGAGCAAAGCCTTGTCGAAGACACAACCCCCACCCAAAAACAACTGGACTGGGCCGCAGGCTATGGCGTGTGTGACGACTGCTCCATGAACGATCCGCGCATTCAGGACTACAAAGGCTTTGCCAATCAACTCGAATACGCGGCAAAGCAACATCGCGAGCGCTATCTCATGCAAATGCTAGGCAAAGGCACCACGATCTCCGGCTACGCACCAGGGAAACAAATGTGGGTCGATGGTCTGCCGATTATCCCCACAAATCAGGCAACAGCCATGCTGTATAGCTATACGCCACACGTGAGTGGCAACCAAAATCTTTGGCGCATTTGGAAACGCTGGTTTTCTTTGGTGTACCCAGACAATTCCATTGTAAAGGGCAAGTCGAGTAATGTGGTCTACTTATTAAAAAACGGCAAGCGTCACAAAATTGAAAATATGGCTGTGGCGGCATCTATGGTAGATACGTCAAAGATCCTGACCGTCGAAGACGGTAATATCACGGGATATGCAGATGGCAAACCCATCAAATTCCCCAACTATTCCATTGTAGAAACAGACGCAGGTGACCGTTATTTGCTTGTTGGCAAAGCAAAACGCCATTTTTCCAGCAAAGCCGTATTTCGCAAGCTTGGTTTTAACGAGGACGAACTCTTTGAAGCAACCGTCGCTGAACTCGAGGAGTACGAAGAGGGACCAGACATTGTCTCAGCTTCTTCATTTCCACTTGGTTTGCTCGCAAAAGATCCAACCGGAGCCTACTGGTATTTGGAGGACGGTATTCGCCACGCCATTCCACACGCCTCCTTTCTCAGCCTGTACTTCAAAGGACGACCTGCGCGTGCCCTCACAAAAACAAAACTCGCTACATACAAGCTCGGGGAGCCGTACGCTTTGCATGATGGCGAACTTGTCCGCTCGACTTCCGACAACGCTGTGTACGTCATAGAAAATGGGGAGCGCAGGCCGTTTCCTTCTGCGGCCGTGTTTGAAGAGCTTGCCTACAATTGGAAAAACGTGGTGACACTTCCCGCAAAGCTTCTGAAGGAATACCCAACAGGTATGCCCATTGATCCGCATTCCCCCGTACGTGTAGAGCCATTATTTGCTCTTGATGCGACCACCTCCACCACACAAACAACCACAACACTCGCGGCCTTTCCTGCCTTTCATTAGCCTTTTTCATTTCTTTTTTCGTTTCGTCGTATGATTGTCTTTGCCGCCATTGCCCCTCATTCGCCGCTCCTCATCCCCAGTGTGGGAAAGGATGCACGTGAAAAGCTCGCAAAAACCCTGCAAGCCTACACAGAGCTTGAACAGGCCCTCTATCTGGCAAAACCAGACACCCTGCTCATTATTTCTCCGCATGCGCAGATGTATCCTGATGCATTTAGCGGAAATGTCTCCGACAAATTCACGGGCGTCCTCAAAGAGTTTGGCGATCATGGCACAACGGTCGAGGCTAAGGTGGATTTTCTGCTCTTGGACCACATCCATCGGCTCATGCGCGAAGAAAAAGTGCCATTCACGCTTTCCAGCCAACAAGAGCTTGATTACGGCTTCACGGTCCCTCTTCTCCTTCTCACAACGCATCTTCCAAAATGGAAGCTTGTCCCATTGGCTAACTCTCTGCTGGATGGGAAAGCGCATTACGAATTCGGTCGGCAAATGAAACGAGTCATTCACGCAGAAGATCGTCGTGTTGCGATTATTGCCTCTGCGGATCTTTCGCATCATTCCAATGAACAGTCTCCGCAAGGTATGCGCCCTGAAGGAAAGCTCTTTGACGATACTGTACGTCAAAAAGTACTTGCCATGGACGCGCCTGGTCTTTTAGCCCTGGATGCAAATACGCTCGAAAAAGCAGGACAATGTGGCTATAAACCCATTGCCATGTTGCTGGGTGCGCTTGAAGGGATGAATGTGACTCCAAAGGAATTGAGTTACGAGGCGCCATTTGGCGTGAGCTACTGGACCGTAAACTTTGTCATGGCTTAATGAACTACGCGCGCGTCATTCCCCTGCTCCGAACCCCGCTCGGCGTGGACGTTTTTGATTACGCCATTCCAGAGAGCTTGATCATCACGCCAAACATGCTCGTTGTCGCTCCCTTTCGCCGACAAAGCGTGGTCGGTCTTGTACGTGACATTTCCTCGCAAAGCGCGCATGCCGCACGAGCGCTCCCACTCAAGAGCACCTACTGCGATCTTGCGCTCCCTCCAACGCTCGTCCAACTGCTCGACTGGACAGCCGCGCGGACGTTTTCTTCGCGCCCTACCGTTCTCAAAGCGTGGCTCCGTGCTCTCCCAAAGCGCTTCCCCGTTCCTGTCGCGGGACGTCCTTCATCACCACCAGCAAAACTGAGCATTATCACGCACTGGATTGCGCGATCCGAACAAGCACTCCTGGTACGCGCGCAAGAGGCTCTACGCGATCATCAGCGGACGCTCATCGTCACACCATGGCGCGACAGAGCGGATCGTCTTTCTGGCATGCTCGCCTGTTCAGTGCTTCACGGGGAGTTGAACGATGGTGATGCGTTTCGCGCGTGGCGTGCTTTTCTTGTTGGCGAAACACAGGCGCTTGTGACCACGCGTCTTGGTGCCTGGTTGGCAACAGGCGCTGACGTGGTACTTCTTGACGAGCCAGAGAACGACGACCACAAACAAGACGAGCTTGCGCCGCGTTATGATGCGCGCCTTATGCTCGCGTGGTGCGCGCAACACGGAGGCATTGCCCTCGAGACATTTGGCCTCACACCTCCGCTCCACATTGAAGCAGAAGCGCCGGCAATCAACGTGCCTTTTGCAACACACATCCGTCACCCTCAAGGCCGATCCGCTGTCCCCATGATGCAAGCGGACAGTATGCTCGCCATCCAGGAGCATGAAGGCCCTGTTACCATTATTCACCCCATTCGTGGGGTTCGTGCTCGGTTGCGGTGTCGTGATTGCGGCTGGGAAGCAACCTGCGTAACCTGTCACGCTCCTTTGTCCGCAGAAACCACCGAGGCCATTTGCCGCTCCTGTGGAAAACGATCGGATTTGCCGCTGGCATGCGGTTCCTGCCAAGGGCTTGATTTAGGAAAATCCATGCCTGGCATTGAGACCTTAAAAAAAGCTTGGCAACGAGCCGAGCCCTCACGCATGATCGATTGGCGCGATACGACAGCTGAACAAATGGACGTGCCTTTTGCGAATGGATCCCTTGTCCTCGTAACAGATGCAAGCTTACTGGCCGCAGGAGAAGACATTCGCCGCCGCGAACGGCTTTGCCTTGCTTTTCGACGGCTAGCAGATCGCGTGGAGCAAGCGCACGGAGCACTTATCATCCAAGCGGATGAGCTGGCGGCCGGACAATATACGGAATGGCTCACGACAAAAGGTATGCAGGAGTTCCGTGAGCGCGAACGAGCAGAACGAAGGGTGTTTCGTTATCCTCCGTCGACACGGCTTGTGAAAGTGATTGTCGCAGGCGATGCACAGAAGGCAAACCAATGGATGGCTCGCTTGCAAAGCGCGCTTCAAACCCGCGGCGAATGCCGTGGACCATTCCCCGTCCCACAACGTTCCTCCACGCGGCACGAGCGTCACATCATCCATCTTCTCTTCCCTCCGCGCACCGAAGATCGCGACTTAGTGGCTTGGTTGACGCCCTTTGCCAAAGATAGCATCATAGACCTTGACCCGATTGCCTTTTTCCGCTAAGATACGCCCTTGGTATGGAGACCTTCCCTGTCGTTACCCTCCCAGACCCGCGCTTGCGCCAGCGATCGCGGGAGTTGACTGTGGAAGAAATTCTCACACCTGAATTTCAACTCTACTTAGACGAACTCGCCGCAACCATGCTCGTTTCGCACGGCGTCGGCATTGCCTCGCCGCAAGTCGGCAAAAATATCCGCGCGATCGTCATCAACGTCGCGGATAAGGACGAATGGTTTATCAACCCAGAAATCATCAAAACGTCCGATGCGATGGTGGAAAGCGAGGAAGGGTGTCTGAGCGTGCCCGGCGAATGGGGCATCGTAAACCGTCATAAAAAAGTGACCTTCCAAGCACTTACGCGTCATGGACGTCGTGTGCAAGGAGAGGCTAAAGGAATGCAGGCTATTGTCCTTCAACACGAAATTGACCATTTGGATGGCATCCTCTTTATCGACAAAGCCATCCGCATGCTCAAAAAAACCGCCAAAACCCATCTATGACACAAACCCGCGTGCTCTTTTTTGGCACATCAGATTTTGCTGTGCCCGCGTTAGAACGACTCGCACAGGACCCAAGCTTTTCCGTCATCGGCGTAGTCACGCAACCAGATAGACCCGTGGGACGCAAAGCCATCCTCACCGCACCACCCATCAAACACACGGCAGAACGTTTACAAATCCCCGTGTTTCAATTTGAAAAAGTAAAAAGCGACGAGGCATTCGACGCGCTCAAGTCGCTCAATTTCGACCTAGCTGTGGTCGCGAGCTTTGGGCAAATCATTCCCCAGCGCGTCCTTGACCTGGCACCACGAGGTTTCATCAACATCCACGGCTCTATCCTGCCAAAGTATCGCGGCGCATCCCCTATTGCAGGAGCGATCAAAGCAGGCGAAACAGAGACAGGTATCACGATCATGCTCATGGATGCGCTCATGGATCACGGGCCAATCCTTGCGATCGCACGCGAGACCATCCAACCAGACGATACGACCACGACGCTCAGTGCGCGCTTGGCACAAATCGGCGCAGAAACGCTCATCAAAACCGTCGTGACATTCCTGTCAGGAGACCTTAAACCGCAAGAACAAGATCACGCGTCTGCGACATCCGTCAAACTCTTGAAACGCGAGGATGGACTCATTGATTGGACACAAAACGCAACATCTATCGAGCGCACGGTTCGCGCCTATGACCCATGGCCAGGCACGTATACGATTGTGGAAGGAAAACGCCTCAAAATATTATCCTCGACTGTCAGCTCCACCACAGATCGTCCAGTAGGATCGTTCTTCCTCGCAGACGGTCAACTCGCTGTCGCATGCGGAGAGGGCACGTCGCTTGTCATCACCCGTGTGCAACCGGAAGGAAAAGCCCCCATGTCTGGCGTTGACTTCGTCAGAGGACATCAAGCACTACTCTCACAAACATAAAACCGCCTGATGGCGGTTTTATGTTTTCCTCATGCGACCAGGAACTGATCGTCTAAGGGGATGCCGGCGGCGGGTAGACGTGCCGGCGAGAAGTCGTAGAGGTGGGGGTTCGAGCGGTTGGGGCGACCATCCATCCTGGGGCCCCAGGACAGGTCGTGGGTGTCCGCGGCGGCCGGATTGGAGGGTCGTTGTATTCCTCTCACCGGGTTGTGGCCGCGGGCTTATCCACCCGTTCGAACTAGTAACGATGACGTGGCCTGTCAGCTCGCCCCGCGCTGTGGGGTACTGCTCAGGCCGGGAAGGCGGTGGGTCGAGTCGGTTGGCCGCGGCGCCGAAGACGTCGCGTGGTGGGCGCCGCGGCCGCGGTCAGCGCCAGTGTCCCGAGATTTAGAATCTCTGGTACTGGCCCGCGTCGAAGCACTTCATCGCTGTTGCCCTTTCTGCTTGCGCGAGCGTTCGCGGACGGCGGCTCCGGCGTGGAGCCCGACGGAAGCTGAGGCGGTTTAGAGCCGCGTGCTCCAGTCGTTGATCCGCGCCTTCTCGCTGTTCCCGTGGTTGAGGTGCTTGTTCAAAGATCGTCCCCTCTTGTTCTTGTTGCCGTTTCTTGATCTGTGCTTTCCTTGGTAACCCGCTGACCAGGCTCCGAAAGCCTGCGCGGTGTCTGTCCAAAGACTTTCACCGTTCCTCGTCCTTTCTTTCCGACGCTGTGCCTCTTTTCGGCCGAGCCTTGTGCGGGCGGCCATCGCGGGCCGACCTGTGGTGGCTGTGCCGTTCTCAGCGTCAGGAAGGAACAATATAGACCATCTTGAAACTTTTGTCAAGGGGTTCGGGGTCTGTTTATGCGGAATAACAAAAAAATCCTCTATTTTGAGAGGATTTTTTTACTAGCGAGTCTACTCTTCTTTTGACCACTCGAGCAGAGCCTCTGCGGCAATGAGATAGACGATTCCCAGCGGATGGTTGAGGTAGGGCGTAAAAACGTGCGTGACGGCAAGCGCAAGGATCGAGGAAACGCCTGCAAGTCTCAACCATTCAGGCAAGCTTTTTTCCCGCCAAAACCGATAGCCAAGACATACAAGCATGGCAAACAGGATGAGCGGCAATAAAAGGCCGCCTTTTAACCACAAATCCAACCATCCCCACTCAAAAGCATACGTTGTGAGTCGCCCACCGGTCGCGGAAACAACCCGCGGGTCTTTGCTTTCGTACGTGATCGTGGATCCAAACCCCGAACCCGTGAGCGGATGCACGGAAATCCCCTCCCAAAGTACGGGCAATAACTTCCAGCGACTCATGGCCGCATCTTCTGTAATGTTTGCGCGCGACTTCACAAGGTCGAGCATGGAGCCACCAGACTGCGGAAAAGGAAATGCTAACACGACAAAAACCAACAATGTCGCCCCAAAAATAATGATCAATTTGTTGATCGCCTTTTCCAAAAACTTTTTGCCCTTGCGTCGTAAAACGTAGTAGAGACAAAATAGAACACCCGCAATCCATCCTAAAAACAAACTTCGTGATAAAGAGACGATCATTACGGCCATCCACGCAATACCGATTCCCCACGCCCATTTCGTCGACATTCCCAAACCCCTCTCCTCCTTGCTCTCCCCCACATACAGCCACGCACCAATCACCGCTGGAATGGCATACAGGTGCGATTGAAAGAATACACGGTACGTTGACCCCACAACCCTTGTTACCTCCCCTACGCCCGTTCTACGCACCCACAGATAGACCGTGGTCGTCAGATACTCGGGAAAGCCATGAGAGAAAAAATAAAACAGCGCCAAAGTCTTGAGCGGCATCCAAGCCGCGGCCGCCAGCATGGCCGGTAGCATCCATTGCTTGAGACGGTCACGATCATGTCGGGCAAGGTCCAGCGTGGGCAAGAGGAGTAGCCATGCGCCCCACGCATTCGCATCTGCGAGGAGAAAAGGCGTGTGCCGGACCACACCTATGAGAAACGCATACGCCACCACGATAGCTAACGCCAAAACCAAGCGTCTTCCCACGAGATAGGATTGCCATGCGCGATAAGTCTTGTTCTGCACGGCCCATGCAAACCATCCAACGAAAAACGCGGCAAATAATAAAATACGTATGGACACGCCTCCATTATTTTCCGCATTGCCAAATGCGTTGAACAGCGCACCTTTTGAACCGAGGACATATTCCGTCGCGAGAATAGCAAGCGCCATCGAAGGTCTGCGCCACGCGAGTACAGCGACAACCGCGGCGATGACGAATGCACAAACGGTGTTTATGGTCGGATGAAACACCACCGTCGCAGAAAGGGCTTCTGCGGCGATAATCCCTAGGAACCAAAGGAGCGAACGCTTCATAGATGATGTTTTTCACGAATAATAGCCTCTGCCGCACGATATCGTTTGATTTCTTCTGGCATCCACCCGATGCTCTGCCAAGGAATACGATGGAAAAAGGCTGGTAACCAGCGGCTATATCCCGTTTTCCGTTGCGGCATGCGCATCAACACTTCCGGAATCTCAATGCCCACGCCTCCGCGCTCTGCAATGGTCAGCCACAGGTCCCAGTCCTGGAACTTCTTCAGGGTTTCGTCAAACCCCGGAAAGCTCGTGCGTCGTAAAATGGATGACGTGTGAATAAAATTTCCGCGTTTCAATCGATCGTGGCTGAATGGAAAGGAACGAAAAAGTTTTCCTCCAAATCGAAACGCGCTATACGCAAACGCCGCCTCTGGATGCAAAAGCAATGCCCGCATCGCACGATCAATCGCGTCCTCTCGTAACGTCACATCAGCGTCCAAAAACAAAACGTACTCCCCTTTTGCGCGGCGAAATCCCTCGTTACGCGCAGACGGCGCACCCTGATTTGTCTCAAACCGTGTGAAGGTAAAAGGGAAACGCCATGTTCTTCCCAGCAGACGTTCAGACACGTTATCCGTGGATCCATCATCCACCGCAATGATTTCCAAATGCCGATAGGTCTGCCGCTCTAAAGACTCCAAACACGCAACCAGTTCCTTCGCGTGGTTGTAAACCGGAATCACAATGGAAACGAGTGGTCTTGCGCCGCCACCCAAACACGCCGTGAACCACTTCCAACGCTCTTCCCAAGCAAAATCACGTAGAGCCCTTTCCCTGCCTCTGTGCCCCATCTGCTGGCGCTCAAAGGGATGGTCCATAAACCAAAGAAGCGCGTCTCGTATGGCATCCATGTTCCGTGGATCAACCAGCACACCCGTGGAACCATCCACAATCGTCTCAGGCATGCCACCGCTCTTTCCTCCAAGCACAGGCAGACCTGCTTGTGCCGCCTCTAAACACACAATGCCAAATCCTTCGACATCATCCTTTGCATCGCGGGCAACCAACGTAAACACATCTGCCGCCGCATACCAGGCATTCCGATCTTCGTCGCGCACCCGCGTCAAAATTTTGATGCGATCACCATAAGGGCGAGCCATTTCCTCCAAGCGCTCCCAATCTTCTCCATCACCAATGATCACAAATTTTGCACGCGGAGGAAGCGTCTCCATGGCGCGAATCACCATATCTACACCTTTACGAGCCACAAGCCGCGTGACCGTCAAAATAATAAAATCCTCTTCTGTGAGACCCACATATTTCCGTGCCTCTTCACGAGACAAAAACGCGATGGGCTCAACGCCAGGCGTAAGAACGAGCGGATCAAGGCGTGCATCAAACGCTCGGATCTCCTGGGCCGTGAATTGCGAGTTTGCGATAACCGTCTTCGCGTGGAGCAAAACCTGACGCGCCAACCAGCGCTTGCGCCAAGACAGTCGCGCCCGCCGTAAATCCAATCCATGGATGATGACCGCATAATCCAAACCTCCAATCATCTTCGCAAACCAAGCGGCAGTCCCCATGGGCAAAAGATGACTCACCAACACAAGACCATATCCTTGGCGTTTCAATGAACGGATAAACCCAACAGCAGGCGTCCATCCAAATAGGCCGCGACGAAAAAGCCGCACGCGTCGTGGCAGATGAAACGTAAAATCCGCGGTGCTTGGCGATGCGTGTTGCGTGTTGCGAGTTTGCAAGGCCGACTCCTCATCTGCATCTTCTGCAGATACATGATCCTTGCCAGAATACGAACGATTCACAAAGACCTCAATCGTACCCCCGGCAACTTTGACGAGGTTCCACAAATAGCGTGCCACTCCGCCACGCGTCGGAGGGTACTCCATGGTTACGAGAGCAATTTTCATGAACAAAAGCCCAACCTTTGACCGAGGGGTCCACCTCACCCCCAACCCCCCTCTCCTTCGTAAGGAGAGGGGGGTTTCAAATCCGCATGTTCTATTCAGAACCCTCTCCTTACGAAGGAGAGGGCAGGGTGAGGTGGCTCCCCTCAGCTACTTTTTCCCCTTCCCAACCCATGACCGTACGAACGCCATGTCCTCTTTACCCACCAACCCTAGCCCAATCAATAGACCCAACGCAAGGGCCATGGCTAAGAGTATGGCTACGGGCAAAGAAAGGCTTGCGAATGGATACAAGATAGCAAGCCAGACAAAGACTGCCGTGAGAAGGCCCTTCCCAAACAAACGCGCAAACCAGGCAAGGTCCAAATCATGACGCACAAACCACACGCCCACAAAAAACAGCACCCAGAAAGAAAGAAATCCTGCCCAAGCCGCACCAATAGGACCATGCGTCGGCACGAGGAGGATGTTCGCGACCACATTCACGACCATCGTGATACCCATAGCCATGGTCTTCTTGCCTGCACGATGCGTGGCATTCAAAAGGGAACCAATGGGAAAATCAAGAAAAATAGGAATCAACACCCATGCGAGCACGCCAAGCACCACAACAGATCCGCGATACGCCTCGCCATACACCAGAGGAATAACCCGCACGGAAAACGCCGACAATGCCGCAGACAAAGGTGCGGCGATCACGATCATCAAACGCAAGGATCCTTGCACCACGCGTTTTAATCCTTCACGATCCCCAGACGCGTGGACCGCACTCAATCCCGGATAGAGCGCCGCAACAAACGCAAGCGGCATAAACTGAAAGGCATAAGTCACTTTGTACGCAATCGCGTAGTAACCTACCGCGGTTGCATCATGAAACTGTTTGAGCAAAAGCGTATCAACATACGAATAGACCTTCACGAAAATGCCTGCTAAAGCGAAAGGCAATGCCGCGATAAAAAGATCTTTCCAGGGCCATGGCGTCAACCCTGCGACATGAACACCGAGTTTTTTCGCACGCCAAATACTCCAACCCACATTCCAAAAACTTCCCGCCATGAGCGCAACAATAAGACCATTCACTCCGGCGTGAAGAAGACCCGCGGCTGTTAAACTCACGATCGCCGTGAGAAACTGGCCCACAAACATGCCAAGCGCCTCATAGCGAAGCTGGCGTTTGCCGCGAATGGCCCCATACCAAATCAAAGACACAGCATCCGCAGACATCACAAAGCAGGCAAGTCCAATTGCCACCCAATCCTGCGTACTCCCTTGCGTGAGCAAGGCGTAGGTCATGGTGAGTGCAACGGTCAGCGGGATGAGAAACGCTTTAGCGATAAGAGCACGCTTCAGAGCACACAATCCGCGCTCTGCATCAGCCGCAAGTTCGCGGATCACCACAGGCGTCATGCCAAGGTCTGTCAAAATCACAAAGACCGACGTGACAGAAACCGCAAAAAAATAGCGCCCTGTGATCTCTACGCCCACCCAACGGGCGATGAGCGTGAAAACGAGGAACGCAATGATTTTCTGTCCTGTTGTGGCCGCCATGAGCCAAGCCGCATTCTTGGCGATTTGTGTTCCGTGGTTCATGGCACCAGCGTAACGGGTTCAAACGGTTCAGTCCAGGTTTTTGAAGAGGTAACCCATAAAAAGAATAGTCACAAGAATCGCCCCTGCCATCATTCCTATTGATGCCAGAGAAAAAAGCTTATCCGCAATCATACATCAGGAACGTGGATAATCACGCGATAGGTTTTCCAAGAAGGCGGCGCACCACAGGAGCACGTCACATCGTGCGCTTCTTGCACATCAAGACACACCGCAGTTTTGCCAGCGGATTGGTGCGCAGTCTCCGTGGCACGCTCAAGCACCTCGCGTTCAGAAATGCTGGGATCCACGTGAATATGTTGTGTTGCATCTGCTTTCCACATACACGTATCAGGCCTTCACTAAATACCACTTGCCGCGAACCAAACGCGGACGCAACGCCTCACCCCTACGCGCCGCCTGAAAAGACGCACGTAACGCCATCCCATGCGTTGGGAAAAAAGCTTTTCCCCCTCGTGAGCGCGTCTGTTTTCGTTTAACGGTTCCCTGCCGCTTCTTTGCTCTACGAACACTCGTCCGCGCACTTCGCTGACGGCGTTTCGTATGCGTCCGGCGCACCTTCGCCTTGTTTCGTGCTGGTTTTTTCTTCTTGGTAACTCTCTTCTTTCTTGGACCGGCTTTTCGTACTGTTCTCCGTTGTTTTTTTCTGGCGACTTTCTGACGACGTGCAGGTCGCTTCTTGGTGCGTATCACGTGACGTTTTGCTCCTTTCTTCACTATCTTTCGCAATTTCTTCCGTTTGAGCAAAGGTCGCTTTCCTTGTTTTTGTTTCCGTTGTTTTCGCTTTTTCATAGAATAGCACCCTCAAAAAAGAAAAGGTGGCGTTTGGGATATCGCCACGAACCGTAGATCTGTGTCCCGTCGCGAGCTAGCGACGAGCGAACGCGCGCCAGTCGTCTGGCGTCAGCTTCGGAGGAGGCGAGATGTTTTCGCCGCCTGCCTCCTGCGGGGGCTTTTTGGCCCCGAGTTTTGCGAGCTGTGCTCGATGGTAGTTCTCCTCAACAGGCGGCTTCGGCGAAGCCGTGTTGTCGGCGGGCTCTTCACCCGTCTGTTCCGGTTCCGGTTCCTGTTCCGGTGCGACTTCTTTCTCTTCCATGGTCTCTTACCCCCTCCTCTGCCCCAGGATAAACCCTGGCCGTTTATGAAACTATCACACGTTCAAAAACCGTGCTAGTGGATATCCTTCCACGCACGAAAAGGGAAGAGAATAAACGCACGCCAGACAATACGTTTCCAGCGTGAGGGCTCGCAAAATAGACGCCAGAGCCACTCAAAACCAAGCTTCTGTAACACGCGCGGCGCACGACGCACAACCCCAGCCCACACATCGAGCGTCTGCCCCACGCCCATGACCACACGAACATACGGAAAATCGTTCAGATTACGCAGGATCCATTGCTCTTGTTTTGGATGACCAAAAGCCACAAGCATGATCTGTGGATCAAAGAGGGTCAACCGGTGCCGCGCCTCTTCGCCTGCCTCGTCATCCGTGCCGTCTTCCGCGACATTGCCGCCCTGCTCCGCGTGGCAGATGAGCTGTGGATAGCGTTCGCGCAGTGCGACGCAGGCTTTTTCTGCCACGCCCGGCGCGCCACCCACACATGCCACGCGCCATTCTTTTCCTTCTGCCATTTTCACAAGCGTTTCTGCAAAATCAATGCCGGTCACACGATGCGTACGAATACCTTTCAAACGCAGAACCAACCAGATCCCAAACCCATCAACCGTCCGCACATCTGCTTGCTTAATGGCGTTCGCGTACGAAGAATCTTCCCGCGCACGCAAAAGAATCTCGGGATTGGCCGTGACGATCCAATAAGGCTGAGAGTCGGTCTTGCGCGACGCCAGGACACGAAGTAACTCCTCTTGCGAGGAGCCTTCTACCGGGATACCGAATACGTGTGCGCAAGCCATAGCCCCATGCTACACAGGCTCAGCCGCGTTGTCACGCATACACGTCTCAATAAAAGAAAAAGAGCATAGGGTCATCCCATGCTCAGACGTCCTCGCCCCTTCCCCGCTCTCGCGCCACAAGCGGGTCCTCGCTGAAGTCCTTTGCGAACTTCGAGAGTGTGCCGCGGCAAGGCTTGCCGCCCTCCTCGAAGGTGATAACAGCGTAGAGCATCTGCTCGATGGGGTGCCATTCCACAGAGCTGGCGCCCACCAGGAACTCGAAGGCGCAGGCGCGGTCCACCACGAATAGGTCCGGGAACACGCGCTTGCGGAACTCCCAGTCGCTCTCGCCATCCAGCCGCTTCAGGCCGTACTCCTTGAGCCGTTTGGTCAGCGACTCGCCCTTGAACATGTAGCTCGTGATCACAGGGTCGGCACTCTGCGCGCCCGCGAGCAGGACTTTGGCTCGCTCGAGCATGGGTGCGGGATCGCCGCGATCCATCTCGTAGACGTCGTCGCTCAGAACGAAGTGCCCGTCCGCAACCTTTTGTACACGGGTCTTGCACTGGCGTCCCTGTACATACTCCATACCCACCACCATATCGCGGCGAGGCGGAAGCATGATACAAGAGTCAGCCTCCGTGTCGGTCATGGTATGACCGGCCCGAAAGTGAATGCGCCCCATGCCCACGGGACGCGCGAGCTCAAACGACGCCTTGACCACGGCACGGAGCACTGTGTGCTCGCTCTCGTCGCCCTCCAAGAAGATGTGCGTCCAACGGTCCCGCCTCTCGAACCTCATGGTCCACCTCTTTCATGGCCAAAGGAAAACGGCCCCTTGCCGCTCCTAACCGAACTGTTATTATCACAGCTTTCCAGTTATGTCAATGATCCTGCTGTACTGCGGTGCTGGAAATGGTCTTGGACCGTGAGCGATGCTTGTGCGCCAGCTTCAGACGCGCGAGCTCGCGCTCCACACCGGCTGTCGCCATAGCAAAGGCCACATCGTCTTGTGCCGCGGCTTTTTTCATGACTTCCTTGGCACGTTCTTTTGCCTGTTCAATCGCATCCACATCCAGCTCTTGCCCGCGTTCTGCTGTATCTGTGAGCACCGTGATATTCCCATCTTTCGTCACATGCAAAAATCCATCTGATACAGCGACCTCCTCGATCGCTTCATTTGTTTTTTTCATCCGGGCAATGCCTGCAACAACAATCGCGGTAAAGGGCGCATGACCTGGTAAGATCGTCACCTCGCCCTCTGAGGTAGGGATGGAAACCGAAACCGTCTCTTCATCAAAGAGAGAACGGTCAGGGGTTACGAGACGCAAGCGCATAGATTATTTTACATCCTCAATACCGCCCTTCATGTAGAATGCCTGCTCTGGCTTATCATCATGTTTGCCTTCGAGAATCTCTTCGAATGCACGGATGGTTTCTGCGAGCGGTACATATTTACCTGGATTGCCCGTGAAAACTTCTGCCACATGGAACGGCTGGGATAAGAAGCGCTGAATCTTACGAGCGCGCGCCACCACCGCTTTATCTTCATCCGAAAGTTCTTCCATGCCGAGAATGGCGATAATATCCTGCAAATCCTTATAGCGCTGAAGCACGCGCTGGACGCTACGTGCCACACGATAATGCCGTTCGCCGACAATCAGCGGATCCAGAATCGTGGAAGAGGAATCCAACGGATCTACCGCCGGATAAATACCGAGCTCTGTCAAGGCACGCGCAAGCACAACCGTGGAGTCCAAGTGCGCGAATGTGGTGGCTGGCGCTGGGTCGGTCAAGTCGTCTGCTGGCACGTACACAGCCTGCACAGAAGTGATGGAACCATTTTTTGTGGAGGTAATGCGTTCCTGCAATGCGCCCATTTCTGTGGCAAGCGTTGGCTGATAGCCCACAGCAGACGGAATGCGGCCGAGTAATGCGGAAACTTCTGAGCCTGCTTGGGTGAAGCGGAAAATATTGTCGATGAACAAGAGCACATCCTGCCGTTCTTCATCGCGGAAATACTCTGCCATGGACAATGCGGACAGCGCCACACGTGCACGAGCTCCTGGTGGTTCATTCATCTGGCCGAACACGAGCGTGGTTTTATCAACCACACCAGACTCTTTCATTTCACGCCAAAGATCATTACCTTCGCGAGAGCGTTCACCCACACCGGCAAACACAGAAAAGCCGCCATGTTCGCTTGCGATGTTGCGAATGAGCTCTGTGACGATGACTGTTTTGCCCACGCCCGCACCGCCAAAGAGACCGACTTTGCCGCCTTTCAAGAACGGACAGATCAAATCAATAACCTTAATGCCGGTTTCAAGAATCTCTGCTTTTGTGGATTGCTGATCAAATGTCGGCGCTGGACGATGAATTGGATAGCGCTTTTTTGAGACAACCTGTTTGCCTCCATCAATCGTTTTCCCAGACACATTGAACATGTGCCCAAGTGTTTCGCGACCAACAGGCACGGAAATAGGCGCGCCTGTTGTTTTGACAGGCATGCCACGCTGAAGTCCATCCGTAGAGGACATAGCAATCGTGCGCACTTGCGATCCTGCAAGATGCTGTTCGACCTCAAGCACGAGTTCGTCGTCTTCGCGGTCAATAATAAGCGCTTCGTACAACGCAGGCAGTTCGCCTTCAAACGCCACGTCCACCACAGGACCGATGACTTGCGAGATCGTGCCTGTGCGCTGTTCTGATGAGGTTGTCTTTGGCATAGGATTATTCAATGGCCGCTTTACCGGCAGATATTTCAGAGATTTCTCGCGTAATAGCACTTTGTCGCGATTGATTGAGGGTGAGTGTCAGATCATCGATCATGTCGCTGGCCGCGTCTCCTGCGCTTTTCATCGCAAGCATGCGTGCGCCATGTTCTGAGGCAGAAGATTCAAGCAAGGATTGATAAACCTGCATTTCGAGTTCGCGAGGCAGGAGTTGTTGGAGAACCGCTTCCGGTGAAGGCTCAAACAAGGCGGCAAGTTCTTCGTCCTCTGCAGAGCGTTTTGGTTTCTGCAGAACCGCCTCTTCTTCCTCTTGTGCCTGCTCTTCTTCTTGCTCCGCTTCTTCTCCTTCTGGTGAGAGGTGCCCCATCACGGCAAGCTCCTCTTCTGGAACAATGGGAAGAATCTGTTGGATCGTTGGCACTTGCACCATGGCGCTCTTGAACTGCATGTACATCAGGAATACGCGATCTGCTCTGCCAGCCATGAATTCTTGAAGCGCCAGATCTGTCACGGGTTTTGCACGCGCCGCAGATGGCGCATTGGAAATCGCATCAAAGGAAGCGAGGATTGGATAGTTGCCGCGCTTTGCCACTTGCGCCGCACGCTTCCCAACCGTGACAAGCGTTACCTGCTCTCCAAAGCGTTTGTGTAGAAACTCGAGCGCGTGCTTGGCAAGTTGCGTATTGAATCCTCCACACAATCCACGATCAGAGGCCGCGATGATCGCCAGGGTTTTCACGGGCTCTCCCGAAGTCGTCGGCGTGCCCACAAGCAGACGTTCGGTACGTGGATCCGTGAGACGCCGCACGTTCTGCGTGAGCTCGCGAATGAGCGTGGCATAAGGGCGCGTCCCCAATGTCAAGAACGTCGCCTTTCGCATTTTGGATGCAGAGACGAGTTCCATGGCCTTCATAATCTTCCGCGTACTACGCGTAGACTTGAGACGACTGCGAATGAGACGAATAGAAACGGCCATATTATCCTACCTTTGCCTTTTCCTGTCTGGCGATAAATTCTTTGTTCCATCCTTCGATACCGCGCTTCAAGCCCTCCTCCACCTCTGGTTCAATGGCTTTTTTCTCCGCGAGCATCTTAATAGTCTTTGCTTCACTGCGATCCATGAACGCATGAAGTCCTTCTTCCCAAGCGCGGATATCATCCAAAGCCACGGCATCCGCATACCCCTTTGTGACGGCGAAAAGCACGGTGACCTGATGTTCCATGGTCATGGGCTGATATTGACCCTGCTTCAGCACTTCCACAATGCGACGACCGCGATCAATCTGCTTTTTCGTTGCATCATCCAGATCAGAGGCGAACTGCGAAAACGCTTCCAACTCGCGGAACTGTGAGAGGTCAAGACGCAGAGGACCTGCGACTTTTTTCATGGCCTTGGTTTGTGCCGCACCACCCACACGGGAAACAGACAGACCCACGTTCAAGGCCGGGCGCACACCGCGATAGAACAAGTCGCTCTCCAAGAAAATTTGACCATCTGTGATGGAGATGACGTTCGTCGGAATGTAGGCAGACACATCGCCCGCCTGCGTTTCAATGATGGGAAGCGCGGTGAGTGATCCTCCACCAGAGGCATCGTCCATACGTGCCGCACGTTCAAGCAAGCGAGAGTGGAGATAGAACACATCGCCAGGATAGGCTTCGCGTCCTGGTGGACGTCGCAAAAGCAAAGAGACTTCGCGATACGCCCAGGCGTGCTTGGAAAGATCGTCGTACACCACGAGCGCATCTTTGCCTTTTTCCATAAAAAACTCCCCAATCGCACATCCAGAATACGGAGCGATGTACTGAAGGGATGCCGGATCAGAAGCAGACGCATTCACGATCACCGTGTATTCCATGGCACCAGCCTCTTCGAGCTTGGTGACAATCTTGGCGAGCTTGGAGGCTTTTTGACCAATGGCCACGTAAATACAGATCACGTCCTTGCCTTTTTGGTTGATGATCGTGTCAATGGCAATGGCTGTCTTGCCGGTTTGACGGTCTCCAATAATGAGCTCGCGTTGACCGCGACCAATCGGAATCAAGGCATCCACGGCTTTCACACCTGTCATGAGCGGAGTGCCTACGCCCTTGCGAGCAATAACACCCGGCGCAATCTTTTCTACGGGATACACAGCCTCACCTTTGATGGGGCCCTTGCCATCCTGTGGCACGCCCAGTGGATTGACTACGCGTCCGATGACCGCATTGCCCACAGGGATAGACAGCACCTTGCCCAAACCGCGCACGGTCTGGCCAGAGGCAACCTTTTCTACATCGGAAAGAAGCATGGCGCCCACGCGATCCTGTTCCAAGTTCAATGCCACGCCAATGGCGCCGCCTTCAAACTGCAACATTTCCATGCTTTGCGCATGACGCAAGCCGGAAATCTTTGCGATGCCGTCGCCCACCTCAAGCACGCGGCCGACCTCAGAAAGCTTGGATTCCTCATGAAACTCACGAATTTGACTCTTCAGAGCTTCAACGATTTCGTGCGCGGCTGTTACTTGTCGTACAGATTGTTCAGACATATTAGGTGGTTGATGTAGTCACAAGGTGTTGGCCAAGACGCTTAAGTCGTCCTGCCACGGTCGCGTCATAATGCCAGTCTGCGGCCTCAATTGTCAGGCCTGCAATCAAGGAAGGATCCACGTGTTCGCGTAACGCGACCGCTGTCCCCCACTTCTGTTCAAGCGCTGTCTTGATACGTTCTCGCTCCTTATCGAGTAACGGCACCGCAGAAGTGACAAGCGCATCGCGAACCGCGTGCTTATGCATACGCACGGCGCGTACACGATCAATGAAAAGCGCGAGGTCTGCGAGCCGATGTTCGTGGAGCAACGTCAGGAGCGTATTCAGTGTCTTTGTTTGCACGCGATTATCCAAGGCCGTGCGGAGAAACTTCTTTCGTTCCGTAACAGAGAGTGCTGGATTCAGGAGTGTGTCACGAAAGCTCTCATCGCCACGAAACGCCTCAGCAATGGCGGTCAGCTCTCCGAGAGCACGATCCTGCTCTTCACGATCACCGAGCTCTTCGAGATACGCCGTGGCAAGTTGATTCAAGAATACAATATCTTTCGCAGGCATATTATTTCTTAGACGTAGCAGGCGTCTCATCCAACCCATCAATGGCATCGCTGATAATGGCGCGTTGCACCTTGGGGTCATGTGCCTGCTTTGTCACTTTTTCCGTGGCAAGCACCACGAGTTCTGCTACTTCTTTTTTCAATGAGGACAACATCACCTCTTTATCCTGACGCAGACGCGCCCGCGCTTCTTCCAACTGCCGCTCCAGATCCTTTTGCGCGGCAATCTTGATGTTCGTGCGTTCGTGCTCTGCATTTTTCTTGGTCTCCTCCATCAGATCATGCGCCTCAATACGCGCAGACTGGAGGAGCGCTTCTTTTTTCTCATCCGCTTCACTCAAGGCACGTTTGGATTGCTCTGCATCGCGCAAGCCTTGTTTAATCTTCTTTTCACGATCATCCATGATCTTCAGAAGTGGCTTGTAGGCCCAACGCCATACCACAAACAACACAATCGCAAAATTGACGAGTTGCGCGAGGAACAGTTTTCCATTGATGCCGAGCGAGCCAAGCAGGCCCGGGTCTGTTACAGCTTCTGTCATAGAGATTTCATGAAGGGATGAGCATGAGTGTTAGGAGGCAGTGACGAGCTCCCGGGCAACTGGCCGCAGGAGCTGAGCAACTAACCCCTAACTTACAAGGTAAACACGACCACCAACGCGTAAATAGCGATGGCTTCTGCAAAGGCGGCACCAAGAAGCATCGGCACAAAGAGCTTGTCGCTTGCTTCTGGGTTGCGACCGATGGATTCCATGGCCTTGGCCACGATACGGCCGATCGAATAGGCCGGCAAAATGCCGCCAACCGCGATGGTCGCGCCCTTAATAATGAGACGGAGTGACTCGGTATCCATTGCCATAACATTGTGAACCGCTAGTCGACGAACGTGTGAGGTTTTTAACGTCGCCGCGTGTTCTATCAGGAATGAGTTGGCGCCGCACCACCGAAGTGATGAGGCCCCCTCTCATGCTGTGACACGTGTCACAGCCGAGGTCTGCGTTCAATGAGCCGCTTCTGCATGTTTGGCCGCTCCGTGCTCCTCATGACTCTCTCCATGCGGAGCTTTGGTCATAATGGTGAGGTAGACGAGCGTCAGCATGGCGAACACCGTGGCTTGCACCACACCCACAAGCAACTCAATAGCCATGAAGGGAAGTGGAATGAAATACGAGACAAGCGAGGCGATCACCGCCAGCAAGACTTCTCCTGCAAACACATTGCCGAATAAGCGCAGGGATAAAGAGGCAATCTTGGCGATCTCACCGAAAAACTCAATGATGCCGACCACAAACTCGACGAGCGCTGTGAGAATATCGATTGGTTTTAGTTTCTTGAGCGCTTTCCACACCGTGCCAAACTGAAAAAACTTGTTCGTGTGCGTAAAGAAACCAAGGGCAACAATACCGATAATATGCGAACCCACAACAGACAAGAGCGCCATAGCTAACGTGAGATTCAAATCGCTGTTTGCGGAACGGAATAATGGGACAAGCTCCATTTTGCCGTGCACTTCTTCCCAGATGCCAATAGACCCAACGCCAGGAAGAAGCCCCATCCAATTGCAGAGCAAGATAAAAAGGAAGAGCGTGCCAGCGATCGGAAGAAACTGCTTTGATTTTTCGCGGTCTCCTGTCACACGATCAAAAAAGCCAAACAAAAATTCCAAAACCATCTCTACCGCATTCTGAAAACGCTTGGGACGCTCTTTAGCAAAATGCTTGAGGTACCAAGAAGCAACAACGAGCACAAGCATCGCAAGCACCGCGTTCATCAACGCATTGGAAATCGGGAACGAACCAATGTAAAGGACGGTCTCAGCCGCCACAGGGATATTGATCATGGTCGTGGGGGTTTACGTAACGAAAGGTCTTCTGGTGCACAAGCGGACTCACGCTGTTCTCGTAGCTTGTTCGTAAGCTCGCGGGATTTACGTCGCATGAGCATATAGGTAATGCCCAGCGCCGTTGCCAGGCCAAGCAGGACAAACAAGGGACTCACTCGCAGTCGCTCATCCAACCAACGTCCGCCCAACGCAAAGAGCGTCGTGGGAAGGGCAATAGACATAAATACTTCCCATACAAATCCCATAGCCCACATGGCAAAGACCGGTTTTTTTTCCTCGCGTGAGCGCTGGGACAGCATAACAGACGGCATAAGTATACGAGGATACAAGAAGCGCGTCAACCGTCACTGAACGCACGTTCACCCGCGCTTTACTGACGTCAAGAGAAGCCCCATGGACAATTCCCATCCCATGCGCATGTATTGCCGTATCCCCTGCCAAAAACCAAGCTTCGTGATCTTACGGCGAAAATGCAGGCCATGTAACCGGCGCATAGCCACACGACAGCCAAGAGCGCGGCAAGAGGCATTCAACGCCAGTTCTACACGATATCCCGCGATAGACCGATCAGGAATGCGATCAAAAATCCCTCGAACAAGGGCACGCTGGCCAGAAATATGAGGAAGACGAAATGTAAGCCAGGTCCAAAACGGCCCACGATCCTTAAATCCCACGCACATGTCTGCCTCACGGCGCAGGACTGGGCCGATCAAAGCATGAATATGCTCATATTGCAGACCTACCAGATCTGCATCGCAAAAAAAGAGGTACTTTGTCTTTGCGAGTTTCGCACCCTTACGAAGCGCCATCCCTTTCCCTGCGTTTTTCCGCGATGCAAGCACAATACTCGCTCCTGCACGCCGCGCCTCTCCTGCGGTGTGATCCTTTGACCCATCGCTCACAACGATGACATCGCGAAAGGCGCCGCTCACCATCAGTGCACGGACAACCCGGCCTACGGTCTTTTCTTCATTATAGGCTGGGACAATGGCGGAAAAAGGGCTACGCGGGTTCAACATGGGGATGACTAGGCGCGAATGGCAAGCTCGTAACGGATCTCTTCAAGTTTACGAAGATTTTGTTTTGCTTGATCAAGTTTTGTCCGAAGCGTACCCGTCAAATCCATACGCAAGAGAAAATCGATGGTCTCACGCACATCTTCAAAAATGCGTTCTACCTGTTCACGATCGCGCTCGCTTGCCACAAGCACCGCACGGCGAACAAGCTCTCCGGTAAAATCAGAAAGCCCGCCGAGGAACAACTCCGGGTCGTCGGCAATTTCTGTCACGCGACCAACCTTGCGTGTTGCAAGATACTGCGCCAGCAAACTCGCCTCGCAAAACTCCTCCTGACAAGCTCGCCACATCCCCTCGCAAGCAAGCCGCGATTCCTTTTTGACCATCTCTGTACCCTTGGCAAGTTTTTCACGCGCCGTAGCAAGTTCCTCATTTGCCACGTTCTCATCCCCACGATGAAAGGCAAAAATCGCCCGCTTGCTCGCAGACAGGATTTCCGCAGACAACCCCTGCAAAGCCTTGCGTGAAGTATCAAGCTCCTTCACATGCTTTATCACCGTATCCACGACATTCTTGGGTAACATCATATGAGAATAGTATAAAGGAGACACCTCATTCCTACAACAAATCCCACCCTTGTGGGGCGGGATTTGTTTGGTGGGACCGGTGGGGATTGAACCCACGACCGTTGGCTTAAAAGGCCACTGCTCTACCAACTGAGCTACAGTCCCGACGAGCGAGTGAATAAAGAAAGAGCCGCTCTTTCTTTATTCGCGAGCGAGGAGGGACTGCCTGGCGCATGGTGCGACAGACAGTACGCGTCCGAAGAACCGAACGACCGAAAATATACCTGTATCAATAACTTTTGGCAAGGCGGGGCTATCCACGTAAGAAATCTCTTGTTTCTATACCTGATTCCCGCAAAAGAGCTTTGACAGTCCCCTTAGGAAGTTCCTTCACATGTAAAGGAACCACGGCACGCCGTTTGGTATTATTGTGAAAATAGATCGCGTGGCTCCCGCTCGTATGATCATGAACAAACCCGAGTTGCTCAAGTCTTTTGATGATCTCACGCGGCTTAAGCAGTAGCTTTGGAGGCATAGGCCCGCGTTTTTCTTTGCGAACGAGCTTCTTCAATATGAATGGAAGCCACAAACGACAAATCATCCGTTGGCACTACTTCTCCATGCTTCATCAAACTCATCACATAGACCTCGATCGCATCTTTAATCATGCGCTGAGCTTCTGCTAACGTTTTGCCGTAACTCACGCATCCGGGAAGGGATGGCACAATCGCTGTATAACCGCCCTTTGGTTCCGCACGAAAAATCGCGTGAAAGTGAAACATACACACCGAGACTATCAGATAGTCTTTCCCCTGAACAGCAATAGGTGACGGAATACGCTATTCACGGTATCCTTGTTCTATTCTATGCACGTCATCCTTGTTCACGGCTGGCTCTCCACACCAGACATGCATTTTTTTCCTTGGTTGAAGCAGGAGCTCGAAGCACATGGGCACGTGGTTCTCGCATTACAAATGCCAAACCCTGCACGCCCCAAACGCGTGGAATGGATGGCGCAACTCGATTATGCGCTTCAGGCCAATGGTGACCCTGCGGATACGGTCTTACTAGGGCATTCCCTTGGGACGCTCACGATTTTACATTACCTCCAAACTATCTATAAAGGCCCTCCGTTTAAACGCATTGTTCTGTGTGCTGGTTTTACGCGGGCATTTGCTCTTCCCCCGCTTCTTCCTCCACGCCATGCACAGCTTGACCATTTACGAAACAAAATCCTCCATCTTCCAGAAGTCATCTTGGAAGATTGGTTCACGCATGCCGTAGACGCGTCTACCCTTCGCCACCATGCACGCGCCTGGACCTGCATTCATGCGATAGATGATCCTGTTGTCCCTTTTGCTGAGGGTGTTTTTCTTGCAAAACAGCTTTGTGCCGAACTTATTACAGAAAATAAAGGCCATCTTATTGAGTTTAGTCCTCAAGGCACCCTGCAACTCCCCAGTGCATTGGAAGCTATTCTGTCCGCATCGTAAAAAAAAGCACGCCAGGAGATGATCCTTGGCGTGGAAGACGTCACTCGTTCATGATGCTTGCTCCGATGGTCCGCACCCGCGTCTGGTGACCGCGGTACATCGGGAGCAGGGCGTGGAGTTCCACCACACTCTCGCGGAGCGCTCTACGCCCGTGGGCGGCGTAGCGGCGACAGAGTTCCGAGTAGCCAGGCCCCATGAACGTAAGGCCGAGCCGACACTCCTCCTCATAGGCTTCGAACTCCGCGCGGAGCTTCCACCGAATCCCTGTGTCTGTCAGGTGATCTCTCATGGTTCCCCTGAGCTCTGTGGCGGGGATGGTGCCATCGATCTGTTGCCGGAGGTGGATGTACTCGTGATACACCATCACCTGCCGACGCGCACGTGTGAACTGCGGGCCGAAGAACAACACCGGGGACACGGCCAGGGTCAGGGCAGGACCACGTACGGTCTCGCGGTACAAGACCGCCGCGACCATGCCCAGGGCATCCGTATGCGCGGACTCGTTGTTGAGCTGCACGCGGCCTACCCTCAGCCACTCCATGAGGCGCGTGCGCAACTCCGACGAAGGATGCGTGCGGATGACCTGCTCCATCTCGAGCATGGTCACACGATCCGCCTCCGCAACAGACACTACCGCGCTTGCGTCCGCGGGCACCTCCCCCACGTTCGCTCTCTGCTGAACCCTTGGCCGCGGCGCTTCCGGCGTCCAGTACAGGAGCACGCCCACGACCATAGCTACGACGAGAAGGATGAGCCAATTTCTCGCCAAAAACGACTGAGCGATCACCGGACGACGAGTCTGTTTTGCCATAACGTCCTTCCTTTGTAGGACCATGCATATCAAAAAATGGGCGTTTTGTCAACACCTCAGAACCTTTTTGACGAACAATGGCCTGCGCTTTATCATAGTGTGACAACCCATTATCAAGAGTGCAGGGAAGGGATCTGGCCCGCTATACCCTGCCGACAACCGAGTCCGACGCATGTCGAACCACGGTGCCACCTCCAGCCCCTCATTGGGGAAAGATAATCATCATCGTGTATGATCGACTCTTTCTTCGATGCGGAAAGGGTCTTATTTATTTCTCTTTCTGCGTATGTTTTTCGCCTCTCCCACCTACACCGTCGAAAGCGTTACTTCCGGCCATCCAGATAAAGTGTGCGACCAAATTTCTGACGCACTGCTTGATGCGTATCTTCGCGATGATCCAGCAAGCCGCGTTGCGATCGAATCGTTTGGCGGACACGGTCTCCTCGTGATCGGCGGTGAAGTCACGAGCCATGCCTCGATTGACGCAGAGGCTATCGCACGTGATGTGTACCGCACCATTGGGTATGAGGATGAACTCCGCGTCACCACAAACATCGTGCAACAGTCACCGGATATTGCCATGGGTGTTGATACAGGTGGCGCAGGCGATCAAGGAATTATGTACGGCTTTGCCACCAATGAAACCCCGCAATTCCTCCCTCGTGCGGTCGTGTGGGCGCATGCACTCGCGCGAGGATTGGAACGTTTGCGCAGAACAGATCCGACGTGCGACTGGCTCCGTCCTGACGGTAAAACGCAGGTGACTATGCGCAACGGCCATCTGGTTACGGTGCTTGTAAGCACGCAACACGCGCCAACGACCACGCAAGAAGAAATACGCCGCGTGCTCACAGAACGACTCATCGCGCCCATCGTGGGTGATCTCCAAGGGATAGAAATCCTCGTCAATCCAACAGGATCATTTGTGCAAGGTGGCTTTTTTGCGGACACAGGACTTACGGGCCGCAAGATCATGGTAGATACCTATGGCGGTCTTGCCCCACACGGGGGTGGCGCATTCTCTGGAAAAGATGCCACCAAGGTCGATCGTTCTGCCGCGTATATGGCACGGTTTGTTGCGAAAAATCTAGTCGCAAATAACTATGCAAAAGAGGCACTCGTATCTGTAGCCTATGCGATCGGACGTGCAGAACCCGTGATGGTACAAGCCATTGATGAGCAAGGCCGTGCCATCGCGCAAGACATGCTTGCGAAATTTGATTTTCGTCCTCGAGCTATTATCGAGCGGCTTGGCCTCACGCGCCCTATCTTTCAAAAAACAGCGGCGTACGGACATTTTGGAAAGAACGACCTGCCTTGGGAAAAGATTGAACTACTCGTGTAACAAAAAAGGATTGGCTGAGCCAATCCTTTTTTATTGTGCTAATTCTTTGGAAACTCACTCGGCGGATTTGAACCTGATTCATTTGTAGGAAACTCAGAAGCAGGTGCTGGCGTTGCTCCTGTGAGCGAGGTGACTGTGCTCATATCCTGCAACAAAGCACCGCCCATCCAGTCAAGACTTTGTCCTGGCGTATCAGAATGTGGCACATCAGACATATCTGACCAAATGATGGAAGACCAGCGATTCCCCTGGCCAGGCACTTCGAGTACAAATGGGCCATACGCATCGCCCTGATCTTGATACACGAGTCTGTGCTTAAAACCTGGATCAACATTTGAAGAAGCGATCGAGACTTCTACGGCTGGTTGTGTGGCAGTCATGGCACGAGCCTGCAAGGTAAAGACATGTCCCGCACCCTGAAGCGTCTGCTCCTCCGTAAAAATCACGTTGACCAATTGACCATCTTCCACAGGGCGCAACGATTCTCCATGCATAAGATCGCGACCATCTGCCGACAGGATTCTCACTGTTCCTGATGCCATGGTTGTAGAACCGCGACGCAAGGCAAACTGATCAAAATCCACGGAACGAGACTTGATACGAAAGGAAATCTTCTTCAACGTCACAGCCTCTCGTGCCGCTCCCATGGTAAATCGATAGAGATCCGCCACAGAACCACGCGTCAACACGCTTGAGACCGTATGCGCTTGTATCACCGGATAATCCTTGACCACGTATTTCATGGGGCTTCCAGCGGCATACATGGTTTGATCGCTTGCACGAAGCACCACAGAGGATGTTTCACCGACCGCATGTACGTTGACTGCGCCAAGGTATTCCGTCCAATATCCGTCTGCCTCACCCACGGCCAATGAAACACGCATACCTGTTTTTGGAGAAGCATCCGAATTCGTTGCAGATGGTGCAATCACATGAGCGAACCTCGCCACAAGCGCAAAATCCATACTGCCAAGCGACGCGATACGAAGAGGCTGAGCAATTTCAATGGTCGCGGAATCAGAACCAGAAGGAACGACCGTCCATCCCACAACCTCTCCGTTTACCATGACGCCCACTCCGGAAAGAAGGGATGGATCTCCGACAACAGAAGCGCGTAGACGATCAACGAGTACGGCTTCCTGTCCAGGTACTTTCATCCGATACGTTGCCATGGGTACCCAGGTATCAGCACCACCAAGCACAAGACCATCTTTCGGAAAATTTTCTGTATCGATCACCACGGAAAAAGCATCGGAAATCGTCGCTCCTCTGTCTGGGGTTACGTCAGAACCGCCGTTGTATCCTGGAGCTTGGTAGCCTGGTGCATTTTCGTCCGTTGGCTCTGATTGTGGGTACTGCTGTTGGCAAGAGGTCAGACAATCAAAGGCAATCTGGCTACAAGCCTGTTGCGCTTCATCTGTTTCTGCCGCGGCTTTACATTGAAGGGTACTTTCATCACAAATTTGAAAACACACCTCACGCATAGCTTCTCGATTCTCAAAACCGCCATCCTCATTTCCCCCTTCTAACATGGGCAAAAAACCAAATCCATAAGCCGCAAGACCGGCCATAAACGCGACCGCAACGCCCACCACCACCTTGGTTTGTGTGGAGACACTGGTCTTCACGATTGTGCTTTGCTTTCCTGGCATAGGGACAGAATAAAAAAAATAAATAATTGTTTAGACAATTTCCTTCAATGGCTTCCCTACCCAATCAGAAACAATCTCCCGAATATCCTGGTCTGTAACCGTGGGTGCTCCTTCATTTTTTTGATCCTTAATATCACGCGCAACCTGCTTAATCTCCGTGAGGAGCTTTTCCATACGTTGGCGAATATCCACCAAATCCTGTTCACCTTGCAGTTCCTGCTCCAAAGATTGCACATGCGTAATTTCTTCACTGAGACGACTTTCTTCACGTTGAAGCGTTGCTAATCGACCTTGCGCACCAACACCCGCCGCATGGAGGAGCCCCATGGCATGACGCATGCCTTTGCCGGTTTCAATCGCCACTTTTGCGCCAGCTTCGTCAATCAAATCAATGGCTTTATCCGGAAGAAAACGCCCCTGGATATATTTCTTTGCCAGGGCAATCGATGCTTTGAGTGCCTCTGGCGAATACAGCACCCCATGGTGTTTTTCATAGAGCGACTTAATACCATTCAAAATCTGCATGGTCGCATCATCTGATGGCTCGCCCACGATCACGGGTTGCAAGCGGCGATTCAGCGCGTCATCGGTTTTGATGTACATCTCATATTCACGCCAGGTCGTGGCACCGATCATTTGCAAATCGCCACGCGCAAGAGCCGGCTTGATAATGTCAGAGACGTTGATGGCTCCTTCTGCGCCCTTAGCCTGTCCTACCATGTGCACCTCATCAATAAATAAAATAATAGAACGTGCCTTTTCTTTGATTTCCACAGTCAGACGCTTCATGCGTTCTTCAAACTCTCCGCGATATTTGGTGCCGCCAATCAAGGCACCCAAATCCAATCCAAGCACGCGTTTGGTTTTGATGGTTGGCGGCACATCTCCTGCCGCGATCTTGCGTGCAATGCCTTCCACCACAGCTGTTTTCCCTACTCCTGGCTCTCCGAGCAATAACGGATTATTTTTTGAACGACGGGACAGGATGTGAATCATGCGGTCAATTTCCTCATCGCGACCAATCACAATATCCAATTTTCCCTCCTCAGCGTCCTTGGTCAGATCATGCGTATATGCCTCCAAAATAGATCCACCCTTACCCACGCCACCGCTTCCGCCTTCGCGCGCACGTTTTTGCGACCACCAATATAAAAGGCCAACGCCAATAAGAATAGCAAGACCAAGCGCTTGTTGTTTTGTCATAAGAACGCCATGAGTATAGCATGCTTGACAATGATCGAAAAACACGCTAGGGTTTTGTGTTCGCCCGACTTCTTCTTGGCGGACACTGTGAGGCACCATGCATAGCTACCATGCAGACCTCAGCCGATGTAACGCGGAAATCGCATGCCTTCCTGGAGAGCTTACGCTCACCATCCCCCTCCTGGACAGCTCAAGTTCCATGGCGCGCCATGGCCAAATCCCGGCCAGGGCGCTGAACAAGTACCTGAGGCTTCTCCAGCAGGCTCCGACCGCAGACAAGACGATTGCGGCCATCGTGACCTTCGAGGAGTACTGGCACTGGATCGTGAAGCCCGCGCCCGTAAAGAACATCGCGCCCATCAGCCACTACCGCGCGTCTGGCCTTACCCGTCTCTACCAAACCGTGGGCGATATCACCCAGCTTGGCCTTGGACTCAAGTATCAGGCCGCACAACGAGGTCAGAGCCTCAGGCTCGTCATCGGCGTGCTGACGGACGGGCTCAACGAGAGCGGCCCTGATTTCGACGAGGCCGAGGATCTTGCCCACGTTCAGCTCATGGCCGCAGAGGCGTACAAGCAGGGCGTGATCTACGAGATCTTTGGCCTAGGCCTCGACGCTCTCTACATCGCCAAGAAGATGGGCCTCGTAGGTGCGCGGTGCCACAACCTGCGCGGCACCCCCGGCGACATCGAGGAGTCCACGATCCAGTTTGCCAAAACCACGATTCTCACCTCTCAGGGGTACAATCCGTTTGCGCAGGCAGAGCGCTCGGATGGTGGCACCTACCGAGGCGTGATCGTGGACAACAGCGACGCGGCCACGGACGAGCTTCCCTGGTACGACGTCTGAAAACAAGCGGCCCCCACCCAACTCTCGGGTGGTCTTTTTTATGGCTTTTTTCTCGTTCTTGCGCCCTGCCTCCCCCACCCCTAAGATGACCCCGTTATGAAAGCCCTGGAAAAGCTGACCCCGCAAAACATCGAAGCTGAGCAGTCCTTTTTGGGCTCACTCCTCCTTGATAAGGATGCCATGATCAAAGTGGCAGACATGCTCCAGCCAGAGGACTTTTACGTAGACAAATACCGGCGCGTCTATGAGTCCATGCTGGACTTGTATCGTCGCAACGAACCCATTGACCTACTCTCTCTTGGCAACCGCCTCCAAGAAAAAGGCGACCTGGAAGCCGTCGGTGGACGCGCAGAGTTGATCTCGCTTTCAAACCAGGTACCCACAGCAAGCCACGTCGTGCATTACGCAGAGATCATCCAAAAGAAATCCACATTGCGACGACTCCTACAAGCCGCGGGCGAAATCACGGCACTCGGATACGACCAGGAGGAAGATGTGGAAAATGTACTCGATCAAGCAGAACAACGCCTGTTCAACGTCTCACAGAAGTTCCTGAAACGCTCCTTTACACCGATTCGCGATGTTCTTGCAGACGCGTTTGATCGTATTGACGAACTGCATCGAGAAAAAGGCAAACTCCGCGGCGTACCATCAGGCTATGTGGATTTGGATAACATTCTCGGTGGCCTGCAAAAAAGCGACCTTATCATTCTCGCCGCACGTCCTTCTTGCGGAAAAACCTCTCTCGCTCTTGATTTTGCGCGATCCGCGGCTGTAAAACACAAAGTGCCTGTTGGGCTCTTTTCCTTGGAAATGTCCAAGGAACAGCTCGTGGATCGTATGATCTGCGCTGAAGCTCGTGTTGACTTGTGGAAAATGCGCACCGGCAAGCTCTCCGCCAATGGGAGTGACGATGATTTCCCGAAAATTGGACACGCACTCGGTATTCTCTCCGAAGCGCCCATCTATATTGATGATTCTGCCTCTGCGAACATCATGGAAATCCGCACGAAAGTGCGACGCCTCCAAATGGAGCACGGGCTCGGTATGGTCATTATCGACTACTTACAGCTTATGGAAAGCCGCTCCAAAGGCAACACAGATAATCGCGTGCAAGAGGTTGCGGAAATCACGCGCGGTCTCAAATCTATTGCGCGTGAGTTGAACGTCCCCGTCATTGCATTATCCCAGCTCTCCCGTAGCGTAGAACTGCAAAAACCCGCCATCCCACGTCTGGCACATTTGCGTGAATCTGGTTCCATTGAGCAAGATGCTGATGTGGTGATGTTTATCTACCGCAAAGCCGCAGATAGAAACTATCGCATCGAAGACCTTTCGCCGGATGAGCTCCATATTGCGGAAATCCATATTGCCAAGCATCGTAATGGTCCGACCGGCGTTGTAAAGCTCTTCTTTGATGCGGCAAATGCCAGCTTCCGCAGTTTGCAAAAAAATGACATGATTGGCATGGGAACACCTCCCCCAGCCTTGTCAGCGGGCGGTGGATCGCACATGATGCAACCTAATCAACCATTTTAACTTTCTCCTATGTTTTCCAAGCTCAAACAGTTCAAAGACCTTCGCGATAAAGCCAAGACCCTTCAAGAAGAGCTCGGCAAAGAGATTGCCCAAGGCACAGCTGGCTGGGGCAAAGTAAAAGTAGACATGAACGGCAACCAGCGTGTTGTGGCTGTGCACATTGATCAAGAAGTCATGGCAGATCGCGAAAAACTCCAAACACTCATCGCAGAAGCGACGAACGAGGCCATTGAGAAAATCCAAAAGGTTATGGCAAGCAAGCTCAAAGATTTGGGCGGTTTAGACTTGGCGAGTGAGTTCGGCGAAATGATGAAAAAATGACCCCTGATCCGATTCACCGCGCGGCCGCGGCTTTTGATAGCCTCCCCGGGCTTGGGCCCAGGGCGTCTTTGCGCTACGCCTATTGGCTGATCACTCAACCCAAAGAAACGATCCTCCGTTTTGCCAAGAGCATCGAGGGACTGGCGCAGAACATCACCACTTGCCAGCTTTGTCATGAATGGGCAGAAAAGTCGCCCTGCGCCACGTGCCGCGATCCAGGACGCGATCCTGGGCTTTTGTGCATCGTTGCCACGAGCCAGGATCTTCGCGCCGTAGAAGACACAGGCGTGTTCAAGGGGCGCTACCATGTCTTGAACGGAACGCTTGATCCGATCGAAGGACGCACGCCAGAGACACTCACGATTACGCACCTGCTTACACGGCTCAAAGATCCAACGTCTGTGATTCGCGAAGTTATTCTTGCCCTGGATGCGGACGTTCCCGGCGACACGACCGCGCTCTATCTCCACAAACATATCGAAGGCCTACCCATCAAAATCTCCCGTCTTGCCCGCGGCCTCCCGACAGGTGCGGCACTCGAATACGCCGACGCCATGACATTGGCAGACGCCATCGAAAACAGAACATAATAAAAAACTCCTCCGAGAATATCGGAGGAGTTTTTTATTATGCGATCTTTGTGACCTTCACTTGCGTGAAAGGCTGACGGTGTCCGCGGCGGCGGGTGTAGCGCACTTTGCACTTATATTTGACCACCTCGATCTTATCCGCACGACCCTGTTCGACCACTTCGGCAGAAACCTTTGTGTTCAGCGCTGGAGCACCGATTTCTACTTTCTCTCCCTCGGCCTTAAGCAACGTGTCAAATGTGACCGTTTCGCCTTGTTTTGCCTCGAGCTTCTCGACCTTCAAAAGGTCGCCCTCTTTGACAATGTATTGTTTCCCACCGGTTTGGATAACAGCAATCATACGGGTTATTCAGGAATTCAGAATGTTGAGAGATTAGCCGAAAGCCAAAAGAATGTCAATAAAGCTGAGAAGGCTTGACAAAATGGCTTTTTTATGCGAAGAATAACCCACAACCAAGCAGAGGGAACCATGAAGACCGTCCAAATCCTTCCGTTTCTTCAGGGGCTCGTGGCCCGTATCCAGCACGCAACGGGCGTGGAACTACGCCCACAGCTCGAACCAGCCTTCATGTGGTTCAAGAACCAGAGCGTGTCTGGCCTTCAGCTTGCCAAGGCATTCCGCGAGATGGCAGAGAGCCCGGTATTCCGTGCCAGCGTGGATCAGAAGATCCTGTCTCCCATCGAGAAGTTCGAGCCAACCATACTCGTCTCCACCCTCCTCTTCCTCGCCGCGAAAAACGTGGAGGCGACCAACATCACGCGCAGTGCGTGGGAAACCAACGAGCGTCTGCAAGGGTCGCTCCAGCGAGCCTTTACCCTGTTCCTCCTCAGGCTCAGGGCCACGCTGAGTGAGGTGTCCGCTGACCCGCCGCAAGACCCCAACGTGGCGAAGTGGACAAAGCTCGCGCTTCAAAACCGCAAGACCGTGGGCAAGCCCAACTAACGCCGCTGACAACTTGTCATGCGGTGCTTTTATTTATGGCGTGCCGAGAAAAGATCCGACCACAATCCCCCTATTGTTCGCCTCGCCGAGATTCAATTCCAAGACACGATCTACTGGCTCGATTGAGGTGTGTGCTTCAGGTATTTCCTGGATCGTGCGCGGAGGTGACAGGCTTACAACATCCACCACACGGCCTTGACGCAACCAGACGAGATCCAAAGGAAACCGCATATCCTTCATCCAAAACTGACGGATACTTGGCTCATCAAAGATGAACAACATGCCTTGGTCTGAGGCAAGATGGTCACGGCCGCTAAGCCCGCGTTCGCGCGCCGCGTCTGTTCGTACGATTTCTACGTACAAAGGCCGGTCGTTGATAAAGAGGATCGCCTTTTCTTTGCGTGTGACATAACGAACACACACAAGCAGGACGAGCAAAACAATAAATAGAATGCCAGATTTCCAGGTCATAGTCGTTGTTTTGAACGCCGCCATTCCATGAGCGTGGGCAGTGCCAAGGCAAGCACGGTCAGACATCCGAGAAGGAGCACCTTGCCACCGGTATGAACGCCAAGCGCAATCACACCAAATGCCGCGGAAATAAACCAGAGAATGGCAACGGACGCGCGCTGGGATAATCCGGCGTCTAGCAAACGAAAATGCAGATGCGTTTTGTCGCCTTGAAAGGGAGACACGCCACGACGCATGCGATTCACCATCACAAACGCAATATCCGCGAGGGGCAAGCCAATAGCCATGAGTGCGGTCGCAAGCTTTGCACCTGAGGCAATAGAGAGAAACGCCAGGGAAAATCCTGCAATCGTACTTCCTGATTCACCGAGAAACTGCTTTGCGGGATTAATATTTACCGGAAGAAATCCAAGATAGGCGGCACCAATGATGACGCAGAGGATAGTCATGGGTGGTTGGAAAAACGCGGCTGTCACGGTGAGCGCGCCAATGACGCTCGCGCCAATAACCGTCTGTCCAGTCACTAATCCATCAAGCCCATCGCCGAACTTTGTGGCGGCTGTTACGGCGAGCATCCACGCAATCGTGAGCAGAGTCGAGGGAAACGCAAGTGAGAATCCATGGTCAAACAAGACAAAGGACCATTCGCTCCACACCAGAGACCATGGCTGTGCGCCAAAAGGATTTGTGATTGCTTGAATGCCTGTGCCCGTAAGGCTGACAACAAGCGCGGCAAGCAATGGAAACCACACAAGATGTTTTGGAGGGAAATTATAGCGATCATCCAAAAACCCACCGACCAACAAAAGAAAAACTCCCACAAGAAATCCCCCCATTTGCCACGAGGTCACGCTCGGCGCAAACCATCCTTGCCAAAGACCAACGCCACAGGCAACGAGAATGGCAAGCCCAATACCCAAGCCACCCAATTGCGGGATGGGTCGCTTATGGATCCTCCGTCCGCCTGTGGGCTCTGCAATGGCGTGGACACGGCCTGCCAGCCAACGCGATCCAAAAGACGCGATCCAGGACAAGACCGCAACCGCTCCTGCGAGCACGAGCAAAGACGTCATAGAAACGAGCCTAACAGAACGTACGAAAAGCAACCACCTTGGGCCGCTTTACCCCGCCTTTTTCACCTCCAAGGAGCCGTTTGCTTTTAAAAGCACAGAATCGCGACGCCCAACCGCAGAACGGAGAAGAAGATCCGCAAGACCATTCTCCACTTTTTCCTGAATCACACGGCGAAGAGGACGCGCGCCAAAAAGCGGATCAAATCCCTCTTGCGCTAATGCCTCAACCGCCTCGTCTTCCGCGTGAAAAATAATGCCTTTTGTCTTGAGTAGTCGTTCCGCAATGCCGTTGATCATGAGCCAACCAATCTGCGTCACATCATCGAGGGTCAGCGGCTTAAAAATAATGATCGCGTCAAAACGATTCAAAAACTCCGGACGGAACGTGCCCTTCAGCTCGCGCTCGATCATGGCCGTCTTGATCTGATCAACCGGCATGTTGGCTTTCACGGACTCTTGGATAAATGGCGTGCCTGCATTGGATGTGGCAATAAGCACAACGTTCGTGAAATCCACCGTACGCCCAACGCCATCCGTCAAACGACCATCATCCATCACCTGAAGAAAAAGCGTGAGAATATCTGGATGCGCTTTTTCCAACTCATCAAGCAAAACAATCGCAAACGGATTTTTCCGCACCTGTTCCGTGAGCCAACCGCCGCGCTCATCGCCCGGCATCCCAATCACGCGCGACACAGCTGATGGATGCTGGAGTTCAGACATGTCCATGCGGATCATGGCTGTGTCGCTCCCAAAATATTCTGCGGCTAAAGCTTTTGACAGTTCTGTTTTCCCAACACCCGTGGGACCAAGGAAGAGAAAATTCGCAATCGGCCGTTTGCCCTCGCGCACCTCTGCGCGCGCACGACGCATAGCCTGCGCGACCGCTGTCACGGCCTCCACCTGGCCAATCACACGATGATGCAGATGCTCTTCAAGATGCAAAAGCTTTTCTGATTCATTCTTTGAAACCGCCTCCACAGGAATATTCGTTTTCTCGTGCACGATACGCGCCATGTCATCCGCCGTAACAAACGCATGCTCCCCTCGCTCATTATGCACAAGCACCGCGGCCTCTTTGGCGATGACAATCGCACTCTCTGGCAAACGCTGATCGCGAAGAAAACGCCCAGCAAGCTCTACGGCTTTTTGGATGGCCGCGTACGAAAAGAAGACACGATTTTGGTACTCGATAAATCCCGCCTTGGTCATGAGGACACGCTCTGCATCTTGCGGCGTGAGCTCTGCGATCAACACCTTCCCCATCATGGCGCCCAAAGAACGACGCTCTAAAAACGAACCCCATGCCTGTGGCGTTGTTGTTGCAACTACATACAGATTCAACCGCCTTATTTCTGAAGCAAACGCCTCTGCCAAATCCATAGGTCCACCACTTCCACCGCCAGACAAAGCCTCAATCCCTTCCAAAACAAGGACAATGTTGCCGCTCAAAGCAACCTCATTCAACAAGGCAAGGAGTCGTTCTGACGAATGCCCCACGTCTCCACCAGCTACAAGCTCGGCTAAATTGACAGACACCAGACGACGATCAAACAAAACGCGCGGTACATCCTCTTCCACCATATGACGCGCGAGGTCGTCAATCACGGATGTTTTCCCCACACCCACTTCACCCACAAGCACTACCGCACGCTTGCCGCTTTCCATCACACGAAAGACCTCCTCGAGTTCTTTATCGCGATGCACGACCGGAGCGATGTGACCATTGCGTGCCATCACGGTCAAATCTTCGCTGAGTTCGTTGAGCAATGGCGTGGCTCGCGCGGTCATCACACGATTCATCGCTGTATTTGGCTTGAACGCGGCTAAAGCAGTAAATCGATCATGTTCTTCACGCATGCGTTCTTGCAAACGAATCCACTCAGAAACCATGCGCACATGCTCGGGTGGATACCCAGCCGCATCCAATGTTTCTTGTAGTTGCGGATCTGCATCAAACGCCTCATGAAAAAGATCCATGGCTCCCACATGACGACGCCCTGCACGACGCGCAGACAAATACGCACGCAACAGCACGGTCTTTGTCTCCGCAGACACGTGCGTGGGACTTCCTGCTTGCCCCTGCTGAAGCAACGGAACAAGCTTGGCACGGACATTCTCTATATCCATGCCTACACGCGTAATAAAGATGCCACCCGCAGGCCCCATCAACGCACCGACAAACAGATGGAGCGGCTTTACTTCGGTTTTTCCGATCTGCTCTGCTAAATCAAAGGCCTTCTCAAGCACATCCCAAACACCCTCGTCGCTAAACACAGAGATGTCGCGTGCTTGCTTATGCGGTTTTGCCTCCATGCGCGCGATTTCTTGCTTGGTTTTGCCCCACGTTGGCAGAGACTTGGCTTCGGATCCAAAAACACGCACACGAAAGATCAAAAAACAAAGCAAAATAAGTCCCAACCAAAATACCGTGACAAACCAATGCCCAGTTGTCCAAAATGCCAGAGAGGAAAAAGAGAGAATCAGCTCGCTTTGTACATACCCCAGGATCGCCGCACCAAAACACGCCAATACACTCAGTGCAAGTATGGCGTGAAAAAAGGTGTTCACCCGTGCACGCGTACGACGAAACCGAAAAGCAAACCGGTCGAGCGGCGTGCTCCACACGAGAAAGCCATCAGGAGATTCAAGGCTTACACCTGCGCCATGGCACTCCCTGCACCCAATGGACGCACGAGCATCACCCTCGCACAACCGACAAGGGACACTCATTGACTCGGTATTCGTGGACATAGGTGATCTAGTATGCAGGCGCGCCAAACGAGGCGAACGTCAAAAAAGTACCTTGAAAGAGGCTTAATAGAAACATACTGACAACAAAGAGCGGCGCAAACAGCCAAAGGAACAAGAGAACAGCATAGACCATTGCCTCCACCACGATGGCAAAACAACGCGCAATAATCATCACAAAACGCACAAGGACGCTGATCAACCGACCTGGCCAATCATACGCACCATACATGGGTACAAAAAAATGCTTGACCCACAATGCGATCCCATAGCTTCGCCATCGATAGCGCAATCCTTCGCGCGACCACTCAATCATATCGTGGAGCCCTTCTCCGTACCACCAGAACGGAAATCGTATCACGCTCCCGACAAGCTCAAATAAAACGTAGCTCGTAACAGACTCAATGCGCGAAATCATACGCGAACATTGTAGCACAAAAGCTCACCCTTTGCTGTAGAAAAAAACTCCCCCATGCACGCCAATGATGGAGGAGTACGCACCGCCAAACTTGTTGAGCATCCTTCGGCGAGACGGCACTGCGTACTATTCCGCAAGCATGGGACGGAATAGGCCGCAGTGCTATCCCTATTTGGCAAGCGCGTAAGAAGGACGAGTGTATTCGATAAATTCTGGGTTCTCTACAGGGACATACCCCATCCCCTGAATACGTTCCTGCATAGCGCGCATGGATTGCATCTCTGCCGCACGCGCTTCTAATGCACTCACGGATTCCTGCAATCGATCACGCTGTTTTTCTAAAGAACGCAAGGCAAAACTCTTGGAAGCCGCTTGGCTCACTTCATAAATATAGATTCCGCCGCATAACAGCGTCACCAAACCCAAACCCACCATCCATGTGCCCTTGCCCATGGAAACCAAGCGACGGCCAAAGGGAACAGGTAGACCCAGGGTCTCCTGTGGCCGCTTCATGGAAATCATGTGCGCATGGGGCATAGATGAGTCTAAGGTCCAATGTTACGAGATCTTTTCCGCTATCCGGAGTTTTGCGCTCCTGCTTCGCGGATTGCTTGCTTGCTCTTCTTCTGATGGAATCAACGGTTTTTTCGTGATCACGATCAGATCTTCTGCGTCCCGAAATTGCTGTTTCACGATGCGATCTTCGAGCGAATGAAAGGAGATGATGGCGAGACGCCCACCCGTTTTCAGAATTTCACGACTGCCGTTGATCGCCCGTTTCAGATTCTCAAGCTCGTCGTTCACCGCAATACGCAAGGCTTGAAAGGTGCGTGTCGCTGGATGAATCCGTCCATGTTCGTAATCGTGCGGAACCGCCTGGCGAATAATCGCCACGAGATCGAGCGTACCAATAATGCGTGCTGTTTTTCGTGCCGTTACGATAGCTTCGCTGATACGATAGGCGAACTTTTCTTCTCCAAAGTTTTTCAACACTTTCTCAATCTCGAACCTCTGCCAACTGTTCACAATCTCTGCGGCAGTCAACCCATCCTCATTCGCCTGCGGTCCTAGTCGCATATCGAGCGGGCCATCTTCGAGAAACGAGAGACCCTTTGTGCGATCTGCGAGCTCATCAGAGGAGAACCCGAGATCAATCAAGATACCATCGACCGGAGCAAGGCTCTTTTCACGCACCACCTCTGCGATGTGCCGAAAGTTTGCCTCGATCCCGATCCAACGCTCTCCCGCAGAAGCAAATCGCTCACTCGCACGCTTGAGCGCCGTAGGATCCACGTCGAATGACGCAACGCGTCCATCTGGCGCAGATTGTGCGAGGATTTCTGACGTATGCGTGCCGCCACCAAGCGTAGCATCAACATAGGTGCCACCTGGATGGACGTTCAGCGCGTGCAGGCACTCCTCGACAAGCACGGCAATGTGTTTGATATCTTCCATAATCACATGCCTAAGCCACCTAGCCGTTCGGCAATCTCATTGCCGTGCAGTTCAGTCTCCCTGGCATACGTTTTCCACGTCTCCTCATCCCACATCTCGCACCGATTGTAGAGACCCACGACTACTACGCCCTTATTGATTCCGGCATAGGCACGTAAGTACTCCGGCACAAGCACACGACCCGAGGCATCAAGACTCACTTCCATGGCGCCTGCAAGCATGAGCCGTGCAAAAGCACGGGTATCTGCCTGACCAAGCGGCAAGGAAGCCAGCTTTTCGGCGAGTTTTTGCCACTCGCTCCTCGTGTAAAGGAACAAACTGCGATCAAGCCCGCGCGTCACCACCAATCCTTCCTCGAACGACGCACGAAATTTGACCGGGATGGCGAGCCGGCCTTTGTCGTCAAGCGTGTGATGATACTCGCCGATGAACATAAAGGGCTCTATAATCCCCACTCTCTGCCACCTAAACCCATTCTATGCCAAGGCATTACCCTGGTCAAAGGTTGTACCCATCACAAAAATAGGCTCGGTTGAGCCTATTTTGCGTTCCTTTTCTGTTCGCTGTGGATAACTACACTCCCCACTTTGGCTTGTTTGAGGCAAAAACCAATTTTCAAAACGCAGATCGCTCTCTCAATTTCCGATGATACCCAATCGCAAAGCGATGTGCTTCGTCGCGGACCTGGACGAGTAGATCAAGATATTGCTCGCAGAGTCGACAGAGTTCGAGATTGTTTTTTGAACACACGATATCTGCACGTTTACGTTCTGGTCCTTTTGCAATGCCAATGACAGGCAAGCCAAGATCAAGCTCGCGTACGACCTCCTCTGCAACGTGCACCTGCGGAAGCCCGCCGTCGATGAGCAGAAGGTCAGGAAGACGCCACGTATTGCGGAACCTTCGCATCAGCGTCTCTCGCAAACACGCCACATCATTCGCGCCTGTCACGGACTTGATGCGAAACTTGCGATACTCCTGCTTTGCTGGCGCGCCGTTTTCAAACACCACCATACTCGCGACGGACGACGTTCCGGAAATATGCGAAATGTCATAGCCTTCGATACGGCCAAACAAGTTGACCGTGACTTCGCCTGGCATGATTTTATCCACATCCTCTTTTTCACGCTTCAAAATCGCCACGTCTCTGATGTGCTCAAGCGAGTGTATGCGATTCCGGAGGACCGTTGCTTCTTCGAATTTCTTTGCTTTCGCCAGCGCGGTCATCTCCTTACGCATGCGCTTGATAATCTGCTCCTTGTTGCCGTTGAAAAACGCAATCATGTCGCGAATGATCTTTTGATAGGCTTTTTTCTCAATCGCATTCACGCACACGCCAGGACACAGGCCAAGGTGATGATAAAAGCACGGCCGTGACTGTCCTGGAACACAGGTGGACCAAGGAAACGTCTTGCGAAGAAGGTCGAGCGCCGCGCGCAGAGAATTCGCAGACGTGTATGGCCCAAACAACGCCTTGTATTTCTTCGCGCTCGCCTCTTCAAGATCTGCCCCGCGAATGAGAAGCGGTTTTGGGAAATCTTCCTTTGTAAACGCGAGATACAAAAAACTCTTATTGTCCTTGTCACGAACATTAAACTTCGGCCAATAATACTTGATGAGATTCGCTTCCAAAATCAAGGCTTCAATGGCCGTCGGCTTCTCAATATAATCGATGGACGCAACAAGCGGCGTCATCTCTTCGATATTCTGTCCATGCGGCCGATCAAAGTGCTGCCGCACGCGACGCTTAAGAGACACCGCCTTCCCAACATAAATCACCTTCCCGTGCGCATCCTTCATAAGGTACACGCCCGGGGAATCGGGAAGAGAGGAGTTTTGGATACGGATGGAGGAAGGGATCATACGGAGCGGAAACATGACCGACAATGGCTCCCACCCCCTCCACCTCCCCCTCCGAGAGGGGGAGAGCCTGATCAGATCCCCCTCCTCCCGGAGGAGGGGTTAGGGGTGGTGGGAGCCTGTCCGGAGGAGGGGTTAGGGGTGGTGGGAGCCTGTCCGGAGGAGGGGTTAGGGGTGGTGGGAGCCGTGGCGATTGTCAAACATTGTTGAATGCGTTCAATGACACTATTAATATCAGTATATACCGCTTCATTCGTAAAACGAAGGAATTGTAAACCAAGTGACTCAATCTGCATCTGACGATCCTTATCATATTCAACAGCGCCATCTTCAAAATGGCTATCTCCATCGATTTCAATCGCAAGATGTTTTTCTGGGCAGTAAAAATCCAATACGTATTTACCAACGCTGTGCTGTCGACGAAATTTTGCACCAAGCGCACTACCACGAAGTGCTCGCCATACAATCACCTCCGCTTTAGGCATGCGACTGCGTAATTCTTGACGCCTCTGTTTCATGATCTTGTTGTTGAAGATCTTTTGCATACACGACGATCTTGGCTCCCACCCCCTCCACCTCCCCCTCCGAGAGGGGGAGAGTCTGATCAGATCCCCCTCCTCCCGGAGGAGGGGTTGGGGGTGGTGGGAGCCTGTCCGGAGGATTGGCGATGGGAACCCTCATCTCTTTCCCAACACCTCCTTCAAATATTTCCCCGTAAAACTGCGTGGATTTTTCGCGACTTCCTCTGGTGTGCCCTCGGCAACAAGGTGGCCGCCTTTGTCTCCGCCTTCTGGACCAAGGTCCACGATCCAATCGGCGTTTTTGATCACGTCGAGGTTGTGTTCGATAACGCAGACCGTGTTTCCGCGGCTTGCAAGACGGTGAAGGACTTCAAGAAGCTTTTGGATGTCTTCGAAGTGCAGACCCGTTGTCGGCTCATCGAGAAGATAGAATGTGCGCCCTGTGTCGCGGCGAGACAGTTCCGTACCCAATTTGATGCGTTGCGCTTCGCCACCGGACAAAGTCGTGGCAGATTGGCCAAGCTGGATATATCCCAAACCAACCTCTTCGAGAATGCGCAACTTGTCATGAATCGGTGGAATGTCGTGAAAAAACTTGTTTGCTTCTTCCACGGTCATAGCCAGAATGTCTGCAATGTTTTTCTCGCGATATTTGACCTCCAAAGTTTCACGATTGAATCGTTTGCCTTTGCACACATCGCACGGCACATAGACTGTCGGAAGGAAATGCATCTCAATGGCGATCTGTCCGTTGCCCTCGCAATGCTCGCAACGTCCCTCATTTGCCTTGTTGAAAGAAAATCGACCGACCTTGTACCCACGCACGCGCGCCTCAGGCGTGAGCGAATAGAGCTCGCGCACATGATCCCACAAACCTGTGTACGTCGCGGGATTGGATCGCGGTGTGCGACCAATGGGCGACTGATCCACATCCACAATTTTATCCAGCCATTCCACGCCTGTGAGTTCTTTGTGTGCGCCAGGCTTGACCGTCGAAAGATTGAGGCGACGCGCGAGCTCGCGATACAGCACATCGATCATGAGCGTGGACTTACCAGAACCTGACACCCCCGTCACACACACAAAACGCCCCAACGGAATCTTGACCGTGAGATTTTTCAAATTATTTTCCGTGGCACCGCTGACCGTGAGCCACTCTTTTGCTTTGGCGCGACGCTTAAGCGGATAGGAAATCTTTTTCTCCCCGCGGAGATAGGCGCACGTCACACTCTTCTCGTTTTGAAGAATCTGCGGCATGTTCCCTGCCGCAACCACCTCGCCGCCATGACGACCTGCGCCAGGACCAAGATCCACAAGATAATCCGACGCCGCGATGGTCGCCTCATCATGCTCCACGACAATCACTGTGTTCCCAATATCGCGAAGCTTTTTCAACGTTTCCACAAGCCGCAGATTGTCTCGCTGATGCAAACCAATGGTTGGTTCATCAAGGACATAGAGTGCACCGACCAAACGCGAACCGATTTGCGAGGCAAGACGAATACGTTGCGCTTCACCTCCAGACAATGTCCCTGCCGTACGACTGAGCGACAGATAATCCAAACCCACGTCAAGCAAAAACGACAAGCGGCCCACAATCTCTTTCATGACAGGCTCCGCGATCGTCGCCTCGGTTTCGTTGAGCGTGAGCCCGATGAAGAAATCCGCGGCGTCATGGATGGGCATGCTCGTCACATCCACAATGCTCTTGCCATTGATCCAGACATAGAGCGCTTCTTTACGCAGACGCTTGCCCTCACACGCTTCGCAGGGATCTTCGGAAAAGATGTACTTCGTGCCAAGGCCGTTACACGTCTGACACGCGCCATACGGCGAGTTGAAGGAAAAAAGACGCGGCTCGATTTCTGGAAATGCAAACCCATCGTCTGGACAGGAAAAACGCGCGGACATGAGATGCTCACTGCCATCATCAAGAATCGCGAGCACATTATCGCTCGCACGATCCAGTGCTGATTCGATGGCCTCTGCAAGACGCGAACGCAACTGCTTATTGCCTGCAATCGGCCACCCAAGGGGCACACGGTCCACCACAAGCTCGATCGTGTGTTGGCTATATCGACTCAGCGGCACGCGATCGCGCAGACGATAAAACTTTCCATCCACACGCACTTCCAAAAATCCTGCCTCATGCAAATCCTGCAAAAGCTGGTGATATTCCCCCTTACGTCCGCGAACGATCGGCGCAAGAACCAGGACCTCATCTTCTCTAGATCGAAGATCCTTCGACTTCGTCGCGTCCAACGCGTCTTCGCTCAGGATGACGGAGTGGCTCTCCTCGACTCTCTTCAAAATCGCATCCACCATTTCATCAATGGTCATCTTGCGAATGGGCTTGCGGCAAATCGGGCAATGCGGCTGGCCCACGCGCGCAAACATCACACGCAAATAATCGTAAATCTCCGTGATGGTCGCGACCGTGGAGCGCGGATTCGCGGAATGCGCTTTTTGGTCAATCGAGATAGCTGGCGACAGACCCTCGATCTCATCCACATCAGGCTTGTCCATTTGCCCAAGGAACTGTCGCGCATACGAGGACAAAGACTCTACATAGCGTCGCTGACCCTCTGCGAAAATCGTATCAAACGCCAAACTCGACTTGCCAGAGCCAGACAAGCCTGTAAAGACAATCATTTTATTACGTGGAAGCGTCAACGAGATGTTTTTCAGGTTATGCTCTCGTGCGCCACGAATCGTGATGTTTTCTTGCATAAAAACGCGAAATCGGCCCGAAAATCAGGCCATAGAGAAAGCGTACCGCACCTTTGCCTCAAGAGCAAGCCGGCTCCTTCACAAAGCAATGCCGGCACACCGAGCGGTAACCAAATGTCCCGTCATCAGGCACAGACGCAGGAATGCCTTTTGTGACTGGCTCCCCATTCTGCAAAATCTGGGTATAGACAGCCTCAGGGTTGCGACAGCACTCGCAAGCCGCGCGTCGATAGCGCACTTCTTTTGGTCCAAGTTCAAACAGGTTGCGAATCACACCAAACAGCCTGCCATACGGATCTGTATCCAACGAAGAGACCACAACCTTTTTCCCCTGCTTTAATAATTGTTCGACGATCACACCCTCGCTCTCCGGAAACATGTGCATCTCATCAATGCCAATAATCCCCTCCGGTGCTGTGAGTGCTTCTGCGAGCGTCGTCACCTTCTTTGCCTCCATTTGCATGCCATGACGCGTGTGGATTTGCTCGTCACGCACATTACGCATGGGCTGATACAATGCAAACGACTGGTTGGTGTACGTCAAAAAGGAAAAGTAACTGATCAGCTCCAACGATTTCCCGCTTTTCATGGGTCCGAGAATCAAGACTAACTCCATAAGAAGAACAGGTCAGGTGAACAAAATCATCCACAAAATACCTGAACCATGATAATCGCCAGGCCTCCTGAAGGGAACAGGGCGTCAAGGGAGGAAAAAAAGAAGCCTCTTTCAGAGAGACTTAGAGAAGACACCCAAGGTCAGGCTTCTTCGCAAGGGAACAGCGCCGCAAACAAACGCTTCAGCCGTTCAGAACAAGCAACAAGCCTCTGTTCCGTTTCCTCGTGAGTCGCTTTTCCTTGCAGAAACATCTGCATGATGTCTCGCAGAGGCGCAGGGACATGATCGCCGTCGTAGATGTACCGCAGGATTGCCGGGCCATCTCCAAGACGCCGCCGTGCAAGGTCGAACATACCCAGAATAATCTTATGCGACACCGACCGGCCCGTCACATCGAACGCGCTGGAACCACGCCACGCGACAAGTGCAGACAAGACCAGTTCACGATCCTCTGCCGAGAAAAGCTGGATCTGCTCCTCGAAGTAGAGGAGTTGCATTTCAGCGATGCTGTCGTTGATAGCGGCTCGTGACTTTATGTCCCCGCTCGGGATCAAGGGCAACGTTTTCTTCATGGTTTGCATCGCCCTCTTCAGGAGAACCAGCTCGAGCTGATCTTTGCCGATCTTTTTCGCCGCAATGCCCTGCTTGAGCAAGGCATCCGTGTACAGGTAGTAGAAACCCAACTTTACCTTTTCGAACATGGTTGTTCCTCCGAGTCCAAACACCTTAGACGATAGTAGGGAAAAGTCAAGAATAGGGATGAACAGGCAACAAACAAGTATCACATAGACGCAACCCCGCACAAAGGATATCATTGCCTTCGCGTTTCATTCTTTTCAACACTCTATGGTCGAAGCATTCTCAAACAGAGAAGGACAGGCGGCAGAAACGACAGACGCGCTCGTCAAAACAACCAACCTGGAAAAGGGATCCTCGTCCGGATGGGAGAACGAACAAAGGTTCACCGCAGAAGAAGCGCTAAAAGCAATCAAAGACCTCGTACCAGAGGCTGGAGAACTCAAACTCGTCGAACAGGTGCTTGAAGACGGCATGTTGGTTCGCGCGTATTTCCGAGCTCCAGGAAGTGATTGCGCATACACCTTTTGTATGAAAGGGAAATTCACCCGTTTTATTGCATCCGAAGAAACTCGACTGGATAAGGTCTTTTATATGGACGCTGATTCAGAAGATGTTTGCGGTGGTGATGACCTATTTGCCTATCGCAATGGCGCGTGGGTGAAAAGAGGATAAACTTCACACATCCTTTATCGTAAAACCGGTCCTACGTACATAGGACCGGTTTTGTGACCATCAAGGACATTGTCCTACTTCTTTGCATTCAGTAATTGCGAAGCAGGAATTTTCGCGATACCAAAAAGATAGACGATCTCCAGAATACCAGCGGTATTCACGAGGAAGAGAAAAATAAACCACCAACCCTGCTTGCGGCGTGCCGAGTGCCACAAAGCCAAACCCTTCCAAAAAACGCACCAGGCCATGAACAACATCAACGATGCTGAGGCCCACAACGGAAAAGGATACCCACTCCCCACACCAACATTTTGCATAAATGAAAGCATATCTAAACAGTATATCAGAAAAATCCCCTCCGACGAACGTCGTGGGGATTTTCATGGCGGAGAGGGAGAGATTCGAACTCTCGATACCTTGCGGTATGCTTGCTTTCCAAGCAAGTGCACTAGGCCACTATGCGACCTCTCCGTGGATCTGGTCGTGGTCTTTTTCTGACGTGCCGCAAAATCATAGCGGAGATGAGGCAAATCGACAAGGGGGACTTTTCCCCTCTTGCCAGGCCCCCTAATGAGGACTAGCGTATAGAGGTTGCCTTAAGCTCTGGCGACGTTTCTCAAGGGAGGGAACGCTATGGGCGAGCAACTGTCTCCGAGCCTCTGGGGCTGGGCAGATGTTCTTGAGCGGATGATCGGCGTCACGGACCGCATCACGGACCAAGAGGTCACTACATTTGCACAGCAACATCTTTCAGGAGAAAACAAAGAGGTCTTTGATGACTACGGCCTGGAAGAGCGGCGCATCATGGTCTACCTCTACGGGTTGTCCGAACAAGAAATCCAGAGAATACTGGGGACTGATCGAGTCGCTCCGGGCATTCACAGGGTCATCGGCTGTCTGATCGCGTTGTCCATGCTCACAGATGATCCACGATATGTGGCCTATCGCGAGCTGAAGACACGCTCCTCCTAACCCCCGAACGCACGTTCGGGTCTTTTATTATCCCTATAATCCATGCCGTTGAATCAAATCACGCAATCCATCACGAAGCTTGACCCTGGGCTCCCAGCCAAGGCACTCCTTTGTCAAAGACGTATCTGCTAATGAGGCAATGGGATCGCCTTTGCGTGGCTCAATATGCACAACAGGTCCACCAATGATTTCCGCGATTTCTTTGATCGCATGCGTTTCGCCTGCACCAACATTCAACACTTCGCCATGGCCAACCCGCGCGGAAGACATCGCGAGCATGTTCGCGCGAACAATATCAGAGACATGCGTAAAATCGCGCATGATCGATCCATCTCCACAAATAGTGAGCGGCTCCCCTGCTTTGCGCTGTCGCAAAAAGATGGAAATCACAGTCACGTAGGCACCTTCTGTGGCCATGCGCGGTCCGTACACATTAAAATATCGCAAGGAAACCGTCTCTAATCCGTATAAGGCAGAAAACTGCTTCATCCACAATTCACCGACGGCCTTTTGCAAGGCATACGGGCTGAGCGGCGCAAGAGGTGCAGAGGGTTTTGCGGGCAAAGACAACGGATTCCCATAGGCAGAAGAGGAAGCGCTATACACCACCCGCTTCACTCCCGCATCACGTGCCGCCGTCAGGACATGCACAGTGCCCATCATATTTACCTGGCTTGTTTCAACAGGATGTTCAATGGAATACGGTACGCGCGGCAAAGCGGCCATATGAAAAACACCATCTACCCCAAGAAATGCCGGACGGATGGCATCCCCCTGACAAATATCTGCTTCAAAAATCTCAACATTCTCAGGAACATTCTCGCGCTTCCCCGTAGAAAAATTATCAAGCACGCGTACGCGATGCCCTTCTTTCAAAAGCGCCTCGCAAAGATGGCCACCAATAAATCCTGCCCCGCCCGTCACAAGATAGAGTGCCATAGGAGAGAAACAACGCAGAGCTAACCCTCTGCCATAGTTACAACGTATACTGCACGAGCACCTTCTGCAAGCAGTGTTTGCGCCGCTTCCTTAGTGGTTGCCCCGGTTGTAAGCACATCATCCACTAAGAGCACCGAGGTTGTCACAGGCCGAAGAGCCATAAAAACACCCGAGACATTTTGTGCGCGAGACACATCTGCAGGTAAAGAGGCGTTCCTCAAAGATGACCTCACTCTTGTCAAAAGCACCTCACGACGCGCCCATGGCACAAGCGTCTCTCGCACAGCATCCGCTAAAAGCGCGGCGTGATCCATGCCGCGTTCTCGCACGCGATCTGCATCGCCTGGAACAGAGGTCACGACCAATTCTGTCAGACCTGCCCATGGCCAAGGATCTAGAAAAGAGGCGCGAAAGGCCATGAGCACCTGCGTCCATACAGGAACAAGGCAAGAAGCCGAACGATATTTAAAAGAGGTCACCAATTGCCGAAGCACCGGATCCGCATAAGCGCCACAGGCAAGCACCGACGCCATGGGCGGCCGCTGTTCTCGAGCACGTGTAAACAGACCTATTCGCGAGAGGCATGTCCTACACAGCCATTCCCCTCCCTGTGCACACACGATGCACGTAGGGGGATACAGCGCGTCTAACGCGCCTGTTACTGCGCTGTGGGCGTCCATGTCAAACGACTCACTAACCAAATACCACCTGTTTTGGTAAGCGTGAGCAGAGCGTCTTGATACCCCCGAGACGATTGTCTATTTTGTTGGATGATTTGGCGTGTTTGCACCAATACTTCTGCGGTCTGCGCAGAAAGAATCGGCATCCCTGAAACAAGACGAGGTGCTAAGGCTTCTGTTGTTTGTCCCCAAGAGCCTCCGGAAATCGGATGATCCTTCGTGAGCGTGGCCCAAACCGTCTCAAGATATGTTTGTACGCCTGGCGTCACCAAATCATACGCATCCTTGATCGACGCAAAATCATCTGCATTGGAATAGCTCCCTAATCGCGAAGTCACACTCATTGCGAAACGTACCAAGGCTTCCTGTGCCTGACGTTCCTGCTCTGCAGGAGTCAGCGTCTTGTCCGGACCTGTTTCCGGACGTCGCTCTGGCGGCTGAGCAGGCGCTGAGCTTGGCTCGGCCTGACTCACCGGAACTGTCGAAGGCAATACGGGAGGTTGTACAGGAGCCTTTGAGGCAAAGAACAACGAACGCAACAACCAAAACAATAATCCTAAGAGAGCAACGATGGTGACGAGGAGAATCACGACAAGCGTGCGGCGTTGAAAAGGGAGAGCCATAATCGTGCAAGGGGGTTAGGCGTTTTCTTCTGCAAATTCACTTTTTGCTTTTTCAATCTTTAAGAGCTGTTCTGGGTTGGTTGTGACAAGCTGGTCTTCTGTATACGAGGCAACCACATGAATAGCCGCATGCTTTGCTCCGGCAAAAAAGATGCCCTCGCCCAATCCTGACTCAAGAAGCAGATACTTTTCTGATTGCGTGAGCAAAAACGTGCGCGCCACAAGATCAATGGCCGCAGGCGACTGCTTAAGCAGTAACTGCATAGAGCCGTTTGTCACAATGGCTTGGCCATACGGCGAGGTCAAGAAGTCATTCACATCCTGCGTAATGGTGGTAATGCCGAGGAAATATTTGCGACAACGTTTTACAAGCGCGAAAATAAACTTCGCCGAGTCCTCAGACTGCATAAGCCACCAGGCTTCGTCAATCACGAGAATGCGTTTTTTGCGTTCAGAACGCACCACATTCCAGATATAATTCACGATCGTATAAATGGCCATGGGGCGTAGCTCGTCTTCCAAATCACGCACGGAAAAAATCACCAGCTGATTATTCATTTGCACGGTCGTCGGCGAATTCAAGAGACCACTAAACGTGCCTTCTGTGAATTTCTTGAGCTTGACCACCAAGTCCGCTGTCCCCTCCATACCCTCCAAAATATCTTGAAAATCCTTTAAAATAGGAGGCTCCACGGTCGCAAGATCTGTGGCAGGCGTAATATCCTTCTTGGCAAATGTTTCGAGCAGTGCACGATCAAGAATCGAATCTTCCGAGGCCGTAGGCTTGCCAATCATCAAACGAAGCAGCCCTTTAATGGTAATAACAGAGCTTCGAATCAAGTCCTCAACAGAATACGTTTCGCCAGACGGACGCGGCAAATCAAATGGGTTGATCTTGGAACGAGACGCAAGAGAAATGTTGATATACGTGCCTGCCACTGCATCCGAAAGGGCCTTATATTCCATTTCAGGATCAATCACAATCACGTCCGTGCCAAGCATCATACTGCGAATGATTTCCAACTTCACAGCATAGGATTTTCCTGCGCCAGAGGTGGCAAAAATAACTGCATTCGCGTTCTGCAAAGAAAAACGATCAAACAGAATCAACGAATTATTATGACGATTGATGCCATACAAGATACCATTGTCACTCGAAAGCTCTGCAGAGGTAAATGGGAATGACGAGGCAATCGGCGAAGTGCTCATGTTAAACGTGATCTGTAATTCATCGTTGCCCACAGGCAATGTGGAATTGAACCCCTGCTCCGCCTGGAAATACGCACGTTTCGTATAGATCAACATGGAGGCGAACGTTCCCTCCACATTGTTCGTGACACGCTCAAGCTCTTCTTTGTCCGTAGAATAAAACGTGCAGTAAAAGGCAAATTGGAAAAAGTGCTCAATCCCCTGCGTCAGATCATCGCGCAACTGCTCAACGTCGCGTAACGCTGTCTCAGAAACAGGATCGCGCGGTTTGCCACTCTCTGCGTCTGTGGAAATCTGCGCTTCCAAAATACCCACTTTCTTTTTGAGCTGTTTCAAAATCACGTCTGCCTTAATCGGATAAAAAAACATGGCAATGTCGAGCTGTGCACTCAGGTTAATGAGCGGCGAAGCCCAGCCAACCGTCACATAACGCGGGTAGGTCACCACAAACAGCGTACGACAAAACACATCACCAAGCCGCACAAAAGACGGCTCCACCTTCATGGCTGCAGGAGCGATCAAATCTTTAATGCTCGCGACGCCCTTGCGATAGACACGCTCCTCCTCCAGGGCGATCTTTTCCTCCTGCGTCTTGCGTTGCTGATCTTCCTTGGAAGGACCTTTCTGGAGTTTCACGCCATCTTTCAGAAGGTCAGAGACATCCACGGCAGGTGCTTGGGATTTGGTTTCAAAGGACATAGGTATGTGTGAAAAATCAAGCCTCCATTTGCAATTTGCCGATATCAACCATGCGCTGTGTTTCAAACAAGTCTGGATTATACACCGTATAATAGAGCTCAATCAGGCTTTGCGTATCTAGTTGCACGGCGTTGAGAGACATGGACTGTAGCCCGCCTTTGATTTGATTGACGCGCAAACTAAGATCAAACACCTGCTTGCGAAAGCGCTCCTCTGAAAGACGAATCGTGATACTTGGGGTCAAGATCTCGCCAATGCGTTGCATAAAGCTTTTCTGCCCAACCGCTGTTGCCGGATTCAGTGGCACAACCACATAAAAACGTTTTTGCATGATATCCCCCAATTCTACCAGTTGTTTGATAAAATCCCGATAATCGCGAATCTGTTTTAACAACAATTCATTTGTCAGTTTCTTCTCGCTTTCTGTGAGTTGGCGCAGATAGTTGTCAATATTCATCTTGCGCGACTGGATCACTACCTGGATGGGAAAATCAATGCTATTCAAAAACTGCATGTATGCCTGGACAATCGCGTTCTGCTCATCCATGGACTTCAAAGAAAAATTGATACTGGACACCAAGAGTACAGCACGTAATGTGCCGTCTTTCATGATGACCGTGTCTTCTTTGATTTCCGCAATGTCCAGATACCGTTGAGACGGCACTCCTGGTTTTGGACCTGCTAGTTTTTTGCTCTGCATAGAATTACTCTTCTGCATTATACACCCCACCGGTATTTACCGTGAGGGCAAGATCACGCAACCGCGAAGACTCAGGACGTGCTTTGAGCGCAGACCCCATGATCTGCACACGTTCTTGTTTTTGCGCGACATACAACTTGAGCTCTGTATTATTCAACGTCTTATCCCAAACACGCAGTTGTGGACGAGAGGCTGTCTGGAGAAAGTTCACAAAAAAGATATGGAACGGCTGACCATTAATCTTGATAAAGGCAAAAACCGCGGCAAGACCTCCTGTAAAGATCGCGGCAAGGATAAAAAAGACAAACGTCAGGATTTTATATTCAATAAACAACACCAGGACAGCGCCAAGGCATATTAAGAATTGACGTACCGTAATAGGACCGAGGATTTTATCCTCTGCATCAATGAACTGTGGAACGACAAATTTTTCTGGCATACGCTAGAATTGCAAATCCCCGTTCAACGAAATAATGGACCCGAGCTCTGCCTGCGTTGGCACTGTTGGATCTGCTTGCCGCTTTTGATCCGCAACCTCTCCCACGGGCATTCCCAATCGGAAACTTTCGGTCATGAGGGCGAGGTACTGTTGCTGAATCGGTGAATTGCGCCAAGCCTGCACGCCCTGGGTCCAACGCTCAAAGGATTCTTGACGTAAGGCGTCAAACTTTTGCCGAATCTTTTGTGCGGCCTGTTCTGGCGTTTTGGATAATCGACGAAACTCCTGGATCGTCATGCCTCCTACTTCTTCAACAAGCCCCGTAAGACGCGTAGGCGGCAAAACAGCATCCATAGCTGTTGGTGACGTGGCACTCGCGGTTTGCTGGGGCGGAGGCTGGCCGCTCTTCATGGCGACCGCCATACGCTTTAGCGCCTCCATGGCCTTTTGCTGGCGATCCTGTTCCCCTTGTTGAGACTGGACTTTTTCCGTATACCACTGCGCACGCTCTTCTTTATCCCGCTGACGGCGCTCCACAATCATTTTTTCTTGTTCGGCGAGTGTTTGATCGATCTTTGTCTTTTCTTCTGTTGCTACCTGCTCACGATTCTCCTTGTAATAGCGCTCGATAATATTCGCGACACGATCTGCTTCTTCTGCGGCAAATCCCACGCCTCCCACTTTAGAATCACGCGTGAGGACCTCTTTCACCTGAATAAAATTCCTCACATCGCGAAGACGTGTGGAAATGAGATTGCGTACACGCTTCATGTGATACTCATCCAATTCCGGATGGTTAATCTCTGCCATGGCACGATCCATCACGTTTTCCAACATGGTCTGTCCTGCTTTTGGTGTTTGTAATCCTGCGGCCGTGACCTCGTCTGTTGCACCGGTTCCTGCTGGCACAGGCTTTTGCGATCGATTCTGCAGATCACGTTCGTAATTTCTCAACCATTCCGCATACTCCTCCTCTGAGACAATCGATGTGACCGTCATCATCTCATCGAGCGCCGCAACAAAATCATCCGCTTGTGCGCGTGATAGACCAATGCCGGCCTCGCTCTGATTACGTTGCAAAAATTCCTTGTATTGTTCAATAGTGCGTGCGCCTTTGAGATACGAAATCAAGGCTTCACGTGCGCGTTGGACAATTTCTTCCGAAAGCAAACTAATCTTTGCCGCGGTTGCTACACGACGCACAGCCGCGCCATAGGAAACAGGACGCAATGTAATACGAAAAGACTTTTGTATTTCTTGTTGACTTACTCCCAGTTCTGTCAGCGCATGTTCCACATCCCATGTCACCAAATCAGCCAAAGGCAAGACCACATGAAACAGCAGGGCGCGTGCCACATCTTCTGGCATGCGATTCGCCGCAATCTTTTTGACGCGCTCATCAAACTCCGCACGCGTGAGTCCCACGAACACGAGATCCCACACAATATCCATTACGCGATCCCAAGCGTCATTATCATACGCGAGCTTGGTCTGTGCCGCGTCTTCTGCTTCCTTGGATGCAGGCGTTGCCAAATACATCTGCACCGGCATGGCCGATGCTTCGTAATATTTTATCCAGGTATCACGATCCATAGAAAATTAGCTTGGATGGAGATGAGCGGCCAACGCTGGAGGAGCGCCCGGGATAACAACCTCGATCGTGCCTCCTGCCGCCGTTGGCGTAGTGACCTTACGAGACTCCTTCGGGAACTTCGCTTGTAATTCTGCAAAGAATTTTTCCGCAACCTGTCTTTCTGGAGAAACAGCCTTTCCTGCTTTCACATCTGCGCTATTCAACTCCGTGATATGCTTCAAATCCTTCACCATTTCTACGGTTCCTTTGAGTTTCGCGGCATTGAACTTCCCAATATGGTCTTTAAACATCTGTGCCGCACCCGCCGGATCTCCACCTTCAATGCCTGCGTACATCTTCGCGCGATCTTCCAGATCAAAAGAGGAAATATCTTTCATGACATGGTCAAAAACCTTAAGCGCCATATCAACGCCCCTCTTGTCTGTCGCGCCCTTTGCGATATTCACTTCATTGCTCAGCATGGAAGCAATAGACCCAGCCACCGCAGGCTTAGACGCATCTGGCACCAATCCCTGAATACCCTTTGCGGACATCCCATGATCCAACATATCCGCGGCCAAATTTGCAACGCTCGGCGCTCTTGTTCCAGACTGATAGCCTTCACGCGATGTCTTTTCAACCGCAGGATAATCAATCGCACCCGTTGCACCAATATGCATGCGCGAATTGTCTCCCTTCACGCCCTGGGAGACCAGCCCCTGCAGACCCGTACGAGTCTTTGCCGCTGTTCCGCCGTTCTTCAGATAATTCTTCAAAGCGCCAATGCTCTTCCCCATTTCCGTGCCATGCAATTGACCTTCCAAATCACCGAGCTTGGACTCATCAAAGGAATCAATAATATCCGGATTTGATTTGTTAAACTTGACCCCACCCTTTGCCGCGGCCACAGCCGTGAGGAACATACCGCTTCCCGCGCCATTCTTTGACACTTTCTTCAGCGCTTCCGTATCCATGCCTCTGGCGGCTTTGACCATGTCATCCCAATCACCATTCAATTCTGGTGATGCCTCACGTGCATCTTCGATCTGTTTCTTGCCTGCGACATTAACCTTGCGCTGTGCGTTGTACATCTTCTCTGCAACCAAGCCAGCATCACGCGCTTCTTTTTCCGCCGTAAACGCGGCCTTTGCCTTTGCCTCATCATCTGTGAGTTTTGGCTGTCTGAGACTTCCACGCTTGTACTGTTCCGTGAGTTCAGCCTGGCGCTTGCGACGCGCATCTGGCGTCAGAGCCTGCGCGGCAATGCCTGCGGCCGCGTCTTTTTCTGCGTCTGTCTTGAATAACGAGCCAGAGAGAGTACCGCCCGTCACATTCGCAAGCGTCTGCATTTCGCTTGCACTCAAATTCTCCGTGCCTTTCATCATTTCTGTGCGCTCTGCCTTACGCATCCCCTCCACTCGACCCATGCCTTGCACAAGCGAAGGACGCACCATGCCGCTTACGATGGGCACGCGCCCAACCGTCTTGAGCGCGGCGTGCGATAGTCCACCCGTAATATTGAAGCGACGATCTGCCGCATTATAAGTCCCAACAGCCGCACGTTTGCCAAGGCTCGCGGCACCTCTGCCCAAACGATAGGGAGATTTAGCCACGCCCCTTACCAGGTTTTTTGTAAAGCCGCCAATAGCCCCAGCAAGATCACCCGCAGCAACAGCAGAAGCGGCTTGCATAGCGGCCTGTAATCCCATCATCATCATGGCAATGCCCACGATAAATGTGGCAAGACCTTGCGTTTGGCCAATGCCCCCTAAAAATCCATTTGACCCCGCTCCTTGTGACCCTGTGGTAAGCCCCTGATTCAAACCGCCAGTACTGTTGGCTAGCTGAACCGTGGAGAGCGTGAGCCACAGAAAAAATGCCATCACAGGTCCGCCAGTCAGTAATTCTGACAGCGAATTCCAATACTTTCCACCAAATGCGCCTAGTTTATCTTTGACCTTTGAAGGCATGCCTGCCACGAAAAACGCCGCAGGCGATGCAATAAGCGCCATCCAAATAGCCACAATGCGATAAATGGAAAACACCACCATGATCGCAATCACGCCAATGGTGATAATGCACAAAATCAATGCCAAGATATACGAGACAATGACATTAATCATGGAGATTCCCTGAACCGCATTCCCAGGAGCAGTAGTGTTGGCAATATTCAAAAATTGCGTGAGACCTAATGCATTCACAAAATTACCCGCGGCCGCATCCTTAAAGGCATTCACAAATGTCAGCATGACCACCTGCGAAAAGTCCACCATGAGAAGCACGAGCGTACGAGAAAAATTGATCAGCACGGCCATGAGCAAGAGCTTTGGCAAAACCTTGGTGTAGTGAAACTCACTTGCCCAGCCATAGGGCACAATCGTCGCAAAGGCAGAAATGAGGATGATCACGATAAAAAACATGTTGGCCACATCGCGGATCAGCACCCAACCCGCTTTCACGACAGCCGCGTTCCCAAAATCATTGTATTGCATGAACCCAATCAGCACGTCCACGAGCAACATGATAATCCATCCACACATCATCACGAGCATGGCTACCACCCAGGCAATAATAGCGCCCACATATCCTTGAATACAGGTGCCCATGTTGCTCACCGTACATGATTCTGTGGGCACAAACGCTCCGGTCAGACTTCTCCAGGTTTCTCCAGAATCCTGCCGGATGGTTGTGGTAGATGGTACCGGAGAAGACACCCCTAGCGCTGGTGCTGGAGCAGGCGCAGGCGGTGTTGCTTGCGCCGTTGCGGTTCGCACATCTGCGAAACCTGCAAGCAAAAGAACAAACAGGCAAGGCAGGATCCACCATCGTCGCGCGCGCGCAACAAGAGGGTCAACCAACGTCTTGGCCTGCTGAAAAAATACATGGCGAAAGATCCGCATAAAATGTCCGTTTTCTATGATAGCACAAACGGAAGAGCGTCGGTAGAGAATCAAGGGAGTACATGTAATAAAAGCGAATAGCCCTGCCCCATAGACGCTTTGAACAATTTTTGGTACCTTCCATGGCATGCCAGACCCTGACCTCTCCTTCACAAAAGTGAATCTGTTACCCACGGATGAGGAAAAACGGATTCGCCGCCATACCATGGTTTTGGCGGTCGTTTTTACGCTCAGTGTAGCGGGCGTAGCCGCCTTAGGAGCAAATGCCTCCTACCGGGCCGCAAATCATGGAACAAGTACGGTATACGAGATGGCTCGCCTTCCCTTTATCTCGGATATCCAACGCATGGTCTCTGGCTCGGGCGGAGGAACAACCCAACCCAATGGTCCAAAAAAGCTGAGCAACCGCATGAACATCCTCATTCTCGGCATTGGGGGCGAAGGTCATGAGGGCAGTCTGCTCACAGACACCATGCTCCTCGCGAGCATTGATACCAAAGACAAGCGCGTGGCCATGCTCTCTATCCCGCGAGACCTTGCCTACCCTCTCGGCGAAGGACGCTTTGAGAAGATCAATGCTGTCCATGCGTACGAAGAGATGGAGCATCCTGGCGAAGGAGCTAAGCGCACCGGAGAACTCGTCTCCAACCTGTTCGACACACCCATTGATCACGTGGTGCGCATCAACTTCCGTGGGTTTGTTGCCCTGGTGGATGCGGTCGGTGGCATCGACGTGACCGTTGAACGCGGCTTTACCGATGCCTCTTACCCAACAGAAGATGATAAATGGATGACCGTCTCTTTCAAAAAAGGCAAACAGCACATGAATGGCGAACGCGCGCTCATTTACACACGCTCTCGCCACGGCAATGCTGGGGAAGGTTCAGACTTTGCCCGCAGTCGCCGTCAACAGATCGTTCTCCTTGCCCTACGCGATAAGTTCCTCTCTCTTGGTACGCTGGCAGATCCGCAAAAGCTCGCGTCTGTGTATGGCGCCATCAGCAACAACGTGCAATCAGACCTCAATGTCTGGGACCTGATGAAGCTTGCTCCCCTTGCCCAAGACTTTTCTGCAGACAAGATCACGCTCAATGTTCCCACGGATGCGCCAGATAGCATCCTGACCCCTGCCAACGTCGCCGGCGCATTCATGCTCTTCCCTCGCAAGCCCGACTGGTCTGAACTTCGCGAGCTTGCCCAAAACCCCTTTGCCACTCCCGTAGAAGCAACGGCGACTAAACCCGCTCCCGCACATCTCACGATCGAAGTACGCAATGGCACGGCTCGCACCAACTTTGCCTCACAGGTTGCCGTGAAGCTCGAAAAGAACGGATTTGAGATCAATGGCTTTGGCAATGCCAGTCGTCGTGGATATGAGCGTACCGTGGTCTATGACTTGACCAATGGCAAAAAAATGCAAGAAATCGTCACCCTCAAAAAACTCCTTGGCGCTGACGTCGCCACCGTAGACCAAAAAAACATGAAGACCCTGGATGGTTCGCAAATCCGCACCTTCATGGCAGACAGCCAGACCGTAGAGCGCGTGTACGCCCAAGATACGGACTTCGTGGTTGTGCTCGGCGAAGCTAGTTACTCTCTCTTATCCGTATCACCGGATGTCACCTCCTATGCAACCCCTTCAAACCAGTAAACCACGCGTTGCCCTTGTCGGACGCACCAACGTGGGCAAATCCACGCTTTGGAACCGCCTTACAGACAGCGGACGCGCGCTTGTCAGCCCAGAACCGCACACCACACGCGATCGCAACATGTCGCCTGTGTTTTGGCGTGGCCAGACCTTTGATTTGATTGATACGGGTGGCATGGATGTTGAGCGTGACGAAATCGGCACAGGCATCAAACATCAATCAGAGCTGGCGATTCAAGATGCGGATCTCATCCTTTTTGTATACGACGTGCAAACCGGCATCACAGCAGAAGATCGCACCCTTGCCAAGCAAACACGCAAGCTCAATAAAAATGTATGGCTCGTGGCCAATAAAACAGACAACATCCGCGTGCTCCCCCAAGCACAAGAAAAGGAAGCCTACCGCCTTGGCCTTGGAGAACCACACGCCGTTAGCGCGGCCACAGGGCTCGGGGTCGGCGATCTTTTGGATGAAGTACTTGATGCCCTCAAAGACATCAAAAAACCCGCTGTGGAGTTTTCAGAAAAGCCTGCATTACGCGTGGCGATCATCGGACGACCAAACGTGGGAAAATCCTCGCTCATGAACTCTATTCTTGGCGAAGAGCGCGTCATTGTCTCTGCCATAGCGCACACCACACGTGAACCACAAGACACAGCTTTCTCCTATAACGGACAGGACATCATTCTCGTGGATACGGCTGGCATGCGCAAGCAGAGCCACGTCAAAAGCGGCTTGGAAGAGCAGGGCATTGAACGCAACCGCCAAGCCATCGCAGATTGCGACGTCGCTTTTCTCGTATTCGATGCCACGGAAAAGCCAACCTCTCAGGATCGTCACTTAGCCGGTTACTTGGAAGACACGAATAAAGGCGTGATCCTTGTAGCCAACAAATGGGATCTCGTAGAGAAGAAAGGCGTGACAACAGCCACAGATTTTGAAAAATTGATCCGCTATTCCTTCCCCTTCCTTGGATGGGCGCCCATGGTCTTTGTGAGCGCTCTTTCGGGTCAGCGCACGCGCAAACTCTTGGACTACGCATTGGACGTGCAAAAGGAACGTAATCGCGTTATTGAATACAATGCCTTGAACAAGATCCTCAAGACCTGCATCAAGAGCATGAAGCCCCTCGCAAGCTACGGCCCCAAATCTCCTCGTATTTATGATGTGGCGCAAACGGGCGTGACACCACCGACCTTCCTTGTCACGGTCGTTGGCGAAAAAGATAACATCCATCGCAACTGGGTTCGCTTCTTTGAGAAACGTTTGCGCGAAAAATTCGGCTTTACGGGGACGTCTATCCGCGTGAAGGCACAGAATGTCCCTGTCGCAAAATCTAATCGCGCACGCAATGTACGCGGTCCAGGTATGGAAGCTGTGGCAGGAAAGATCATCGAAAAACCACGGCTGGTCAACCAGACGCGCAAGAGACAAAAAGGACGATAATCACACCTCCTATGAAGCTCATTATTGGCCTAGGTAATCCAGGGAAAGAATACGCGCATACGCGCCACAATGTAGGATGGGACGCTGTGACCGCGTTTGCTGAGCAAGCACAAGCACCGGCGTTTCAGCCAAACAAAGACTTTCGCGCAGAAATCACGGACGCTGTTGTCAATGAAACAAAGGTTCTTTTTGCGTGTCCCCTCACATTCATGAACCTCTCTGGTGAGGCCGTGCAAAAGATCGCGCATTACTACCACATAGAACCAAAAGATATCCTCGTGGTGCACGATGAGATGGATTATGAACTCGGCATCTTTGCTTTCATGAAAAAAGGAGGCTCTGCAGGACACAATGGCGTTTCCTCTGTACAGGAGATGATGGCCACAGATGAGATTGCCCGTTTGCGTATTGGTATTGGACGGCCCCTGCCCCCCATGAAAAAGGAAGACTTTGTCCTACAACATTTTTCCAAAGAAGAACAGGCAATCGTAGACCACACACTTGAACGCACACGATTTGCTATGACCGCCTGGTTGGACAACGGCATAGACCATGCCATGAACGAATGGAACGGCCACTAGTATGACTGAGGAGCGACTTGCGCGACTGTCTGTTTCGTCCTTTCCGCTGTTTGGCAGTCGCTCGCTTCGTAAAATCAAAGACGCGTTCCCCTCTTTCAAAGACGCCTGGACGTCTTCACTTGCGTCTCTCGTACACGCAGGCATCACGGAACAAGCCGCTACACGTTTTCTTGAGTGGCGTCGTTCTTTTGATGCGCAGGCATTGCTCACGACATGCGCAAAAGAACAGATCACTGTGGTTTTCCCGGGCGATGATCTTTATCCCATAGGTTTTCAATCCTCCAGTGATGCGCCCGAAGTCCTTTTTGTCCGTGGTGATTTTGGACAGGCGACGCAGAAACCCTGTATCGCTGTAGTTGGCACGCGTAAAATCACACCATACGGCAAACAATGCATCGAACGCATTATTCCGGATCTCGTGCAGGCCGGATGCACCATTGTCTCTGGCCTTGCGCTCGGGGTTGACGGCGCTGTGCATCAAGCAACGATCAACGCGAGTGGTATGACCATTGCGATTCTTGGTACAGGCGTGGACGAGGCATCGCTGTATCCGCGCGAGCATGTACGCCTTGCCCATGACATGTTGGACAAAGGAGGCGCGATCATTTCTGAGTTTCCTCTTGGCTCTGAGGGGCGCAAAGAGCATTTTCCCATGCGCAATCGATTGATCGCCTCTCTCTCGCTTGCCACGCTCGTGATCGAAGCCGCGCCACAGTCTGGCTCGCTCATCACCGCAAAACTTGCGCTTGAAGAAAATCGCCAGGTTCTTGCCGTACCTGGTCCTATTTGGAGCGAGCAATCTGCCGGCACAAACCAACTCCTCAAACTTGGCGCACATGTTTGCACAGGCGCAGAAGATGTCTTAAATGTGCTGGCGCTTGATCGTCCGGATTTGGATTTGCAGGCCCGCGCCGCATTTCCTCTTGATCCAACAGAACAGCGCCTCCTCGACCTTCTCACAGATCCAAAGCACGTGGACGAGCTCGGACGCCTCGCAGAACTCGACCCCGCACAAGTAAACGCCATCCTCTCTGTCCTCGAGATCAAAGGCCTCGTCAAACCCATTGGCGGCATGATGTGGGTAAAGGGAAACATGTCATCCTAGTTGACACATTCCTCGCCTTCCCTCATCTTACAGAGCGATATATGCATCTCGTTATTGTCGAGTCTCCTACAAAAGCAAAGACCATTCGCAAATACTTAGGCCGTGATTACACGGTTCTTGCGTCTATGGGGCATGTGCGCGATTTGCCGCAGTCCTCTTCTGACGTGCCAGCGGAGTTGAAAAAAACCACGCTCGGTCAGCTTGGCGTTGATCCGGATAATAATTTCGAGCCGCTGTACCTGGTACCAAAAGACAAAACAAAAACAATCACCGAACTCAAAAAGGCGCTCAAAGATGCGGATGAGCTTTTTCTGGCAACTGATGAAGACCGCGAAGGAGAGAGCATTAGCTGGCACTTGATGGAGGTGCTCAAACCAAAAGTGCCGGTGCATCGCATGGTGTTTCATGAAATCACCAAACCTGCGATTGAGTCTGCCCTTGCCCATCCACGCAAGCTGGATGACAACCTGGTACGCGCACAAGAAACGCGCCGCATTCTCGACCGCCTCGTGGGCTATACCATCTCGCCTGTGCTCTGGAAAAAGATCGCCTACGGCTTGTCTGCTGGTCGCGTGCAGTCCGCGACGCTCAAGGCGATTATCGATCGCGAGCGTGCGCGCATGGCCTTTACCAAGGCTGGCTATTGGGATGTGAATGCGGTTTTGCACGAGAAAGACGTTGACTTTGAAGCAAAGCTTTCAACAACGAACGGCAAGCGCGTGGCAAGCGGCAAAGACTTTCAAGAAGACACGGGCACCGTAAAAGCTGGTGCAGATGTCGTGCTTGTGGATGAGACAAAAGCCCTGGCCATCACGGAAGACGCGAAGAAACTCCCTTGGCAGGTGGTAGAGGTGACGGAAAAGCCTGTGCAAAAACATCCGGCGCCTCCTTTTATTACCTCTACGCTTCAGCAGGAATCCAATCGCAAGCTCGGCCTCTCGTCCAAGGAAACCATGCGCACAGCACAGGCATTGTACGAACAAGGCTATATCACCTACATGCGTACAGACTCGTTCAATCTGTCGCAAGAAGCCGTTGCCTCTGCTCGACGTATGATTGCGGAGCGATATGGCAAGGAGTTTGTCCATGAAGAGCCACGTTCCTACGCAACCACAAAAGGCGCACAAGAGGCGCATGAAGCCATTCGCCCGAGTTTGGATTTCACTCCGCCAGACGAGTTGCCGCTTTCTGGCACAGAAAAAGCATTATACGAAATGATCTGGATGCGTACGCTTGCGTGCCAAATGTCTGCGAGCCAGCAAACACAAACGTCTGTGGCGCTCAAAGTTGGCGATCATGGATTTTCTGCGAGTGGGCTCAAGATCGTTTTCCCTGGTTTTCTGCGCGCCTACGTCGAGAGTTCCGATGATTCAGAGCAAGCGCTCGCAGACATGGAACGCCATCTGCCTGCACTCGCGACGGACGATACACCGAAATGTACCAGCGCAGAGGCTCTCAAACACGAAACAAAACCGCCGACACGTTTTACGGAAGCCGGGCTCATTCAATTCCTCGAAAAGGAAGGCATTGGACGTCCGAGTACCTACGCCAGCATTATCAGCACGCTCACAGATCGCGGTTACGTGCGCAAGACAAATAACGCCCTTGTGCCGACGTTCACGGCTTTTGCGGTGATCAAACTCATGGAGGACCATTTTGGTGATCTGGTTGACGCAAAGTTTACCTCACACATGGAAGAAGGTTTGGATGACATTGCCGAAGGAAAACAAGAATGGCTCCCCTATTTGCGTGACTTTTATTTTGGTGAAAAAGGGTTGAAGCATCGCGTGGAGCACGAGCTTGATAATATTGATCCAGAAACCGCTCGCACGGTCACCGTGGATTCTGCGCCAGACATCCATGTGAAGATTGGTCGCTTTGGACCGTATTTCGAAGCGCTCCACCCCAAGCACCACACCCTGGTCAAAGCAACCGTGCCGCCAGAAGCCGCGCCGGGAGATTTTACACCGGAATACATTGCAGAATTGTTGGACAAAGCGCATCAAGGTCCGACGAACTTGGGCTTTGATGAAACGTCTGGCAAAAATATTCTTTTACGCACTGGCAGTTTTGGCCCGTATCTTCAGCTCGGTGAACAGGAAGAGGGATCCAAAATCAAACCCAAGCGTGTTAGCGTGCCAAAAAATATTCCTTTGGAAACGCTTGACCAGGAAAAAGCACGCGCGCTCCTCTCTTTGCCGCGCACGCTTGGCCAGCACCCGGAAACGCAGAAGGATATCAAAGCAGGCTTTGGTAGATTTGGTGCGTATGTGGTGTGTGATGGCGACTTTCGTTCTCTCAAAGCAGAGGACGATGTGCTCACCGTGACACTGGAGCGCGCGCTTGAACTGCTCGCTCAACCAAAAACCGGACGAGGCCGTGGGGCCGCGGCGCTTCGTACGCTTGGCAACCATCCAAAAGACGACAAACCGATCACGCTTCACCAAGGGAAATTCGGACTGTACGTCAAACATGTGCGCAAAAACGCCTCGCTTCCAAAAGACACAGATCCCGCAACCGTCACACTGGAGCAAGCCGTAGAGTTGCTCGCTCAAAGGAAAACCCGAACAAAACGCACATCAGCCTCCTAATAGCACATCAGTCATGTTGACATCCCACCAGGAAACTGGTGGGATGTTTGGGCTAAGAATCTCGCGACAACGAGGGACGCCATGTCGTACAGAATGGATTGCCGTCAACGATTGAGTAACCTGTTCCTCCTTCAGGATCCCCAAGAGCTTCGTCGCCTCGTTCTGGCCACAGCACCAGACTCGCGCAACCTCTGGAAGGTCTGGTACCTGGTCCCCGAGAGCATGAGCTTGCAGGAGGCGGGCCATCGCGTTGCGGACGCATACCGATTCCGCGTGACCCCACGCTATCTGACCTTCACAGGCGGGGAACACGACGGCCGTATCGTGAACGGTTTTCCACAAAGCACCATGGGATTGCCGTGGCACGACATTCTCTACGGCAACGACCAATCCGAAGCTGGCACGGCCCCGCTCTTCGATCTCTTCATCGACGATCTCTACCTACCGGTCTGCGGCGTGACCGTCACCGGGACAACGCCCGGATCGCTCCGCCTCAAGACACGCTTCTTCTTCCACGACCTGCTCGATCGTCACCCTGAACTCAAGGCCCTCTACGTCGAGACATTCATCGACTGGCAAGAAGAACAAATGCGCCACCTCGCTCTCTAGCCCCCCCGACCCCCTGGTCGGCTTTTCTTTTAAAGATTGACATCTCACCATTCCCCTGGTGAGATGTTTTTATCATCGAACTCTTGCACGGAGAACAACGATGCCCCTCAACAAACGCCGTCAGCGACTGAACAACCTGCTTCACACATGCGATCCGGACGTGCTGCGGCGTATGATCGATGCCGTAGCACCAGACAAGACGCGCATCTGGCGTGTCTGGTATCTCGTACCAGATGGCGTTGACAACGAGACTATCATGCATCGCGTCGGCAATGCGTACCGCTCTCGTTTTCACCCACGCTATTTCACGGTCATGGGAGGCCACTGTTCGGACGAGTTTGAGGATGGCATCCTCCACAGCAAAACAGGACTTCCCTGGAGTCGCGCTATCGACGGAAGCGATCACTCTCGCCTCGGAACCGAGCCCATGCTCGACTTGCGTGTAGACGGTCTCTTTCTCCCTGTCTGTGGCGTGAGCGTCTGCGTTCAGCAAGACAACGGATACTGGCGCGAGATCGAACACTCCTTTTTCCGCGACATCCTCGCGCTACACCCCGAGCTCAAGCACGTGTACGCCGAAGAGCTCATGGAGTGGATCGACGAGGAGAAGCGACTCGCGGCAGAAGAAGCACGACACAACCCACTCCTTCGCTTCCGATCGTACTACTGACCCCCCCCTCTCCCCGACCCCCTGGTCGGCTTTTCTTTTTGACTTTCCTTCTGCGAAACGGTACTACTATGTGCGTATGGTTCCTCGCCTTGCGATCCCACAAACAATCGATGGTCTGTGTGAGTATGTTGCCTCCTATTGTTCGGAGGCTGATTTAGATTTGATTCGTCGCGCCTATGCGTTTGCAGAAGAGGCGCATCGCGGACAAAAGCGTGCGACTGGTGAACCGTATATTATTCACCCGCTCGCAACCGCCATCAATCTTGCAGAGATCAAGCTTCCGGCACCGATCATTGCCGCGGGGCTTTTGCATGACGTTCCAGAAGACACGACACGCACGCTAGACGAGATCAAAGACGTTTTTGGGGAAGATATCTCCAACATGGTCGCAGGCATCACCAAGCTCGGTAAAATCAAGTACCGTGGCATGGAGCGCTATATCGAGAACCTCCGCAAGATGTTTCTTGCCATGGCCGCGGATGTGCGCGTGGTCTTTATCAAATTTGCGGATCGTATCCACAATCTCGAAACGCTTGACTCCATTCCTCCAAAAAAACAATATCGCATTGCCTTAGAATCCTTGGAAATCTACGCACCCATTGCCAATCGCCTTGGTATGGGCGAAATCAAAGGGCGCCTTGAGGATGCGGCGTTCAAATACGTTTTGCCAAAGGAATACGAATGGGTGCGTGACATTGCCAAGTCTCAGCGTGAAGGCAAGGGCGAATATCTGGAACGTGTGATGCGACTTGCACGAGAAGAATTGGAAAAGCACGGCGTCCATGCGCTTGATATTCATGGCCGCACCAAGCACCTCTACTCACTGTACAAAAAATTGCAAAAACACGATCGTAATATTGATCGTGTGTACGATATTATTGCCGTTCGTGTGATTGTGCAGAACATCGTGGACTGTTATTCGACGCTTGGTGTCATCCACAGCCGCTGGACTCCTCTGAAAGGCCGCATCAAGGATTATATTGCCCAGCCAAAGCCCAATCGCTATCGCTCTTTGCATACCACGGTGTTTTGCGAGGATGGTGTGATCGTAGAGTTTCAGATTCGTACACATGAAATGCATGTAGAAAACGAATATGGTATTGCGGCGCATTGGGCCTATGACGAACAAAAGAAGCCGGAGGAAGAAGGGCCGATTCAACATGCAAATATTCCGACATGGGTTCATGAACTCGCGGATCTTCAGCAAGAGCTGTCAGATAAAAAACAATACGTACGCTCGCTTGAGGATCTCAAAATCGATGTGTTTCGCGATCGTATCTTTGTCTTCACGCCCAAAGGCGATGTGATCGACCTACCGGAAGAAAGCACCTGCGTGGATTTTGCGTACATGATCCATACAGATATTGGCAACACCTGCGTTTCCGCGAAAATCAATAACGAGGTCGTGCCGCTCGATCATGTGCTCAAAAATAGCGACATGGTTGAGATTATCACGGACAAATCACGCAAAGGACCCAGCATGGATTGGGCAAAATTTGCCAAAACACGTCACGCGAAACAAAAAATCCGGCAATATGCTCGATCCAATATCGCCTCCTGGATCAAAGGCATCTTGCCGGGGACAAAACCAAATTGATTATTGTTGCAAGTTGTCGACAATCGCTTGCAATTCTTCGTCTGAACCAAATTTGAGGCGGACTTCGCCTTCGCCTTTTGCGTTGCGCTTGACCACCACTTTGCATTTCAATTGGATCCGCAACGCATCCTCAATAGCCGCGACATTCGGATCCACTGGACGACGGCCACTGCGCGTATGTGGCACGCGTGCTTCTGTTTGACGCACGGTAAACTGCCCTTCTAGCATCTGCTGAAACAAACGGAGACGCTCATCGTCCGTAGGAAGGGAAAGAAGCGTGCGACCATTGGTCGCAGAAATGCGGCCTTCAACAAGCGCGCGCTGAATCACCTCCGGCAACTGAAGGAGGCGCAAAATATTGGCGATCTGTGGACGGCTTTTGCCCACTTTTTTCGCAATCTCTTCTTGCGTGAGATGAAACTCATCCATGAGCTGGCTATAGGCTCTGGCTTCTTCAATAGGATTCAAATCCTGGCGCTGGACATTCTCAATAAGCGCAAGCTCGAGCTTTTGCCGATCCTCCACATCCTCTCGCAAAATCGCTGGGACGGTCCGCATGCCTGCGATAGTCGCGGCACGCAAACGGCGCTCGCCTGCAATGAGCTCATACGTGCCTTCAGCCGTGCGTGTCACGAGCAGAGGCTGGATCACCCCATGCTCTTTGATACTCGCAATCAAATCCTCCAACTGCTGATGATCAAAGTGCTGACGTGGCTGACGTGGGTTACGCGCAACCGCACTTACGGGGATCTGTAAAATACGCCCACGATCATCCGCAGGAGGAGCAGGAACAATCGGGGCTGGAGTTGATTCCTCTGGTTCTGGCGTCGGACGAACCGGAACACCCGTGAATCCGCTCGGCGGTGCCGGCGGTTTTGGTGGGATGAGTGCGCCCAATCCCCTCCCTAACCCTGATTGTCGTGCAAGCATCATATGGTGCGAAGGCAAAATCCATCACGTTCACGTTCAATGATCTCCATGGCTAACCGCTCATACGCTTTTCCTCCTTTAGACAGAGGGTCGAAATGAGCGATCGTACGTCCAAAAGAAGGCGCCTCGGCCAACCGGACGTTCCGCGGAATCACCGCACGGAAAATATTATTAGGGAAGTATTTATACAATTCGTTCAACACGTCGTCGGATAATTTATTACGCCCATCATACATGGTGATGACCGCGCCCAAAATATCGATCTCTGATCGGATATTCTCTTTCACAAGATTCACGGTTTCGAGCAACTGCCCAAGACCCTCCAACGCGTAATATTCTGCCTGCACAGGGATCAAGATTTCATCACCAGCCACAATGCCATTCAGGGTAATCAACCCAAGCGTGGGCGGACAATCAATCAAAATAAAATCGTAATCATTTCGAATTTCTAGCAATGCCTCACGAAGCTTGAACTCGCGGCGTTCCATATCCACAAGCTCGATATTCAAGCCTGCCAGCCCCGTAGTCGCGGGGGCGACGCGCAGACCTTCATGCGCGGTGGGTTGCACAATGTCCTTCATGAGCGCCTCTCCGAGGATCGCCTCATATACACCGCGTGCCAGTCCCCGATGGTCAATACCAATGCCAGACGTCGCATTTGCCTGCGGATCCAAATCCACGATCAACACAAACTTACCGAGTTGCGCCAAATACGCTCCCACATTCAACGCCGTCGTGGTTTTACCCACGCCTCCCTTTTGGTTGACAACGGAAATGATACGGGCCATATCGCGTAAGGAAATCGTCCACAAGTGTAGTCTACGAACGCTCATTGGACAAGGGAAGAATGAGCGCAGAGCATACGGCTATTTTTGATACGAACGCCGACCGAACACCCGCGAAAGGACTTTTGCGCCACGATGTTGTAAATGCACCACATGCCGTGCCCCCTCTTCTCGAAAACGCTCTCCATCAAACCCAAAGCGATCCAGCATGAGCGTCGCATAGTTGCCACCGAGGTAATGCGGCATGATGACGTAGCTCGCACCATCACGATAGAGCATCATGGCCTCTTCCATATTCTGTGCAACCGCGACCACGATCATATCCCGATCTGCTTTACGTGCTTTATGCAGGATAAATAGGTTTGCCTCCACATCTGGGATGGTGGAAATGATCATTTTTACCTTGGGCAAACACAGCTCATCTAAAAACTCGTTATCCTCTGCATCTCCGTAACGACAAGGAATCTTTTGTTGATGTAAGCGCGCAATCACATCGGGATTAAAGTCCACGACAAGATAACGCCGCTCTTGTTTTATCAAGGATGGCAAAAAATCCTGACCCAAACGATGACAACCAAACAACAAAACATCATGGGGTTTGCACGTGTGTTTTTCCGCGATGATGGTCCTCCGCTCAAACCAAGCGAGGACAGGTGTAAACAAGGCATAGAGCCTCTCCGCCTGCATAATCATCAGGCTGGAAACAACAATGCTCACAAGCCCAACCATGGTCATCATGCCCGCAACCTCTTGCGAGATGTGGCCGTTGCGCAAACCGAGCATCAAAAGCAGAAAAGCAAATTCACTCATCTGCGAAAGCGTTATGCCGGAAAAAAACGCCGTCTTTTTTGCGTACCCCAGGCGCGTCAAGAGGATAAAAATAACCAAAGGACTCACGCAAACGATCAACAAAGAAAATATCGCAACAGGCCAGGTAAAGAACGTCGCCAAACTCACGTGCGCCTGATACCCAAGAAACACGAAGAAGAGCGTAATGAAAAAATCACGCAAGAGCCGCATCTTTGCGCTGATTTCAAAATGATACGGCGAAGAAGCGAGAATCACGCCTGCAGTAAGAGCGCCCACCTCTAACGAAAGTCCTACAAAGCGGAACAGTGTGGCAACACCTAATCCCCAGCCAAGAGAAAACAGGAAAAGAAACTCCTGCGAGGAGGCAAAGTACTTTGTCAGCCGCGCAAGCACGAATCGATTGACCACATACAGCCCTGCCGCAAGCGTGACCACATTCGCCAGGGTGCCGATAACTGCACCGCGAGAAACGCTCGATCCATTCCAAGAGGACAGACTCAAAAGCACGAGCGTCGCAAACAGGTCCTGGACCAAAAGAATACCGGCCGCGATCTTCCCATACAATTGCTCCAAATCTTTTTTATCCGAAAGGAACTTGAGTGCGATGATGGTGCTGGCGAATGTGACAGATAACCCAATATACACACACTCGATCGCACCAAAATCAAACGCGCGCGCGATCCAATATCCAAGAGAAAATAATACGGCGATCTGCCCAAGGCCTGTCACGATCGCGGCCTTCCCAACATCGCGAAGCACACGAGGGCTCAGATTCAAGCCCACAAGAAACAACAGTACCGTAATACCCAATTGAGAAAACACGCTCAACGATTCAGGCGATTGCACCAAATGAAACACCGCAGGGCCTGCAAGAATGCCCGTAATAATATAGCCGAGGATCAGCGGCAATCGCAGGGACTGCATCACCACTGCTAACCCAGCGGCAATCACGAGAATAATACTGATTTCCGAAAATGCATTCATGGATAGCAACAGTATATCATATCGCAACCAAAACCCGACGGAGTGCGTCGGGTTTTGCGATCATGCGCGGAGTTATTTGAGGTCTTCCATGTAATAGCCCGTCCCAATCACCCATCCAAACGGTTTCACGAGCGTGCTGTAACTGCGTTTTGCTTTGGGTTCTGTTTCTCCCATTTTTGGAAAGAAATAATCCGTATATCCTCCATTTCCTGTCATCCCGTTTTTGATAATCTCTTTCACATACGACACACCATTTACCTGTGCGTCCAACCGATTCTTGCCTTCCACTTTTTTATCGCCGAGTAAAACGACGTTTACCCCCTCTGTGGTGTCTGCGAAGAAATACCCGTTCCCTTCGTAGCGCATCTTACGCAGAATATCCGCTCCTTGAATCTTCGCAATCGTGAGAGACATTTCTCCACGCTGATATTTGCCGTACATGGCCTGTAACATGCTTGCCGCAGAATCCACTTCAGCCTTGATTAGACGGTCTTCTTGCGCCACGCGTGCCTGTTTTAGTTCTTGCACGGTGTAATAATTTTGCGCGACCATCCCCACTAATGCGACAACAAGCACGGCTCCACCTGCAATGAGTGCGGCACGAAAAGAACGTGGTTTCATAGGATATGCAAAGAGTAATTCAACAGCAAAAGTGTATCACAGAATGTCCCCGCATGGAATCTGCGAAGCGCATTTGCTAAACTTCTACGCATGTTCGGCCTCACTTCCGAAGAGCTCGCCCTGCTTCGCAAGCTCAACTCTCCGCGCAAAATCCAGGACTATCTTGATGCTCTGCCCGTAAACTTTGAGCCAGAAGGTGACACCTGCCTCTCACCACGACGCGTGATGCGTGAACAACGCGCACACTGTATCGAGGGAGCTATGCTCGCGGCGCTTGCCTTTCGTATCCACGGACAACCACCACTCGTACTCGATTTGACGAGCGCCCCAAAAGACACAGACCATGTCGTGGCGCTCTTCAAGCAACATGGATGCTGGGGCGCGATCTCCAAAACAAACCACGCGGTTCTCCGTTACCGAGAACCCGTCTACCGCACGATCCGCGAGCTCGTCCTTTCTTACTTTCACGAATATTTTGATGATACGGGTTTCAAAACCCTGCGCAGTTATTCTTCACCCGTGGATCTCACAAGGTTTGATAAGGACAACTGGATGACACACGAAGAAAGTACCTGGTACATTCCGCAATATCTCACGGACGTCAAACACTACCCTCTTCTCACAAAACCCCAACTCGCCACTCTCCGCAAAGCGCATCCGATCGAGATTAAAGCGGGAGAGATCGTGGAATGGAAGAGACCTCAAAGAAATAATGAAACAACATAATATATCCGCTTCACCTTTTCTTGGATTTGTACTTTGATAGAACTTTGTAAATATCTGCTAATTTTCCTGAATATCTCGACATCCACTTCGGCGGATCTTCCGGCTTAAATGCCAACCACCAGGTATCACGACCTCTTGCACCTCCGTGTTGATGTTTCAGCTCGTCAAAAGGAATATCATCTTTTTTGATAATCCAGGCATGGGCATCAAATGGAGATACGCCAATACAAATCAAGTACTCATAATTCTGATCACGAATTTGCTGGAATGTGTAACCCCCACTTTGCCAGAGGGTAGAAAATTTTATTTCGACGCGTCGCCCTTCAATTATTCTATCCGCGTCACTATCCGGGCTTCTTACTACATTCAAATCTCGCGAAGCGCACCAACCTGCAACTAACTGCTCCCCTATCTTACCGACTTGTCTTGATGGTCGCGTCTTAATCCATGCAAAAGGACTTCCCGCCCATAAGTCCTCTTCCGGTTTAATATATTCATCGCGTAAACCACGAGCTAAGCCCGCGAGAATTTGAACATCTTTATCTATAATTCTTTTCTGCATCTTCATAAGAGTATCTTTTGAATTTTTTCAGGGTTTGTATCTGTTTGATAATTCTCAATATTTACATGAGGATACTGGGCAAAGCGTTTTATCATGACTTCCATAGCCTGCGGATTACTATCCACCAAAAGAAATTGACGATTAAGCATCAAGGCCGCCTCACCAAAGGTACCGCTTCCAGCAAAAAAATCCATAACGAGATCATTTGGGTGTGAAGAGGCGGTAATAATACGTTTAATGATTCCGAGTGGCTTTTGTGTTGGATAGCCTGTTTTCTCTTTCCCGTTTGGGCTCACTATGGTGTGCCACCACGTATCGGTTGGTGTTTTCCCCAGCGCGGCTTTTTCTGGCCCAACAAGTCCGGGAGCCATATAGGGAATACGATCCATCTGGTCATAATTAAAAATATAGTTTTCAGGGTCTTTGCAATACCAAAGGATATTATCATGTTTAGCAGGCCACTTATTCTTACTTCGCGCTCCGTAATCATATGCCCAAATAATCTCATTCAAAAATGATTCTCGACCGAAAATGTTATCAAGCAAGATCTTACAATAATGCACCTCTCGATAATCTATATGAAAATAAATACTTCCGTTTGACGCAAGAATGCGATAGGCCTCCCGTAGCCGCGGTTCTAGAAAACCAAGATAATCCTCAAAACTATCTTTGTAGGCCTTTTCTCCCAACACGGTCGTTTTATAACTTGCACCTTTATAGCCGATCCTGTCGCCATCCTCATCACGTACCGTTTTCAGCTGTTTTCTACTCTGGATCTTCCCCGTATTAAATGGAGGATCAATATAAATTAGAGACACCGATTCCGCAGGAATGGTCTTGAGCACAGCAAGGTTATCCCCAAAAACAACGCGATTCATAGCTGGTGAAGCTTAGCATATTTACCATCAATATTCTCTATGTGGCCGCCCCAGGGGTTGACAGAACCCCATTTTTATGATACGTTCCCTCCACAGTTTTCATTGGAGGACCCATGACGAACCCGAACCTTCGCGTTCACGTCCCCTTCACCCCGCGCCCCAACGCGACCATCCTCGAGTGCGCCCGAGAGATGATCGCGCTCGCGGAGGCCGCGAACGGCCTGTGCGTCGCGCACCTGGGGAACATCATGCTCTACGCCGAGCCCGGTGTGGGGCCCCAGGGCATCGTCGCGTCGTACTTCGCGGCGGCGGAACAGGAGGGCTAGGTGGATCTCCGAGACCTGGTCCGGAGTCTCTTCCACGGCGAGGTACCCGAGAGCACGGCCGAGTACAAGCTCGAGCCGATGAACACGCTCGAGGGGTGTGCCACGCTCCTCGAGCGCTCGGCCGCTGTGCTCCGGGTCACCGTGACCACCTCGTGGTGCGGGACCAAGCTCATCGCCAAGCCGGGCGACAAGGCGAGCGAGATCCTCACGGAGTACCACCGGCAAGCGCGCCTCAGGCGCACATAACACCGCACCAAGAGCGTCCTGCTCCTCGGTGCGGTCTTTTCTTTTCGTTTACTCCCCTCTTCAGAAGCACATTATTCTGATATACTTCGCGCAAATTCTATGATCAAAAAATGGCTCCTCCAAGAAATACATGCGTATAAACGACTATCTCGACAAGCACGATCGCTCATTGTGTCGCTCTTTCTCTTTGATCTAGCACAGCCGTTTATTTCGCTCTTTATTTCTACCTTTCTTTGGCGTGGCTATCAAAGCGTTCCCATCATTCTCCTCTATAACGTTGGCTATTTCTTTGGACTTCCTGTTGGTTTTTTCCTGAATAGTCTCCTCTTGCGATGGGCAAACGCAAATACCTTGTACGCCTGGGGTTGCGTTTTGCAAGGAGTCGTTGTGGCATGCCTCGTATTCGCAGGAGGTGTCACACCCGTTGCCATTCCTCTTTTTGGCATTGTGTACGGCATTGCATCCGGTTTATTTTGGGGAAATAGAAATGTCTTCGTTGTCTGCGCCACATCTACCCATGATCGTCTCTACTATTCGAGCATGGAAAACCTCGTAGGCACTGCTACATCTATTACCATGCCCCTTCTCATTGGATGGGCCATTGTAAGCGGGTCTGCGAGCGGACTGTATCTGCCAGAAACCGCCTACCAGGTGCTCGCGACCGGAGCAGTCGTCATTTTGATGGGAGCTGGGCTGGTATTACGCGGGAAACCTTTTTGTTTGCAGGCGCCATCTCATGTGTTCGTTCAACATCCAAGTACCGTGTGGACCCGCTGGCGATGGGCCGCCTTGCTCGAAGGTATATCCGCAGGAAGCCAGATGGTTCTTCCTGCAGTGGTTGTCATTCTCTTTATTGGCATGGAGGGTGAAGTAGGCTCTCTACGCTCAGGTATAGCGATTCTTTCTGCGCTCGGCATGTATCTCATCGGTCGTATCGCACCAGCTCATGCGAGAAGGCGCCTCTTTATGGCGGGCATCCTTCTCATGTTTCTCGGATGGGTTTTCTTTGGAGCCCTCTTTTCCGCCTTAGGCGTTGTTCTGCTTTCTATCGTCTCTGCATTTGGCCAACCGCTATTTTGGATGGGTTATGGCGCAACACTCTATGATGCCGTCGATGAAGAAGTGCGGCGCTCCAAGCAATCATCCGTAACTCTTATGGCAGATCGCGAGCTATTTCTCAATATCGGTCGCATTCTCTCTGTTGGCCTCATTTTTGTGGGATGGTATGTGGTTGGCTCTGCATGGTCCCTGCGTGTCCTCCCTGTTTTTATTGCGCTCCTAACATTCCTTCTCCCCTTATTAGTCACGCCGTCTCAAAAAGCCATCATCCCGAGCAAGGGGCAACTACCACAAGAGGGTTCTTAAAAAGGACAAAAGAAAAACCCGGCACTTGCCGGGTTTTTCTTTAGCGCAGATTATCGCTGATCCAGGGAGCCGCAAGCGCAGAAGCCTGCGGGGAAAAGTCTGCCGTTGTTTCTATGGCCGTGCCAAAAACATAATTTGTGTAAAACGCATCAGAGAGATCATCAATCTTTTTGTTCCAAAGCGCACCATACAACGCAATCGCGACCGCCTCTGTCTTGATCCAGCGAAGTTTACCCCCCTGATCCACGGCATACACCTTTGGATCTGTGGTGAACTTGACCATGCGATTGCCTGGACGATAGGTCACATTTGCCCCCAACATCAACCGGCTCATGGTTGCAGGTGTTACCACGGTCACGCCATTAAAATTGCTGTACCACGAGTTGTACACACGACCATTTGGGAATGCATGACGTCGGCCATCCGCACCGATGTAATACACAGCCGTATCTTCTTGGGTGTTTGGGTTGCCATCATCAGGGAGCTTGATCAAGCCGTGGACAGGAAGGTGGATCGCACCAAGTTCCGCAACAACCGTCGGCGTAGGAGTGACGCTTATCGCGGGCGTGGAAGGCGTGGCGCCTGTCAGAGGTGTAGGCGTTGGCGCAACAGGCGTTGTGCCTGGCACCTGCACAACAGGAGCGGTGATTGTCTGGGTCTGGGGTTGCTCGGTTGTACCAACGACCGGCACTGCGGTGACCGGCGTGGTTGTTGGCGTGGGTTCGCTGACCACCGTGGGCGCAGGATTCACGGTCAATGTTGGTTCAATGGAACGTGTGACTCCCAGGTGATCTGTCACCGTGATCGTCGGACGGAACGTTCCGGCGACCAAAGGAAGCGTGCCAGAGATAATTCCAGAGGCAGAGTTGATGCTCAAGCCAGAAGGAAAGCCAGCCGCAGACCAGATATGCGGCGCATTGCCGCCTGTCGCTGTCATGGCATAACTGTAGCTCGCTCCAACGATCCCAACAGGCAATTGCGTGGTGGTAATCGCGAAATTATAGGCATTGATCGGAAATGGCATGAGCATGGTCGCTTCACTTGAACCCTGATCTACCACAGTAAAAATCGACTCAAAATGTGTTCCTGCCATGGTTGGAATGCCAGAAATGTGCCCAGTGGCATCCATGGTCAGCCCTGGAGGTAGGCTCGTCGCTGTCCAAGAATAATTCCCGTTTCCTCCACTAGCCTGCATCGTAAACGTATAGGGAAGTCCTACCGTTCCCGCAGAAGGACCGGTCGCGATCTCAACGACTGGTATACCCACGGTCAGAGCATAGGCTCGGCTATCCCAATTGTCTGCGTTATTGTCATCGCGACAGATGATGCTGAATGTATATGTCCCGTATTGTGTTGGCCTGCCGGTCAGTGCCGCTTCCACGCGCTTTCCTCCTTCAGAAGCAATACCAACGCCCACCGTCGTGAGCGTGATCCCGGGCGGCAAATCCCCAAAACCAGGCTTCAATGAACAGGTCGCAGAAACAACACTCGGATCTGTTGCTTGCACCGCTTGATTATACATGTATCCATAAATCGCGTTATTCAGCGTATTTGTCTGAATACTCATGGCAGAAACCGATGCGGCGCGCGATACGCCAACGAGCGTTACCAAGACCGCGAGGAACAAAAAGGGATATTTTGTCATACGTGGAAAGTATAGGTGATCGATGAAAATATGGGAATAATGCTCAGTGCTTTATCCCTGCGCTATCACATTTGCCGCCACCAGCTGATGGAGCCCCTCATCAAACATGGACGGAATAATCATCTCCGGTGTTGGCGCTTTGATCGCCGAGGCAATGACGTGAGCGGCGCGAAGCTTGATCTCATCCGTGATTTTCTGCACACCATGATCCAACATGCCACGAAACAACCCTGGATAACAAATGGCATTATTCACCTGATTCGCATAATCACTGCGCCCCGTCGCCATCACAGCAACACCCGCCTCACGTGCCACATCTGGCAACACTTCTGGCGTTGGATTTGCCAAAGCAAACACGATCGATCCTGGAGCCATGGATCGCAGAATATCAGCCGTAAAGACTCCGGGAGCACTCACGCCGATCAATACATCTGCCCCATGCGCCGCATCTGCGAGCGTTCCTGGTGCTTGAATATCCGTCAGATCTGCGAGCATACGCTTTTCTTCGGTCAATCCATCACGACCAGGAAAAATAACCCCCGTGCGATCAACCGCCGTCAGGTGCTTCACTCCTGCGCGCACGAGCAGTCTTGCGATCGCTACACCCGCGGCACCAGCCCCATTCAATACCACACGAATACTCCCCATCTCTTTCTGCGTGACCTTCAGTGCATTCATCAAGCCCGCAAGCACCACAATAGCCGTTCCATGCTGATCATCATGCATCACAGGAATCGTGAGTTTTTCTTGAATACGACGCTCAATTTCAAAACAGCGCGGTGCAGAAATATCCTCCAGCTGGATAGCCCCGAAACTCGGTGCCAGTGCCGTGACAATCTCCACGATCTTATCCGTATCCTGTGTAGCCAAAACAATCGGCACAGCATCAATCCCAGCAAAACGCTTAAAGATGGCACACTTCCCCTCCATCACTGGCAATGCGGCCGCTGGGCCAATGTTTCCCAACCCCAACACCGCCGATCCATCCGAAATAACGGCGACGGTATTCTTCCGCCACGTCAAACGATCTGCCTCCTCCGGATGATCTACAATCCTCCGACAAATCTCCGCCACGCCAGGCGTGTACGCCAACGCTAAATCTCGTTTCGTTTCCAAAGGAACCTTAGAACGCATCTCCAACTTACCGCAATGCTCCAGATGAAGCAGATACGAAGCCTCTACAAGAGAATCCTGATTGATCATAGGCTACCAGCCTACGTTCGTTGTATACGGATTGCAACAGAACTATTTCTTCGGCAACCGCCCTCCACTCTTGAGGCATTCTTTCAGTGTTTTGTAGGAAACAAATTTCAATGTTTGTTTATAGTACCGTGTGCCTTTTGCATGACAGATCGAAGTCGTGCTTTTCTTGACCGGCGGATCCACGATCCTGATCGTCTTCGCAAATGATGCCGCTGGCAACATCAAAATACCCGACAGGAGCAGAGCGCCTGCAATGCGCTTGAAAGAGAGATGCATCATGCGATCATGATTACACACGAGGAATAAAACAACAAAACACGTCGGCGTCTCGACGTGCTTCGCTTGGTTGCGGGGGCCGGTTTTAAACAGCCGGTGGCGGTGCTATTTCACTTCATGTCTCAATTATGAAGATTATCCCCACAAATTATCATCCTCATTCAAAAAGGACATAACACTATATGCATGCTCCGCATCCGAATCAGCGGATGCAGAACTGTGCGCCCGCTCAATGTCATCAATTAGCTTTTTTTGTAAGTCATAACGCTTATTCAGCAATTGTATTACTTTATCGAACTTCATCCACTCTGAACGTATAGCCATGATCCCATAGTAGTACACGGTACATAAACCAATACCTAACCCAACTGAGAGTCCAAACCCTAATGATGCGCCAAACCCGTATCCGTCCTCTCCTGATGGGACGATACTGGAATATACCGCCGAAGGCATTACAAAAACCAATATATAACCCACGGCAAAAATGGTATCATACCAATTATTTTTTCTTATTTTTTTATTAGTAACGCGTGTATTTTTTATGAATAACTGCGTGGATGCATGCATAGTGTTATTACGTCATTATGTTGTTTAGTTCCTATAATCAGCAACTTATTATGTTGCCAGTGCTACCACCTCACGCCTGAGACAAGACGACAGCCTGGATATGGGAGCATTCTCCACGATAACCGGCATACACTCCTTTTCCTAAAAACAGGTCACAGTCGCAGGCGTAGCTACTGGTATTCGGGGAAGAGTGTACTTGATGAGTGCGATGATCTCCCTCGACCTCCCAGAGGCCGTCAGAGAGCGACTTGATTCGACTTTGTGAAAGATATCGTAAGGCGTTGTCGCACAGCTTCTTGACCTCAATAAAACGCGAATCACGCGCATACTTTTTCATCATATCAAGCCATGCGTCCTGTTGAGGAGTTGTAAGAAGCGCCACCTGCTTCTGACATGTAAAAATCTGCATAAAAGTTTCAGGCAGCTCCTCTCTGTTCTTTTCTGTTATCTCAAACACGACCGCCTTCTGATGCGTCTTATACTTTTCCGCCCATTCGTCTCCATGACGTATCGTCGCGAGTACAGGTTGATCGGTTTCGAAGAGTCGATCTATCGCCGCCACAAAATTCTTCGATAGCATTTCCATTCTCCCGATCTCATCAAGGACAAACAAGCCTTGAGGAGTGCGTATTTCTCGAAGGATAGATTCGGTGAACATCTTGTCCACCACGGTCAAATCTACGTGATAGCTCCCGATTATATCGTCACTCCGAATCGCTTCTTTATGTGCAAAGACGCCGCTTTGACCATCAGACGTCACGGCCTCAAAACCGACTCTCTCCCCCAAGGGATTACGTAGCTCTTTTGAGAGTATCCAAAAACAGTCATTTTTATATGCTTCAAGGAAGCGTTCGAGAACGGTCGTTTTGCCCATGCCGGGGAGGCCGGTGAGGAGAATGATCATGGCACAAGATTATATCAGACGTGATCCATTGAAAAGCTAAATTTTTGCTTTTTATCAAACAATGGGCTTAAATGCACACGGCTCACGAACCAAGGGAGTATCCGATGGATCTTCGAATGGCCAGGGAAGCGGCGGTGGACGGAGCTACGTGGTTCGTCCGTATCGTCAATCCCCATCTTGATGAGTCAAGGCGAGGGAAGAAGGGCGGCTGGATCTGCATCATGGATCCAGGCGGCGAGATCGTGGTTCACGAGCAGATCGGGGAAATCGGTCCCGAGAAGCCCGAGAAGTACCAGCAGGTCTCCAAGGAAAAGGCGACGCGGCTCCGTGCTCATCCGGAACACAGGACGAGCTGGCAGAGCCGGAATCCCGAGCAGGGACAATGGGGCGGAGCCATCCGCACCATCGACGGCTGGATCTTTTCTTTCTCGGGGCTCCCTGAGCTCTGGGATGAGGCGCTGATGCTGGGCTGCGTCAGCATCTACGATATGGAACTCTACATGCACATGGCGGTTATCGCGTCTCCGGGCGTTGAGCCGCTTGTTGACATCATCTACGAGATGGAAGATAGGTATAACGACTAGTTGCGTGGGTGCCCCGAGAAGAAAAAAGCACTTTCCTTCCTCCTTCCGCATCCCAAACAAAGACCCACGCCGAGCCTAGCTCGGCAGAGCGTCTCCTCGGGGTGCGGTCTTTATTTCCCTATCATTTTCTTTATTTCTTCCAAAGTCTCCGGCAGCTCCATAATTCCATCCTCGCCTCCCATGTGCCCCTTGCCGCTCAACATGATAATTCGAGCCCCTAGTCGATCACGAAAGATGTCGGCGTTCTCGATCGGCACGTATTTATCATCATCCGAAAAGATGGCCGCGATCTGACTAGCGCTCGTTCGAACCTTATCAAAAACGATGGGTGTCGTGAGCCATGGCTGTGCAGTCTGAATATCTTCCTCGTTATCAAGAGCGGTGGGCTTGAGAGACAGCCATCCGCCAACAGTGACGACGCCCCCGATGGGGGTATCGAGGGTCTCCAAATAGCGCAGAATGGTCTGCACCCCAATACTGTGGCCCACGAGATATGTATCCCGATCAGGCGTCCCAATTTTTTGGGAAAGGAAAGAAACCCATCCATCGATGACTGGAGCGTCTGGATTTGGCATGGGGAGAATCTCTACCGCGTGGCCAAGTTTTTCTAGCTTAATCTTCAACCACGGAAACCATGCCTCTTCTGGATATCCGCCCCAACCATGGACGATAAAGATGTGAGTCATAAAGTTATTTCCTTGAAATGAGCCCAAGGATGAGTTTGATGACCTTCTCTTTATGATTTGGTTCGCTTTCTGCAACGAGGATCGTAATTGCTGTCAAGGCCGCTGGGGAAAAACGAGAAATATCTAAAATATGCGCCTGCTGTAAAAACCAAACAAATGCATACGCACCACTTCGTTTATTTCCATCAACGAACGGATGATCTTTCACCATGAAATATAAAAGATGCGCCGCTTTTTCCTCTGCGCTCGGATAGAGTTCTTTTCCGCCGAACGTTTGCATCACATTGCCGACAATGCCCGACACAGAACCTTTTGTTCTCTCTACACCAAAAATTTCTGTCGCCTCTGCTTTTTGATAGAGCTCCGCCTTAAATTTCGTAAGGCTGTCCGTGATTTTCTCGGTCGTGAGCGCGACCTTCTTTTTCGTCAATTTTCCTTGCGGAAGAGCGTCTTTATCATAGGCTTCGAGTGAAAGCCATGTATCAGCAAATAGCGTGATAAGCTCTACCGCATCGCGCACATCCATGGCAGAATCAGCAGGCAATAATGCTTTTATCTCTTGGATAACGTTTTGAAAGTGGCCAAAGTTTTTTACGATACGCTGTTTATTGATCGCAAAACCATCCACGATATAATTACGCAGAGTCTTTGTTGCCCATTGGCGAAATTGAATCGCTACCTTTGAATTTGTCCTATAGCCAACACCCAGGATGACGTCTAATGAATATACAGCCACCGGTTTGTCGGAATTTGCATTATGCATTTTTTGCATATTGCTTTTTCTGTCAATTTCGCCATCTTTAAAGAGGTTGCTAATATGACGCGAAATCACAGATTGATCCACGCCAAATATGGAAACGATTTGTGCCTGTGTGGCCCATATCGTTTCATGGGTGACATCTCCCCGCAACTCGATGGCACCAGATTTTGCCTGGTAGATGACAGCGTTTCCGTTGTTTTCTCTCTTGGTCATGTTTCTATTAAAGCAAGAAACAAACGACAAGACAAAACACCACCCGTTGATAGGTGGTGTTTTCGTGGTTGCGGGGGCCGGATTTGAACCGGCGACCTCCAGGTTATGGGCCTGGCGAGCTGCCGCTGCTCTACCCCGCTATAAATGCTGTGTCAGGATCATAGACGCGCTGACTGCACTTGTCAAATAGCGTGCGATTCATTATCCTTATGCCGCAAGTGGATAACACCTTTCCATAGGCATGGGGGCGAGTGGCGGAATTGGTAGACGCACAGGACTCAAAATCCTGCGATCGCAAGGTCATGAGGGTTCGATTCCCTCCTTGCCCACCACGTAAAAACGACAGCTCACCCTGTCGTTTTTACGTGCCCCGTGGCGTGAGCGGCGGCCATGCTGAGCTTTACGGGGCTTTCCCTCGTATCGCCGCTGTCGTTCACGTGGCACAGCCATACGGAAGGGAATAATAAAAGCTTACCCTGTCGTTTTTACGTGCCCCGTGGCGTGAAAGGCGGCCATGCAGAGCTTTACGGGGCTTTCCCTCGTATCGCCGCTGTCGTTCACGACCCGTAGAAGCGCAGCGCCTTTACGGGTCACGTGGCAGAGCCTCCCCTAGCCTAGCCTAGATAAGACCGCGGCCATGAAAACCATCTGCATGGCAAATCCTGAGGCGTATTGGATGTCTCCCCTTTTCGAGGTGACGAGGTTGTGAAAAAAGAAGTGCACACGATGAAAACGCTTCAAGACCTTATTTCGTGTCACTTCGTGAACCGCGATAAGAAGGTCGGGAAGGACACTTCCAAAGATAGCCCAAGACGTGGTTCTGAGGTTTTCGTACATGCCGGTGTTGACCACAAGAAGCGTGAAGCAGAGGCAGATCACCCCATCGATCGTGACAAAGGCAACAGCTCGTTTCATTTTTGTGCCGGTGACATAGCCTTTGTAGATGAGCGAATCTCCATGCGGGATGATATCCGTCAAAAAATGGACCCCAAATCCCAAGAAAAACGCGAGAAGCGGATGCGATGGAAATGCCTCGGCGAGCAGAACACCAATGGCCGCGTGCGTCGTGAGAAACATAGGAACGCGTCCATGATACGGAAAATCACGGCTCTTGTCGAGGTTGTCTTGACAGGAGTATTGCGTACGCACGTCCCTCTCGCGTATGCTAAAAACACTCATCCATTTTCCATATACTCCTATGAAAGTCCGCGACGTCATGCAAATCGACGTGATCACGGTTCCTGCCGGATCTCCGTACGAAGAAGTCGCGCGCATCCTCTACCGATGCGGAAAAAGCGGCGCGCCTGTTGTAGACACAGACGGTAATCTCATTGGCACAGTTTCAGAAAAAGACCTCTTTCGCATCCTATACCCTTTTTACAAGAGCTACTACGCCTCACCTGAGAGCTACGCAGACATGGAGGGACGCGAGTGCAAAATCAGCGAAATCCGTATGCATCCCGTCGAAGTCTTTATGTCGCGCGACGTGGCAACCGTTGAACCAGAGGCACCCGTCATGCGCGCGGGGGCGATCATGCTCGCACGCGGCGTCAATCGCTTACCCGTGATCGAAAATGGGCGACTGATCGGCATGGTGAGCAGAAGTGACATTTATCGAAAAATATTGGAACAGCACTTTGCACTCATGGAAGAGGTATCCTAAATAAAAGAAGGGGCACGCATCACGCATGCCCCTTCTTTTTTTATGCGATTACTCTTTGGCTCCTGCGGCCTTCAACTCTGCTTCAAACATGCTGAAAGGAAGGGCGCCGCTCACGAGCTTGCCATTCACGAACGTAGCTGGCGTGCCTTCCACACCAGAATCATTGCCAGAGGCAAAGAACGCTTCTACGCGAGCTTTCATCTCGTCTTTGTCCAAACACTCTTTCACCTTGTTCTGATCCACACCCACCTCCTTGGCAAGCGTCAACAGCACATCATTCGTCAAATCTCCCTTTTCTGAGGCGGCGAAGAGCTTGTCGTGCATTTTCCAGAACGCATCGTTTCCTCCAAGTTTGGTCACGCATTCGGATGCTTCTGCGGCCTTTTGCGCAAAGGGATGGATAGAGCTGAGCGGGAAATGACGGAAGACCACACGGACATCCTTTGGATATTTCTTCAGAGTCTCCTGGATCGTTGGAATAAAGCGGCGGCAGTAGGGGCACTGAAAATCTGAATAGGAAATCAACGTCACTTTTGCATTCTTGTTGCCCAACAGATGATCATTTTTCTCATCAAATGGTTGGACCGGATTTGCTGGAGGGGCTGGTTGTTGCTCCTCAACAGCACCTGGATTCGTCGGCACTTCACCTGTGCCTGCGGCAACAGCAACCTGTCCACCTACTGGCTTCCCGGTCCATAAGGATCCAAGAATAACACCAAAACCCAACGAAGATGCAACAGCAACGCCTAAAAATAATCCAGAAAAGAACATGGCTTTGGGATTTGCATCCCAAAATCCTGGCACCATGTGTGGCGTGTTCGTCTCATGAGACGACGAAGACATATCAGACATACAAAAATGAAACGATAAAGATTCAAGCCCATACATAATACGAGCTGACACACAGAAGCACAACGCACCGTCAAGAGCTCTGACGCTGAAGTGCACGGATCATCGCCAATGCGGCCTTACTCCCCTCGCCTACAGCCACGGCAATCTGCTTTTCTGTGACATCCGTGACATCGCCAGCCGCCCAAATGCCTGGAACGCTGGTCGCGTTGAACTTATCCACGATAATTTGCCCGTATTTATCCTTGGCAACCATGTCGATAAACTGCGCAGACGGTTCAAGACCCACCTCAATAAAGACACCCTCTGTTTTTTCGATACGGTCTTCCCCATCTGGGCCCTGAAGGGCAATACCCGAAACAAACTCATCACCCAAGATCTTCGTTGTTTTCGTGAGCGGTAACACCGTAATCTTGGGACTTGCTTGTACCTTTGTTTTGAGACCAGCGTCCCCTCCTAATTCCGCATTCACGGACACGATCGTCACGTGTTTTGCATACTTTTCCACAAAAAGCGCCGCATCCATGGCTGAGTTACCTCCTCCGATTACAAAGATCGTCTTACCGCGAAAGAGCGGCGCATCACACGTGGCGCAATAGGTTACCCCTTTCCCGTAATATTCCTTTTCACCGGGGACATGAAGCGCGCGATGTTTTGTTCCTGTTGCGATCAAAAGGAAACGCGCCTCTATCACCCGATTGACCGTCTGGATGCGAAAGCCACCCTCAATGGCATCCACGCGCTCCGCGTTGACCTCCACGCGATCAAACGCCTCTTCGTAGTCTGCAAGGTGCTTTTGGAATTGCTCGACAAGCTGTGCGCCAGGAAGCAGATGGAACCCTAAATAATTCTCCACATCCGAAGACCAACGCACCTGCCCGCCTATCTCTTGCGCGATCAAGACAAAACGAATCTTCTGACGCGCAAAATAGACTGCCGCGGCCATAGCCGCAGGGCCTCCACCGATCAAGGCGACATCATACATAAAATAAAACAATGTACGGACATTCTACCACGCCACACTATGCCACGCGAACACGACGGAGGATGAGCCACAGACCACCGAAAAAGAGGGGCACAGACAGCCATTGGGTTGGCGTCAACATCAGCCAACGCGCGTCTGCGATACGGAGAAAGTCTAAAAAGAATCGCGTGACTGCCTCAACGAGCATCAAACATGCTAACCAAAAACCAGGCGCTCGTTCTTGCGACCCCTTGCGTGACAACCACACAAAACCCAGGACCGTCGCAAAACCGATCAACGATAGATACAGCCCTAAATCATGGCGTACAATACCGTCTGGATACTGCATACCCAAAAGGAACGTTGTGGGCAAACCAGGATGGTCGTGGATCAAAAAGCAACCAAGACGCCCAATGCCAATGCCCAAGGGAATGGCAAATGCGAATGCATCGGCAAAAGGAAGGAAAGCCAATCTCTGTTTGCGGACATACGCAAAAAAGGCAAGCGCGCCTCCAAGCCATCCACCGAACATCGCATAGCCAGGCAAAAGTGGATTCACGATGTCCAACGGGTGCGCGAGATAATGCGCAAGGTCATAAAACGCCACGTGAAAAAGCCGTGCGCCAATGATCGCGCATAAGAGCACCCAGAATGCCAAATCCCACACGCGCTCTGCCGCAAGTCCTGCACGCTTAGCCCGACGATAGGCCAGCCAAGCCGCGCACGTAAAACCAAGCGCAACAAACGTACCCCATGTACGAAACGTAATGCCAGCAAGCACGAACGTCTCAGACCGTATCCAAGGAATCATAACATGCCCAACAAACGCAACGCAGAACGAAAATCATTCAACGCGGCTCTGGCTTGCGGCATAGAAATCTCAAAAGAGGTGTCATGCACTAACTGATTGCGTAGCTTATGCGCTCCCCACACCTTTTGCAGATTCTTATACTTGTAACACGCGACCTTGAGGCGCTCCCCCAATGTTTCTCCAGGGATAAACATGGCTTTCAACACTCCATCTAGAAGCTTGTCCGCCTCGATGATCGCCATCTTCGCTCCCATGACTCCTTGTTGAGACGTCTGTTCGATCTGGTGCCAGGTCTCCTTCACCCGATCAGGATCCAGCCCATGCACGTCCGGGCGACGGAGGAACTGAAAGGCACGGCGCAGGACGATCATGAGTATGCCGCAAAGCACAATGGCGATGAGTACAATACCCACGGCCATACTCACAGACCAGCCCAAACTATTGGCCGGCGTGAGCGCGGGCAGAGGATCTGTCTCTACGAGAAGTTGATAGAACATACAAAGGAACGCTAGTGCAATTTAGCCTGTTCGTAGGCATGAGCAATATCGAAAACGCGAGCATCATCAAAGCGTTTACCGATGACCTGCATCCCCACAGGAAGGCCTTCAAAATCACCGCACGGAACAGAGATGGCCGGCAAACCCGCGACATTGACGCCTACGGTGTAAATATCCTCCATGTACATCGCCAGCGGATCATGGACCTTTTCACCGACCATAAACGCGGTGGAGGGCGCTGTGGGCGTGATGAGGGCATCTACATGATCAAACACCTGATCATAGGCGCGACGAATCAAGGTTTGCACTTTACGCGCTTGGCGGTAATACGCATCGTAATATCCCTTGGACAGTGCATACGTCCCAAGCATGATACGCCGCCGCACCTCTTCGCCAAGTCCATGGGCACGCGAACGGCCATAGGTCTGAAGAAGCGTGTCCGCGCGTTCACGAAGGCCATAGCGCATGCCATCAAAACGCGCGAGATTTGCAGAGACTTCACACGGCATAAGAATATAATACACTGCCAGTGCCTCATCTGCGTAGGGCAAGTCAACCTCTTCGATTTCCGCTCCAAGCCAGCGCAGTCCCTCGACCGCTTCTTGCATACGCAAACGCACTGCTTCAGACATGCCCTCGCCCCACGCCTGTTTTGGTAATCCAAGTTTCACTCCTCTGAGTTTTTCTGGAAAGGTTGGCTTGAATGATTTTGTCGGCGCTGTGGTTTGATCGTGCGTATCTACTCCCTGGATCGTCTCAAACAGCAAAGCCGCGTCTTTGACGGTCTTGCCAAACGGTCCGACCTGATCCAACGAAGACGCCATGGCAATCACACCTGAGCGAGACACGCGGCCGTACGTGGGCTTGAATCCGACGACACCGCAGAGCGCGGCTGGCTGGCGAATCGAACCGCCTGTGTCCGTTCCAAGCGCCGCACAGCACAAATCCGCCGCAACAGCCGCCGCACTGCCTCCGGATGAACCGCCAGGCACACGATCAGGATCGCGTGGATGCTGTGTCACGCCAAAGGCGGAGTGTTCTGTTGAAGAACCCATGGCAAACTCATCCATGTTTGTTTTGCCAAGAAACACAACGCCCGCATCCTTCAATCGCGTGATAACCGTCGCGTCATTGGTCGCGACATATTTGTCGAGAATTTTCGATCCAGCCGTGCATCGTTCGCCTTGTATCAAAATATTATCCTTGATCGCGATCGGCACACCATCCAATACCCCAAGCGTCTTGCCCTCGCGACGACGCGCATCAGAAGCATGTGCTTGCTCGATCGCTTCCTCGTTAAAAATCGTGAGATACGCGTTCAACGAAGGATTGCGCCCGTTCACCGCATCAAGATACGCCTGGGTCAGGTCTTGCGAAGAAAATGTGCCCTTTGCCATGCCTTCGGCCGCGCTGGTAATGGTTTGTTCGTGAGGGGTCATACGAATCAGCTTTTTGGATGTTCAAAAACCGCTGGCACACGTAATGCTTCGCCAAGGCGATCAGGAAAATTCTCGATAATACGCTCATGCGTTTCCACGGACACAGGTTCTGCTAGATCGTCCGCAGGCGGCTGAACGTGCGCTGTCAGATCCGCTTCTGGCACGCCCGTCGTATCAATCGCAGATAAACGCCCCACAAACTCCAAAATCTTCTCTAAATCGCCCCCAAGGTGCGTGAGCTCTTCCTCTCCCAACTCCATACGAGCCAACTCCGCGAGGCGTTTGGTCTCTTCAAGTGATAAAGCCATATGGCCACAGAATAGCCCGGGCGACGGGAATGGTAAAGAATAGTACAATAATCATCGTATGACCAAAACTTCCATGAAACGCTTATCAATACCAAAATCTGCTCGACGACGTCTTATAAAAGCATTAGAACAAAAACTTCAAGGAGCAAAGAATACCTTACGCAACCTCTCCATGACGCTTCGATAATATGTCCCTTTCTCAAGAATTGAAACAAACACTCACAAAAAAAATCGTGCGTACTAACGTACGCGAACACGCAAACAAAGAAGTCGAAGAGAGCGGTCGCTATGGAGGCGAGGCTCGCCAAGAACAAAATAGGCGGCAGTTGACTGCTGAAACAAAAGCGATTGATGCACTGCAACACGATCTTACCGCATTGGAACATCAAGTAGATACCCTGTCCGCGGAAGCGTTCGCATCCGAATACATGCGACTAAACAGCGCTATCAAAACACTGCTCCAGCGAATCACTCGCTGGTCTGATACACCAAAGAAAGAACGGTTTACCTCGGAGTTTCATGAAATAGATGGGATAAAAGACTATCACGAATTCCTCGAAAAGCTTCCCATGTATTGGATGCCACGCAAAAAAGAGATTGGCAGACTCTTATCTATCGCCATGCACATGCACGAACAACGTGTTGTACGAAAAGAAATTGCTCCAGATGCTCCCCTGAGTATTGTAGATGTCGGTGGATCCAATGGCGCCCTCGGTAAACTCCTCGTGGAGCTTGCAAAGGAAAACGGCTTAACCCTTATCTATACTGTGGTTGACCCACATGCAGAAACTGTCCATAAAGCACAGCAGGCCTACGCGCATGACCAGAATCTTGCGTTTCATGTGCTGACCGGAGAGGATTTTGCAGAACAAGCGCAAACAGATCCCCTTGTTCATCATCTCGTCGAGAGGCAAAGAGCACTCATAGAAGCTGGCGAAAAAAAGCGTGCGTTCTTGCATCATCTTTGCGAAGAGATGGAGCTTACGGAGATGGAAATCGCCTATGAGGACGATACACGTGAACGTTTTCTACATATCTTGGAGCATGATTTTTCTTTATCAAGGACGCTCTTTGACGATGCTGATCCGGAAGAGTTCGCAAGAAACATGTTTGAAAAAGCAGAAGATGCTTTTGTCCAACAGGAACGTGAGAAGATTCAAAAAATCACACAAGCCATTGAAGAACAACTCGCGCAACAACCAGCCACTCATGATTTAATTATCAATTCCTGGATGCCACCCGGCATCGATTTTACGAAAGATATCCGGATGTTAAACGGCGCGGCTATTACCTACATCGTGGAACAGTGGGGTGCTACGGGTATCCAAACGAGCGCCCACTTCCCCAGCCATCCGAATCGTCTCCAGGATGAGGATGAAAGCTACCAAACCGGCAACAACTACACCTGGTCTGCAGGGTGGGTTGGGCACTCCGTACCTCAATTATATCGACATGTGTATCCCGGCGGTGGAGACTCACATGTACAGCCCTATTCAAATGCGTTTCTCGTGCAAACAAGTCAGCGCTATCGCAACCCACGCACCACACCAGAACACCTTATTGCTCACCCCGATGTTTCGGCAAATACACCTTACCCCTGGGAAGATAAGCTCACGCAACTCGGAGGAGATATCTCGCCCATGATCTCCATCACAAATAAACCAAGCGGTAGATACGGGGGCGACTATCACCATGAGCTCAAAAAACTCACAAACAATCTAGAAGAGAAGTACAGCAATAATTCCTCGTCTACAAACTAACGTAGATGAATAGTGAGTTCTGTGTATTTTTATATAAAAAAAGACCGTGCATCGCGCGCATCTGAGTGACAGACCGCGCGATAAAACAAGGTCAGGTACGAGGACAGGCTTCAGCCTCCACAGCCTCCGCCGCAACCACCACCACAGCCGCCTCCGCATCCTCCGCCGCAGCCACCGCAGGAGCCGCCTCCGTCAGATCCGGAGTCGCCCCCGCCTCCAAAGAACAAGAAGGATGAGTCGCCCCCGCTACTAGAGCCTCCCCCACCACCGCGACGTCCAGAAGGGCGATTGCTCAACCAGGAGACGAACATCACCACCAGGATGATAATGACCAACGCCAGGAACAAGATGCCAACCACCCAACAGATGGTCTCAAGAAACTGCTGATGCGCTCTGCTCGCTTCTGGCGAAGGCCGGAACGCAGACACGCCGCCCAACTTTCCCATCATGTCGCGCATGACAGCGACTACAGCGCCAGGAGGATCGTTCTGGTCGCGCCACTGCGGAAGGAACACCTCTTGGATGATCCTCGCACGCGCGTCTTCCGGGATCAGCGATGACAAAGACTTGTCCACAGCAATGAGTCGCCGATGCTCGCTCCTCGCGAGCAGAAACATCGCCCACCTGTGGTGATCCGGCTGATCAAGCTCCCAGGTGTGCGCAACACCCAGCGCAAACGCCGCGGCTGTTTCGCCCTGCAAGCTCTCCACAATCACGAGCACCACCTGGTTGCCGGTCGCACGCGCGTACCCGCGAAGCTCGCGATCCAGGGACTCACGACTCGAGGCAGGCAAAAGCCCCACCTCGTCCAGCACAAACCCCCGATCCGGCGGCCGCAGAGGGTAGCCGAGCGCCGAGGGCGCCAGGAAGAACAAGGCCGCACAACAAGCGTACATCGCCAAACTTGCTCTCATGAGAATCCTCCATGCAACTGAGTTCTCACGCCTTTCCTACACGACATTACCCAACCAGTCAAGATAATAATCCACCCGATCTTGCGTTGACAAACCCGAGTCTTCGTGTAAAGGTTCTGCCGGTTTCACGCGTTCCACAAGAAACAGAGGTCCTCACATGTACCGTACGATCAGCCTCAGCCTGCTCGCCTCCCTGCTCCTCGTCCTGCTGACCCTGCCCCAGACGGTCCAGGCCCAACCCTGGGGGTTTGTCGACGTGAACGGCGCGAGCGTCGGAGTCGAGGGTGGCATGTCGTTCGGAAGTGGGACGGTCCGTCCAGGCTTCTCGCTCGGCGTGCGGCATGCGCACAACTGGATGCTCGGGCAACCGGATTTCGAAAGCTTCGTGGGCGTGGCCATCATCCCGACGGGATCTTGGCTTTTCAGCCCAAACCTGGGCGGAGGCGTCACCTACAACGGGGCACGCTTCGAGCCCAGCATCCGTGGACTCTTCATCTTCACACAGACCGCACCAGTTGCGTTCCGCGTTGCGCTGTTCACCCTCTGGAACACGGCGACGAACTTCGCCCTCGCAAAGCTCTCGCTCGGGCCCAGCATCCGACTGTGGCACACGAAGCTACGCATCTTCCCGCACCTCGGACTCCTGGTGAGCTCACCTGGCACCGGCCGCTCAGTCAACGCCGACACCGTGTTCGGCGTCACGCTCTTCTTCTAGCCCCTCCACCCCCGCACCACAACCAAGACCCACGCTGAGTTGAACTCGGTCGAGCGTCTCCTCAGGTGCGGTTTTTTATTTCATGAGGAGGAGATCTAACTCTTATAAGAACGCAAAAAATAAAAAACCTGTTTGCCACGACAGAGGAGCGGGTGTCCGACAGTCTGTCGTGACGAACTCCCCATGATGACGAACAGGGTGAGGGTGCGCTACTGGTCGGCGATCTTCTGCTTCGCGATCCAGTCGATCTTCTTCGGAAGGTCCTTGAAAAGCCTGGCATCGAGCATATCGCTCTCGACGCCACAAGGGCACAGGAATCGCACCTTACACTTTGCGCCGCTGATGTCATGCTCGAGGACGAAGTAGAGGTCAGCCCTCGTGATCTCGAGGGGCGCGCCACAGCCGACCACGCCTCCGTTGCGAGTGCTACCAACGCACTTGGCCTCGCACTTCCAGCCCTCCTCGTTGCAACCGGGTCCGAGCTTCTTCATGTGCAGTCCTCCTGACGGATCAAAACATCCCGGAAACCGAGACGGTCTCACGCGCAAAGCGATTTTGACGAAAAAACCATAATACAAAGCTCGACGACCGTCAACCGTTCCGTGATGGTTCAATAGCTTGATACCGCTTTAACATGTGTGGGGTGCGGATCAAATTTGAAGCATAAAAAAACACACCGCTATCGGCAGGGGCGCGAGTACCGTCTTTCGACGACGCGCTCTTACCTCACGTGGTGCGCAGGCATCAGGCAGGCCATTCGAGCTGGTATACCCATCGCATGAGCCTCATACCCGGCCTGATGTAGACGGGGATCAAAAACCGGGCGTGGAGTCTGTGGCAGATGTGCTCACAGAGTCGCAGCGCAACTTCGTAGAGTATGGGCTCTGCTTTGAGGATCGCAATGTTCCCAATGCACATGGCGGCGCCGGGGATCATGCGGAGCAACAGCATCCCCGGAGCGTGCATCACCTTAGCCATCTTTTCGCGGTTCGCGAGCACTACAACTTCCATGATCGCGTTCGAAGCGATCAACTCCGCGCCAAAGGGAACAACGAGCCGGGCGACCCTCCTGCCCATAGTAAGGATATAGAAGAGGATCTGCATCTGTGCATACACGCGAAGGCTTCGAAGCCTCACGAGAAGATCTGCCGCTGACTGCTGATCCATGACGCCCAGCTGGACATCGCGCGCGATCTGCTTTTCAAAGGGACCGAACATGACGAGCCGCTCACATCGCTCTAGCATGGATGTTTCACCTCCTAAAACATTCACAGTCTATCTTGCCGAAAAGGATCATTTCGACGCGTAAGCCTACCATGCTATCAGGTTTTGTCAATCGAGGCATGATCAAATTGAGGTCAGGCACCAGTACTCTCCTTATCAAAAAACAAAAACCAGCCGCTTGTGTGGCTGATTCCTGTTGCCTCTCTTCAATAGAGCTGAGCGAAACTCAATGGCCGCGCCACGTAAAGCGAACGCAAAAGCCCTCGCTTTTGCGAGAGCTTTTTACGTGGTAGGCCAGAGTGAAGGAAGTTCGAAATTTCATTATGGACGATCTGCTCCTGGCTCACACACGATAAAGCAGCCCACAGGCAGCACCAAACCAAATACGACCGCCTCAACGGCTAAAACGCTCCCACGATCGCCCAAATCCGTGAAAAGAAACGATCCAAATCATTCCATCACGGTCAATCAGTGTCACCTCTCTACAAAACAGAGCTGATTGTGTTTTTCACAAATTGAAGTAGACCCTGTATCTCTTGGTTTAATACTCGATCCTTCTTGATCACTGGAAACACACTTCGTATGGCCTTATATATTTTCTTGGTGGCCCCTGCCAACTCTTTTTCATTTTTGGAATAATCCACCGCTTGTGCGAGTGTCAACATTTCAATAGAAAGAACAACAAAAGCATTATCAACCACCCTTGAAGCGATAAGAGCGGCATCAGTTCCCATGCTTACAATGTCTTGATTATCGGCATTCGTAGGAATTGAATGAACATATTGCGGAAACGCAAGCGTCTGGCTTTGTGCGGTCGTTGACGTGGCTACAAACTGAATCCCCTGAAGGCCCAAAGTCAAACCAGGCGTGTCCAAATTCATGAATGGCGGAAAACGATGGTTTACTTTTGCATTCAAAAAATAGTTAATTCGACGCTCTGAGAGCATGGTCAACTTCACAACCGTCATCTTGAGCTGATCAACGGCATACGCGATGTAATCACCATGAAAGTTACCTCCGTGTAAAAAACTGTTCTCATCAGCGTCAATAATCGGATTGTCGGTAACGGAATTAATTTCCGTCTCAACAATGGTTCGAGTGGTTGCTAATGAATCGAATACCGGCCCAAGGATTTGCGGTATGCATCTAATCGAGTAGACATCTTGCACGTCCTCTTGAATTTGGTGCACAGCGCTCTTCGTCTCCGTGTTTTTTGCGGTATTTAAGCGCGAGCGATTTTGAAGCAATTTTGATGATGAAAGGATTGTACGAAGCAGTTTGGCAACCGTTTGTTGTCCTACATGAGGCCTGAGTAAATGGATCTTCTCGGAAATACTGTCCTCAAATCCATTCACCATTTCAAGTGACCAAGCCCCAGTGTGTACAGCGAGCTTTGTGAGCTTATCAACTTCAAGACAAAGTACTGCGGTAATTGCCGCCATCATTGAAGTACCGTTAATAAGAGCGAGCCCCTCTTTTGGCTGAAGCCTATATGATTTCAATCCGCATTGTTTGAGCACGACACTTGTCGGTTGGCGCTTTTCTTGAAAAAGCACTTCGCCCTCACCGATAAGAGACAAAGCGATATGAGCAAGTTGTACAAGATCGCCGCTTGTGCCAACCGCACCATGTTCTGGAACAATGGGAATGATCCGATGATTAATAAATGACTGCAAATGAGATGCTAGTTCTTGCGTAATACCGGAGTACCCTTTTACCAGCGTATTCAAACGAACGCACATAGCTGCCAGAACGTATTCGGGTTTGATGGGATCACCCATACCAACAGCGTGGCTTCGAATGAGGTTTTCTTGGAGATGAAGGAGCTGATCATTCCCAATAATATGAGAAGCCATCGGTCCAAATCCTGTATTAATCCCGTAGACAATTCGATCTTCGAGGTTATCATTCAAAAATCCCCTCACATCCTGAAGACGCTGAAATGTTTCCGGTGCAATCTCAACCCGAACTGCGTGATCTGAAATCAGCGATTGGATATCTTCAATGGTCAGGCTATTTCCGTCTAAAAATATCTTGTTCATAGTAGAAAAATGTATGATAACGCGAATCTTAGCATGGATGCTATTCCCATTCAATGACTAGATCGTCTAGCTCATTAAAATCATGAGTTCATATGGTTCGATCCTCCTTTTGTCCTCACGAAAATTTGACTCAACCATCATCAACGCCACATTTGAGGCTCGAACCCACCTCTCTTCTCGCAACAAAAGCAAAAACCCCGCCGATCATGACGAGGTTTTCACTGTGGTAGCTCCTAGGGGAATCGAACCCCTATCTTCCCCGTGAGAGGGGGATGTCCTAGCCATTAAACGAAGAAGCCTCGACCTACGCAAGCCACTCTTCCGACTGCCGACAGAGGACCTGTTCTGCGTGGCCTGGGTCTGCCATCAACTCTTTGATGACACGCTCCATGCGTACGCCTGTGACCTGATTCCAGCCCGGACGGCCCGGTTCTGGTCCTTGCGAGGCTTTTGCGAGGACAATGTCGCCAGGCTTCATCCAATCCTGGATAAAGACCCCGGCTTCTGGCGTGTCCTCAAAGATCTTGATCTGATCCTCAGACATGCCGTTTGCCCGTGCGCCTTCTGCGATCGCGTGCGCAAATATACCACATGCCACCAGAAGGTCAATCCCCTGTTTAGCGGCCTCAGCCCCAACCCGTTCGTGGAGCATTTCTGCCTGTTCGCCAAGTTCACGCATCTCCCCAAGGCACACAATGCGGCGTTGATGCTCTTGGAGGGGCATGGAGGCCAGATCACGAATCGAAGAAAGGACTGCAACCGGTGAAGCGTTGTAGGTGTCATCGAGCAGTGTGGTGTATTTGATGCCTGGGAGAATGCGCGTCCGGCCCTGAAGCGGGAGAAAGTGCGCAGGCATGGAAGCGATCGCATCCTCGCCTGCATCTAACGTGACCGCAACTGCTACGGCCGCGGCCGCAGAATAGGCAACCGGCGTGCCAAAGACGCCCTTGAAGAGCAAAGTGATACGATGATGAAAATATTCTAATGTCACTTCCAATCCTTTGGGTTCATTCCCCCGCTTGCCTTCTGCCATCACCATACGCGTGCTCAGGATACGCACGTCTGCACCTTCGTTGAACTGGCCAAACGTGGCCACACGGCATTGCGCCGCAGAACGCATGGCAAATACGCGACGATCATCAGCATTTAAAATCGCCATGCCATCTGCTTTTGTGGCACGCACAAGCGTTTCCTTTTCCTGTGCAAGCGCTTCGATCGAGGGATAGTTTGCCGCATGGACTGGCGCCCAAGACGTGTCTTCCGGTGTAACGGCTGTCACGATGCTGATGTCTGGCTCTGCAATCGACGTGAGATACGCAAGGTCTCCTGGTTTATCTGCGCCCATTTCGAATATAAACGTCTGCACGCCAGTCTTACGTATGCCCATGCTCGTTGTCCAAGCGCGCCATAAGAGCGACATCCAGGCAAATGGCGACCGTCCTGGTGCTTCTGCGTTGAAGACTGTCAGCGGAAGGCCGAGCTCGTTGTTGTAGTTCTTTTTGCTAGCACGCACCTTTGCGAGCGGATCTTCTGCGTGCAATACCGCGGCTAATAATTCTTTAGTCGTGGATTTTCCCACGCATCCGGTCACCGCAATGATGAGTGGCTTTTCTCGTGCAAGTGTTTTTTGCGCAGAACGACCAAGGAAGGATTGAAAGCGTGTCTGGAGTGACATATAGATGGATAGTAGCGAGCAAAAAGAAAACAAGCAACCGCGCGGCAATGATTAGGGTGTTGTCGGCGTCTGAGGAACAACGGCGGGAGTAGATGTCGCCTGAGGCGCTTTCACAGGCACTGGCTTTTTGATGGCTCGCTCTGGCGGTACTTCCAGATACGCAAGAAGGAACTTAGCCATCTCTCCCCACACAGGCGCCGCAGACATCTCTGCATATTGTTCTGTGCGTGGATGATCTACTTTTACCAACATCACAAACTTGGGATCTTGCGCCGGCGCATATCCGGCAAAAGACCCGATTGTTGCATCCTCCATGTAACCCTTCCCGTTTGTTTTCGGTACCTGTGCGGTGCCTGTTTTGCCAGCCACATAATACCCAGGCACGCCCGCTTGCTTCCCATGACCATTTTCCACCACATTCACCATCATGGCAGATACGAGCCGTGAAGCACGCACACCAATCACATGGTCTACGACAAGTGGCTGTGTTTTTTCTTGCGTGCCGTCTGGATGCAACACTTCACGGACAATATACGGTTTGAGGAGCTTGCCTCCGTTACCCAGCGCCGCAAATGCCGTGACCATTTGGATTGGCGTAGTGGAAATACCCTGGCCATAAGAAGCAGTCGCCGCAAAGGCCACGCCTTTTTTTCCAAGCGGTGAAATATCACCCTTCACTTCTGAGTTCAACTCAAGTCCGGTCTTCTTTCCAAAACCAAATCGTGTCACATACTCACGAAACGCTTCTTTCCCAAGCTGACGCTGGATAAAAATCGTGCCGAGGTTCAAAGACTTTTCCAATACCTGGGTCATGGTTTGCACGCCATGCGCCTTTTTATCAGAGTTACGCACCGTAAAATCATCAATCTTTTCTTCTCCCTTATCTGTATAGGTCGTCTGTGGCGTTATTTTTCCGGCATCAATACCCGCGGCAACAGTGATGGGCTTAAAAATAGATCCAGGCTCATACACATAAAACGTCGCAGGATTGTTGAAAGCGCTATAATCAATCGTCTTTCCATACATTGCCGGATCAAAATCTGGTGCGCCACACATCGCGAGAATCGCACCGGTCTCTGGATCCATCACAATGATGGACGCACTATCTGCCTGATAGGTTTTCACGGCGCGTGTAATGACCTCGCAGGCCTTGAACTGAATGCTACGATCAATCGTCAAAACCAAATCAGAACCGTCTTTTGCTTGCTGAAGATCAATCGTCCCGATAGTAAGACGACGTCCTGCCGCGTCCTTTTCTGCAACGATCGAGCCCACCCGTCCGGCAAGCGCCTCATTTTCAAAGCCCTCCACGCCATATTTTCCCACGCGTAATCCCTGATCATTCGGCTGAACAAAACCGAGCACATGCCCACCAAGCCCCTGCTCTGGATACAAGCGCGCTAATCCTTTTGCGATCCCAATGCCTGGATAGCGCTGTTGACGCAATTGCTCCACCTGCTCCAACGAAACGTCCTTCGCAAGAACAGTGTAGGTGCTGGTCGGCGCACCGATCTTCGCAAAAATCTCCTGCTCCGTGATTCCCAAAATGGGCGCAAGGGCCTGTGCATTTGTTTTCTTGTCTTCCTCTTTCATTTCACGCGGCACGGCATACACCTGCCAAGCATCACGATCTTTTGCAATAGGATACAGCGTACCGTCAATGCGGTCTCGTACATAAATCGTCCCACGACGAGGAACCAACGCGGCCTGGACCTCGTGTTGATCAGATGCAAGCACCTTATAGCTCTTATATTCCAGCAATTGCAACTGAAAAAAACGTACAAAAATAGCAATCCCACCAAAACTCAACAAAACCAACGCCAAAATGAACCTACCACCATGAGAGGTTCTCTCTGTTGTGTGCCGTGCACCCTGCGCTCGATAATGCACAAGCACAGTATAACACAAAATCCGACCTCCCTCTCCTTACTTTTTCCAATACACCCGCTTTTTTAAGCGTTCTGGCAAATAGGATTGCGTGACTGGCCCTTTTGCGGACGGTGGATACACGTAGCCTTCCCCGTATTTCAGATCCTTCATGAGCTTGGTTGGTGCATTCCGTATATGGAGTGGCACAGGATCATTCGGTTGATCATGAATATCCGCCTGGACAGCACCATACGCCACATAAAGCGCATTGGACTTCGGCGCTTGAGATAAATACACCACGGCCTGCGCGAGCACCACATTACATTCTGGCATGCCAAGCGCATGGCAGGCTTGATACGCCGTCATGGCCTGCACCAACGCCTGCGGATCTGCCACGCCAATGTCTTCGGAGGCAAAACGCACGAGGCGTCGCGCGACATACAGGGGGTCTTCCCCTCCTTCGAGCATGCGGCCAAGCCAGTACAGCGCGGCGTTTGCATCTGAACCACGCATGGATTTGTGCAAGGCGCTGATAATATTATAATGCTCTTCGCCATTCTTATCGTAAAAAACATGCGACCGCTGAAGCGCATCCCGCAGATGCTCGACCGTGAGCATGCGCGTGCCATCAGCCGCTTCTGGACTGGATTTGACGGCCATATCAAGCGCGTTCAATGCCTGCCGCGCGTCTCCATCTGCCCATGTCACGATTTCGCGAAGAACCGCGTCTGGCGCTGAGATCTTTTTCCCGCCAAGGCCACGCACAGGGTCTTCGAGTGCACGACGAAGCACGGTCAGCATCCCGGCTTCGTCGATGCGTGAGATCGTGAACACTTTGCAACGTGACAAAAGAGCCTGGATCACCTCAAAAGAGGGATTTTCTGTGGTTGCGCCAATGCAGGTGATGGTGCCGCGCTCTACATGCGGCAACAATGCGTCTTGTTGCGCTTTGTTGAAACGATGGATTTCATCAATAAACAAAATCGTTCGTCGCTCATGATACTTTTCCCGTGCCTCTGCCTCTTTGACCACGGATCGAATCTCCGCCACGCCACTCATCACAGCAGAAAGCTCGATAAACTCCGCCTTGGTCAAGGTGGCAATCACTTTTGCGAGCGTGGTTTTCCCTGACCCTGGTGGACCCCAAAAAATCATGGATGGAACCTCATCGCGCTCAATCAACAGCCTCAACGGCTGACCAGGACCCACGAGCGTCGCTTGCCCCACCAAATCTTCCAGTGTCTGCGGACGCATGCGATCCGCCAAAGGAGCTGACGCAGAGCGGCGCTTTTGCGCAGACGCAGAAAATAAATCCTCCATATCATCCAACACTACCGAACAGAAATCGAACGGTCAAATAAAAAACCGGCTGAAGGCTCAACCGGTAATTGCCTCACCTGATCTTGATCGTGACCTCGTAGAGCTTCCGGCCGCGACGTCCGTAGAAGGTGTGCACCCCGTCTTCGCTCGTGAGGTCCAGAATCTGATCGTACGCCCCGCTCACCCTGATATCGGACCACACCACGAACTCCTTGCTTCCCCGGTGGGCAACGTAGAGCGGGACTTGGTTTACAGCGGAAAGCCCGGAGATGCTGTCGTACATCTCCTTGTACTCCAAGTCTCCGTCTCCCCAAGCGACGAACCAACGGCCGTCGCGCTGGGCGGCGTAGAGAGGCTTACCGCACACGATAAACGGGTTGCCCACATTCTCGTACGTCTTGTACTCCACATCCCCCCAGACCACGAACCAACAGTCGTCGCGCTGAGCGACGTAGAGCGGCTTACCATCCACGATGGACGGGTTGCACACATAGTGGTAGGCCTTGTACTCCACATCCCCCCAGACCACGAACCAACGGTCGTCGCGCTGGGCGGCGTAGAGCGGCTTGCCATCCACGACGGACGGCTTGTTCACACTGTCGTACGCCTTGTACTCCACATCCCCCCAGACCACGAACCACTTATCCATGTAGTAAACATCGTAGAGCGGCTTGTTGTCTGCGGCAGAAAGGTCAAAAATACGATGGTACTGCTTGTACTCCTTGTATCCCCAAACAACGAATTGCTCATTACTGTCCTGAGCAACGAAGAGAGGGTTGCTGTTCGCCACGGAAACGCTGGAAACACGAGGGTACGGTTTGTACTCCGTGTTTCCACAGACTACGAACTGTTTGCCGTCGCGACAGGCAGTGTAGAGCGCTAGCCCTGCGACAACAGCGACAGCACCATCCAGGAGCCGGTCCTTGCTGAGCAGGGCAATGAGACGGCGCGACTCGGGGTTCTCCTGCCTCGCCTGCGCGATCAGCCTTTCGATCATCTTCTCGGAGATCTTGCCAGCGGCCACGAGTGCGGTGAACTCAGCGAACACCTTGGAGATCAACATGGGAGCCTCCTTTGCCGTTGACAGAGCCATGCGGGAGAAGAACCTGACAGGCAGGTACTCCCGCACTTTCATCTGTGCGGCGTCACGTCGGCGTCTTTGCCGACGAAAAAACCTAGCATGGCTAGGCTTTCGCGTCAAGGGAAATAATCGCTTCCTTAAACAGCTTTCCTCTCTCTTTGTAATTCTTAAACATCCCAAAACTCGCACAGGCAGGAGACAGAAGGACAACATCGCCCGGCTGTGCCACACGCGAGGCCTCGGCGACAATCTCCGTCATGTTCTGGCAGTTCTCGATCACGGGAATTGCCTCGCCTCCTGCGGCAACAAGCGCCTCTTTGATGTGCAACCATTCCACGCCAATGCCAATAATCGCGCGGATAGGTGGACGTTTGACGATTGTCTGCGCCAAGGCCGTGAAGTCGCTCCCCTTGCTTGAGCCGCCGAGAATCAACACTTCCGGCGCATCAAATGCCTCAATAGCCGCGATCGCTGTTTCTGGCGTAGTGCCAAAAGAATCGTTGTAATAGCGCACGCCATTGATCTCGCGCACAAACTCAATGCGGTGCTCCAATCCGGTAAACGATCGCAAAGCACGGATCATCGCACGAGATGAAACGCCTGCGGCTTTTGCGGCAGAAATCGCGGCGCAGACGTTCTCGAGATTATGTGCGCCTGGCAAACGCACGTCATCAACCGTTGCGATCACCTCTTCGATCTGACCATCACGCCAGACAAGCTCTGTGCCGCGCACAAAACACCCACGCTCCACCTCATGAAAGCGGCTCACTTCATAAGCCATGCCCACGGATCGTTCTGCGATCTTGCGACTATTCGCATAGTCACCGTTGAATACCATCACATCGTCAACCGTTTGGTGCGCCGCAATCTGCGCTTTTGCCTCAACATACTCTGCCTCATCCTTATGCACATCCAAATGCTCGACCGTTGTCATGAGCACCACCGCAATATGCGGGCTCTTTTTCAAATCCATGAGTTGAAAGCTGGACATCTCAAATACCACCCAATGCTCTGGCGTGAGGTGATCAAGGCAATCAAGCACAGGCGTCCCGATGTTGCCGACGAGCTCTACCTTGCGGCCTTCTTGCTTGAGCATCTCTGCGATGAGCGACGATGTCGTTCCTTTTCCTTTTGTACCCGTCACGCCAATGATCGGACACGGACACAAATCGAAAAATAGTTTTGTCGTAGAGGTAATGACTGCGCCCTGGTTTGAAAGAAACGTGATGACTGGTTTGTATAACCCAATACCAGGTGAACGTACCGCTATATCAAAACTCCCCTCTGGGACATCTCGTTCAAGCTGAAACATCACGCCCTTGGCTCGTAATTGCGCGATCATCGAGGCATGCAAATCCTTCTCAGCCTTGCGATCCTGTACAGTGACCTGTGCGCCACGATCCGCAAAAAAAGCCGCGGAACTTGCGCCCTCTATCCCAAAACCCGCCACAAGTACTCGTTTCCCTTGATAATCGTCTTGCATACGAGCGATAGCATAAAGGGTTCTAAGCCATTCGACCAGAGCCTGTTCCCGTTGACCCTCACGCGGTTAGACTGTTACCATTCTCACACAACCCTATGAATATCAAGCCCTACATTATTGCCGCTATTACTGCCGTGGTTTTCCTTGGCATCGCGATCCTTGCCTGGCGCTCAGGCAATGGCCCTGCATTTGTAAAACCTTCTGCAGATACCAAAATCCTCTTCTGGGGCGTTGGGTGTCCCCATTGCGTCAAAGTGGATGAGTTTCTTCAACGGCATCCAGAGATCGAAACAAAGGTCGCATTTGAAAAACGTGAAGCGTTTCAAAATGCAAACAACGCCCAGCTCCTCTTTGAGAAAAATGAGGTGTGCAACCTCCCAGAAGAACAGCGCGGCACCGTGCCACTCTTCTTCGACGGGAAATCTTGTATTAGTGGCGACGTAGATATTATCAGCTACTTCCAACAATTCGTGACACCAACATCCCCTGTTTCCACCTCATCCACAAACTAAAGCCCTATGAAACGCCTCGCGCTCTTCGTGACCTCTCTTCTTGGCACAACCCTCGCCCTTCCGGCCGCGGCTGTGTGTCCTGTGTGTGCCGTTGCTGTTGGCGCGGGCATTGGCCTTTCTCGCTGGCTCGGCGTGGACGATACGATTACCGGTCTCTGGGTCGGTGGGCTCACCATGGCTTTTGCCATGTGGACCATCAACTGGTTGGACAAGAAAAAAATCACCTTCCGCTATCGCGATGGGGTCACCATGCTCGGCTGGTATCTCTTAGCCATTGCTCCCCTTTATTTCATGGGCGTATTCGGCCACCCCTTCAACCAACTCTGGGGCATGGATAAACTTGCTTTGACGATCGTCCTCGGCACAGGCGCGTTTTACGGCATGGCCACGTGGTACGAGCATCTCAAAAAGCAGAACAACAACAAGGCCTATTTCCCCTTTCAAAAAGTCGCTATGCCTGTAGGCGGGCTTGCGGTTCTGAGTGCCATCTTCTACCTTATCACCCGATAACACCCTCCTATGACGGATATCCCAAAGCTCGACGATCTGATTAAAAAGGTTGACGACGCAAAAAAACAAGAAAAGATGGACCTCTCATCTGACCAGGATCTGGTCATCGCGATCATGAACCTCGTGAGCATTGAGGAGCACTTCTTTTTCACGAGCATGAAGACCGGCAAAGAAAACTACCTCGACCTGCTTCAGGAGGTACGCAAAATGCGACAGGAGCTCCTGCGCAAGATCATCAAAGACTACGAAGGCGAAGTCTGGTGCATTTCCAAACATCTCCTTGCCGCAAGCATGCGCTTGATGGAAGTCGGTACCAAGCAACACAGCATGGGAAAGAAAGAGGAAGCACGCGAGATGTTCCAAAAATCCTACGATCTCTACAATCTCTTCTGGGGCCTGAACCTCAAGCTCGTGGATGTGGGAGAAATCAAAAAAATCGACGACAACGCAGTAAACGTCCAAGACACAGAAAAAAAAGGCCTCATGGGCAAGCTGGGAGCGCTCACGAAGAAGCTGATTGATTGTTGCATTGAATAGACCTCGAAAAAAAGACTCCTAGAAGCAAGGCGTGCTTTTAGGAGAGTTGTGTTTCATGAATGTGCAGAGCGCACTCGCGCTAGTTCAGCGGAAATGCGACGAACACGCCGCCCTGCATGCGCGTACTGGGAAAGCCCATCCCGAGGAACGGGATGACCTGCATACGCGCCGCTGTGAAAGCGAGCCCCGCTCTGAACGAACCATCGAACTGATTGGCGTTGAACGTTGAGCCAGCCCAGCCCCAGCTTTCAGGGTAGTAGTTTACTGTCGCTCCAAGGAACAACTCGATCGGACCGATCATGTGCAGCATCGCCGCTACGAAGGAGCGCATGGAGCCTGACTTGGTGAATGCATTCCCTCCGCCACCAAGGTACACACTGATGTCCACAGGCGGCGCTGTGGTCGCGACACCAGGACGCGTTGTCTCGATATGGCCGAGCAAGACGCGGCCAACCACATACCCCTCGCTGTCCAGCGCCAAAGCGTCCATGTTCAGAGGCGTCGTTCCTCCGAACGCGAGGCCCGCGCTGTAGCGCTCGTTCCCTCCGAGACACTGCGCCATGACCGCGATGACCAATGGGTTCACGGGCTGGTCCTGCCCGACAATCGGAACGAACGCGCCGCAGTTGATGCGGAATCCCCGCGGCTGAGCCGGGGCTACATTTGGAGTCGCGCTGATCGCAGGCCGCTCCTGCGCCAGTCCGAGTCCAGATGCGAGTGACAAGGCGACAACCATCAACGCCGAAACGACCGTCCTCATGACCAGCTCCTTCCTGAGACTATTTATCGACCTCAAAGCTACCAGACATTACGCCTCGCTGGTTCAACGGTCAAGCTTTGCACAGTCTCCAATATGCTTGTCAAAACACACATTTCCAGGCATGCTGTTGAACATCCATGGACCAACGTCTCATTAGAAACTTTTGCATCATCGCCCACATTGATCACGGCAAGTCTACCCTTGCCGATCGTTTGCTTGAGGTGACGGGTACTGTGGAAAAGCGGCCCATAAAGACGAGAAAAGAAAACTACCTTATTGCCGCAAGCACGCGCCTCATGTCATGGGCAAGCTAGGAGCGCTCACAAAAAAGCTCATTGATTGTTGTATTGAATAGCGCGCCTCAAAACGCGTTGAAGACCTGCGTGACCAGCGTATCGATATTGATAGGCTGGTTTTGTATAGGAGCTGTTTGCACTTGTTCCGCGAGAAGCTTGCGCACGCGCGAGAGCATTTCTGCACGATCAATGGTTCCGTCCTTGATAAACTCCACCACCTCTGGGTGGCTATCTACACGTGTAGGCACCTCTCGCCAGGCCTTGATAAAGGCATCAACCCAACCGGAAACAGCGGTAAAGCCAATAGCAGATGCCTGCTTACGAAACAATGGTTCAATTCTCTGGAGGAGCGCAGAAAGCCTACCGTTCATGGATTGGGCTTTGGCGGATGGATCATCCAACTCTCCCATGAAAGATCTCATGTCTCGTTCAAGTTCGCCCTTGCCCTCATACAGCGCGCTTAATGCTTTTTCAAACGCTGTCACCTTTTTATCTGCCAAGCGTGCCTTGGTCGGCTTCTCACCAAAGGTTTCCACCAAAGAAAGAACAACACTAGACGCCTCCAAGTCCGCCAAGATACGCTCCCTGAGTTCAGGCGTCATGGTCTCAGGGACCATGGGAGTCTCCCGTACAGGTTGAGATGGCGTTTTGGGAGTTCTTGAGGGCAAGGCAATATTCAGATGTTCAGCCTGACTATCCAGCGTCTTTCGAAGATAATCTAATATCTCACGATATTTTGGTCCTTCGACCGTGCGCCAATACCCTCCGCGATGTCTCTGATCTATCACATAATTGGGCGACTCCTCTAGAGCTGTGCGTACGAGCTTCATTTTATTCGTCAAATCAAATAGACGATCAAGACGAGAAAAATCTCGTTCACGCATTTCCTGCTGAATCGCCTCCAAGTCAACAGCAACCGTATTCGCAAGAGCACGCAACTTTTCTCGATATTCCTTGAGCTTCTTTTTTTCCTCCTCCTCATACGCTGTCTCAACCGTTGTGCGCATCGGCTCCCTTCTTCGCTCTGCGATTTGAGCACCATACAAAGGAGTAGGCGCACCAAATCCTGCAGATATCTTTTCTCCAACGTTTCGTGACGACTCCTCCCCCATCACTGGCAATGGCGGATAATACTCCTCTTGATGCTCCAATATCTCAGCCCGTGTAGAAGGGTATCCATGCGCCTTTAATCGTTCTCGATACCACGCACGCAAATCAAGAGGTCGTCGTAGATAACGATTCGCACCAAGGATTATTTGATTTCTTTGCGCAAAAGATTCATGAATCTGACCGGTCCATAATGCGTACGCCATGGCCTCGCAAGCCTCCTCCCCTGTCACGTGAACAACTTCTTTACCAAGGGACTCTTCTGTCTCATCCCTTTCTAAGGCGCTCACGACCTGCGTCTTCAAGTACATGGCACACTTGCGTACCACTCGTCCTTGGACACCGTCGTAAAAAGGAGCACCCATTTCTCTTTTCACCTTCTGCGGAAACGTTTGAACAAATAACTCCACGGAAATGGGGTGTATTTGATGGATATAGGGTTTTTTCTTATACCCCTCTCCGCCCTCTGCAGGAGGCTGGCTGGACACGCAAAGCACGGGCTGATTTCGACTATCTCGTTGCCATGCTACAGAACCAGGAGACAACGAGGGCTGGACCCGAGCACCTACCAAGGCAGAAACATATTCCCCATACATATCCTGCACCCAACACAAATCAGGGAACGATGACAAAATCACCGCGCTCAGATCCTCCTCTTTCACATCTCCTAAGCTGGTACCCAATTCATCCCACCGCACCGTATCTGCATGTGCGCGTAACGCGTAGTCGCGTAGCTTGTGCGCAATATGCGTCAGAGCGATAAAATTCAAACGATACTTCTTGCACCAATCATCAAAATCACGCATGCGCTCACGTTCTTGCGGTGTGCGGAACTTATCGCGTTTCCCCACGATACTCGACACTTCCATCACACCGTGTTCACACGCTTGGCGAAAAACCTCCAGAGCTGTCAGCCAATCAGAGCCTCCTCGCACGAATTCCTCATGTAATCGCTTGATCTCATTACGTACGAGCATTTTATTTCCTCCGGCTTTTTCCACATCTTCATTGGTCGCATCAAGAAATACTCCCCGTTCTCGAGAGAAAGCCGCAAGCACAAGCGCAGGTAAAAAACAGTGACGCTTGCGTGACTCAATCACCATGCGGGATAGTCGCGGCTCAAAAGGCAGATCGATCATTTCCCGGCCAAGATCTGTCAACTGTTCTTGCTGATCCAACGCGCCAAAAAGCATGAGCTCTTTTCTGGCGGCATCCATCCCCTGCTTGCTTGGTTGCTCATAAAAATCAAAGGTTCGTTCATCCAAACCAAGACGTTTTAGACGCAAAAGCGTGAGTGACAATAATGGCGAATGTACAATTTGCGATTCTGGATGCGCCGGCATTTTTGCATATTCCTCTTTTGTCACCATGCGATCCGCCTGCCCTGGACCCAAACGCCCGGCGCGTCCTGCACGTTGCCGCGCCTCATCTTTGGAAATGAGCTCAACAACACTCTCCACCATGCCTTTTTCCGGATTGTATCGCAAAACACGCTTACGACAGGAATCCTCAACAAAAGCAATGCCCGGAACCGTCAACGAACTCTCTGCCACGTTTGTCGCCACAATCACACGGCGTTGTATGCCTGCGGGTTTATGACCGCTCAAGATGCGATAACGATCCTTCGGTGACATCTTGCCATACAGCGGCACAACCTCCACACCCTCCCTCTCACCGATGAGTCGTATCGTATTTTCGATTTCACGTTTTCCCGGCATAAACACCAACACATCTCCTTCATCCGAGTCATCCAGCACCTCATGCACCGCTTGAGCGGCTTCTTCCATGTAGTTGGCTTCGCGACCTGTTGCAGGATCCTCTTTATGTTCTTTCAATCGAAATGTGTTTACAGAGTGTTGCCTGCCCTTCTGCTCAAGATAGTCATGCTCTGTCAGCCCAAAATAGGAAGTCAGAAGCTCTGTATTTGGCGTGGCGCTCATAAAAATGACCGGTGGGCAAACACCCTGCGCCTTCATACGCTTGATCAGTCCTAATATAAGCTGATGGTCTTCACTTCCTTCATGTACCTCGTCAATAACAATGGCACCCACACGATCGTTCGTGAGTTTTCCATCCATCATATATCGGATCATGATCCCAGGCGTGACCACACCAACCCGGCAATGTGGATTCAAGCTTTTCACTTCTGATGTCGCCACACCAACCTCTCGACCCAACTGAGCTTCTTGTACTGCGGCAATAGCAGTTCCAACGCTCAATGCCGCATCTTTACGCGGCTGAAGTACCATAATCGGGCCTGTACGTCCCAGCTGGTCCAGTGCCTTTCGCACGGCCGTGGGAGAAAAAATGGATTTCCCAGAACCCGTTTCCCCACGAAACAACAGCATGCCAGATCCTTCTTTCACAGATGTCACAATCTGCTCTGCAAGATTGGGCCAATCCACTGCCATGGGCGGCTTATTCGCCAAAATTGCGGAGCGCAGTCGCTGAAGATTCTCTGGAGTTGCATAATCCAACTCCTGCCGTTCTTCCATATCTGCAGGACCCGTTGGTGGACGGCTGTCTATATCTGGCGCTTCTCTCCAAGGTTGTTCGTGTGTTTGTGCAGACATAGAGGTCAGTTGACTATCTTCATGTGATCATAGGTAACCGTCTCTGCACGACCGGCAAACCATTGCCAAACCGGAAAGGCGAACGACAGAGGAACCTCACCAGACAATGCGATGCGGTCTTTACGCGGCTCAATAGCATAGACTTCCGTCAGGCACGCCTTGTGTTGCTCCTGACCATCGCGTGAAGAGTGCCTATGCCATAACCGCGCGAGATCCAGTGTGATATCGCGTCTTGTGTCTGATGCACGTCTGCGCTCCATGTCCTCATGCTCTTGCTCATCCCACACCCAACCCGCCGCAACAAAAGAAGGCCTAATCGTTTCTGTCTCATCCAAAAGCGTCTGCAATAAATAAGCGGGTGCTGACGCGTCTTTTCTCCAAATGAGTTCTGTGGCAACACGAGATGCGCGCACAGCCACAAGCACATCAAAAACCGTCAAAGACGCTCCACGAAGCTCAATAGGCTCATTCTTCATCGTGTGACACACATCGTGCAATGCGCGTTCCAAACGATCAGCACCTTGGACAACATCCGCGGTAACAGGCGGGAGCTGTATCACGCGATACTCCACGAGATTCTGCCCCATAGAAAGGTTCATACGATGTGATATGTTACCACAAGCATGCGTCCCTGTCTTTGTATTGCCAAATCCCTATTCTTCCTGCAAGATAGGAGCCATCTTCCCCTACATGGACCAACGCCTCATCAGAAATTTTTGCATCATCGCCCACATTGATCACGGCAAGTCTACGCTTGCCGATCGTTTGCTTGAGGTGACAGGGACCGTCGAAAAACGGCGCATGAAGGAACAGCTTCTCGACACCATGGATTTGGAGCGTGAGCGTGGCATTACCATCAAACTGCAACCGGCACGCATGAACTATCGTGCAAAGGATGGGACTGCGTACGAACTGAACCTCATCGACACACCAGGACACGTGGATTTTACCTACGAAGTTTCGCGGTCGCTTGCGGCTGTGGAAGGCGCGGTGCTTCTGGTGGATTCGACGCAAGGCGTGCAGGCACAGACCATCGCCAACCTCTATCTTGCCATCGATCAAAACATCACCATTATTCCGGTACTGAACAAGATCGACTTGCCGAATGCGGACGTGGAACGACGGGCGCAAGAGCTCATGCAACTCATTGGATGCAAACGCGAGGAAATTATTCTTGCATCCGGAAAGTCTGGCGTGGGCGTGGAGGAGATTCTTGAACGTATCGTCAAGGACGTGCCTCCGCCACAAGGTGATCCAAACGCACCGTTTCGAGCCATCATTTTCGATTCCAAGTACAACGACTATCAAGGAGTTGTCGCGTATGTTCGATGCGTAGACGGTCGGCTCTCTGCCAATACAGGCATTCATTTTCTTGCGGCAGAGGCTTCTGGCCAAGCTCTGGAGATTGGCTACATGAAACCAGAGCATACGAGTACACCCACGCTTGAGGCGGGTGATATTGGGTATATTGTCACGGGCTTAAAAGATATTTCCTGTGTACGTGTTGGTGACACGGTTGCTCGTGCAGACACTTTTGAACAGACACAAGCACTTCCCGGCTACAAAGAAGTCACGCCCATGGTGTATGCAGGCGTGTTTCCCACAGAGGGAAATGAATACGAAAAGTTGCGTGATGCGATTGAGAAACTCAAGCTCAATGATGCGGCGCTTGCCTTTGAACCAGAACACTCCACAGCCCTTGGCTTTGGCTTTCGTTGCGGTTTGCTTGGCATGTTGCATCTGGAAATTGTCCAGGAACGCCTTTCCCGTGAATTTGACATGGACGTGGTGGTGACCACGCCTTCTGTGGGCTATCAGGTGACCACCACGGACGATATCGAACATCTCATCAAATCTCCCGGAGCGTTTCCCGATGCCTCTCGTATCAAGGAAACACGCGAGCCGTGGGTCAAAGTCGACATTGTTTCTCCAAAAGAATATATCGGCAATGTGATGGCACTGGTGCAAGATCGCCGAGGCATTTATCGCACAACTGAATATCTGGATACGCAACGCGCCATTCTCCATTATGATATGCCGCTTGCTTCGGTGATCGTGGATTTTTATGACAAGCTCAAAGGCGTGACCGCGGGCTACGCATCCCTGAACTACGAATGGAACGAGTATCGCACGTCACAGGTGGTCTGCCTGACGATCTTTGTGGCAGATGAACCCGTGGAGGCACTCGCCACGCTGTTGCATGAAAGTGAAGCGTATCGTCGTGGCCGTGAAATTGTGGAAGTACTGAAGGAGGAACTTCCTCGTCAGCAATTTGTGGTAAAATTGCAAGCGGCTGTTGGAAGCAAGATTCTGGCATCTGATCGTATTTCTGCTTTCCGCAAAGACGTGCTCGCCAAAATGTCTGGCGGCGACTACTCGCGTAAATCCAAACTGCTTCAAAAACAAAAGAAAGGGAAAAAGCGCATGCTTGAACACGGCAAAGGAAAAGTCGAAATCCCTCCAGAGGCGTTTATCAAAGTCTTACGACGAGGATAATATGAAACGTAAAACCATTACCTCCATCATGAAGGTCTTTGCCGCCATCATGATTGTCATGACCGTGGTATTTTTGATAGCCCCGATTCTCTAGTTTCTCCTTTTCTTGTCTCCCCTGCACCTCTTTTGACGGGCGTGCTCTCTTCGCGCATGATACGCAGGCCATGCAAAAACGATGGAATATTGCGGCTCCGTGCCCTGAGGACTTTACGCAAGCCATGGACTTTGCGTCGCCTGTCTTTGCCCAGTTGTTGTGGAATCGCGCGATAAGATCACCAGAAGCCGCGGAGAGATTCCTCCATCCTTCTTGGGATCAGCATACGCACTCTGCGTCGCAGTTCCTCCACATGCCACAGGCAGTCGCACGCGTGTTTCTTGCGCTTGAGCAAGGCGAACGCATCACGATCCATGGAGACTACGATGCCGACGGCGTGACAGGCTCGGCTGTGCTCATCACAACACTGCGTGAGCTTTTACGTCATCTGCAGAGCAAAGCACCCGCAAACGCGGACCTCGTGGATTACTACATCCCCCATCGTGATCAAGAAGGCTACGGCCTCCATGCAGAGACCGTCCGCCTGTTGCACGAACGTGGAACCACGCTCCTCGTGACCGTGGACTGCGGCATTGCCTGCAACGAGGAAATCGCTCTGGCAAAAACGCTTGGCATGGACACGATTGTCGTGGATCACCATCAGTTTGGCGAAACATTGCCAGACGCGCACATCATCCACCCAAGCGTGCCCAACGAGCCCTATCCGTTCAAGCACCTTGCGGCAGTTGGCGTGGCATTCAAATTCGCGTGCGAGCTCGTGGAAGAAGGCCGCCGCAAAGGGCTCGCCCTCGCAGTAGGCTGGGAAAAATGGTTGCTTGACCTTGTGGCCATTGCGACCGTCACGGACATGGTGCCACTCGTAGACGAAAATCGCGTACTCGAAACATACGGCCTCACGGTCTTGAACAAGACGCGACGCCATGGGTTGCGTGCCCTGATTCGCGCGGCCAGTCTTGAAGGCAAAACACTAACAAGTGAGTCCATTGGCTTTGGCCTTGGACCGCGCTTGAATGCCGCTGGTCGCATGGATCATGCCTCGCTTGCGCTTCGTCTCCTCCTCGCAGAAACCGAGGAAGAAGCCGTGACGCTCGCCGCAGAAGTGGAGCGTCATAACCGTGCACGACAAGACACAACACGGCGCATGATGGTCGAGGCCGAAGAAAAGATGCAGGGAGACGCTCTCCAGGCAACTCCGCTCTTTGTGCATTGGGATGAGCGCTGGGCACCAGCGCTCGTTGGCCTTGTAGCAGGAAAGTTCTTGGAGCGCTTTGGCAAGCCCGCGATTGCCATTGGCCAGCACAACGGCACCTGGATCGGCTCTGGGCGCTCGCACGCCGGGTTTGATGTCACCGAAGCAGTGCGCGTGGCAGGCGAAGGTCTTCTCGTGCGCGTCGGAGGACACAAGCAAGCGTGCGGCTTCACGCTCGCAAGCCCAGAGCACCTCACGACATTCCAGGAACGCCTCGTGGCCTACACCAAAGAGCATCTGAACGCAGAAGAGGCGGTCCCCACGCTTGAGATTGACGCAGAGCTCTCGCTTGATGCTGTAGAGTGGCCGCTTATGGACGAGCTCGCACAGCTCATGCCGTATGGGCAAAGTAACCCACAGCCCCTGTTTTTCTCACGAGCGTCCGTACTGTCTTCGGACGTAATGGGCAAAACGCAGAGCCATCTGCGCCTCACAGTCAAAAGACCAGACGGCAGATGGATGAAGTTCGTGGGCTTTTCCATGGGCGCGCATGCCGCAACCATCAAGCCAGGTGACATGATCGGCATTGTCTACCACCTCGAAGTCAATGATTTCCGCGAAGAACAAACCATCGAAGGTCGCATCCACGACCTCGGCCCTGCCTCCGTGACCTAGCCACGGAGTTTTTTATTACGATGGTTCTCCTTTGACACAATGGACCGTCCAAGCCTTTTTTCGAGCTGTTTACGGGCTACGGCCGCAATATCTCCACCAGCTCGAGCATCGCTTTTCAATTTAGGCACACCGCGCGAATCCTCAACACGATGAATCTCTGTAGTGGAGCGCTCACCAAGCATAGTGAAGATAAGCTCGAAATCATCCATATGATCTCGAAGATTTTCTCGTTTTAGTCCCTTCAGCTTTTGATATTCGATTGGCGTAATGCCAAATGTCGCTTTGGAGATTTCCGCGGTCAATATCTCATAATCCTTGCGCTCCTGCGCTCCACGTTTTTGCCATTCCTCGGTCAACTCTTCACGAATGGCAATACCACGCATGCGCTTTTCAATCCAACTATCATCGTAGCCCTTGAGCCTATAGAGCATCCGCGTGCGCTTGGTCGCGAGTTCCGGATTTTCAATTTCTTGCACACGCTCATATCCAACCCTCGCCAGCCAGCGCTTGAATGGCTCTGCTTTTGGCGACGGAATGGACTGGATGATGCGAAATATACCCTCTGTATCCGCACAATCAGTCTCGTATCGCTTTCCGTCTGATGATTCCAATTTCAGTTGCCGACAAATTGTCGACAACTCAATTCCGTCTTCGTCTTTCACACGTACCTTCATCACGTACCAATAGTCACGCGGTTTCGGACTATCCGTAAGCGCCTCGACAACATCCACCACAGAAAACCACCACTCATCCTCATGCAAGATTTTTCGAATTTTCTTCCCTTTGAAAAGCGCGATGTTAGAAGTATGCATATAAATGTTCGTTCATTTCTATTGTTCTATTTCTGTTCTATTTTGTCAATATACCGTTGTGGATAAATACAAAAAGAACAACGCACAAAGGGCATCACAATGATGAGCGCATGACGTCAACGCGATTTTCTTATCCCCGTCCCCTCATCCATTGCTTGATTGGAAAGCGCATCTGCCGCTTTGTTGAGTTCACGGCGCACATGACGATACCGCACGCGGCCGATCTGCGTTTCGAGATTCTTGATTTCCATGTAGCGATATGCCAGATCCTGATTTTTCACACGATACTCTCCGTTCAACTGTCGAATAATAAGCTCACTGTCGCCAACAACCTCCACTTCTGTTGCTCCGAGATCGCGACACCGCTGTAATCCTAATACCACGGCCTGATATTCCGCCTGATTATTGGTCGTGTGCCCCAGATATTTCGCGTGTCGCTCGAGCACCTCGCCCGTTTCCGCATTTTCAACAACCACCCCAATCCCCGCAGGCCCAGGATTCCCCCGCGCCCCGCCGTCCGTTCGAATAAGACATTTCATGGCAGAATCATAACGGAAATGCAAAGAAGACGTCCACCTTTTGCCTAACCTCATGTCGTGCTACACTGGGTTCGACCTATGGGCTCTTTTCTTTCTTCTCTCTTTTCCCCGTCCTCCGAGAAGCCAAGCTATCTCGGCATTGACGTTGGATTCGGCGGTATCAAAATGGTTGAGTTAAAAAATGAAACCGGACGTGCACGACTCGTCACCTATGCGTACGTCAACATGCCTGCAGAAAGTTTGGAAAAATCCTTGCTAAACGATGTTCCAGCCGCGGCAGACCTGCTGAAAAAAATGTGCGCAAAAGCAAAGACAACCACCAAAAAAACCGTGGCGGCTTTGCCTATTTCCTCGGTTTTTTCCTCGATCCTCAATGTCCCCACAACAGACGATAAAGAGATCAAGGAAGCCGTGCTCATTCAGGCAAAGAAGCTCATTCCCCTGCCTATTGAAGAGGTTTCCATTGATACAAAGATTGTCGAAAAGATCGAAAAGACGGATACGGTCAAGCCATCCACACGCGTGCTCATCACGGCGGCTCCAAAAACACTTGTCAACAAATACGTAGAGCTGTTCAAGGCCGCTGGGCTTGAGCTGATGTTTTTGGAAACCGAGGCATTTGCGGAAATTCGCTCGCTCATTGGCAAGGATCGCGCCACGATTCTGATCGTAGACATTGGCTCATTGCGCACGAATATTTTCATTGTGGAGCGTGGCATTCCGATGGTGACACGTTCGATTGCAACCGGGGGCGATGGCATCACGCAGACGATCGCAAAAACACTCGGTATTCCAAAAGAACAGGCAGAATCCATGAAGCGCGACATTAAGTCCATGCAAGCGTTTGCGCCAGAGGGCGATCTTTCGACGATTCTCTCTGTGCTCGTCAAACCTATCTTGGAAGAGCTCAAATATTCCATCAATCTGTATCAAGGCCCAGACTCCGCCATCAACACCAGCGGCAAAAAAGTAGACAAGGTGATTGTCACTGGCGGCTCCTCTCTCCTTCCACGCCTCCCGGAATTCCTCACCAAAGAGCTTGGTATCAATACGTATCTCGGCAATCCCTGGGCACGCGTTGTCTATCCTCCGGAACTCAAACCCGTAGTCGAAGAAATGGGCCCGCGCTTTGCGGTCGTGATCGGATGCGCCATGCGAGACATAGATTAATCTCCACAAAAAAATACACCCCGACGCAAGTCAGGGTGTATTTTTTTTATTATCACCCTTACACAGACCTTCGCCTCCACTTCGTCATGATACCTCGCGCAAACTCCAATAGCTCGCGCGATTCCATAAGCCAGGCCGCAAGAAAAAACACAAGGCCGCCTCCACCTGCCGCGGCAATAGCTTGGAGTGCGACTTGCCAATACTGACGCAAATCATATTCCATCCCCACCCATTGGCGCAGACCATATCCTACCCAAAGTGCCATAATTGTCGCGAGCAAGGTGGTAAGAAACGAACGGCGCAGTTCACCGTTTGACAAGGTGCCACAGGAGCGGCGCAAGAGCAGAAGAAGCACACCCAGCTGTACGAACGCGGCAAGAGAAAATGCCATGGCAAGTCCAACAATGCCATAGGACTGACGAAGGAGTAATGCCGCCGTGACGTTTACGATCTCACCAGCCACGCCCGCCCAAAAGGGAGTCCACGTATTTTGTCGCGCATAAAAGGCGCGAGCAAAAAGCGGGATAAGGGCCTGCGCAATCAAAGAGACCGCAAACCAACCAAGCACAGACGTTGTCCGAATCGTATCACCCCAATCAAATTTTCCATCTCCCAAGAGCAGGCGCACAATCTGCACACGCAACAACAGCATAAACCCAGTAGCTGGCAACAGAAAAAAGAGAATCTTACGCGCGGCATTAGACAGCGCCGAGGTAAATGCACACGTATCGCGACTCCCCATGGCGCGAGATAACGCGGGGAACGCCGCTACGGCAAAAGACACGCCAATGAGTCCAATGGGGACGCTCTGTAGATTGTTCGCGAGATTAAAAACAGAAACAGAGCCAGGCTCAAGCGAAGAGGCCAGTGCAAGCAAAATCACAAGGTTGAGTTGCGTGACCGCCAATCCTGCGGTGCGCGGCACCATGAGCCATAGGATGCGGCGCACGCCCTCTGGCTGAAAGGATGGCCATGGGATTGCGCGAATACCCATACGAACAGCAACCGTTGCCTGAGCGATCAGATGCAAGGCCGCGCCAATGACCACACCCCACGAAGCGCCGGCGATCCCCCAATGAGGCGCAAGCACCGCAATACCGAAGATGATCCCAACGTTATAAAGAAGCGGTGCAAGCGCAAAGGCCAAAAAGCGTCTGGTCGACTGTAGGATACCGCCCATCACCGCAGATAGCCCGAGAAGCAATGGCGACAAAAACATGATCCGCGAAAGCGCAATCGTCCGTTCCATTTGCTCACCCACAAATCCCGGCGTTGTCCATGGCACGATCCAAGGCGCAGACACAGCAAACAGAAGACAAGCGCCTGCCATGATGATCCCTACAATGGATAGCACCTGCTCTGCCAACTTCCAGGCTTCCCGCTCCCCACGACGCTCCATGTATTCCGTAAATACGGGGATAAAACCCGCGGTCAGTGCACCAAGAATAATCAAATTATACAAAAGATCTGGCAAACGAAAGGCCGCATAATAGGTATCAAGCTCAGGGCCAGCACCAAACGCGGTTGCCAAAAAACGGTCTCGTACAAGCCCAAGTAAGCGCGAGAGCAAACCCGCCACGCCGATAATCACCGCGGCCATGGTCATGCCGCGAGTTTCTCCATGCCACAAACGACGAAGGGCCTGCATCATACCGTTTCGTTCGGTTCTCCTTTTTGTGCTTCTTCAGATGCACCTTCTTTTGGCGAAGGAGTGTAGTTTGCAAACTCGTATTCAAAAGGCATGCCCTCTGTAAAGGGGCCTTTCAACCGCATGTGCAATTCTCCATAGATGTATTTTAATGCCAGCTTCAAACGCCCTTCTTTTTCCAGTCGACGTACAGAGACGCCCACACGATGTCCGCGTAGAATACCAAACACCGCACCTGTTTTGACGGCACGCTGGGCATAATCATGGTCCTCGGCAAAGACAATACGCTCATCAAATCCCTGAATAGCTCGATGCACAACGGCTCGAACAAAAATACAAAATCCCGGGGCATGCGGCGTCACGCGTTCCGTGGCAATGGCAAAAAGATTGTACACTTCATGTAACAAATCATCCGTTGCGCCACTATCGAGCGGCATCACACGACAGGTGGCGAGGTCCAGGGACCGTACGTCCATTTCTGCAAGGCAGTCTGCGAGGAACCGCGGGCTTGGTAGGATCACATCCGCATCGAAAAAGGCAATCACATCGCCTGTCGCAACTTCTGCCCCGCGATTACGACCAGGCCCAGGCAATCCCCCATCAACCACACGCGCACCCAGGGAAACCGCAATCTCACGCGTCTGATCTGTGGAGTACGCATCTGCGACGATCACCTCCAGATCGCACAGCTCCTGCCGTTGAATAGACTCAAGGAGTTTAGGCAGGAGCAAGGCTTCATTTTTTGTTGGAATCACGATGGATAATTTCATGCACGCAAAGCGTATCGCATTACCGCCCAGCCGGCAATTCCCGCGGCCACAGACACATTCATGGATTCCTTCATGCCTCTTTGTGTGATTTTGAGGACACCGTCGCATTGCTCCAAAAGAGACGGGGGGACGCCCGTGGTCTCCGTTCCCAAAATGAGCGCCATGTTCGCAGGCGGCACAAACGTTGCCAGATCCTGCGCGTCTGGCGTGAGCTCCAAGGCGTAGATGGCCACCCCCTCCTGTTTCAACCGAGCGATCAATACAAAGACATCTGTTGCCTGTTCCCAAGCAACAGTCTGTTCAGCCCCAAGCGCTACTTTGGCGATTTTGGGGTCTGGAGGCGTTGGCGTGTAGCCCGTGAGCCAGAGCTTGGCAATGCCAAGAGAATCGCTCGTACGCAATAAAGACCCCACATTTTCCCGTGACCGAATATTGTGCGCAATGAGATACAGCATAACCCTGGACTTTTTCTACCATTTCCGCTACCTTTTGGCCATGAAGTTCGGTGATGTGTGTACCGGTACCGTGACAGGGATGGACGAGAAAGGTCGCGGAATCATACAAGGTTCGCGGACGTTTGTCATCCCGTTCACGACCCCTGGGGATGAGGTGTCTGCGACGTTTATCCGTCGTGATAAAGGCACGGGTATTTGTCGTCTCGCAGAAATCATCAAGCCATCGGAAGATCGCATCACGGCCCCGTGCCCACATGCAGGATCCTGTGGCGGGTGTCTCTGGCAACACGTGGCCTATCCCGCACAACTCCGCATCAAGCAATCCATGATCAATAGCGCCTTAGCCAAGGCTGGGCACGAGGAGCGTGTCGGAGAAGTGCAAGCATCGCACGACCTCTTTTCGTATCGCAACCGCATGGACTATGCCGTGGGCTGGAAAGGCGAGGTTGGACTCAAAGGATATGGAACATGGAACAAATATTACGATCTTTCCACGTGCTATCTCCTTGACCAAGACACGCCGCGCATTCTTCAAGCCGTGCGCGATCTCATGCGCGATTTCAAGATCGAGCCCTGGGATGCCAAGTTTCAGCGCGGCAATTTACGTTATTGTATTATTCGTCGTGGCGTGAATACTAACGAACGACTCATCACGCTCGTTGTAAAGGATCTTTCGCAATTCACCGATGCCATCAAACAAGAAATTCTGTTACGTTTTTCCCCTTTTTGCACCAGTCTTTTTCTGGGCGAAAATCCAGAGGTAACGGACATTTCTTTGTGTAGAAATTTTGAGCTGTTACGCGGACAACCGTATCTCACCGAAGAAGTGAACGGTATTTTTTATCGCATTCATCCGAATTCGTTTTTCCAAACAAACACGCACATGGCCGCGGAATTGCAGAAAACGGTTCTGAACGCCATAGGAGAACTCACGGACAAACACGTGCTTGATTTGTATTGTGGCATGGGCTTTTTTGGAGTGGCCTGCGCAAAAGCCGGCGCAACCGTCTACGGACATGAGATTGATGCGCAAGCCATTGAACTTGCAAAAGCAAACGCGGAAGTGAATGGCGTGACGGAACGCACACGCTTTCGTGCCGGCCCTGTGGAGGAACTGCTCTGGCGTAAAGAAAATCCTGATGCCGTGATCATTGATCCTCCGCGCGCAGGGCTTCATCCAAACGCTTTGCATGACGTGCTCAAGAATAAACCTCCGATTGTTGTCTACGTGTCCTGCAATTTCCATCGTTTCGCGGAAGAACTTCAGACACTCAAAAAAGAATATCGTGTTACAGACATGAAGGCCCTCGACATGTTCCCCCACACGCCTCACGTAGAACTCGTTACCAAACTCATCCGTAAAGATCTGTAATCCCTTCTCATCTCCTTATGAAAAAATCCGGTTTCGTCACACTCGTTGGCCGATCCAATGTCGGCAAATCCACGCTTCTGAACGCGCTTGTCGGCACAAAGGTTGCTATTGTCACGCCCAAGCCGCAAACCACGCGACGACCAGTACGCGGCATGTTGAATGATGCGCGTGGGCAAATTGTGTTTGTGGATACCCCTGGTATTTTTCAAAAAAAGGATGCGCTTTCCCTACGCTTGAATAAATCCGTCCATGAACAGCTGGAGGGCGTTGAAGCGATCGTCTACGTCGTAGATCCCACACGCGAACCTGGCCAAGAAGAGCAAGATATTCAGGCAATCCTCAAAAGAACCGAGGTGCCGATTGTGCTTGCAATCAATAAATCAGATCTTCCGGAAGAAGAGCTCCCTGCCCTCATGCATGCGCGTATGATTGATATCGGTCAACGCGCGACCCTAGAAATCTCTGCGGTCAAACGACAAAATCTCAACTTGCTCGTGGATGCGTTATTTGACCTTCTCCCAGAAGGCGAGCCCTATTATCCTGACTTGCAGATGACCGACATGGAGCGACGAGAGTGGCTCTCGGAGCTCATTCGCGAGAAAGTTTTTTTACGCTTGGACGAAGAGCTCCCCTACTCTGTTCATGTCGTTGTTGATGAAGATGAACTACGCGAAAACGGCGTACGTCATATTGCCGCACGGATTTTGACAAGCGAACTGCGGTATAAGAAGATGATTATTGGAGCGCAAGGTTCTTTGATCAAACGCATCGGGATGGATGCACGCAAAGAACTTGAGGCTTCCTCTGGGACCAAAATCTATCTCGAGCTTGAGGTAGAAGTCGACCCAGAGTGGCAAAAACGTTTTTCCGTCTCTTGAGGACACATGAACCTTCCACCCAACGTCCCGCGCTCTCCACGTCCTGAATCGCCTGCCACGCCTCCCCTGGAGCACATAGCTGATCTTCAGGCACTCGCAGAACATCTCGCGCCCCTCCAGAACCGCGACAAGATTCTCCTTGCCGCGTCAAAAGGCGATCCCTCACTCGCGGAAGCACACCTTATTCCAGAACTTGCACACGCGAAGCAGGCGGAACAGGACCAGCACGCAGATCACCTCCGCGGTCTCTTGCGTATCGCGAACTACCGAGAAAAAGCCCTTGACGCTACAGAGCTGGCCGTTGTCGCCAAGCTCGCCCTGCAAACGCTTCGTTCGCAACTCGCCCAAGAAGCACGAGAGGCAGATCTCGCACACAAAGACGCGGAAGAGCAGGCCACCTGGCAACAAGCGCTGGAGAAAAGAGAGGAGGGACTCGTCACGTTAGAAAAAGGACTCGCATCCCAGCAAACCGGTCCTGCGCTTCTCCCCGCAGTCCTTGCTCTCGAAGTCGTGATCGATAACGCGTACAAAGTGATCAAGGATAAACTGTGGTTCGTGCAGAAGCGAGACATGCCCGCCATGGCTGAACGTGCGAAAAAACAGCTGTCTAGCCTCAGGATTCTGTGGAACCAGCTCCGCATTCTTCGCGACCACCTCTACTTCCGACTGCTCGAACCAGGGATCATCGAGCGCATGAGCCGGTAGAAAATCACCCTCAAACAAAAACGCCTGCCTCGTCACAGACGATCTGGCAGACGTTCGTCGCGTGATCAGCCTTGTTTATCTGCCGTAAAGCAGGAGGCTCGTCACCTCAAAACTGACCAAGTCGCGTAGGGCAAGGAACTCCTTGCTCGTTTTATTTATCCCTGAGGTGGCATCTGGATCCAACGTAAATGAGAGCACCAATGGATTCTGACGAACCTGTAAAACCTCAAATGTCCCATACCAATTTCGCGCACGAATCACAGGCACTTCTGCGTCTTTGCCATTCACCTTGATGGTCTTTGTCGCAATAGTCGCGTCTTCCATCACCACATTTGGATCGCGACGTTTCAGCTCATCCGCGGCCTTTTGGGCAAGCGTGGCGTAGATGGCACGCGTAGCCGCTCCATTGGCCAAGGAGGCAACTCCCGCATCGCGTAGGCCGATATCCACATTCGTACGCTTGGTGTTTGCCAACTCAAGAAACGCATCATCACTCAACCACATCGCGGACTTTTCTTGTATCAATGATGCGGAGCCTTTTTTCCACACGGAAGGCATAAGCCACACGTGCGCTCCTCGCAAACCCACTTCTTCGATGGTTCCTGACAGCGCCACCTTATTTGCAGAAGACGTCACATTTGCCCAGGTAAAATCTGCAACGGTTTTTGGGTTGAACCGTGTAAACGTGACGCGACGCATCGGCGCGCCCTCTCCCAATCCCACTCGCACATCCAACGCATCATTTGGCTGAAAAATCCATCGCGCTTCTTGCTGTTCTGGCGGCTTAGAAAGCGCATCCGGAGGCAAAGGCGGTTGCACCTTTGGTTTGGATCCACATCCTGCGCCAGTGAGCACAAGGAGTGAACATAACGCGAATAACGTGGCATGGCGAAAGAGGAATGGTGTGGTCATACCATCTATATACACCAAACGCGCACACAGCCGTCAATATAGATCGCTCTCGCCACGGAGAAGAAAAGCGTGTATGCTTTGATGTAACCTATGGCTACACACGACTTAAAAATCGGCGATAAAGCTCCGGCTTTTACGCTCTTAGACGAGGCGGGAAACACCATACGATTACAAGACCTGCTCGGAAAACAAGCAATAGTCCTCTTCTTCTACCCCGGTGATTTCACTCCAGGATGTACCGTGCAACTGTGCGCGGTGCGCGATGATTGGGAGACGTTTACCGCCCAAGGACTTGCTGTGTTTGGCATCAATCATGCAGATGCGAAGTCACACCAAGCTTTTCGCGATAAGCATGGGTTCCCCTTTCCCCTTCTTATCGATGAAGGAAAAGCTGTGAGTCGCAACTATGGCGCTACCAGAACGCTCTTCAAAACAACTGTGATTAAACGCACAGTCGTCGGCATTAATACACGAGGCTTGATCCATTTCTACAAGCATGGCATGCCACGCAATCAAGAAATCATCAAAGCCATGAAAACAAAAACGTCCGTATGAACGCACTTCCGCTTTCCTTTACCAACCTGAACGGCATCTCAGAAAAAACCCTCGCGATCCATCACGATAAGCTCTACGCAGGCTATGTCGCGAAAACCAACGAAATCCAGGATAAGCTAGGCAAGCTCACCACGGAACAGCTTGCAGGTGCCAATCAAAGTTTTTCAGATCTTCGCGCTCTCAAAGATGGAGAAATCTTTGCCACAAATGGCGTCTATCTGCACGAATGGTATTTCGACACACTTGGCGGAGACGGAAAGCCATCGGGAACGATTGTCGACGCTCTTGCGACACAATTCGGTTCACTGGAGGCATTCCAGACCCTCTTCACTGCGTGCGGCATGTCTGCACGAGGCTGGGTGGTCTTGTGCTGGGACACGCACGAACAAGCGCTTCGCATCTACAATGCAGACGCGCACAATCAAGGCGGTGTTTGGGGCTGTGTGCCGATTCTTGTGCTTGATGTGTATGAACACGCCTACTTCATGGACGCAGGATCTGATCGCAAAGCCTATATCACGGCTTGGTGGCAAAATCTTGACTGGACAAAAATTGAACAGCGCTTTATAAAAAAGTAAGAGACCTTCCTGTACGATCTCCCCTCTCTGCTTTTTGCAGGAGGAAATAACCACTGTTTATTCGATAAGACTTTTCTCTATGGAAAATATCTTTATGATGCCCCGCATCGGAAAACCCGCACCGGCTTTTTCCTTGGAAGGGCTGGCCCCAGACGGATCATTCAAAACCTATTCCCTTGCTGATTACAAAGGCAAATGGGTTGTCTTCTTCTTTTACCCATTAGACTTCACCTTTGTCTGCCCCACAGAAATCCAAGCCTTCTCTTCACAACTGGATGAGTTTACGAAACTTGGCGCTGAAGTGCTTGGCTGTTCCACAGACTCCTGTTTTTCCCACAAGGCCTGGACAGAAGGCAAACTGGGCGTTCTACGCTATCCGCTCCTTTCTGATCTCGCAAGAGCCGTAAGCGCCTCCTATGGTGTGCTTATTCCAGAAAAAGGCCATACGCTTCGTGGAACCTTTATTATTGATCCAGAAGGCAACCTGCGCTACGCCCTGGCACATGATAATAACGTGGGGCGCTCTGTCCCGGAGATTCTCCGCGCCTTGTCTGCCCTGCAAACGGGTGAACTGTGCCCAGTGAACTGGAAACCAGGCGAAGCAACCCTCGGTAAAGGATAATCACAGTACTAAAAAGGACGGGTCACCCCGTCCTTTTGAAATCTTCTCTTAATGCTTGGCACGTACGCTGACAATTTCTTCGAGCGCTTCTTTATTCCATCCCACAATAATCTGCCCATCCACATCCACAACCGGCACACCCATTTGACCGGAGATTTTGACCATCTCCTTAGCCGCGCTGGGATCAGCCGCAACATCAACATCCTGAAAAGGAAGGCCCTGTTCCTTCAAATATTCCTTTACAAGCTTGCAATACGGACAGGTTGGGGTGGAATAGACTTTAATTTGCATAGGACGAAACAATGAGCAATAGCTGTGTCAGCATCATAGCACAACTCCTCTATCGCGTGGAGAGCGCCTGTAGATATCTCACAAGAAGACGTACCCCGAAGCCTGTTCCACCCACAGGTTGATCTGGGCGTGATTCCTTTTCCGCATAGGCTGGGCCCGCAATATCCAGATGCGCCCAAGGAATATTCTTGCCCACAAACTTTTCGAGAAAAAGCGCGGCCGTAATAGTCCCCGCCTCTCCGCGATTCCCAATGTTCTTCACATCTGCGATCTTGGATTTGATGTGGTCGCCATATTCTTTTACCAATGGTAATTCCCATAGCGTGTCGCCCGTTTCTCGTCCAGCCGTCACAAGCGCGTCGGTCAGAGCACGATCATTGCCAAGCACTGCGGCGATCTGCTCGCCAAGCGCCACGACACACGCACCAGTCAGCGTGGCAAGGTCAATCAACACATCTGGTTTTTGCTCGCTCGCATACGCAAGTGCATCTGCGAGCGTCACACGACCTTCTGCGTCTGTGTTGAGAATTTCTATGGAAGTGCCGTTCTTCGCCACAACCACGTCGCCAGGACGACACGCTGTGCCAGAGGGCATATTTTCTACTGCAAGAAAAATACCGTGAATCTCAAATGGAAGCTTGAGCGCGGACAACGCCTTAAACAAACCTATCACTGTCGCGCCTCCTGCCATGTCGCATTTCATGGTCATCATGCTGTCTGCGGGCTTGAGAGAAAGACCACCAGAATCAAACGTCACCGCTTTGCCAACGATCACAATGCGCTTTTTCGATGTGCCTTCTGGCGTATATGTCATATGCACACCAACCGGCGCATGTTGCGATCCACGCCCGATAGCCAATGCCGCGCGCATTCCCATCTCTTCCATGGTTTTCGCAGGCATGACGTTCATGGTGATGCGCGAGCCCTCTGTCGCGAGTGCCTGAGCCGCTTCAACCATGGTTTGTGGCGTCATGTCCGCAGAGGGCGTGTTCACCAGGTCACGACAGAGATGCACTGCCTGCGCCAGCACGTCTGCTCGCGCAAATCCTGTGCGGAACGCCTCGGCTACACTGCGATCAAGCACACAGACGATCACTTCTTTGACGTCCGTGAGTGGATGTTTTGGATCTTGTTTTTTATAACCATGGAAACGATACGCCGCCAGTCGAAAGCCTTCAGCAAGCGCCTGTGCCATCGTCTCCGGCGCCATGTCTTTCACAACGGGAAGCGTTACTACGATGGATCGGGCTTTTACCTCCAGAGCTTTTCGCATCACCTTCCCTGCGGCCACGCGCAGACCGTCCTCTGTACACGCCTTCTCTTCCCCAAGGCCCAGCACACCCACGCGCGTGGCTTTGAGCTTTCCCAACGTGCGAAATGCAACCCACTCGTCTTTCTTGCCGGTCCATTTTTCCTCTTTCAAAATAGGCGGAAGAAACGCCAGGCGCTTATCTCCTTGAAGACTTGCAAGAGATGTCCCTGTTCCTTGAAATACAAAAAGGGCTAAAACGTCGGTTTTTTGAGCAGAGGCAACCCCTGCGAGGAATCGAATCATCATAGTCATCGCATCTTAGCGACTTCACGCATAAATAAAAAGGACCGCTTGAGAAGCGATCAGTCAGGGAAAATAGAGAACCCACGCTCCTTGAGCAGTTGACGAACGCGGTAGACCATCATGCGCGGAAGGATGCGGTGAAGATGGACCTCCCGCAGGCAGGCGTTTGCATCGGGATGGAGGATCAGGATGCTGTTCTTCCGCTCGAACACAACCCCGAACCTGCTCCGCCGCGCTTCCTCGAGAAGGGCGTCACTCGGATTGAAGGCAATCGCGTGGGTTGCCTGCTTGAGCATGGGAATGTCTGCGGCCGTGTCGCCCATGGCCACGCAGTCAAACGAACCAGGCTCGCCTAAACGTGTTAGCTCGCCCAAGGTCAGGGTCAGCTTGTCCGCGAGCGTACGCACGCCCGTGAGCTTTCCGTTCTCCGCGTGGTAGATGGTGCCGTAGGCGTAGTCAAACACGTGCGGCTCCAGCTCTGCGAAGCGCTGGATCGCCACGCTCGGCGACTGGCTGAGGGCCACGGTGCGATACAGACGCAACTCGCGCGCCGCCACGACCACAGCCCGCGTAAAGGCGTAGCAACGCCCGGCGCACTGCTCAGCCGCATGCAAGCACGCGTCACGAAACACGTCCTCCGAAAGCCTCCGCCAAACCATGCTCTCGTCCACCGCACGGACCCACCGCGCGAGCTCGCGGTCAAATCCATCGCTCGTCTCCCGATACTGCCTGGCGCGACGGATCTGCTCGAGCTCTGCTTGAATGGCAGGAGGCATGTTCCACACACCTTCCCGCACGAGATACGCGATCATCTGCTCGAACGTGGACTGCCTGATGAGCGTCCCATCAATGTCCGTGATCAACAGGTTCGGCTTTGTGTCCGGCATGGCACTCCCTCGTCAAAATGGACCCGCCAGACTTTTGCATAAAACAAAATAGGCGTCAACGAAACGCCATCCCCCGTGAGGGCCGCCCCTACTTTGCCCCTGCGCAGGTTTCTGGATTCCACAACCCACGTTTTCCCTCTTTTGCCGCGGCTTCTAAGCGTCGTAACTCTGCTTTGCGCTGTTTGTTTTGAGGAAAGGACAGATACGCGTACGCATATCCCTCGCGAACCAATGCGGCATTAAAATCCGTACCATCTTCCAGAATCACGTTGCGTAAAAGCCGCTGATATTTATCAAGATCGTCTGCTTGAGGATCAGCCTCCAAACGAATACGTTTGTCTGTCAAAAGACTCTTGGCATACGCGGACGCCTCTTTTCCAAAGCATTCCACCGGCCGCCGAGGATCCACGGTCTCCGGCGTATTCACACCGAGTAAACGCACTTTGACAGTCTCTTCCGAACCATCCATGCGCGCTTCCAGCGTATCGCCATCCACCACCTTCGTCACCACCGCATTCGTCGTCGTCACGACAACCGTCACAACAGCCGGCGTAGAAGTGACACGCTCCCCTGCCACAGCCTGCGGTGCCACAGAAGGCGCGCTCTGCTCTGGCGTATCCATGATCCACCCAAGAAACGAAAGAACAACAAACACCGCAACCGTGGCAACGAGCTTATTGATCTGCCGCGACGTGATCGGTAGGATGGAGGACATACTTTCATCTTATCACGTCGTTCATCCCCATGAAACGCAAAGGATTTCCCTCACCAGACCAAACAAACACAGAGCCCACCCCAGCCCTCGATCCTTTTGATACCGCTCTTCTCGAGGCCGAGATTTCAGCCGACGACGCTGTGCCAACGCTTGATCTACACGGCCTGAATCGCGAAGAAGCACGCTTTGCCCTTCAGGCCGCTCTCAACAGCGCTCTACAAAGCGGCCACGATTGCCTCAAGATCATCCATGGCAATGGCGACATTCTCCGCAAAGAAGTACACAAATTTCTTCAAGAACAACAAACCCTCCACCTCGTCGCCAAATTCCGCCCCTCCACCGTCAACAACCAAATGGCCGGCGTCACGGTCGCGGCGTTGTATAGGTTGAAATAAAATACATAGCTACGATTCAACACACCTGAGCCCAAAAAATGAGACAGGATGATCAAAAAATTTCAATTTGAGAATCTAACACCTTGTTTATTATAATATGTTATCTATTTATAAACAGTTGATTACTTTTTGCGTAAGCCGACATCTCTATTAAACCGCGTGTCATATCACTAAATTTAACCATGCTTGGGGCGATCATTGGCATTACAACAGAAAGATTTGTTATTAACTTTTTTCTCTCTATCTCAGCCTCTTCTTTGTCTGAATAATAATTTGCAAAATCTGCTCGCTCTGGACTGTCCATAAGTTCTGCCATCACAAATATTCTTCCGACATAATTATTTAAATCGCGTTCAAAAAAATCTAAAATCTCGGGTTTTGGTAAAGGGTAAACCTCATGGAGAGTCTTACATACATTTTCCGCCATTGCCTGCACCGATTCTCTTAAATGACTCGAAAATTGCACATGGTTTCTCTCAGAAAAAAACGCCTTAAAAAATATTTCATTTATCCCGTGGTCTGTATAACTACCCAGCTTATCTATCGCCGGTTGAAAATCACATTTCTCACCCATCATAACCGTAGCATCTTTTTCTTTCTCTAGTTCACCAATACTCACCAATAAATGAAAAACAAATCTATTAATATGAAAATTAATATGCTCTGACTTACGGCTGTTAATTTTTTCTAGATCCCTGTATTCCTTTTTCCTTAATAACGCATCGACCAACCAAATAGTTACTAGAGTCGAGAAAATATTTGGGATAATACTCGAAATAAAATCTTGGCTATACTCTCCGTCTATTTTTTTCCCAAAAATATACTGCAAGCATACAAGTACTAAACACAACAATATAAGAGAAAAAGAAATAATGAAAAGATATCTCCACCTCGTCCAGTTTTGTTTTAATCGCATAGTACATAGAGGCTAGCAACAAAATAATATTTTCGCAATCAAAAAACCACCATGTTTATGGTGATTTTTTGATTGACAGCGTCTGGGTCGCCAGACACTGCCTATCGTGGCTCCGGGGCTTGGATTCGAACCAAGATAAGGAGCTTCAAAGGCTCCTGTCCTACCTTTAGACGACCCCGGAATGGAAGCGGGGGTATGGTACGAGGAATGTTTGCGGGCGTCAATTCCCGTCCAGATCCCCGTCGCCTGTGTTGCGGCGCTCTTCTTCTAAGGCATCGATTTTCTCTTGGAGAGAGACCCATACAAGCTCCTGTCGCGTAAGGGTTTCCTCGATTTCCTTCAGGCGTTTTGCCTTGCCTACGTCTTGCAACATGGCATTCTCCGCAAACCAGGCGAGAATAGCGCGGCGTTCGGCTTGGAGGTCGTCTACCTCTTTTTCTATGCGCTTAAGCTGGCGTTTTTCCTGTTGGAGTTCTTGATAGACAACCGCTTTCGTACGTCCAACGAACGGCTCAGCGTCCTTGTCTTCAAGCAACGCAGGCAAGGTTTCCTGCGTTTTCGCCTCATACACATAGACCTCGTAGGGCCATGGATAGCGATGAAGCTTGCCCTGTTTCAAATCCCAAATACCCGTGGCGATCTGCGAGACAAACGTACGGCTATGGCTGACGAAGATCACGGTTCCTGCATACTCTTCCAGAGCTTCGGCAAGCGCTTCGACTGTGTCGAAATCAAGGTGGTTTGTGGGTTCGTCCAGCAAGAGGACGTCATAGCGTCCAAGACAGATGCCCGCCAAACACAAACGCGCGCGCTCCCCGCCGGATAGGACAGAGATAGGCTTTTCGAGGTCATCTTTGCTAAAGAGAAAGTTGCCAGCTGTGCGCCAGAGCGTTTCGTTGTCTGCTTGCGGCGCGATGTAGCGAAGATACGCATCTGCGCTCCCCTGCTTGGGCAACATCTGTGGCACATGCTGTGCATAATAGGCCACACGCAATCCATGACCCCATTTGAACGAGCCAGCAAGGGCAGGCAACTCTCCGGCAATGGTTTTCAAAAACGTGGATTTCCCCTGGCCGTTTTCTCCAAGCACCGCAATATGATCCCCGCGTTGCGCTTCCACGGAAATATCTCGCACAATCGGATGCTCTGCGTCATACCCAATCGTGAGCTCTTTGCACGCAATAGCTGTGGCCTTGCGTTGAGGCGCCACCGGAATCTGAATGCGTACCGTACGGATGGAATGCGCAATATCGATGGTCTTCAGACGCGCGATCTGCTTCATTTTTGATTGAGCGAGTGTGGCAAGCGAGGCCTTGGCACGAAAACGATCCACAAACTCTTGAAGATGTTTGCGTTGCGCTTCTACTTTTTTATTATAGCGTCGCTCTTCTTCCAAACGCTCTTCTTTATACGCGAGATAAGCCTCGATATCTCCTGCGAAAAGCGTCAGCTTTTCATGCGCCACTTCCAGCGTGTGCGTACACACATTTTTCAAAAACTCACGATCGTGCGATACCAAAAGAATAGCTCCTCGAAAATGACGCAAGACTTCTTCTAACAGCAAAATCGTCTGCAAATCCAAGTAGTTCGTCGGCTCATCAAGAAGCAGAAGGTTAGGCTCGCGCGCCAACATACCTGCCAGCCGCACGCGCATTTGATAGCCACCGGAAAGCGTGGCAAACGGCGCATCGAGACGTTCGTTCTTGAGGGCAAATCCGCCCGCGACTTTTGCGCACTCCCATGCTTCTTTGCCAGACACGCGTTGAAGATACTGCAGGACCGTCTCTTCCGGTGGGATGACCTCTTGCTGTTCCAAGTACCCCAAACGCGTGCCCGGATGGATCACAACGCGTCCTTCTTCGACCTGCTCCTTTCCCAAAATCATGCGAAGCAATGTTGTCTTGCCAGAACCATTTGCTCCCACGAATCCGATACGTTCCCCTTCTGCAATGGAAACCGTGGCCGCAGAAAACAAGCGCCGTGGGCCAAACGACTTGGTGATCTCCTGCAATTGCAACAAGATAGACATTTCGTGGATTGTGCCATAATCCAAGAAATACGCAATGCTACCTCCTGTAACACTCTCCTTGTTTTTCGGTACTATCTCGTGCATCCATGACTTCTTTTGATTGACAAAGCACGCGCCATCGTCGATCATAATCATGGGTTTGTTTTTTCCTTCGTATCTTTATTCCATTATTTTCGTTGCTATGAAGCAAAGCTTCATGTCTTTTGCCGCAAGCGCCGCTGTGCTTGCCGCCACGGTTTTCCCTTCCGCAGGTTTTGCGGCCACACCCAGCACCAGCGCCCTTTCTGCGGGCGATCTGATCAAGGGCGTCACAAATACGACCGTGTATTATTTTGCTCCAAATGGAAAACGGTTTGTTTTTCCCAATGAAAAAACCTATTTCACCTGGTTTACGGATTTTTCCAAAGTAAAGACCATTCCGGACAGCCATCTTTCCACGATTCCACTTGGTGGCAATGTGACCTATCGCCCAGGACGTAAGATGGTCAAAATCACCACAGATCCTCGCGTATACGTTGTTGATCAAAACGGCATTCTCCGTCACGTAGGAAGCGAATCCTTGGCCAATACGCTCTACTCAATCAATTGGAAGAACCAGATCGACGATATCCCAGACGCGTTCTTCGTCAACTATCGCGTTGGCACACCAATTCAGACAGCTTCGGACTACAACCCTGCGAACGTCATGACAAGCACGCAAACGATCGCACAAGACAGACAATTCGATGAAACCAAAGTCACAGTCACGATTGGTAGTGTGAGCGCAGGCTTTGTTCCAACAACGCTGACCGTCAAGAAAGGCGCAGAGGTGACATGGACAAATAGCGACATCACGGCGCATACGGTTGTTGGGAATGGCTGGAGTTCAGCGACCATTGAACCAGGTAAAACGTTTGCTCGTGTGTTCACGACCGCAGGATCATTCGATTATCATTGCGGTATTCATTCCGTGATGCAAGGCACGATCAACGTGGTCAACTAACGCACAGACCCAGCACAAGAAAAACTCCTCCTCTCATGGGAGGAGTTTTTCGACTGTCATGATCTCTATTTGACGCTCGTTCTATGCCATGTAAATATCGTCCTTACGCCCTTCGTCCTTGCGACGATCCACCGCCCACCTTTGGAGGTTCGCCATGTTGACCATGCTGGAAGATCTCGCAGTGCGCACCTCCAACCGAGGCGCGCGCAACACGCAGTACATCTCTGCCGCGGCCTTCGTGGGAAGTGTCGCACTTGCCTTCCACGTCTGGGAGAAGTGGTGCCTCATCCCCATCATCCTCTGCGCTGTCGTGAACCAGATCGCCTGGTTCGTGGAGTACGGTAGCTACGCGCACGTGGCTCCAACCACCGCGCCCTCGCCTGAGGCCACCCCCTCGCCCACTCCTCACTCCTGACAAAGGCCCTCGCGCCTTTCTTTTTTTCCTCCATCTTCGTGACTTTCCTTTTTCCTCGCCGTATACTGTCCGTGTATGTCGTTGGATCATGAACTTTGTTTGCGTTATCAAGAGCTTGAAAAAAAAGCGAACGAAATACGGCAAGACGTGATCCAGGCGCTTGCAAACGCCGGATCAGGCCACAGCGCAGGATCGCTGGGCATGGCTGATGTCTTTACGGCTCTCTATTTCAGCGTTTTGCACATTGATCCAAAAAATCCAAGCTGGCCTGATCGCGATCGTCTCGTCCTTTCCAACGCGCACATTTGTCCGGTGCTCTACGCTACGCTTGCACATCGCGGATTTTGTTCACGAGCTTCTTTTGTCTTTAGCTTACGAAAGCTCAGCTCTCCTTTTCAAGGCCACTCCAATAATCACGAGGCGTCGCTTGGCATTGAAACGTGCGGCGGTCCCTTGGGACAAGGGCTCTCTCAAGCCGTGGGCATGGCTCTTGCCGCACGCATGGACCAGGCAACATGGCACACCTTCTGCCTCTTGAGCGATGGGGAAATGGATGAGGGCCAAACCTGGGAAGCCGTCATGTTTGCCGGAAACAAGCGTTTGCATAACCTGACAGCCATCGTTGATCGCAACAACATTCAACTGAGCGGTTTTACAGAAGAGCGCATGCCTCTGGAACCGCTGGCAGACAAATGGCGCGCGTTCAACTGGCACGTCCTCGAGGTGGATGGTCACAACATTGGCCAGATCATTGATGCCCTCAATGAAGCAAAAACCATTTACGAAAAGCCCACGGTGATTATTGCGCACACGGTTCCTGGCAAAGGCGTGGACTTTATGGAGCAAAAACCTGAGTGGCACGGCCGTGTTCCCACGACAGAAGAAGCAAAACGTGCGTTAGACCAACTTCGTTCATCCATTATTTCTTGATCCTTTATCCTTCTTTTATGCCACAACGCTCCATTTGGCGGCCAACAGTCATTCTCTTTGTAATCTTCTCTGTTGCCTTGATCGCACTCATTATCTCCCTTGTTGTCAAAAGTACAGCCAAGATGGATTGGCAATCAGCGCCCGCATTCAATGAAAGCGCGACCGTATCCATGGCACCGGGCATTGCGCCTATGCCAAGCGACATGGGAATCGCCGTCGGCAAAGAGTCGTTTGCACGCGACATGATGCCTGTACCGCCCACAGCCGGCGCAAGCGCGGACGATCGTCTTCGCGTAGGGCCGAAAATCGTCAAAAATGGGTCTTTGCGATTACGCGTTAAAGAAGCTGATCGTGCCCTGGAGGAGCTCAAGACCCTTGCAACCAATGCAGGAGGCTATGCGGCAGATACGCGCGTCTACGAGGTCAATGGCGGTCGTGAGGCCACGATCACGCTCCGAATACCTGTCGCCAAGTTTGATGAGACCGTCTCCGCGGCAAAACGCCTTTCCATCCTCGTTTTGGAAGAATCAGCCACAGCAGAGGATGTGACAGATCAGTATGTTGATATGGATGCGCGTCTGACAGCGGCTAAGGCTGAAGAGGCGCAATATCTGGAGATTCTGAAAAAGGCAAAAACTGTCGAAGACATTATACGCGTCACGCCCTACCTCAATGAAACACGACGCACCATTGAACAGCTTGAGGGCCAACTTCGCTATCTTTCTGCACGTACGGATTACGCGACACTTAACGTCACGGTGACAGAAGAAACAAAAATCGTTGCACCCACCAGAACTTGGAAACCCGGCGAAACACTGCGTCAAGCCGTGCAATTCCTTATTGTTGCCGCACAGGCGCTCGTGGACGTTGGCATAGTGGCGATCGTCATTATCATCGGCCTATTGATACCAGTACTTGCCGTCATTGCCCTTGTGATCTGGCTCGTACGACGCGCCTGGCTTCGCTGGATGAATCATCGGTAATATGGCACTGACCTCCTTATTACATCCAGACTTGTTTACCAAAAAGCAACAGCTTGCCAGCACCCGCGAAGGCTACGGTGCTGGCATGCTTGAGCTGTGCGCAAAAAATCCACGTGTCGTCGTACTCACGGCTGATTTGGGAGAATCTACAAAGGTGGAAGCATGCGCAAAAGCATTTCCAGATCGTTTTATTGATGTAGGTGTTGCCGAGCAAAACCTCATCGGCATCTCCGCGGGTCTCGCGCTGGCCGGTAAAATCCCCTTTGCGAGCTCCTTTGCTGTGTTTTTGCCAGGACGATGCTGGGATCAGCTCCGCGTGTCTGTGTGTTACGCGAACGCAAATGCAAAATTCATTGGCTCGCATGCAGGCATTACCACAGGTCCAGACGGCGCTACGCATCAAGCGCTTGAAGATATTGCCCTCATGCGTGTCTTACCCAACATGACAGTCCTGGCGCCCTGTGATTTCGAAGAGGCGCGCAAGGCAACACTTGCGCTTGCCAAACACAAAGGCCCTGCGTATTTACGACTCACACGCGAAAAAGGGCCTGTGATCTTCCAAAAAACCGGGACATTCGCCATTGGCAAAAACAACGTTCTCCTTCCCGGAGAACACGTGACAATCGCGGCAAGCGGCCCTTTAGTCTACGAGGCTCTTCTTTCTGCACGGTTGCTCGCAAAGAAAAAAATACAAGCCGAAGTCATCAATTGTTCGAGCATCAAGCCCTTTGATACAGATACCCTCGTAAAGAGCGTCAAAAAAACAAGGTGTTGCGTCACCGTGGAAGATCACCAGACCACCGGAGGGCTCTTTGGTGTTGTTGCAGAAACGCTCGCACGTTCTTTCCCTGTGCCCGTCGAGGCTATTGGCATGCACGATTGTTTTGGAGAATCTGGTCAGCCACAAGAACTCCTGGCGAAATTCGGCATGACCGCTGAACACATCGCCCAAGCCGCTTTACGCGTCAGAGAGCGGAGATAGTCCTAACGACTTGCGTAGGACGTGACGTTTGATAACACGCGCGTGGCGCGGTCTTTAAGGTACACAGCGGTCTTGCGAGCGGCTGTCGTTGCCCGTTGCTGTGCACGCTTTACTACAGGAGCTCGCAAAGGATCATTACCGCTTTTGACTTCCGTGGCATCATCATATCCATCCCCGTCCGTATCGCGTTTCAAAGGATTTGTATGGTATTTGTTCACTTCTACTCCATCTAAAAGCGTATCTCCATCTGAATCTTGCGAAAATGGATTTGTCCCCCGCTTTGTTTCATCCGCATCCATCAATCCATCCCCATCAGAATCGCGCGTAGTGCTCAAGGGTTTGCCTGCGCCAAGTGGATCATACCCATTCACCACCTCCACGCCATCTGGATAGCTATCGCCATCCGTATCCTTTTTCAGAGGATCTGTGCGATAAACCAATACTTCTTCACCATCTTTTAATCCATCGCCATCCGTATCCTGGGATTGCGCGTTTGTTCCCATAGAGGCCTCCAGTGCATTTGAAAGTCCATCCTGATCCGTGTCAGCAGACATCTCCAACAAGAGATCTACCGGAAAATCAGAGACCTCCTGAAGGTCAGCCCCAAACCGATAGTCCATGATAAACGCATCTGAAACATCGTCCACTAAACGCGACCAAAGCGGGCCATATAGCGTATGTGCCATAGCCTCTGTGGGCACCCAACGCAACACCCCCTCCTGTTCCACAGCAAATACTTTTGGATTCGTTTCAAACTTTACGAGACGCGAACCAGCACGATAGACCACGTTGCTTCCAAGAGGAATCTGCGAGAGGAGCTTCAATTCAGCGACACGAACGCTATCAAAATCACGGTACCATGAAAAATAAACCTTTGGATTTGGAAACGCGTGGCGTTTACCATCCGTACCCATGTAATAGACAGCCTCGTCTTCATGCGTGTCTAAATGGCCGTCATTTGGAAGTTTGAACAAGCCATGAACAGGGATTCCTAGTGTAAGTAATACATTCACACGTTCCTGGTCTGCGGTGCTAATCAATGTCGCAGGAGTGCTCGTGGGTGTGACAGTGGTCGTCGACGTGCTTACGGATGTTTGCGGAATAATAGGAGTTGGCAATAATGACGGCGCTGGCAAAAAATAGCCGCCACCTCCTCCACCCCCGCCACCTCCGCTTGGCGTGACCACGGGAGTAGGCGTCACAACAAGAGGCGTATTTGTACATCCTGATGTCACATACAACGAACAACTCGCATGACAGGCAAGTGTGCCACGTAAAAATCCCTGGGTCACGCACGTTTGACTCGCAAGCGCTGTCCCATCACACACTTCATCGTCGTCTATTTGATTGTTTCCACACACACGCAATCCAACGGTTGCTGATACCACGTCCACGGCCGCAAAAACAGGCTGGATTGTCCCCATCAAAAAGACAGCCATCATGGCCCACGCGCCTAACCAACACACGGCGCGAAATAACGAACAGTGCATAGACGTAGTGTACGCCTTCTATTTTTTCACGCCAATTTCAATATGAATAAAGCGTTTCAAAATGAAAATCAAACCAATAAAGGCAATAATACCCGGAATAACATAGCTCCACGGCCTGTGCATGGCGGCAAAGGAGGAAATACGGAAATACATGGCCATCCAAATGGAGGCAGGTTCAACCGTAAAGTAGAGTTTACCAGCCGCGGCTATGCCCACAGCGGTTTGGCCTGGTTGTTTTACCTTCACGGTCGGATGCGCTTGCAAAAAAGCAAAATAATCACCGGGTTGCGCACGCAAGGGAACCGTGATGATCACCTCGACATTCTGGACTTTCCCCGGCTCCAACACAAAGACATCAGGAGAAAACGCAAACCATTCTCTTCCAGGACGTAATTCTGGAATGTTGCGCATGAACTCAACCGTTGCCTCGTAATAGGTCTTTTCATCCCCTGTATTTACCACGGAAAAAATAGGCAATCGATAGGTAATGCCCGGATGAAGCTTTTCCGTGACACGCACCGTCCCATTGCCCACGCCAACGCCAATACGCGCAAACACTGCCAATGGTATTGCCATGGCAATGAAGCATGCAACCAAAGCCTGAGTATATTTCACAGATCAAATCGATCAATTAACCACTACTGCTTGTATGGTGACAGAAACCGTTTGAGGATCATAGCTAGAGCTCGTGGACGGTACGCTGATACGCATATCTAGCGCTGATGTGCCCGATGAAGCAACGCGATGATCCATGGAAGTATAGGCATCTTGCGCCATAAACGTCCAGAGTGAGCCCGTTGTTGTGGAAAACTCATGTGTATATTGATCTGCGCCCACTGCGGCTTCCAAGGTCCAGTTCAAACTATCTGTACCAATAATATTAAATGCTTCGTCATCTGATCCGTTATTTTGTATTGTTTGCGTTTCGCTTAAAGCAATGGTTGTTGTAGAGCCACTCAATGGGATATTGCCGTAGGCAACAGCGCCGTCCGTTGTCACCGTAACCGACACACTTGATGCACCGACCGTTGCCGTGATTGCCTGCGTATCAGCCGCCTGGACGGCAAATCCCGTCGCGAGAAAACAACCGAGTATCGAAAAATAGGAAAGTGCTTTGGAGAGATATGTTGGAAACATAGGGCGACCGCCAATAATGATTGGCTATGGCCAATGATACCATAATTCCAAGCACCTCACCAACCCATGATCCCTTTTTATCCACAGCACCTTTCCCCTCCTCAAAATACCCACAAAAAACAACGGCTTATGCCGTTGTTTTTTGTGGTGGACGTTGCAGGAATCGAACCTGCGACCTTTCGAATGTGAATCGAACGCTCTAACCAGCTGAGCTAAACGTCCTCTGATCGCTGGGCGATTAT